>Ga0209705_10000104_pt1 | contig 42248 bp, 38 predicted proteins | sample PPLLaktember2015_5_FD_187262 | JGI IMG/M metagenome (GOLD analysis project Ga0209705, IMG submission 187262) | Freshwater sediment microbial communities from Prairie Pothole Lake near Jamestown, North Dakota, USA - PPLs Lake P8 Core (1) Depth... | ecosystem: Environmental > Aquatic > Freshwater... | reverse complement strand
GCGAACGCGCAGATCACGACACAGACCGCGCGCCAGGAGATCATCGGCTTCGTGATGACCAACGCCGGGCTGATGGGCAGCGTCAGCTTGAACGGCAACCGCATCACGCGACTCGCGATCTAGGCCGGGGCTGCAGCCGGCTTTCCGCTGCGGAGTCGACGCGCCGTCGTTGAAGGCGCGCGTTGGACGAACACACGGTCCCGGCGGCGGTCATGCACCCGCCGCTGGCGGACCCTGCGCGTCAGCGGAAACGATACGATCCATCGGCGCTAGTGCTGCCTCGGAAGGCAGACGTGCGCCGAGCGGCGCCCGTCGTTCGATCCGGCGGATGCGCGCCCGAAACATGAACGACACGCTGCGAACGACGACGAACGCAATGGTCCTGGTGCTGGCGGCCGGCTGGCTGCTGCACGCCGGCAAGGGTATCTTCGTGCCAATCGTGCTGAGCGTGCTTTTGGTCTACGTGATCGACGGCCTGGCGCGCCTGTTCGCGCGCGTGCCCGCCGTCGGACCGCAGCTTCCCGGGCAACTCCGTTACGCGCTATCGATCGTGCTGATCGCCGTCATCCTCGTCTATGTCGCGCGCATGCTGATCGCAAGCCTGGGCAACGTCGTCGCACTGGCGCCGCAGTACGAGACTTCGCTGCTCAACGCGATCCAGTCGGTGGCCGAGCGGCTGGGCATGGAGGACGCGCCCACCTGGGCGACGCTGCGCCGCGACCTCCTGGCCCAGATTAGCCTGCAGCGGGCGATCGGTACCGCCTTCGCTTCGGTGTCTGCAATCGCCGGCAGCCTGGTCGTCATCTTCCTGTACGGCGCTTTCCTGCTGCTTGAGAAGCGCTCGTTCGCGGCGAAGATCGACGGTCTGTCGAGCGATCCCGCCGGCGTCGCCCGACTGCGCCGCATCATCGCCGACGTCAACGGGAAGATCGGCGCTTACCTCGCACTCAAGACCGTCGTCAGCATCGTGCAGGGCGTCGTCGCGTGGGCGATCATGGGTTTCTTCGACCTGCAGTTCGCCGCCTTCTGGGCGGTGCTGATTGGCCTGCTCAACTTCGTCCCGTACGTCGGGACCGTACTCAGCATCTTCTTTCCGGTCGCGTTCGCGACGATGCAGTTTGGCGACCTCGGCACGGTGATCACGCTGCTGGCCGCTCTGTCGGTGGGGCAGTTCGTGATCGGCTTCTTTCTCGACCCGTGGCTGATGGGCAGCTCGCTGAACCTGAGCCCCTTCGTCATCCTGGTGAGCATCACGGCCTGGGGGGCGCTATGGGGCATTCCCGGCGCGTTCCTCGCGGTGCCGATCACCGCCTGCATGGCGATGGTCTTCTCCGAGTTTGCAGCGACACGACCGATAGCTGTGCTGCTGTCTCGCAGCGGCGCAGTGCCGCCGCCACCCTGACGGCATCGTTGGCTCTCGGCGCAGGCGGAATACCGTACGTGCCACTTGCCAGCGCAGCGCGCGCGGCCCAATCAGTGCCCCCAGTGCAGCCGGGATCAGTCGACGGCGACCGCAAACGCTTCGATCTGTTGAGGGGCCTGATGGTCACGTTCACGCCCGAACATCGAGATCCTGCCGGAGACGGCCGCGAAGTCGCCGGCGACCGGCCCGAAGCCGATCGAGGTGCCCGAGCTGCTACCGCCGACTTCGGCCGGGGATTGAGGCGCGTTCCGGTCGACCCGCCCGACGCGCGCATCGAGGAGCAGCCTAGCGCCCGCGCGTCAGCGGAACGAAGCGCACCAGGATCGTCCGGCGCGTGACCGCGCGGCCGTCCGCCTCCTTGCGGATCACGAGAAGCTCCTGCGTCAGGCCGCGCGGACCGACCGGGATGACCAAGCGCGCGCCGGGCTTCAGCTGCTCGACCAGCGCCGGCGGCACATGGTCGGGGGCGGCGGTCACGAGGATGCCGTCGAAGGGCGCCGCCTCCGGCCAGCCCAGGTAACCGTCGCCGGTTCGCGTCTGCACGTTGCGATAACCGGCAGCGTCCAGCGCGACCCGCGCGCGCTCGGCAAGCGGCGCAAGGATCTCGATCGAGTACACCTGCGCGACACACTCCGCGAGCACCGCGGCCTGGTACCCCGAGCCGGTGCCGACCTCGAGCACGCGGTCGCCGGCCTTCGGTTCCAGCAACTCGGTCATCAAGGCGACGATGAACGGTTGTGAAATCGTCTGGTCTTCGCCGATCGGCAGCGGACGATTGTCATATGCATAGCGCGCGAGCGACGACGGAACGAAGCGCTCGCGCGGCACGGTCGCGAGCGCGCGATGCACGGCCGGGCTCAGCGCGCTGCGACCGGTGTTCGACGCGGTGGCGCGCATGTCGTCCTCGACCTCGCGCACGAGCCGCGCGCGCGCCGCCGCGAAGTCGATCTGCGCGGTGGCGGTCTCGACCGCCGCCGCGCCGAACAGCAGCTGCGAGATGAACTGCAGGAAGCGGCGGCGGGTCGACATCACGAGCGTGTCGCGTTACCCGTGCGGATGCTTGTGGATCGGATCGACCCAGTACACCTGTTCGGGCTGCTCGACCGGAGTGATGTCGAGATTGACGACGACGGCCTCGCTGTCGGAACGGACCAGCACGCACTCGAGCGCTTCCGCGGTGGAGGCATTGATCTCCTGGTGCGGCACGTAGGGCGGCACGTAGATGAAGTCGCCGGCCTCGGCTTCGGCGACGAATTCGAGCCGCTCGCCCCAGCGCATGCGAGCGCGACCGCGCACGACGTAGATCACGCTCTCGAGCGCGCCGTGATGGTGAGCACCGGTCTTCGCATTCGGATGGATCGTCACGGTGCCGGCCCAGATCTTCTGGGCGCCGACGCGGGCGTAGTTGATCGCCGCCGCGCGGTTCATTCCCGGCGTCTGCGCGGTGTTCGGATCGAGCTGATTGCTCTTGATCACGCGCACGCCTTCGGTGCGCCAGTCCGTGTGAGCGTCGTTCATCATGCCTCCCGACTCGTCCGCCGCCGCAGCATGCGGCCAGCGGATCTCGAACATTCTGCGACGAAGCGGCGTACGGCGCGATGAATCGGCGCGCCGGCGCGCAACCCCGATCGTATGCTCCTCGCACCGGTTCGGAGGGAATCATGAAGCCACGCGTGCTGCACGGTCTTCGTCGGGGAGTGCTGCTGCTCGCAGCGTGCAGCGCGCTGCTCTCGACCGCGGCCGCGCAGTCGCCCGCTCCGTGCGCCTCCGCCAGCGCAGAGTTCGATTTCTGGATCGGCGACTGGACGGCGCGCTGGACCGGGCCCGATCAGCGCGAGTTCGAGGGCCGCAACCGCGTGCGGCGCGCGCTCGATGGCTGCGTGATCATGGAGGAGTTCGACGGCACGCCGGGCAGCCCGCTGAAGGGCATCAGCGTCTCCGTGTACGACCCGAAGCGCAAGGTATGGAAGCAGACCTGGGTCGACAACCAGGCGGGCTACCTCGACTTCGAAGGAGGATTCACCGACGGCCGCATGATCCTCGCGCGCAGCGCCGAGGTGAACGGCAAGCCGGTTCGCCAGCGCATGGTCTTTCATGACATCACGCGCGATGCGTTCACCTGGGACTGGCAGCGCTCGCGCGATGACGGCAAATCCTGGGAAACCACCTGGCAGATCCGCTACACGCGCTCCCGGTAGGCGCATAAACATATTCCGGACTCGTCGCTGGCGGCGTGCCGCGGCGCGGCATCATCGCGCTCTGGACCCGCAACGAACCGGATCATGCTGCGCGCTGCTCTTGCTGCTTTGCTTTCACTGCTGCTGCCTGCGGCCGCGCTCGCTCAGCCGCTGCTGACTCCGGCCGAACTGGCGGCGCGGCTCTCCGAACCGCGACTGCGCATCGTCGACATCCGCGCCGGCAAGAACGACGCCGGCAAGACCCTGTATGAGACCGGGCACATCGCCCGCGCGCTGCATGCGCCTTATCCGAAGTGGCGCGGCCCGAAGGAGAACCCAGGCAAGTTGCCGCCGACGGAAACGCTGACGCAGTTCGTGCAGCGACTCGGCATCGACGCGACGACTCCGGTTGTCATCGTCTACGAAGGCGCTGATTCGACCGACTTCGGCGCCGCCGCCCGCGTTTACTGGACGCTCAAGGTCGCGGGCGTGCCGAAGCTGTCGATCCTCAACGGCGGCATGAAAGCGTGGCGCGCCGCGGGATTACCGCTGACGGCGACGGTCGCGACGGTCGCGCCGACCCGGTTTGCCGTCGATCTCGATCGCCGCCTGATCGCGACGCGGGACGAGGTCGCGCTGCTCGCAGGCAGGAATTCCGCGCTGCTGCTCGATGCGCGGCCCGCGGAGTACTACATCGGCGAAGCGCGGCACAGCGCCGCGAAAACCCCGGGAACGATCGTCGGCGCCAGGAATGTCGACAACGCAGTCTTCTTCGGCAAAGGCAGCGGCGCGCTGCTGCCCGCAGCAGACATCAGGCGCATCGCGGATCAGCATGGGCTGCAAACCGATCGCCCGATCGTCTCGTTCTGCAACACCGGCCACTGGGCGGCGACCAACTGGTTCGTGGTGTCGGAGATCCTCGGGCAGACGCAGGTCAAGCTCTATCCCGAATCCATCGTCGAGTGGTCGCGCGCGGGGCTCGCGATGGAAAATGTGCCGAACCGGATTCTGCAGGCGTGGCTGCAGCTGAAGGAGGCGGCGGGCAGCCTGTGACCTCCATGCAGGCGATGGCATCGAACCCCGACGCCGCGCACACCGCCGATCGGGCTGACAGGAACTCAGAGCCGGCGGGCCGCCATGCGGCAAACGCGGCGTTGATCGTCGGCGCCGTGGCCGCGACGCTCGTGGTGATCTGGCTGGTGGGACTGCGCCAGGGCGCGCTGTTCGTGATCGGCATCGGATTCGGCGCCGTTCTGGCGGCGGTGTCGTTCGGGTTCACGACCGGGTGGCGGATCTGGATCCGCGACCGCGATCCGACCGGGATCCTCGCGCAGTTCGTTGCGATCGGCCTGGCGATGCTCGTGTCGATTCCGCTGATCGCGGCACGCCCGGAGCTTTCCGGCGCAATTGCACCGCTCTCGGTGAGCCTCGTGATCGGCGCCTTCGTCTTCGGCGCCGCGATGCAGGTGGCCGACGGCTGCGGCTCGGGCACGCTGTACAAGGCCGGTCTCGGCAACGCGTTTTCGCTCGCCGTGCTTCCCGGATTCATCGCGGGCAGCTTCGTCGGTGCCGCTCACCTCGACCGCTGGCTCGCGCTCGGCAGCTTGCCGCCGGTGTCGCTGCCCGAGCACCTTGGCGCCGGCCCGGCGCTCGCGTTGCAGACCGCAGCGCTCGGCGGTATCGCCTGGTGGCTGTGGCGCCGGCGGCGCCGCACCGATGCGCGCTGGCAGGGCCGCGCCATCTACATCGCGGCGGTCGTGATGGCGGTGCTCGCCGTGCTGAACCTGATCGTCGCCGGCCAGCCCTGGGGAATCGTCTACGGGCTCGGGCTGTGGGGCGCAAAGGTCGCCACCTGGTTCGGTGCCGACCTGACAGCCAATGCGTACTGGGGCCGCGCCGCCCAGCAGGCGCACTTGCAGGCCTCGCTGCTGACCGATGTGACGTCGATCACGAACCTTGGCCTGCTGCTCGGCGCGCTGATTGCCGCCAATGCGCGTGGCACTGCGCGCCCGCGGACACGCGCGACCGGCCCGCAGTGGCTGGCGGCGGTCGTCACCGGTTTCGCGCTCGGATATTCGGCGCGGCTCGCGTTCGGCTGCAATGTCGGCGCGTATTTTTCCGGCATCTCGACCGGCAGCCTGCACGGCTGGGTCTGGTTCGCCGCGGCCTTTGCCGGGTCGATGCTCGGCGTGCGGTTGCGCGACCGACTGGGGCTCAAATCATGAGGAGGGCGCTCGCGTTCGCGCTGGCCTTCTGGGCCGCGCTGGTCGGCTTCATCGCGATCGACTGGCAACGCTCGGCGGCACATAACCGATTCGATGAGCCGCCGCCCTGGCAACTCGGACAGGACAAGGTCGAGGGCTCCGGTCACTGCGCTGAGCCGCTCAAGTAGGAGCGACAGCTCGGCGCTACGCAACCAGCGCCGTTTGCTGCAACCCTGCCGAGGGCCCGAGATCCAGTTGAGCCACGACCAGCCGCGCATCGAAGCGATCGCGCGACTGCCGCCAGCCGCTGCGCTTCAGCAGCCGGCACATCGACTCGTTGTCGGCCAGCACGTCGCCGCTCAGGCGGCGGATTCCCTGCGCCGCGGCGGAGTCGGCGAGCATGCTCAGCAGCAGCGCGCCGAGACCCGCCCGCTGCCAGTCGTCCGCGACGACCAATGCGAAATCCGCGACGTCCGTCGCATCGGGCGGCTCGCGCCGCACCCAGCGCGCCTCGGCCACCTGGATTTCGCGCTGCGAGGCATCGATCGTCGTCGCCAGCAGTGCCAGGTGCGACGCGTAGTCGATCTCGGTCATGTAGCGCAGCGTGGTTTCCGGGAGCTCCTTGACCGGGCCATGAAAGCGCCGGTAGCGCGTCGCCGGCGACAACGCCTGCACGAAGGCCTGTTGCAGCGCGGCGTCCTGCGGCAGGACCGGCCGGATCGTCACGCTGCGCCCGTCGCGCAACTGGACGCGATCGATCAGTGCGGTCGGGTAGCGGTGGATCTGGAACCGAGGCTCGGCTCTCGACCGCGCTGCGGTTTCAATCGAAATGACGTTCATGCCTGCCTCCTGCGTTCGACCGGCCGGACCGGCCTCTCTGTGCCCACTTACGGCGTCTTCGGCCGATTGGATGCAATGGTCGCGGCAGAGGGTGTCCGCAGGATTTCAGTTCTGCAACGTTGTGTAGCGAAAGTGGCCGCGCCCTAGGTCAAGGAACCCGGATATCCGGTCCGTCCGATCGCCGGAGGACGCCGCACCGCCCGCGGCGCGCCGGTTAAGCTCCCGCCATGACACTTGCGATCTCTTTCGCGGACGTCGAGGCAGCGGCTGGGCGCCTGGCCGGCGTCGCGCACCGGACGCCCGTCATGACTTCGCGCACTGCCGACGAACGCACCGGCGCGAAGCTCTTCTTCAAGTGCGAAAACTTCCAGCGGATGGGCGCGTTCAAGTTCCGCGGCGCCTACAACGCGCTTGCCCAGTTCACGGCTGAACAGCGTCGCGCTGGCGTCATCGCCTTTTCGTCGGGCAATCATGCGCAGGCGATCGCACTATCGGCGCGGCTGCTCGGAATGCCGGCCACGATCGTGATGCCGCGCGACGCGCCGCAGATCAAGGTCACCGCCACGGGCGGCTACGGCGCCGAGGTCGTGCTGTACGACCGCTACACGGAGGACCGCGAGGAAATCGGGCGCCGGCTTGCGGCGGAACGCGGCATGACGCTGATCCCCCCGTTCGATCACCCGCATGTGATGGCCGGCCAGGGCACCGCGGCGCTGGAACTGATCGAGGAAGCCGGACCGCTCGATGTGCTGCTTGTCTGTCTCGGAGGCGGCGGCCTGCTGTCGGGCTGCGCCGTCGCCGCGCGGCACCGGCTGCCCGGGTGCCGCGTGATCGGCGTCGAACCGGAGGCCGGCAATGATGTACAGCAGTCGCTGCGCCGCGGAGAGCTCGTGCACATCGACGTGCCCAGGACGATCGCCGACGGCGCGCAAACCCAGCAGGCCGGGCACCTGACGTTTCCGGTCATCCAGGCGCTGGTCGCCGATGTCGCGACCGTCTCCGACGCGCAACTCGTCTCGACGATGCGCTTTTTCGCCGAGCGCATGAAGATCGTCGTCGAGCCGACCGGCTGCCTGGCCGCGGCGGCCGCGCTCGCGGGCGCGCTCGATGTGCGCGGCAAGCGCGTCGGCGTCATCGTCAGCGGCGGCAACGTCGATCTGGCCCGCTACGCGGAGTTGCTGTCGAGCGGGTCGCCGGCCTGAGCTGCTGCCGCGGGGCCGGCCCGTCGTTCAGTCGCGCAGGCGAATCAGACCGCACGCAATGCGTGGCCCGGCGTTGCCGGCGGGCTGCGAGGTGTAGTCGTCCGGGTTCGCGTGAACGACAACCGCCCGGTTAACGACAGATGTCGGACCCGGGTTGACGGTCAGCAGATTGGTCGTGAAGACATAAACCGCATTTCCTTCTCCGTCGGACCTCAGGTTCGCCATGTCCCCCGCGTGCCTTTCCGGCGTCTTGTCGGGGTGCGCGTGCGGTTTCCCGCCTGGGTTGAAGTGCCCGCCGGCGCTCATCGCGTCGGGTGCGCTGCAGTCGCCCTTCTCGTGCACATGGAAGCCGAACTGGCGGCTCGGTGGCAGGTCGCGCACATCGGCCCGCACCTCGACCTTGCCCTCGAACTCGCGGAAAGAAACGTTGCCCCAGACCTTGCTGCCCGACTTCGCTTCGAGCTTCGCCGATGCGACAGTTCCTCCCTCGAGCCATGCGCAGCCGGCCAGGCTCAGAGACAGCACCACGCCCGTCATCACCTGCAGTTTCATCTTCGTCTCCTCGTTTGCTGACTGCTACGTCGCCGCCGTGCAGCGGCCGGCTCCAGCCAATCAATCTTAGTCGACACAGCAGGCGAAAAGCCGCTGGAGGCCGGTGCTTTCCGGCCGATTCGCGGTGGGCGCGCTTCCTAGGATCGACACAACACCGCCATGCCCGGACTTCCCTTCATCGCCATCGCCCTGTTCGCATCGCTGCTGCCGCTCGCGGCCGCAGCCGCCGAATGGCGGGGACTGATCGTCGGCATCGCCGATGGCGACACGCTGACGCTGCTCGACGCAGGCAAGATGCAACGCCGAATTCGTCTCGACGGCATCGACGCGCCGGAGCGATCCCAGCCCTACGGGCAGCGCGCCCGCCAGTCGCTGGCCGGCCTCGCGCATGGCCGGACCGCCCAGGCGCATTGCCCGAAGACCGACCGTTACGGGCGCGCGGTGTGCCGCGTCACCATCGACGGCGTCGACGTCGGCCTCGAGCAGATCAAGCGCGGGTTCGCCTGGCACTACGTGCGCTATGCGAATGAACAGGGCGTCGTCGAGCGCTCCGCATACGAGCAGGCCGAGCGAACCGCTCGCACCTCGGGTGCGGGCTTGTGGTCGTTCCGCGACCCGACCCCGCCGTGGGATTACCGGCGGGCGCAACGCGGCGGGTAAATGGAGGCTCCCTAGCAGCGGCCGACAATCTGCGCGGTCGCGATCAGTTCTTCGAGCAGCGCCATCGACGCGCGTCCAGGGGTTTCGAACGGGTCGAGCACCGGCCTGTCCGAGTACTTCAGCAGCGTCGACGGATTGACCTTGGACAGGTTGACCTGCCCCATCGTCCAGCCCGCGAAGTGGCGCTCGCTGACCTCGACGTAGTACAGCAGCACGACCTCCCTGTGGCGCGGGTCGCGCACGATCTTGTTGTAGAGCTCGTTCACCGCCGTGCGCCCGCCCTCGAGCACCTGCATGTAGACATCCCCGCCATGGCACAGCACGCCTGTGACGCCGAGCGCCGGATTGTGCTCGCGGGACGAACGCAGGATCGACTCGACGATCTCCTGCGTGACCGCCGCCGCCGCGCGGCTCGCGTAAAGCAGTCGGACGAGCATGCTGGATCTCCCTCGCAGTTCAGTCGTTGCGGCCGCGCAGCAGCGCCAGGAATTCGCGGCGCAGGTTCGCGTCCTTCAGGAACGACCCCCGCATCACGCTGTTGATCATCTTCGAATCGGTGTCCTTGACGCCGCGCCACTGCATGCAGAAGTGGTCGGCCTCCATCACGAGCGCGAGTCCATCCGGCTGCATCGTCTCCTGCAGCAGGTCGGCCAGGTGCGTGACGGCCTCCTCCTGGATCTGCGGGCGGCTCATCAGCCAGTCGGCCAGGCGCACGTATTTCGACAGCCCGATCAGGTTCGAGTGCTCGTTCGGCAGCACGCCGATCCAGAGCCGGCCGAGGATCGGGCACAGGTGATGCGAGCATGCGCTGCGCACGGTGATCGGGCCGACGATCATCAGCTCGTTCAGCCGCTCGACGTTCGGGAACTCGGTGACCGGCGGCATCGGCATGTAACGGCCGCGGAACACCTCTGTCAGGTACATGCGGGCGACGCGGCGGGCGGTTTCGCGCGTGTTGTGGTCGCTTTCGGTATCGATGACGAGGCTCTGCAGCACGGCCTGCATCTTGCCCTCGACCTCGGCCTGCAGCGCAGCCAGTTCGCCCGGTTCGATGTAGGGCGCGATGCAGTCGTTCGCGTGAAAGCGCTGGCGGGCGGCCTGCAGCCGCTCGCGGATCTTCTGCGAGACCGGCACACCGACGTCCTGCTCGCCGCCGTCCTGCGGGGCGTGGGAATTGCGTGCGTTCATCGATTCCGTCCGGCTTACAGCGGACGAACGACTATATATGAATGCGCCGTCCGCGCCCGCGATCGATGCCGCCGACGCGCGGCGTGGTCCTATGATCCCGTGGACACTCGCACGGAGGTGACGATGTTCGAAACGACGATCGCCGGCAGCCTGCCGAAACCCGCCTGGCTGGCGGAAACCAACAAGCTCTGGCCGCAGTGGAAGGCGCAGGGCACGGAACTCGCAGCGGCCAAGCGCGACGCGACGCTGCTTTGGCTGAAGGCGCAGGAGGACGCGGGGCTCGACATCGTCAGCGACGGCGAGCAGTCGCGCCAGCACTTCGTGCACGGCTTTCTCGAGGCAGTGGGCGGCATCGACTTCGAGCACAAGGTGGAAATGGGCATCCGCAACGACCGCTACAAGGCGATGGTGCCGCAGGTGGTCGGGCCGCTGTCGCTGAAGCGGCGCGTGCACGAGACCGAGGCCCGGTTCGCGCGTGCCCACACGAAGCGCAAGCTGAAGTTCACGCTGCCGGGGCCGATGACGATTGTCGACACGGTTGCCGATCGTTACTACGGCGACCGCAAGTCGCTTGCGTTCGCGTTCGCCGACCTGCTCAACCAGGAGGCGCGCGCGCTCGAGGCCGACGGCGTCGACATCATCCAGTTCGACGAACCGGCGTTCAATGTGTACATGAAGGAGGTTAACGAGTGGGGCATCGCCGCGCTCGAGCGCGCGGCCGCGGGCCTGACCTGCACGACGGCCGTGCACATCTGCTACGGCTACGGCATCGCCGCCAACATCGACTGGAAGAAGTCCCTCGGGGATGAGTGGCGGCAGTACGAACAGATCTTCCCGGCGCTGGCGAAAAGCTCGATCAAGCAGGTCTCGCTCGAGTGCGCGAACTCGCACGTGCCGATCGAACTGATGCGGCTGCTCGAAGGCAAGGACGTGATGGTCGGCGTCATCGATGTCGCGTCCGACACGGTCGAGACCCCGGAGCAGGTCGCCGACACGATCGGCCGCGCACTGCAGTTCGTGCCCAAGAACCGGCTCTTGCCGTGCACCAACTGCGGCATGGCGCCGATGGACCGCGAGATCGCGCGGCGCAAGCTCGAGGCGCTCGCGCAGGGCGCTGCGCTCGCGCGCGAGCGCTACCGCTGAGCGGCTTCCTTCGCACGCATCTTGGCGGCGATGTAGTCCCCATGCGTGATGTGCAGCAATTCGGCGATCCGGCGCATCAGGTGGTTCTCGCGCGCCGAGATCTCGGCGTCCGCGTAGGCCACCTGCCACATCAGCTCGATCACCTTCTGCTTTTGCTCCTGCGTGAAGTGGCGGTTGATCAGTGAAGTGAACTGGAAGTAATCGGTCGCCTGCCGGACCTCCTCCTCGGCCAGTCGGATCAACTCATCGGCCTCGGCGCCGCTCAGCCCGAACTTCTCGTGCACGGCGCACAGCACCGCAGCACGTTCGTTTTCGTCCGCCGCACCGTCGCCGCGGACTACCTCGACCAGCATCGCCGCGGTCGCCAGTTCGATCGTGTGCCGCGGCGCGGTCGGTGCCGGACCGGCGAGATTGCGGTCGAAGAAGTCGCGGATCGATTGCAGCATGGCTGAACCCCGCCCGGCCGGGCGGGCATCGAATATGCATGTCGAGCTTACCGAATTCCGACGGCCCGCCGACTGCGCGTGCTTCGACTACCATTGAAGCCAGCCACGGAGAGACGATTCCGTCGAGCGCGGATGACGGCAAGGGCGGCCGCGGGCGCCGAACAAAGCACGATGACAGACCTGCCGGGTTTGCTGCTGGCCGCCACGATCTGGGTCTACTGGACCTGCGTCGGTACGATGGCCGTTCGGGTCCGCCGGCGGACGCGAAAGATGTCGGGAATCGTGCCGACGCAGCGAATCGAACAGCTGATGTGGCTCGTCTGGATCCCGCTGGTCGCTGCGTGGATGACCCTGCCCTACCTGGCAGCGACACGCAGCGGCGCGCTATGGGGGCTTCCGGAGTTCGCGCGGCACGGCCCGTACGAAGCCCTGCGCTGGGGAGCAGCCGCGGTCGGAGTCGTCTGCCTCGCGCTCAGCATCGAGTGCTGGCTGCGCATGGGAAAGAACTGGAGCATGGCCGTCACCCCCGACCAGTCCACTGAGCTGGTGACCAGCGGCCTTTACGGCTACATCCGCCACCCGATCTATGCGCTGAGCATCGCGCTGATGATCTGCACCGTGTTCGTGGCGCCGACGGCGCCGGTGTTCGCGATGGCAGCCATCCATGTCGCGCTGATGCTCGCCAAGGCCGGTAACGAGGAACGCTTCCTCGCGCAACGCCACGGCCAGACATACCGCGACTACTGCAGCCGGACCGGGCGCTTCCTGCCCCGGCTGCAGGTCGACCCCAAGCAGGCGGACAGCGCGCGATGAACCTGTATCGCGTGCGCAGCCTGTTCTTGCCGACGGCGGTTTCGCCACCGGAGACGGAGCGCGAGGACGAAGCGGCGGACGCAGCCGGCCCGGGCGGACGCTTCAACATGTTCCAGCGAATGATGCTGCGCTGGCGCGAGCTGCATCCGTACAACCCGGTGCATGTGGTCCGCATCGGCCGCCCGCTCGAAGAGGAACGCCTGCGCAGCTGCATCGGCGATCGACTGCGTTCAGCCGGGCTGACCGGGCTGGTTGTCGACCTCAAGCGCTGGCGGTTCCGCTATGAGGGGGGTCCGGAAGCCGTGGATCTGACCGTCTCGACCGGCGGGTCGGATCCGGAGGCGACGCTGGCGCGCGCGATCGAGCGCGAGTTCAACGTGCCGTTCGCGGCGACTTCAAGGGCGCGTCCCTTCCGCTTTCTCGCGATCGATCGGGGCGACTCCTTCCTGATCGCGCTGACCTACGACCACTTCGTAGCGTCGGGCGACGCGATCGCCCGCCTGCTCACCGGAATCGCCGGGCTGTATGCCGGTCGCGATGTCGGTCCTGCCGCGGTCGAGCGCTATCCGGCGACCTACCGCAACCTCCTGCTTCGTCATCCACTGTGGGCCTTGCGCGCGTGCGCCGGGTTGCCCGCTCTCATTTCGCGCAGCCGCAGGGCGTATCGGCCGCACTACCAGGCGATCGAGGATGCGACCAACGCGTTCTCCTGCTTCCGGCTGGAACCCAGGCAGTCGGAAGCGTTGCGCAGCGCGGGCGCAGCATGGGGCGTCACACTGAACGACCTGCTGATGGCGGCTCTGATGAAGGCCCTCTCGCCGATCGCCGCTGCACGGAGGAGCGATGCGCGGCGGCCAGAACTCGCCGTCGCCTCCATCCTGAACATGCGCCAGGACTTCCCGGCCGGCGCCGCGGAAGCGCTAAGTCCCTGCCTCGCTGCCTTCAGCGTCGGACACCAGGTGCCGGACGGCATCGCGTTGCGCGAGCTAGCCCAGCATGTCCATCAGGCGTCGGTCCGCATCCGTCGCGGTCATCTCTATCTGCAGAGCATCCTTGCACTCGGTCTTTCGGGGCTGCTGTGGCCCCTGCTCTCGACGCGGCGGCGCCATCGCCTCTATCCGAAGCACTATCCGGCCTGGGCCGGCGTGACGACGCTCAATGTCAGTTCCCTGCTGGGTGACGACTTCGATTACATGCGCGCGGTGCCGACCGGGCCGCTGTGCCCGCTGGTCTTCGCGGTGACTATTGCGCGCGACGTACTGCACGTCGGCGTCTCGTTTCGCACCAGCGCGCTGTCGCGCGACGCCGTCGACGAACTCGCGGCCGGGTTCGTCGGCTGCATCGACCAGCTGCGGACCGAGCCTTGCTGATCCCCCGCGCCGGCCTCGCTCTCGTGCTCGGCGCCGCACTGGTCGTGGCCGGCTGCGCGACGCAGACGCCGGTCACCGCCGCGCGCGCAGACGCCCGGATCGAGCCCGGCGCGGTGCTGCACGCGAGCGCGATCGATCCGCAGCGCGAGGCGCGCATCCTCGCACTCGACCCCGAGCACGTCACAAGCGAAGACGTCCGGAAGACGCTCGCGGCCGGGCCGACACCGCGCATCGTCGGCCTGCACGGCGGTGTCTACGGCACCCACCTGCTGATGGAGTCCTTCGCGCGTTTTCTCGTCGCGATGGGCTATCCGGAAGTGAAGACACGGCACCCGGGTGACGGCCGCCGCTCGCACAGTCCGTACGAGAGCAGCGAACAGATTGCGGGACTGATCGCCTGGTATTACGAACGCGAGGGCACGATGCCGATGATGATCGGGCACAGCCAGGGCGGGATTCAGGCGGTGAAGGTTCTGCACGAACTTGCCGGTAGCTACAGCCGCGAGATCCGCGTCTTCAACCCGATCAACGACGGCCTCGAAGACCGCGTGACGATCGTCGATCCATTGACCGGGCTCGAGCGCCCGGTGGTCGGGCTCAGGCTGGGCTACGTTTCGGTCGTCGGCGCCGGCGGGGCGGCGCTGATGCTGCCGAACCAGTGGAGCATGGTGAAGCAACTGCGCACGATTCCCGATACGACCGAGGAGTTCACCGGCTACTCGATTGGTGTCGACCTGATCGCCTGGGACCTGCCCGGCGCCGGTGGCGCTTACCGCCCGAACGGTTCCGCGAAGGTCCGCAACGTCGAGCTGCCTGCCGATTATTCGCATGTCACAGTGGTCGCGACTTCGCGCCTGGCGCGCGACCCGGCAATGCGAGAATGGATCGACAGCTACGCGCCGGGCCGGGTCGAGGCCTTCCCCGATAGTGCGCCGTCGACCGACAACGCGCTCTGGGCGGCCGACGTCTGGTACAGCATCAAGAAGCACTGGGTGATTGAAGCCCAGAAGTTCGTACGCGCGCGGCGCAGCCTCGCGGCCCATTAGGGGGATCGCAGCATGCCTCTGCCACTGAAAGGGAAGACCGCGCTCGTAACCGGCGCCGCGCGCGGCATCGGCCGCGCGATCGCGCACAAGCTGGCGAGCGCCGGCTGCGACGTCATCGTCAATTACTACAACAGCCACGAGGAGGCCGAGGCGCTGTGCGGGGAGCTGCGCGCAGAGGGGCGGCGCGCGCTCGCGGTCAAGGCGAGCGTCGGACTGCCGGACAGCGTCGACGAGATGTTCGTCGAGCTGAGGAAGGAGTTCGACCGCATCGACATCGTCGTCAGCAACGCGGCGAGCGGCGTGCTGAAGCCGACGCTCGAGATGACGCTGAAGCACTGGCGCTGGTGCATGGAGACCAACGCGCTCGCGCTGAACCTGCTCGCGCAGCGCGCGGTGCCGATGATGCCGCCCGGCGGCCGCATCATCGCAATGTCCAGCCTCGGCTCGCTGCGCGCGATGCCGAACTACGGCTTCATCGGCGCGTCCAAGGCCGCACTCGAGTCGCTGGTGCGCTCGCTGGCGCAGGAGCTCGGTCCGCGCGGGATCCGCGTGAACGCGGTCAGCGCGGGCGTCGTCGACACCGATGCGCTCGCGTATTTTCCGAATCGCGACCAGCTGCTCGAGTCCTTTCGCGAACGCACTCCCGCCGGGCCGGTGTTGACACCGCAGGACGTGGCCGGCGCCGTGTACCTGCTGTGCCTGCCGGAGGCCGGCATGATCAACGGTCACACGCTGTTCGTCGACGGTGGCTTCGCGATCTCGGGATAGCATGAATTCAATCGATTCCGGCCTCGCAGGCAAGATCGTCCTCGTTACCGGTGGCAGCCGCGGCATCGGGCGCGCGATCGTCGAACGCTTTGCAGCGGATGGCGCCGACGTGACGTTCTTCTATCGCGGCAACGAAGCCGCCGCCCGTGAAGTCGTCGAAGCAGTGACTGCAGCCGGCGGCAAGGCTGAGGCGGAACAGGTCGACATCACCGACGCACCGGCCGTGACCGCGGCCGTCGAGCGGCTGGTCGACAACCGCGGCCGCATCGACGTGCTGGTCAACAACGCCGGCGTCGTGCGCGACAACCTGCTCGCGCTGCTCGACGACGACGACATCCGCACGGTGCTCGAGACCAACGTCGGCGGCGTGTTCAACGTGACGCGCGCGGTGGTCCCGCACATGATCTCGAAGCGCTCGGGCAAGATCGTCAACCTGAGCTCGGTCGCCGGCGAGAAGGGCGGTCGCGGCCAGTCGAACTACGCGGCGAGCAAGGGCGCGATCAACGCGTTCACGAAGGCGATGGCGGTCGAGCTGGCCTCGCGGCGGATCACGGTAAACTGCGTGGCTCCCGGCGTGATCGAGACCGAGATGTCGCAGGCGGTTCGCGACCTGGCCGGGGACGAGGTCAAGGCGCGCATCCTGCTGCGCCGATTCGGCCAGCCACAGGACATTGCGCATGCGGTCTGGTTTCTCGCATCGCGCTTTGCCGACTACGTGACGGGCGAAGTGCTGCACGTCGACGGCGGCTTCAAGATGGAGTGAAGGGGATGCAACAGCAAGCCATCAGCAAAGAAGAAATCAATGCGGTCTTCCCGAAGGTCGCGCAGATCATCGCCGACGCACTCGGCTGCGACGTCGAGGACGTCAAGCCGCAGGTGCCGCTGATCGAGGGGCTCGACGCGGAGTCGATCGACTTCCTCGATCTCGTCTTCCGGCTCGAGCGCGGCTTCGGCGTCAAGATTCCGCGCGGCAAGATCATCGAGGATGCGCGCGGCGACCTCGCCGAGGCGGACTTCGAACAGAAGGGCATCCTGACCGACGCCGGCCTGGCACGACTGCGCGAGTTCCTGAGCGAAGTGTCGCCGGACCGATTCAAGTCGCCGATGAAGGCCGCGGACATCCCGCGGCTCTTCACGCCGGAGACCTTCTGCAAGACCGTGATCCGCGCGCAGCGCGCCGCCCAGGCCTCGGCCTGACCGCGGCGTATTCCAAGCCGCCGATGGCCGGGCGCTTCCGCGCGTTCTCGTTCGTCGACCGCATCACGCGACTCGAGCCCGGACAGCGCATCGAAGGGCAATACACGGTGCCCGCGACCACCACGCGCTTCCCCGAATCGCTGATGGCCGAGGCCGTGGGTCAGCTCGCCGCGTGGGCCGCGATGTCGCACGTCAGCTTCACGCACCGCCCGGTCGCCGGCCTGGCGGGCGAGACGCGCTACCGCGGATCCGTTGCGCCGGGACAGACGCTCAACCTGGAAGCCGACATCGAACGCTGCGACGAGGAAGCGATCGCCTATGGCGGCAGGGCTTCGATCGACGGCCGCTGCGTGCTCGAACTCACCCACTGTGTCGGACCGATGCTGCCGATGGAGGAATTCGACGCGCCCGACGCGGTCCGCGCGGACTTCGAGACGCTGCGCGGGCCGGGCGCTCCGCCCGGGCGTTTCGCTGGTGTCGCGGCACCCTTCGTCAAACTGATCGAACATGTCGCCGGCGAGAAGGTGCGCGCCGAACTGCGGGTTCCTGCCGAGGCGCCGTTTTTCGGTGATCATTTCCCGCGGCGGCCGGTCTTTCCCGGCACGCTGCTGATGGACAGCCTTTCGACGCTCGCGCTGCAACTCGCGCGAGAGGCGCCGTCGCTGCAGGGCGCGGAACTCGCGCCGTCGAAGGTCACTGACGTCAAGATCCGGTCGTTCACCTCGCCGGGGCAGACGCTCGAACTGCTGGTCGATCTGCAGTCGGCGACTGCCGAGGCCGCACAACTGAAACTCGCGGCGCGCGCCGACGGCAAGGGTGTGGCCACCGCACGTATCGAAATCGCGCGGAGACAATGATGGCCGAACGACGCAGAGTGGCGATCACCGGCATCGGGATGGTCACGCCGGCCGGCAACGACGTCGCGTCGACCTGGGACTCGCTACTGGCGGCACGCAGCGGTGCGGCGCTCATTCGCAGCTTCGACGCGAGCGGCTTTCCGACGCGCATCGCGGCCGAGGTCAAGGGCTTCGATGCCGAGCGCGTGATCGGCGACCGCAAGCTGCTGAAGTCCGCCAACCGTGCGCACCGCTTTGCGCTCGCGGCCGCGGAGCAGGCCCTGCAGGATGCCGGCGTACGGCCGACGCCTGAAACCGCCGAGCGCTGGGGCTGCGTCGTCGGCACCGGCATGATGGGCGTGACCTTCGACGAGCTCGCGGCCGTGCACCGGCTGGCGGCCACCGCCGGCGAACTCGAGCCCGACAAGCTGCTCGCGGGCGACGGCTCCGCCAATGATCCGATGGTGTTCTGCCGCAGCCAGTCGAGCGCGGGCGTCGCGCTGCTACTGCGCCAGTTCGGCATCCGCGGCTATGCGAGTTCGGTGCACACCGCGTGCGCTTCAGGCGGACAGGCCATCGGGACCGGCCTGAAGATCATCCGCCGCGGCATCGCGGATCGCGTGCTCGCGGGCGGCTTCGACTCGATGATCAATCCGGTCGGGCTGGCGGGCTTCTGCCTTCTGAGCGCGGTCTCGTCCGACAATGACACGCCGGAACGCGCGAGTCGCCCGTTCGATGCCACGCGCAACGGCTTCGTGCTCGGAGAGGGCTCCGGATTCGTGGTGCTCGAAGAGTGGGAGAGTGCGCGCCGGCGCGGGGCCCGCATCTATGCGGAACTCGCGGGTGACGGCAACTCGCTGTCGAGCTATCGCATCACCGATTCGCATCCTTCGGGCGACGGACCGATCCAGGCGATGCGGCAGGCGATGGCCGACTCGCGGGCCGGGCTGGCCGACATCGACTACCTGAACGCGCACGGCACATCGACACCGATGAACGACCGCAGCGAATGCGCGGCGGTGCGCGCGGTGTGGGGCGACGCCTGGCGCGACGTCGCGGTCAGTTCGACCAAGAGCGTGATGGGGCATCTGATCGCTGCGGCCGGCGCGGTCGAGGCCGGCATCTGCGCGCTCGCGATCCACCACTCGACGCTGCCGGTGAATGCCAACCTGCGCGAGCCCGACCCCGACTGCGACGTCGACATCGTGCGCGACGCGCCACGGCCCCGGCGCGTGCGCGTCGCGTTGTCGAACTCGCTCGGCTTCGGCGGCTCGAACAGCTGCCTCGCATTTCGCAACCCCGAGGAGGTCGACGGACGCTCGTCGACCGGCGAATGACCGAGATGGCGAGACCGCGCGTCCTCATCACCGGCACCGGCGCGATCTGCGGCGCTGGGAAGTCGCCGGCAGAGATCCTCGACGCGATCGTCGCGGGCCGCTCGGCGATCGCGCCGATCCAGCAGTGGGACGCGTCGAGCTGGCCTGCGAAGTTCGCCGCCGAAGTTCCCGATTACAACGCTGCCGCGCTGACCGGCGACCGCAAGCTGCTGAAATTCATCCGCCGCACCGATGTGTTCGGCCTGTTTGCGGCGGACCGCGCGATCGAGGCCGCGGGCTTCGCTGCCTACCGCGCAACGCTCGACGAGGACGGGACGAAACGCTTCAACGATGGCTGCGGTGTCTATGTCGGTTCCGGTGGCGGCGCATTCCTGAACCAGTACGACTACTTTCCGCTGATGACGACCGCCGCCGGCAGCCTCGAAGCCTTCGGGCGCGAGCTGTCCGCGACGGTGAACCCGATGTGGCTGCTGCGCTCGCTGCCGAACAACGTGCTCGGCCACGTCGGCATCCGCCAGCAGTTGAAGGGCCCGAACGCCTGCATCACGAACCACAGCGTCAGCGGCCCGCTGGCGATCGCCGAGGCGGCCGAGGCGGTGCGCAACGGCGAATGCGAGCGCGCAGTGGCAATTGGCCACGATGCCTCGATCGAGCCGCAGATGGTGCTCTATTACCACGGCGTCGGCCTCCTATCGGAAGACGGCGTGCGGCCTTTCGATGCCGCGCACAACGGCAGCACGTTGGGCGAAGGCGCTGGGGCACTGGTGCTCGAGACCGAAGCGGCGGCCGCAGCGCGCGGCGCCACGGTGCTCGGTGAAGTTCTCGGCAGCGGCCACGGCAGCGACGCGCTGGGACTCCTGCCGGTCCGCGAGGATGGCGCGAGCCTAGAGCGCGCAATCCGGGACGCGCTCGCGGAGGCTGGGCTCCGACCCGGCGATGTCGGCATGATCGTCGCGCACGGCAACGGCACTCCGAACTCGGATGTCTCCGAGGCGCGCGCGATTCGCACGGTCTTCGGAGCGGCGACGCCGCCAGTGACTGCGTTCAAGTGGGCGCTTGGACATCTGCTGGCTGCGTCCGGGATCATCGAGGCCGTGCTCGCGATTGCAACGCTGCGCGCGCGCACGGTGCCGGGCATCGCCAACCTGCGGCAGCTCGACCCCGAGTGCGCAGGGCTGTCGGTAGCCGCGAGCGCGCAGGTTCCGACCAGCGATGTCGCACTGGTCCTGGCCCGCGGCTTCGGCGGAACCAACGCGGCGCTGCTACTGCGCGCGCCAGCCTGATCCGCATGAATGCAGCGATCGGCACCGCCAATCGCTGCGGCATCGACACGGTCGAGATCGCGCGCATCGAGCGCCTGCTGCGGGAGACCCCGGCCGAGGATCTCGGCAAGCTCTTTTCAGCCGACGAACTGCGCGACAGCGCCGGCGAAGGCCGCGCCGCCAGCCTCGCAGCGCGTTTCGCGGCGAAGGAGTCCTGCGTGAAGCTCTTTCCGCGCGAAGCCGCGCTCGGTGCGATCGGGCCGGTCGATTTTTCCGTGACGCGCGACGCCTACGGCGCACCGCGCGTCGCCTGCAGCCCGGCCGCGCAGGCGGTGCTGGGCCGCAACCGCGTGAAGGACATCAGCGTCTCGCTGTCGCACGACCGTGTTTCGGCCTCGGCCGTCGCGCTCGCGCATCCGATGGCTGCGGAAGCACCGCTCGCCGGCCGGCTGCTGTACCGGCTGCTGCCGTTGCGGCGCAAGGTCATCCTGGAGAACCTGCGGCGTGTCTTCGGCACCGCCGCGCCGGACGCGGAGATCGAGCGGCTTGCGCAGGCGCATTACGCGCACTTCGGCCGCCTGCTGTGGGAGTTCTTCCAGTTTCCGTGGCTTTCCATCGAGCGCCGGCGCGAGATGGTGCGCGTGGAGAATCGTGAAGCGCTGATCGCCGCGCTCGACCGGGGCAAGGGCGTGCTGATCCTGACCGGCCACTTCGGCAACTTCGAGGTCGCGACCGCGGCCGGACTCGACAGTTATCCGCAGGCGCGCGGACGCTTCTGGTTCGTGCGGCGGCCCGTCAAGCCGGAGTGGCTCGATGCGCTGGTGACGCGCCGTTTCCGCCGCGCAGGTTTCGGCATCCTGCCCAAGCGCGGCGGGCTCGACGCGATCCTGGACAAGCTCGCGGCCGGCGACCTCGTCGTGTTTCCGTTCGACCAGCATGCGAGCCGCAAGGATGGCGTGCTGGTCGAGTTCTTCGGCCATCCGGCGGGCACGTTCCGCAGCCTCGCGGTCATTGCGCTCTCGACCGGTGCGCCGGTCGTTCCGGCGTCGAGCTGGCGCGAGCCCGACGGCCGGCATGTGCTGCGCTTCGAGGAAGCGCTGGAACCGGTCGAGCATGTCGACACCAACGAAGCGATCCGGCTCAACACGCGTTCCTACAATGCTGCCCTGGAACGCATGATCGTTCGTCATCCCGAACAGTGGTGGTGGGTACACCGCCGCTGGAAGCCCTGGCCGGCGCGCGCAGCATCGCGCTGACGGGCCGTTCGCCGGTGCCGACCCCGCGCGACTCAGCTCTTGCCTGATCGAACTCCGGCGCCCGGTTGCGCGCTTGCTCCCGGCATTCGCAGCAGAGCGAGCAGCTGGTCCAGCACTATCGCGACCTCGGACTGCTGATGGACGAAGAAGTCGGCCCGGCTCGCGCGGTTGAGATCGACGCGCACCGTGGTCCAGTGCTTCGGCGCCTGCGCAAAAACCAGTTCGTCGGTTTCGTCATCGCCGACAAACAGCACGCGCTCCACCGCTTCGCGTTGCGCGAGTTCGACCAGCGCCTCGAACTTCGTGCGTGCTTTCGGCGGCAGCAGATTGAGCACGAGCTTGCCGCCGATCACGCGCGGTGCCGGCTCGAGCCGCGGCACGAGCTCCGCGAGCCGCCGCGCGGCCAGTTCGCGGTCGCGCGCCAGCCGGAAGTGCACCGACAGCGTCAGGCCCTTGTCCTCGACGACGATGCCGGGGTCGGACCCGGGCTCCTCCAGCCACTCGTTCAGCTGCGCGACCCAGGCGCGGCACACTTTGCGCATTGCCTTCGCATCGGCCTCCTCGGTCGCGCCCTCCGAGCCGTGGTTGCCGACGCAGAGGCGGATCTCCGAGGGGATGCGCGGCCGCAGGTCGGCCAGGCTGCGCCCCGAAATCACGGCCACCGGAACCCGCTGCGCAAGCTGCGCAAGGCGCTGCCGGACCCCGATCGCGGCCCGTGCCTGGTCCGGACGGCTCACGATCGGCGCCAGCGTGCCATCGAAATCGAAGGCGAACAGCGTGCGCGCGGCGGCGAGCCGCCGCAGCGCCTCCTGTCCCTCGGGCGACGACAGGTGTTTCACGCCGATTCGCTGTATTCGTCGATCCGCGCAGCGATGCGTTCGCGGCGACGCAGGCGCGCCGCATCGAGCAGCATGCGGCCGGCCCATCGGTAGACACTGAAATCGCGTACGAGCTGGCGCAGGCTTGCCATGCGCTCGCGCTGCTCGTGCTCGGGCATGCCGAGCGCCCGGTGCAGCGCCTCTGCCACCTGCTCGGTGTGGTACGGATTGACGATCAACGCCTCGTGCAGTTCGCGCGATGCGCCGGCAAACTGACTCAGGATCAGCGTCCCGCGGTCGTCGTCGCGCGCGGCGACGAACTCCTTCGCAACGAGGTTCATGCCGTCGTGCAGGCTCGTCACCATGCACACGTCGCAGGCCCTGTAATAGGCACGCACCGAGTCGGCATCATGGTGTTCGACCAGGAGCCGGACCGGCTGCCAGGAAGCGTCGCCGAAGCGGGCATTGATCTGCGCCGCGGTTGCGCGCACCTGCGCCTCGAAGCGCTGATACTCATCCAGCGAGGAGCGCGACGGTGCCGCGATCTGCACGAAGCTGAAGCGCCCGGTCCACTCCGGATGCAATTCGAGCAGCCGTTCGACCGCGCGCATCCGCTCGACGATGCCCTTGGTGTAGTCGAGCCGGTCAACCCCCAGCCCGACCAGATGCGAGTCGTCGACGCCGAGGATGCGCCGGATCCGCGCGCGCGCAGCCGCGACGGTCTCCGCTGCGGTGTCGGTGACCGGCCACGCGATCGAGATCGGGTAGCTCTCGACCTGCGTCAGATGGCCACCGTATGAAACGGTCGAGCTCTCGTATTCGATGCGCGCTTCGACGAAGCGGTCGACCGTCTGCAGAAAGTTGTTGCAGTGGAAGCGCGTGTGAAAGCCCAGGATCGTGCTGCCGAGCAGGCCGTTGATGATTTCGGCGCGCCACGGACAGATTCCGAACGACTCCGGATTCGGCCAGGGGATGTGCCAGAAGGTGATGATCGTCGCGCGCGGCAGCCGCTCGCGCACCATGCGCGGCAGCAGCGCGAAGTGATAGTCCTGGATCAGCACGATCGGGTCGTCGGAGTGCGCCTCGTCGACCACCGCGCGCGCGAACTTCTCGTTGACCGCGTGGTAGTGGTCCCAGTCTTCGGTCCGGAACACCGGTCGCACGTGCGCGATGTGGCACAGCGGCCACAGTCCCTCGTTCGCGAAGCCGTAGTAATAGCCCTTCTCTTCCTCCTTGCTGAGCCAGAGACGCCGCAGCGTGTACGCGGGGTCACCCGGCGGCACACGGACCCGGCCCGCAGCATCGGACGACTCCCGGTCCGCCGATCCACCGCCGTGCGCGATCCAGGTGCCGGAGCAGGCGCGCATGACCGGCTCGACCGCCGTCACCAGGCCGCTGGCGGGCCGTTGCACCTGCACACCCTGTGCGGTCCGGACGTGGATATAGGGTTCGCGGTTCGAGACGAGAATCACCTCGTCGCCGGAGAACTGGTCGTGCAGCAGATGGCGCAGCGTTTCGGGATTCCAGCGCGCCGCGATCTCGTCCTGCTCGCGCCGTTCGTTCTGCATGTCGCGCAGCAGTGCGCGCAGGTCGCCGACCAGCGGCTGCAGTTCGGGCCGCGGATGCGCAAAGGGGCGGATCACGCCTTCGCCGCGCAGCATTGCACGCACGCCGGCCACCCAGCCGCGCCAGCTCAGGTGCGCCACCGCGATCGTGATCAGCGCGACCGCGACGCCGAGGACAGTGAACAGGATCACGATGTATTTGCGCGTGTCCTCGCTGCGCCGCTGCACGAAGCTCATGTCGTGCAGCATCACAAGCGTTGCCAGCGTTTCGTCGCCGCGCTTGAGTTCTGCCGTCGCTACATGCACCGCGCCCTGAGGCAGATCGAGCACCAGGCCCGCGCCCGCACCTACGCGTCGGCTGACGCTGCAATCGATCGACGTCGGAAAGCTGTGCGTCCTGCGGATCAGGCGGCCATTGGCATCGCACAGTCCAAGCGCGAACAGGCGCTCGTCGGCCGTGGCGCGCTCGAGCAGCGCGTCGATGCGCGAGTTTGACTTCGATTCGAGCAGCTCGCCGACCTGCTCCTCGAGCGAACGCGCAACGAACGAAGAACGGATGTCGAGGTCGCGCACGAACCAGCGCTGCATCAGCGAATCGACCAGCGGTACCGACAGGTAGGCGACGCCGACCATTGCGAGCAGCAACGGAACCAGGAAACGGAGCGAGAGTCGGAGGGTGCGGAACATCGGACAGAGCCTTATGCGCCGGCAGGCCGGCCCGCGCGTCTGACACTCACGGGCGCGCAAGCCTCGACCGGCTCACCGTCGCGACGCGCGCAGCAGCGCGTGCCCAAGACTACCACCGCACAGAATGCAGGGTCTCTGCGCTCAGATCGCGTCGTTCCAGCTTCGGCTCAGCCGTTTCGCGCACATGATGATGCCGACCATGCTGTAGGTCTGCGGGAAGTTTCCCCACAGTTCGCGCGTGCCGACGTCGATGTCCTCGGCCAGCAGGCCGAAGCGATTGCGGCAGGCAAGAACCTTCTCGAATTCGGCGCGCGCGCGCTCGCGCTCGCCGAGCAACGCGAGCGACTGGATCCACCAGAAGGTGCAGACGAGAAAAGCCGTCTCGGGCGGGCCGAAGTCGTCGGGCCGGTCGTAGCGCAGCAGGAAATCACCACGCCGGAGGTGCGCCTCGACCGCCGCGACCGTGGCGCGCAGTCGGGGATCCGACACGGGAAGGAAGTCGAGTTCCGTCATCACCAGCAGGCTCGCGTCGAGTCCGTCGCCGCCGAAGGTCGCGACGAAGCTGCCGAGTTGCGGACTCCATGCGTCCTTGCAGATCCGGGCGTGGATGACCTGCGCGCGCTCCGACCAGAACTGGGCCCGCTCGGCGAGCCCAAGGCGGGTTGCGATGCGCGCAAGCCGGTCGCAGGCGGCCCAGCACATCAGCGCCGAGAACGTGTGCACTTCCTGCCGGCCGCGGAACTCCCAGATGCTGGCGTCCGGCAGCGCGTGACGCGTGAACGCCTGTTCGCCCAGGACCTCGAGCTGTCGGAACAGATCGGCGTCGCCAGCGCGCTCGAGCCGCGCGTCGAAGAAGGCGTGCGTCACGCCAAGGATCGCGGAGCCGTAGACGTCGTGCTGCGCCTGCTTGAACGCGAGGTTCCCGACCCGCACCGGGCCCATGCCCCGGTAGCCGGACAGGCCGGCGGCGGTCGACTCGCTGAGTTCGGCGACACCGTTCAGCGCATACACGGGCTGCAGCGAGCCGTCCTGCGCGTCCGCGACGATGTTTTCGATGTAGCGCAGGTAGCGCTCGAGCGACCCGGTTGCGCCCAGCCGGTTCAGCGCGTTGATGACGAAGTACGCGTCGCGCAGCCAGCAATAGCGGTAGTCCCAGGTGCGCTGCGTGTGCGGCGCTTCGGGCACGGAGGTCGTCAGCGCCGCGACGATGCCGCCGGTGTCGTCGAACGTATTGAGCTTCAGCGTGATGGCGGCGCGGATCACCTCGCCCTGCCATTCGAACGGGATCGCGAGATTGCGCACCCAGTGCCGCCAGTAGCGAGCGGTCTCCTCGTACAGGCGGCGCCCCGCCTCGAGCGGACTTGCCTGCAGCGTTTCGTCCGGGCCGAGGATGAAGGTCAGCGAATCGTCGACCAGCAGGCTGCGGGACTCGATCACATGCGTGATCGGCGCGTCGGTCGTCAGTCGCAGCCCGTAGACGGGCACTTCGGCGCGTATGTGATGGCTGCCGAAGGTCATCGTCGGCTCCGCCGCGCCGTAGTCGCAGCGCGGCGCGAAGCGGACGCGGATCCGCGGCCGCCCCGCGAGCCGCCGTACGAGTCGCACGATCGTGACCGGCGCGAAGTTGCGACCGTGCTGGGGAAAGCGCGGAGCGAAATCGATGATCTCCAGGCGCGCTCCGTTCACGTCCACCATCTCGGTGCGCAGGATCGCCGTATTGCTCACGTAGGCCTGCGTGATCGAAGCGCAGTCCTGCAGTTCAATGTCGAAGCGTCCCTTCTCGCGATCATCGTCGAGCAGCGCGCAGAACACCGGGTCGCCGTCGAAGCGCGGCACGCACATCCAGACAATGCTGGCGCGCGTGTCAATCAGCGCGCCGACACGCGAATTACCGATGACCGCCAGTTCAAGATCGGATGGATGCCGTCTCATCGCCCCTCGTTGCCGTTTCGAAGATCGGTGCCCGTACCTCGCCCGCGAGCAGTCGCGCCAGCCCGCGCGCCGCAAGGTCGTCGGCTTGCACGAGAAAACAGGGCAGGCCGCGCAGCATTGTGCCGAATCGTCCCTTGTCCTCGAAACCGGAACGCAGCGCGACCGTGTCAAACGCCCGCCCCAGTCCCTGCAGCACGCCGCCGACGAGGTACACGCCTCCGGTGGCGCGCAGCGCCAGGCAGAGGTCGCCGGCAAACTCGCCGAGCGCATGCGCAAAGGCCGTGGCCGCGCGCAGCGTGACCACATCGCCCGCCAGAGCCCGTGCGGCGACATCGGCCGGCGGCGCCGGCGGTTCGACACCGTGCGCGACTGCATCGAACAGCGCAAGGCCGTCGCCGCACAGCAGCCGTTCCCACGAGACCCGTCCGTGGCGCGCTCGCAGGCGCTCGCAAACGGCCCGGGCAAGCTCGCCGCCCGCGGCCGCCCCCATGTGCCCGGCCTCGCTCGCGATCACCCGCTCCCGACCGTCCTCTTCGCTCACGATCGCAGCGGCACCGAGGCCGGTGCCGGGCCCGAGGATCACTTTCGGACCCGCGTCACCGCGCTGGCCTCCGATCTGCGAGTAGTCGTTGTCCGTCAAAACGCTGATGCCTGCCGCTGCCGCAACGAAGTCATTGACCAGCCACAGGCATGTCATGCCGGTCTCCGCGCGCAACCCCTCCGCGGTGAAGACCCAGTCCCGGTTGGTCATTCTCATCGCACCGGTACCTATCGGAAGCGCCAGTGCCAGCAGCGCCCGCGCCGCCTGCGACCCGGAGTCACCGCGATAGCGGTTGATCAGCGCAGCGAGGTCCGCGAAGTCGTCGTTGCGGTAGCGCGCCGACGAATTCGCCGCGAGGCCACCTTGCGCCGTCCAGCGATTGAAGCGCGCGTGCGTGCCACCGATGTCGGCGACGATCCACTCGTCGCGCGCGAGGTCGTGTGGGCTGCGCGCCGATTCCATGCAGCGAGTGTGCCATGCCCCATCGTCAGCCCAGATCGGGGCACTCCCGCGCGACCTACGGCGTCACCGGAACGGCGGATCACGCGCAACCGGGGAGCAGGCTGCTGCGACTCGGGGACGGCACGGCTCGATCGCGCGATCGACGCGGCTACTGCCGCATCAGCGTGCTCTTGCCGAACAGCGATTCGACCAGGTCCACGGCAAGCTCGGCCGTGCGATTGCGCAGGTCGAGCGCCGGATTCAGCTCGACGATGTCGAGCGAACCGAGCCGGCCGCTGTCCGCGATCATCTCCATGCAGAGCTGCGCTTCGCGGTAGCTCGGGCCGCCGGGCACCGTCGTGCCGACCCCGGGCGCGATCTCCGGGTCGAGAAAGTCGACGTCGAAGCTCACATGCAGGTGGCTGTCGGCATTCATCGTCGCCAGCGCGACTTCCATCGTGTGCCGCATGCCGAGCTCGTCGACATAGCGCATGTCGAACACCTCGAGCTTCTGTTCGTGCACGAAGCGCCTTTCGCCGGGGTCGACGCTGCGGATCCCGATCAGCCGCACCGCACGCGGATCGAGCGCCGGCACCTGGCCGCCGAGCTCGACCAGTTCGCGCGGTCCGAAACCGCACAGGCAGGCCATCGGCATGCCATGCAGGTTGCCGCTCGGCGTCAGTTCGCTGGTGTTGAAGTCCGCATGCGCGTCGAGCCACAGCACGCGCAGCGTCTTGCGGGTTTCCCGACAATGCCGCGCCGCGGCGCTGATCGAGCCGATGCCGAGCGAGTGGTCGCCGCCGAGCAGGATCGGCAGCCGGCCACGCGCGAGTTCCGCGTACACCGCCTCGTGCGTCACGCGGCTCCAGGCGATGACTTCTTCGAGGTGTCGGTAGCCGCTCACCGCCGGCAGCCAGGGATTGGACGGACCTGAAAGGTTGCCGAGGTCGTGCACTTCGAGACCGTGGCCTTCGAGCGCCTCCTTCAGTCCCGCGACACGCAGCGCCTCCGGCCCCATGCTCGCGCCGCGTGTGCTGGCGCCGATGTCGGCCGGCGCCCCGATCAGCGCGACCGGTCGCGGCGGCGGCGCGTCTTTGAAGTGCGGAAGGTTGCTGCGCCGGAGGTCAGCCATCGGGTGCGGTTCCTCATTTGGGAATCAGGACAGGGCCATACCGCTTGAATCGTACCTGCGACGGGCTGCGGCTCTTCACCCGCAGGTGCTCGGGATGACCCGCGGCTTCTTGCTTGGACACAGCCGGTGATCGGCGCGCCAAGCGGCACGCAGATTGCCGCGCTGCGCCGCGCTCCAGAGACTATCGGGGGCCGCTTTGGCTGATTGACTCAGCGCGTACCGGCTGAGGCACCGACGCCGCGCTGCGGTCGAGTTCCACCAGCGCCTGCTCGACGAGCGCCAGCGCGTCGGTGCCCGAGGCGAACCACGTTGACCAATGGCGTATCGCTGACGAGCTGCGCGATCGCAGCCAGTTCGGCTTCGCGGCCGATCAGCGGCTCATCGGCGTCAGGGCGGGCCGCGTACGGTGCTTCCCCCGCGGCTGGACGGCCGAGCCGTCGGGCGTACATCGTCATCTCTGCAACAGGTCCTACCTGAAACGGTAATGAAGCGCCGGTCGCCGAAGCTGGCGCAATGGTGACACGACGTTCGGCCCGGCCGCTATCGAGTTTTCTGCTGCGCGTGACCGAGCACCGGACGGAGCGCATCGATCTGCGCTACGAGCTGCAGGAGCTGCGCAGCGGCCGCCTGTACCGCTTCGCGTCACTGGCGGCGCTGGCGCGCTTCATCGCCGCGCGCCAGCGCGCGGAGCAGCGCGCTCCCGGCGCCGCACCGCCGCAACGCCCGCCGCAACCCCCGAGGAAACGGAAATGAAATGGTCCTTACAAGACACTGGTCGCGAACGTGCACCAAGACTAGTTCTCGGCCGCCGCAGCGAGCCGGAAATGACGGATCGATCCGCAAAGGAAAGCCGACACGTGAAGTGACCAGGCCATCTGAAGTCCAAGACAGCAACCTCGAGTAGGGAAGGAGCATGACCATGCAGCGATTGAATCGAGTCTCGTGGCTGAGCGCCGTGGTGGTTCTGGCCGTGGCCTGCAGCAACGGCAGCGACAACTTCACGCCCGCGCCTGCACCCGCACCGGCTCCTGCCGCCGTTGCACCAACGATCACGACCCAGCCTGCGAACGCCAGCATCGTGGCCGGTCAATCCGCCACGTTCACCGTCGTTGCGACCGGCACGGCGCCGCTCGCTTATCAGTGGCAACGCAACGGCATCGATGTCGCGGCCGCCACTGACACCAGTTACGCCACGCCGGCGGCCACGCTGGGCGACAGCGGCGCGACATTTCGCGTCGTCGTGAGCAATAGCGCCGGCACGGTCACCAGCAACAGCGCCGCCCTGACCGTGATGGCGAGTCCAAGTGTCACGGTCACGCTCGCCGCACCCACAGCAGGCGCGCAACCCGGACACGTCGGGCTGGCGTGGACTGTGAGCGGGCCCGGCGCGGGAGCGATCACCTCCTATCGCGCGTTGGTGAAGGCCAGCGATGCCGCTGCGTACCAGTTGCTGCCCGACACACTGGCCGGTACCAGCGGAACGGTCACGCTGCCGAGCGTTGCTGCACTCAACTGGGCGCAGGCACGGGTCCGGATCCAGGCCTGCGATGCGGCGATGACCTGCGTCGACAGCAACGAGCAACTGCTCGTCAGCGTGTTGCCGGCGACGGTCGGCTACTTCAAGGCATCGAACACCGGCGCCGGCGATCTGTTCGGCGTCGGCTTTGCACTGTCCGGCAATGGCAACTTCATGGCGGTTGGCGCCTGCTGCGAGGACAGCAATGCCACCGGCGTCGACGGCGACCAGAGCAGCAATGCGTCCTCCAACAGCGGTGCCGTCTACATCTTCCAGCGTGTCGGCGGCGTCTGGACACAGCAGGCCTACCTGAAGGCATCCAACGCGGGCGCCGGCGACCGCTTCGGCTACTCGGTCGCGCTGGACGGCTCTGCCACGACGCTCGTCGTCGGCGCGCCCGAGGAGGACAGCGCCGCCACGGGGGTCAACGGCAACGGCGCCGACAACAGCGCTTCCAACAGTGGCGCGGCTTATGTGTTCGTCCGCGGCGGCAGCACCTGGACGCAGCAGGCCTTCCTGAAGGCATCGAACACCGACGCCGACGACGACTTCGGCCGCGTCGTGGCCATCGTCTCTGACGCCGGCGACACCGTTGCGATCGCGGCGCAGAACGAATCCAGCGCGGCCACCGGCATCAACGGCAATGGCGCCAGCAACGCGGCCGGTCAAAGCGGTGCCGTGTACGTGTTCGCGCGCAGCGGCACGTCATGGTCGCAGCAGGCCTACATCAAGGCGTCCAACACCGACGCTGGCGACCAGTTCGGCCGCAGCATCTCGCTGTCCGGCGATGGCTTGCTGGCGGTCGGCGCCTGGGGCGAGGACAGCAACGCCACCGGCGTGAACAACAACGCGGGCCAGGCGAACAACGCTTCCGCCAACAGCGGCGCAGCCTACGTCTTCGGTCGCAACCAGCAGAACGCCTGGGTCCAGCTCGCCTATCTGAAGGCGTCGAATACCGGCGCCGGCGATTTCTTCGGATCGAGCGTCGTGTTGTCCGGCGGCACGCTCGCGGTCGGCGCGCTTGGCGAAGCGAGTTCCGCCACCGGAGTCAACGGTGACCAGGCGAACAATGCCGCGGTCGAGAGCGGCGCGGTCTACGTGTTCGTCGAAAGCGGAAACTCCTGGGTCCAGCAGGCCTACGTCAAGGCGTCGAACGCCGAGAGTGGTGACCGCTTCGGCTTCAGCGTCGCTCTGTCCGGCAACGGCGAGCGCCTCGCGGTCGGCGCGCCGATCGAATCGAGCAACGCCACCGGCGTCGGCGGCGCCGAGAACAACAACCTGACCGCTGAAAGCGGAGCCGCGTATGTGTTTGTCCGCGCCGGAGGCTCGTGGTCGCAGCTCGCCTACGTGAAAGCGACGAACACCGGCCTCGACGACACCTTCGGCTGGCTCGTCGCGCTCAGTGACGACGGCCTGACGCTGGCCGTCGGCGCCCCCAGCGAAGACGGCGCCGCGACCGGCATCAACGGCGACCAGACGAGCAACGCGGCGGCGGGTGCGGGTGCTGTGTATCTGTATTGAGGCACGGACGCCTTCCACACCCCGCGGTCTCGACGCGTGTCCCGCACTCAGGGTGACGCTCCAAGCAAGACGGCCTGCAGTGCAGGCCGTCTTCATGGTTCCGCGCCCCAGCGACTGGAGGATGACCTGCGCCGCTATGACGGCAGAAAGTCCACCGGCCAGGTCCCCGTCATCATGTCCACGTCCTTTGGCGCCGAAATTGAACTGCTTGATTCGCGAGAGCAGATTGCGCTCCAGGCGTGGCACCGCGTCAGTGGCTGATTACAGCGTCTTCAGATACTCGAGCAGGCTCTCCTTTTCGGTCGCCGACAGCGCGGTACCGAACAGGTGCCCGCCGTTGCCGTTCGCACGCTGAGTGGTGTCGTGCCGCGTGCCGACCCGCTCGGCCTCTGCGCCCTGCGCGATGAAGCCGACGTTCTTCTGGTCGTAGACGTCGTAGCCACGCCAGAAGAGCTTCGGACGATTCTCTGCAGGTTCGAGCAGGTCGCGCAACGTCGGCACCGAACCGTTGTGCAGATACGGAGCGCGTGCCCAGATCCCGTCGAGAAACGGCGGGTTGTATCCCACCAGTTCTTCCTCGACCAGGCCTTTGCGGATGATCCCCATCTTAGTCACGACCTGGTTGGCTGCAATCGCGTTGCTCTTGTTCCAGGTGCCGATGCGTTCCTTGTCGGTGTCGATGCCGGCGAGCGGCATGCGGCGGCCGGTCTTGTCGCTTGCGTGGCAACTCGCGCAGTGCTGGTCGAACACCGCCTTGCCGGCTTCGGCGTGCCCCACATCGATCGGGAACGGGTACTTCGGCGGCGGCAGGTTGGACAGGTACTCCTGCAACCACTTGATGTGGCCGAGGAACTCGTCGTTGTCCTTCGGCGCGGCGCCCACTACGCCGAGCGCGGAGTCGATGATCACGGAATAGGCGTCGTGACTGTCGCCGGAGTGATTCATCGTCGTGCCCGGCGCGCTGTATTTCTTCAGGTTCCAGATCGGCGGGATGTCGTCCGGCCCGAAGCTGTCGTCCATCGGCAGCTCGAGCATGAAGTACTTGGTCAGGTTCATCGAGTCGTCACGCCCGCGGCCCCAGTCGGGGAAGTCCTTGCGGTAGATCCACGCGAACTGCTTCTCGCGCTCGATCAGCCGCTTCTTCGTCATCGGGATGATCAGGAAGCGGTACGCGAGCGCGTCGTCCCACGGCAGGTCGGTGACGAGGTTGATCTCGTTCATCAGCACGTCGGCGTTGAAGCGCGGATCCTTCGCGCAATCGACGAGAAAGCGGAAGAAGGCAACGAGGTTCAGCGTGTGTCCCGGGCCGGCGTTGATGAAGACCGGGTTCTCGTTCGGGTTCGCGCGGTAGTTGGTCGTGTGGCAGACCGCGCAGGTGTTTCCGACCCGCGGAAAGCCCACGGTCTTCTTCGTGAAGCCGATCGGCAGTTCGCGGCCCTGTTCCCAGGAGACGCCCAGGGAGGCGTAGCCGCCCGGTCCCGGCAGCTTCTCCGGAAACACGCGCGGCAGCACATAGAAGATCCAGTACGGGATTCCGGCGTCGCGTTCGCCGCCGATCGAGCCGTAGCGGAAGCGCATCTCCGGTGTGGCCGTCACCCAGTCTTCCTGCGGCACTTCGCGGAAGAATTTGTACCAGCCGTAGAACCCGAGCCCGGCGCCGATGATCAGAAGCACGACCAGCCACGACAGGATCTTTCCCCGCTTCTCGTTCCTGCTCGAATCCATCGTCAGGCTCCTAGAACGTCTTCATGTACTCGACGAGCGCGTCCTTGTCGGCCGGCGCGAGTTCGGTGCCGTACCGCTTACCTTCGTGCCCGGCATTCGAATTGCCCGGCCTGGACGTGTCGAAAGCAAAGAACTTCCGCCCGCGCTGTTCCGCGAGTTCCGAGACGAAGCCGACCTTCGCCGGCTCGTAGACATCATTGCCGCGATAGAACTGCTGCGGCCGCTGCGCCGAGGGTTCGAGCAGATCGCGCAACGTCGGCACCGATCCGTTGTGCAGATACGGCGCGCGCAGCCAGATGCCGTCGAGCGGCGCGTTCGCGTAGCCGAACGTCTTGCGATAGTGGCAATAGCGGTGCGGGTAGCCGGCGTAGACCGTCCCCAGGGTGACCGCGAGGTCGTAGGAGAACGAATCCAGCCGGCGTCGATCGGTTCCGATGTACTCGATGCGGGTGATCTTTCCGACCTGCGCGCCGTAAAGCTCGCTCTCGTTCTCCTTGGGGTCGATGCACGCGCGTGCTTCCGTCCCGGCCGGCGCGCTGAAACTGCGGCCGTTCGCGCCATGGCACTCGGCGCAATACTCCGCATATACCTTCTCCCCCTGCGCCGCTTTCGTTGCGTCGATCGGATACGGGTACTTCGGCGGCTCCAGCGTCAGCAGCCACTCTTCGAGCCGTCCGATCGCCGCGAGATCGATCGTCGGCGGCGTCGTGCCGGTGCCGAACGCGGCGTTCTTGTTCCGTTCCTCGGCCATGATGTTGTTGCCGTCCCAGTGCAACTGCATGCCCTGCCGCGGCTTCTGCAGCCAGATCGAAGGGAAGTCGACCGGCGCGTTGCGCTCGCGCTCCGGCAGCTGGTGGATCGGGAAGTTGAACAGGATCTTGTTCGGATTGAACGTGTCGTTGCGTCCGGGGCCCCACTCGGTGTCCTGCATCAGCGGCGCGAATCGGCCGTTGAGCATCAGCAGGCGTTCACGCATCAGCGCGACGGCGACCGGATAGACGACATAGCGATCGAGCAGCCCGAGTTTTTCGCCCTTTTCCTGCATCAGGCGGTCGATCTCCGGAACGACATACTCCGCGGCGAACTTCGGATCGTGCGCGCAATCGAAGACGAACTTCGTGAAGCCGAACAGGTTGAAGGTATTCGCCGGCATGCCGAGCACGAGGCGAGGCTTCGCGTCCGGCGTGTCGCGCACGGTGCTCACGTGGCACACGGCGCAGTTGAAGAACGTGCGGTCGATGCCCTGGTGATTGCGCATCGACATGCCGATCGGCATCTCCTTGCCGTCCTCGAACACGAAGCCGAGCGAGGCCCAGCCGCCGGGAAGGTGGTGGGCGCAGACCGCCGGCATCGCCGTGAAGACCCAGTACGGAAAGCCCGACTCGCGCTCGCCGCCGGTCGAGCCGTATTTGAAGTGCTCTTCGATCTGTTCGTATCGCACCGGCCGATCGGTCCCGAAGCGCTGCCAGAGCACGATGGCGACGACGAACGCAAGAGCGGTCGGGAGCGCCAGCACGAGCATCAGGACCCGTGCCCAGCGATGTCGATAGAGCCGAATGAGGAAGCCCGTCTTGCGCGGGGTTGCGAACAAATCGTGCATCGACTTCTCCCTCGATTCAGCTTCCGGCCGGCAGGCACGGACGCAGGTTCTCGTAGCCGCTAGCGAGCATCGCTGCGACGTCGGGCGTGCGCCCGGTTTCCGCGCGCAACCACGCGGCAACGCTGGCCTGCAGCGCAGCGATCTCCGGACCGGCCTGGCTCTGGTTCCACGGAGCTCCTTGGTGCGACGCGCCGGGCGGCGGCATCGGCACCTTGGCGCGCTCGCCCTCCGGCGTCTGCCACATTGCGAGCCGCACGAAGATCCGCGGCGCGCATTGCGCAAGGCTCGCTCGGACCTGCTTGCCATTACCGGCGAGAAAGTTCGGCGGCGTGCGCTCCGGCGTGCGGTGGCAGCGCGCGCAGGGCGCTACGAATGGCTCCGCCTCCGCCGCCAGGGGCTGTGCCGGTTCGATGTCCTGCCGCGCCGGCGGCAGGCTGCCGGTTGCGCAGCACTGAACAGGGGCCTTCAGGCCGAGCGCAGCGCGCAGCCGCACGCGCCGGAACGGCTCGTCGGGCCAATCGGCCCTTGTGATCGCCGTCCGCGCCGGTGCGAAATCCTCGACGACGGTGACCGTGGCCAGTGCCCCGCCTCCACCGCGCGTCAGCGTCACACGTTCGATCGAGTCCCCGGCCGCAGTGCGGGCGCGCCGACCTGCGCTGGTGACGCTTCCCTGGTCCAGGCGAAGCTGTCGCAACGGTTTGCCGCCGATCGTCAGCTCCTCGATCGTCGATGCATCGCCGCGCAGCGTGATTTCTCCAGCGCAGTCAAAGCGCGCACCGTTCATCGTGCAACGCGCGGTGTAGTCGCGGCGCTTGGCCGACTTCGCACGGCCCTGCAGCACGGAATCCAGTTCACGCACGTCCGCCTCGGGGATCTGGGCTGCGAGGCCGGCGACGAAGTGCGCCGCGAGCAGCTGATCGTCAGCCTTCCAGATCGCAAGAGGCGCCCTCACCGCCAGCGGCTCGAGCGATCCGCGAACGTCGGCCTGTGCGATTCCGACGCCCGGCGCGAGTGCAAGCGGATCGCGGTTTGGAATGTCCGGGTTCGGTATCGCCAGTCCGCCCGGCCACCTCGCGGCATAGGCCGTCGCGAGCGGCGGCGCGATCTCGAACGCCCGCTCGCCCGACAGCCGGTACTGCAGCGCTGCGGTCAGTGCCTGAGCGCGGCAGCCCGGATCGCAGGCTTCGCGCCAGATGCGCTGGATGACGCCGCTGAGGTTGGCGCGATCGGTCGCATCGTCGATCGCGTTCGGAACCTCGACTCCGCGCTGGATGGGCACCCCATGGACGGTCGTGCGGTGTGGGCCTGCGGCGCGGCTATCCGCCCTTGCGAGCGCGGCAGCGACGCGCGGGTTCGCATTGGTCTCGTCCCAGATCTGGCGCGAGAAGATCGGCGCGTGATTCTGATGGCACGCCGTACACACCGCGCGCGCTGCGTAGACGATCTCCGGCGCGCCGCCTGCGCGATAGTCGCGCACCAGCTGGAACTCGAAACGTCCGGCCGCTTCGTTGTAGCTGATCACTTCGATCAAGTTCGTGCGTTCCTGGTAGCCGAGGTACATGCGGTCTTTCGCGAACAGGGGACCGGCGCCTTCGCCGGTGACCGCGACCACGACGCGCGGCGACTCAAAGAAGTCAGGCGCGGCCGAAACGCGCTGCAGCGATCGGCCGAGCGGAATCAGGACCGAGTTCACGCACTGGCCCGGTCTGCAACCCGACTGCCGTTCCAGCTTGCGCACAAGTGCTTCGAACGGGAACGGCACGCCGTCGGCCGTCATCATGTCGAACAGCGAACGGCCTTCGGCCGGCAGATCGGCCCCTGGCACGGCGGGATCGAGGGCCCAGCGGGGCGTTGCCGCGTCAGCGTGCCAACTCAGCGCGCAGCAGGCCATGATGACCGCCGCAACCAGGCGTCTAGCCATCGGGCGCGCCTGTTCACCTAGTTCGACGCTGTCAGAACCGCCCGCTGCTGCGTGCCGGGCCAGCAATCCTCGGCAACCTGGCCGGCCTTTTGGAATGCGGGACCGTCGCGGCTGTCGACTTCCTTGTTGTAGAGAACGAAGTTGAGCAGGAAGATCTTTCCGATGTAGGCGCGACCGAGATAGAAGCCGGGGCGAACCATGCGGATCTCGTCACGCACCTGCAGACCGCGGCGTCCCGCCAAAAAGTCCGGCCCCTCGCGGTAGCCGGGAATCTCGTCGGTGTAGAAGTAGTCGATGATCACCGACTCGCGGCGCGAGTCGAGAAGGCTCTGCCCGCAATAGAGCCGCGCCGGAAACAGCAGCCACTGGTCCTTGCCGTTCACGGTGCTCTTCTTCAGCGTCGAAAGATCGCCGTCGATCAGCGGCGCCAGCAGCTTCGTATCCTCGATCCGGTTCCTGAGCACGCGCTCGTCCCGGTAGAACACCTTGCCACGCCACAGATGCTCGCCGACCAGTTCGAGCTTGACCGTTCCGAGCCCGACCACGAGTCCACTCAAGCCGCCGACAATCTCGCGCAGGCGCCGCTTGCCCGAGATGCCCTTCGGAAAGAACAGGTCGCCTTCGTAGGCTCCGTCCGGAATCGGCCCGGCGGTCAGGCGCGCGTAGATCTGATCGATCTGCTCCTGGTCGTAGGTTTTCAGCGCGCCCGGCGTCAGCTTCGCAAGGTCCGCCGGGGCCAACGGAAACTCGCTCTCGACGCGCGCGAAGTCCGGCTTCGACGCATAACCGGCCTCATACGGGGCGAACTTGATTCCAGCCGGCGGCTTTTCTCCACAGCCGACGAGAACGAAACCGGTCGCGAGAAGCAGGAGAGTTGCGGTGTGTGCAGTGCGAGTCATCGCGTCCTCCTATAGCGTCGCCAGGAAGGCGATCAGCGCCCTCTTGTCCTGCTCGGGCAGGCCCTGGCCGAACGGATGGCCCTGGTTCTCGATGTCCGCGGTGCATGAGCTGTAGACCTCGAGCAGACGCGGGTGGCGCTTGACCGCATCGACCAGCTTCTCGGGGTCGCTCACGATCTCCTGCGTGACCGAGCGCAGATCCGCCGCGACCTTCTTGCCTTCCGCCTCGCCGAGTTGCGTGACGAGCTTGGCGTTAAGGTCGTCCGGCTTGAGCTTCGCGAGGATGAGGTCGTTGACGAACGCCTTGTGCTGGAAGCTCGCCAGCGCGCCAACGCTGGTTCCCGCGGGAAGCACCAGCGTGAATCCGAGGATCTGCTTCTCTTCCTTGCCGTCCCAGGTGCGAGGCCCGAGCGCCATCCGCACTTCCTTGTCGAAGCGCGCGAGCTTGGGCACGCGCTTGTCTGGATTCAGCAGATCCTCCATCGAAGCGACATAGAGCTTGAAGCGGCCCTCGACGCTCGGGTCGAACGCCCAGCATGCGGGCGCCTTGTCGGCCGGCAGCGTCTTGCCTGCGGCATCGACATACGGCGAGCGGTAGAACTGGTTCGCCTTGTTCGCCGGCTGGCCGCAGAGTTCCGGGCCGATCGCGTTGGTGTGCATGAACGGCGCATGCGCCCACAGTGAGACAAGCGATATGTTGCGGTAGTAGCCGCGGCCGCCGTCGTGCGGCTCCTTGATCGCGGGATCAGACTTCCGACCGCGCAGTGTCTCGGACCCGTACTCCTGCCAGACATGCCCCGCCATGTGATTCGAATGCAGCGCGCGGCAGCGGTAGGTCCCGACTTCGGACACGAGCGTTGCCTGGTCGGATCCCAGCCAGTCCGCCCGCATCCCGTCCGGCCGGGCCGCGCCGAAATCGCGATTCTTGAACGTGTTGTCCGGCGTCTCCGGGATCGACGAATGGCAGCGCGCGCAATTCGCCGCGAAGACCTCGCGCCCGCGCGCGACTGCATTGGCACCGAACTGCCTGTCGAGATCACGCGCCAGATCCGCCGCCGTGTAACTGGCCTTCGGGTTTTTCGCGCGCAGTGCATTGGCGCGCGCGACGGCGAGATCGGTCGCGTCGGCCTCCTTCGACATCAGGAAGGCCAGGATGTCCGGCAGCCGATCCTCGATCGCGCGGAAGTTCGGACAGTCACGCCGGCACTGGCCGATGTCGAATGGCGTCTGGCCGAAGTTGCGGAAGGTCGGATCGAGCTGGCGCAGGTCGGTCAGGTGATTGAGCCAGCACTGCTCGGAACATGACCCGATGTTGAAGTAGACGCGCTGGATCGCCTCGAGCCCGCCGATCGAGTCCTCGCCGCCCTTCAGGATGTGATGCACGGTTTCGGTCGCAGTGCTGCGCTGCCAGCACTTGTTGTCGCGCCCCGGCTCACACCAGCAGTTCGCATCCTGCTTGGCGCAGCTCGCTGCCTTGCGCCACTTGTTGACGCTCTCGCCGGCAAACGTGGGTCGCGCCTTGGTGTTGATGATCGCGTTGATCGTGCCCGGGTTGTGCACCTGGTCGGTCGGAATCGCCGAGGTGTCCGAGGTCCCCGGCCGAGCATGCGCGAACATCTGCGCCTCGAGCGTCGCGCCGGACATGCCGGAAGTCAGAATCTCCGAGATGCGCGTGTACTGGTTTCCGAGCGCGCCCTTGAGGTTTTCCCATTGGGGGTTGGCCGGGTCCTTCGGCGGGTTCAGCGGATCGAAAGAGATGTGGCACGAGCCGCACGCAGTGCCGATCAGGAACGGCGGCTCGATCGAGCCGTCGGCGAGACGATTGAGCGCCGAGTCGCTCGACTTCGGGTCCTTCGACAGGGCGCCGCGATAGCCTTCCCAGCTGGCGAGACTGCCGTTGACCTTCAGCCAGCGCGCCTTGTCGAAGCGTGGATTCGGAAACTTGCGGATGCCGAGTGCACCGGTCGATGTTCCGAACTCGAGGTCGCATGCCGACTGGCGCTGGTCCTTTGCCGTGTTGTGCGGGTCGGCCGGGTCGATCGGCGCATCCTGATAGTCGCAGGCCGGGTCGCGATAGCCCGCCTTGCCCACGTACTGCAGCAGTTCCTCGTCGCCCGGGCACCAATCGAAGCCGTACGTCTCTTCGAGGCTCTTGGCCGGACAGTCCTTCGATCCCGGAACGCAGCAGCCCGGGTCATTGATGATCCCCCACGCCGCGAAGCGGTCCCCGCGCTCGTTTGCATTGAGCACGCGATACCAGTCGATCAGCACGTTGACGCGCTGCTGGAAGACGTAAGTGTGGAAGCGGGCGTTGCCGGCCGTGGCCTTGTACCAGATCTCGCGCCCGGCGCGCTCCGAGGGCGTCAGGTCCGCTTCGCCAGCGTAGAAGCCGGGATTGTCGGGCCTGGACTTGCCCGCGCCAGGAGCGGATGAGGGCGGTGGTGACGTGGCCGGAGCCTGCGCGACGATCACCGATTCCGGAGCGTCTTTCGAAATGGCGGCGACTCCGAGCGCCGTGCCGATTACAACAAGGGCGACCGCAATGGTGGTCCGTGTCATTCTTCTTCCCCCGTCGATCTGCGAGCCGCGCTCCATTCAGTCGGGCGGCTACGAGACGCGCAGAATAGTCCGCTAGTTCAGCAGAGGAAATAGTGACTTTGCGGCACCGGACGCGCGAAAAACCGGCTCGACACGGCAGGCCGAGCCATGTCGGTAGCAACGGCGCGTGCCGGTTTCGTTCCGGCGCGTGGATCGGGAACGTCCAAACGCATCGCGGCACCGCGTTGCAAGCAGCGCTGCGCGGTCGCCCTTCACGCTTCAGCGAAGCGCGCCGCCGCTCACGCGCCAGATCGTGTTGCCCACGTCATCGGCCACCAGCAGCGCCCCGCTGCGGTCGATCGCGACACCGACCGGCCGCCCGCGTGCGTGACCGTCGGCATCGACGAAGCCCGACAGCACCGTCACCGGCATCCCGCGCGGGACGCCGTTTTCGAACGGAACGAACACGACCTGATAGCCGCTCTGCGGCCTGCGGTTCCATGAACCGTGTTCTCCGATGAAAGCGCCGTTGGCGAACTGCGGCGGCAGGCCGCCCTGATTTGCTGCCGCCGCGGACTTCGTGAGGCGCGCGGAGCCGGCGCTCTTGCCGTGCACAAAGACCAGCCCCAGCGGCGCGACGTGCGAACCGAGCGCGTAATCGGGCGCAATGGCCTTGGCGACCAGGTCGGGTCTCTGCGGTTGCACGCGCTGGTCGACGCGCTGGCCGAAGTAGCTGTAGGGCCAGCCGTAGAAGCCGTCTTCACGCACCGAAGTCAGGTAGTCGGGCACCAGATCGTTGCCGAGCTCGTCGCGCTCGTTGACGACCGTCCAAAGTGCGCCCGTGTCCGGATTCCAGTCCAGGCCATTCGGGTTGCGCAAACCGCTGGCGAAGATACGGCCGGTGCCCGATGCGATGTCGAACTCCCAGATCGCGGCCCGTCCGACCTCCTCGTCCATTCCGTTCTCGCCGATGTTGCTGTTGGACCCGACCGTGATGTAGAGCTTGCGGCCGTCGCGGCTCGCGATCACGTTCTTGGTCCAGTGATGGTTGCGCCCCGCAGGCAGATCGAAGACGCGGGTGCCGGCGGCGGCGATCTGCACGTCGCCTTCGCGGTACGGATAGCGCCACAACGCGTCCGCATGCGCGACGTAGAGCGCGTTTCCGGCCAGCGCCATGCCGAACGGCGAATTGAGATCCTTCAGGAACACGCTGCGCCGCTCCGCGACGCCGTCGCCGTCGGCGTCGCGCAGCAGCGTGATCCGGTTGGCGCTGGGCACACGCGCGCCGGCCCGGCTCATCACCTTGTTCATCACCCAGCCGCGCAGGGTGGACGGGGGGTCTTTCGGCGGCGCATTGGTCTCCGCCACCAGGACATCGCCATTCGGCAGCACGAGCAACCAGCGCGGATGGTCCAGGTCGGCCGCGAACTCCGCCACGCGCAGGCCGGCGGCCGCAGTGGGCACCTCGCCTTCGTCCCAGCCTTTCGCGGGCGCGATATTGACGGTTGGAATCAGCGTCTTTTCGGGTTCGGGAAGTGCCGGGGACGGGCCGACGCCCGCACTGGAAGGAAGCCGCGACGACTCGGCGCAGGCCGCCAGCGTCAATGCGGTGCCGAGCAGGCATGTCCGTGCGATGTGCGCGAGGGTCTTCATGCGGACCTCCGATGAATCAGCCTGGATGAATTGCAGCAA
>Ga0209705_10000103_pt1 | contig 42313 bp, 43 predicted proteins | sample PPLLaktember2015_5_FD_187262 | JGI IMG/M metagenome (GOLD analysis project Ga0209705, IMG submission 187262) | Freshwater sediment microbial communities from Prairie Pothole Lake near Jamestown, North Dakota, USA - PPLs Lake P8 Core (1) Depth... | ecosystem: Environmental > Aquatic > Freshwater... | reverse complement strand
CACAACAGTGTTGCCGCCCAGCACCCAGCTCAGCCAGGCGGGCCGCCCGGCTGGACCTGGCGCCAGAGTCGGCTGCGATGCCGCCGGCACCGGCGTGGGCTCGCGCTCGATCTCGATCGCAGGGCCGACGCTCGCGGCTGGCTCGGGCGCGATCTCGAACGTGGGGAACGGCTCGGGCGGTGCCGCCGCTTCGGGTATTGGCGCTTCCGGCGCGAGCGATGGCTGGGCGGGCCAAGGCGGAACCGGCCGGGCTTGCAGGGCGTGGCGCAGGTCGGCGATCTCCTGCTCCAGCTTGCGCAGCCTCTCCTCGGTGGAGCGGCCGAGCGCCAGCCGCAATGCATAGCCGGCCAGGGCGCCCAGCGCTGCGCCGTAGAAGGCCCCTTCGATGTCCTCGACGGCTGCGCCCACGACCAGGCCGATGATCAGGCCGATGAACCACATGGGGTACCCGATCCTCCATGAGGGAAACACGTCCGGGCATGCATACGCCATGCCCGAAGAGGTGGCTCAGGCGGCCAGAATGCGCGCCCGCAGCCTGGAGGAGAGATAGTCGGCCGTCATGACCATGGCCAGGATGACCAGCACGCAGACGGCGGTGTCCTGGTACTGGAACAGCTTCAGCGAGCTCATCAGCTCGAAGCCGATGCCACCGGCGCCCACCATGCCCAGGATCGTCGCAGCGCGCAGATTGACCTCGAACCGGTACAGGGTCGCAGCGATCCAGGAGGGGATGACCTGCGGCAGCACGCCGAAGACCACCACTAGGGCAGGGCGTGCGCCGGTCGCGCGCAGGGCCTCCACCGGGCCGGCATCGATCTCCTCGACCGCTTCGGCGAAAAATTTCCCCAGCATGCCGGCGCCATGGATGGCCAGCGCCAGCACCCCGGAGAACGGGCCCAGCCCGACCGCCGCCACGAAAATCAGCGCGAAGATGATCTCGTTGATCCCGCGCAGGGCATTGAGCACCTGTCGCATGGCGTGGAACACCAGCAGGTTCGGGCTCAGGTTGCGCGCAGCGAGGAAGCACAGCGGCAGGGCCATCAGCACCGCCAGCAGGGTGCCCCACAGCGCGATCTGGATGGTCTCGATGACGGGCTTGACCAGCCGCTCGAAGAACGCCCAGTTGGGCGGCACCATGCGCGAGATCAGGTCGAAGACCCAGGGCAGGCCGCGCACCAGCTCGGCGACGCTGAAGCCGATGCCGCGCGCGCTCCACCACAGCACCGCCGCGCCCAGGGCCAGCAGGACCAACCACCGCAGCGTGCGACCTACGGTCCAGGTGCCGCCGAGCAGGAAGTGGAAGCGCCTCATAGTGGCAACGCCTTCGTCTCGACGTCGCGCTCTGCTTCTGGCGCCGGACTCGTCGCACCGGCTGCCAGACCAGGGTAGATGCGGGCCAGCGCGGCGGGGGTGAGCTCATCCGGGCCGCCTTCGAACACCACTTCACCGGCGCCGATGCCGACGATGCGGTCGGCAAACTCCAGGGCGTACTCGACCTGATGCAGATTGCACAGCACAGCGATGCCGAGCTCGTGAGCGGCGCGACGCAGATCGTCCAGCACCACCCGCGCGGTCTTGGGATCGAGGCTGGCTACGGGTTCATCGGCGAGGATTACCTGCGGCTGCTGTGCCAGGGCCCGTGCGATGCCCACTCGCTGCTGCTGTCCACCGGAGAGGCGATCGGCGCGGTCCAGGGCGCGGTCAGCCAGGGCCACGCGGCGCAGGGCGTCCAGCGCGATGTCCACGTCCGCGCGCGGAAACAGCTGCAGCGCCGCCGCCAGCCCCGGCATGCCGGCCAAGCGTCCGGTGAGCACGTTCTTCAGCACCGACAGGCGCGCCACCAGATTGTGGTCCTGAAAGATCATGCCGATGTGCTGGCGCAGCTCGCGCAGCTCCCGGCGGTTGCGCGGCGCACCCCTGCCGCCAATCACGACCTCGCCTGCGCTGGGCTCGGTGAGGCGGTTCAGGCACCGCAGCAGGGTGGACTTGCCGGCGCCGGAGGGTCCCAGCACAACGCACATCTCCCCGGCGGATACCACCAAGTCCACGCCGCGCAGTGCGGCGAAGTTCCCGTAGGTCTTGCTGAGGCCGCGGACGTGGATCATTTCATCTTCCGCAGGTCGAGGTTGAGCACCTTCGCGGCTTCCCGGACCACCGCGAAGTTGGCGTCGGTCGCCGGCACCCAGCGCTTGATGATGGTGCCCTTGCTCCACGGCAAGTCGCGCATCGAGGCGAACGCGGCGCGAATGCGCTGCTTGAGCGGCTCGGGGAGGTCGCTGCGCATCACCGCCGGGGCGCCGGGAATCGGATCGGATGTCCACACAATCTGGATCTCGTCCCCCTTCACCACACCGCGAGCGACTGCCGCCTCGAACAGGCCGTCGGCTACTGCAGCAGCGTCCACCTTGCCATTCTGCACAGCAATGGCGCTGGCATCATGGCTGCCGGCAAAGATCGAACGAAAGTCGGCATTGGGGTCGAGGCCGGCGCGGATCATAGCGGTCTTTGGGAACAGGTGCCCCGAAGTAGAGCTGGGGTCGACGAAGGCGAAGGTCTTGCCCTTGAGGTCGGCGAGCGAGCGGATATTGCGCTCCTTGCGCGCAATGATCAACGAGTGGTAGCTCGCACCCTGCTTCTGGGTCTCGGGAACGGCGATCGGATCGACTCCTGCCACCGAGGCGGCGAGCACATAGGAGAAGGGCCCGAGCAGCGCCACGTCGAGCTTCTTCGCGCGCAGCGCCTCGATCACGCCGTTGTAGTCGGTGGCGACGAACGGCTTGACCTCCATGCCCAGCGAGGTGCGCAGCGCCTCGATCATCGCCTGGTTGTCGGCGATCATCAGGCGCGGGTCTTCCGCCGGCACCAAGCCGATGTTCAGGGTACCTTGCGCCTGCGCAGCACAGGGCGCGAGCAGCCCGACGCAGACGATCAGGCCAGCCAGCCAACGCCACTGCGCCCAGATGCGTATCCATGCCCTCACTTCGACCCTCCCTCTTCTACTACCTAGCCGCGAAACCTGCCCCGGACTCGATCCAGGGACGCCAAGAGAACACAACCTCATTGACGGCTTTCTTCGTGTTCCGTCGTGTCCTTCGTGGTGAATGAGTTCGTCGGTTCTCCTCTGTGGCTCGGCAGCTTCACCTCAAGCGATGCGCACGCCCTGACGCCAGGTCGCCAGCGGCACCGGGACGGGCGGCAAGTGCGGCGCGCTCGCGGTCTCGCGTACGCGCACGAAGTCTGCGCGCTTGCCGACGGCGATCTCGCCACGATCGTGCAGGCCGACCAGCCGGGCCGGGTTGCAGGATACCGCAGCGATTGCCTTGGGCAGGCTCCAGCCGGCCTGGTCGCGCAGCAGAAATGCGCCGTGCAGCAGCGCATGGGGCACGTAATCCGACGACAGGCAATCGAGCAGATCGTCGCGCGCCAGCGTGAGCGCCGAGACGTTGCCGGAGTGCGATCCGCCTCGCACCAGGTTGGGCGCACCCATGACGATGCCCAGTCCGTGCTCCCGTGCAGCCAGCGCCGCCGCCACCGTGGTGGGGAACTCAGAGATGGTCATGCCGCTCGCCAGCGCCTCGTCGATGTGCTCCGGCACCGTGTCGTCGTGGCTGGCGAGCGGGATGTGGCGCTCTGCGCACAGAGCCAGCAGCCCGCGCCGGTTGCGCTGCGCGTTGCGCGCCTGCATGTCCTGGCGCTCTGCCACGACCCGGGCGAGGTGCTCGTCGCTCCAGCGCTGGTTGCGCTGGGTGTACGTGCGGAACTTCTCCACGTCCATCCACTGGCGCTGGCCGGGAGTGTGGTCCATGAGCGAGACCAGGCGCACCATCGGATCGTCAAGAAACGGGGCAGCTACCTCGAGCATGTTGTCGCATGCCAGCTCGCAGCGAATGTGCAACAGGTGCTCGGCGCGCAGCAGTCCCCCCTCTCGCGCATGGCGCAGCGCGCTGGCCGCGTCCTGCAGGCCCTGGGCACGCACCGAGCGCTCGTCGAAGTCGCCCACCCCCATGGCGTCCAGCACCGTGGTGATGCCGGCGGCCGAGACCTGCGCGTCATGGGTGAGCAGGGCCGACATGGCCGGCCAGCGCACGCCTGGACGGGGCTCGAGGTGCTTTTCCAGGTTGTCGGTGTGCAGCTCGATCAGCCCTGCGACAAGGTAATCGCCGTTCCAGTCTTCTGCGTCAGAGCGGTGGTCACGGCCCCGCCGCAGGTCCACGATCATGCCGTCGCGCATCAGCACTGTTCCGAGGACGATCTCGTCCGCCGTGACGATCCGGGCGTTGGTGATGATTCGATGTGTCGTCATGTCGCGCATGATAACGTTCCCAGCGTGATCTTATGAACTCCCGCTACGCCATCTACTTCGCGCCGTCCGAAGCCTCGCTGCTGTGGCGCGCCGCAAGCCAGTGGCTGGGTCGCGACGCTGCGCGCAACGTTGCGCTCGCGCAGCCCGAGGTGCCCGGCTACAGCGCAGAACAGGTGGCTGCGCTGACGCAGACCCCCAGGCTGTACGGGTTCCATGCCACGCTGAAAGCGCCATTCCACCTGGACGAGGGCCAGTCGGCTGCAGCGCTGTGCGGAGCGCTTGCACGGTTCGCACAAGAACGGGTCGCATTCGCACTCCCCGAGCTGGAAGTGGCCCTACTGTCCGGCTTTCTCGCGCTGCTCCCGAAGCAGCGCAGCGCAGCGCTGCACGCACTCGCCGACGACTGCGTGGCCGCGTTCGAACCCTTCCGGCGCCCTCCCGAGGCCAGCGAGCTTGCACGGCGTCGCGTCGCTGGCCTCACAGCCGGCCAGGACACTCTGCTGGCGCGCTTCGGCTATCCCTACGTGCTGGATCAGTTCCGGTTCCACATGACGCTCACGGGGCCTCTGGAGCCGTCGGACGGTGCACGGCTGCGGCAGTGGCTCGGGCAGTATTTTGCTGCCGCGCTGAATGAGCCGATCCACGTCGGGGACCTCTGCCTGTTTGTCCAGGACCGGCCCGACGCGGACTTCTTCATCCTCCAGCGATTCCCCCTGAAACCTCGCTAAGTACTTGGCCGCGCTGGCGTCCTTTGCCGGGCTCGGGCATGGGCATACCACTTGCGTTCTAGAAAGCGAAAGATCGTGAACTTTCGCAGATGAATTAGCTCGTTGGGGAGTCTGCCATCATGCCCGTTCTCATTGCCTTGACCGCCGTCATACAGGCGTTCTTCATCTATCACGTCTACCGCAGCGGACGGCCCTACTGGTGGGCGCTCATCATCCTGTCGTTCCCGGTCATCGGATGCGTGGCCTACTACATGCTCGAGATCTTCCCCGGCTCGCGCGAGCATCGCTCGGCGCGCCGTGCGGCGATGGAACTCGCCCGCGCTTTCAATCCTTCCGGCGAACTGAAGCGCCGCCTGGAGGAACTGGCCACTTGTCCCAGTGTGGCCAACCGCATCGCGGCCGCTGAAGAGTTCATGCGTTGCGGGATCTTCAACGAAGCGGTGCGACTCTACGCGGAGGCGATCGACGGACCTCATGTGGATGACCCCAGCCTGCTGCTCGGTCTGGCGCGTGCGCACGTCAACAACGGCACCTGCCGCGAGGCCCAGGAGGTCCTGGTCCGGCTGAAGTCGCTGGATGCCCGCTACCGGCCGGAGGAAGCGCGGCTGCTCTATGCGCGAACGCTGGAAGGGCTGGGAGAGAGCCAGCAGGCGCTGGCGGAGTATGAGAACCTGGTGCCGGTCTATGTCGGCCTGGAGGCGCGCTGCCGCTACGGGATGCTGCTCAAGCAGCTCGGCTTCACCACCCAGGCGACGCACGTGTTCCAGGAGGTTCTGGAGTACGCGCGGCGCTTCCGCATCAACCTCGACACCGAGCGCCCCTGGATCGATGCGGCGCGCCGCCACGTGGCGGTGCAGGCCTGACCTCAGCGGAAACCGCATTCACCGCAGAGGGCTCAGGCTATTGCGTGCTGATCCGGCCGTCCCGGGGCGCGGATGGCGCGCTGAGGTCGATGGCGCCGGCTAGCCCGCGTCTGTCCACCGCACTGTCTTGGCCTCTCGCGTCCAGTTCGCCGCGCGCCGCCCGGCTTCCTCGATCTGCTTCGGTGAGAGCTGCTGCGTGACGGCTTCCACGAGCGTACGAACCTCTATGCCGGCGTCGCCCTGTGCAGCCAGCAGCGCCCATTTCCCGGCCTCGACCGGATCCGGCTTGACAGTATCGCCGCGCAGCAGCAGCAACCCCAGACTGTACATTGCATCGTCGCCACCGAGGGAAATGGCGAGCTCGAACAACTCTCTGGCCAGCCTGGTGTCCTTGGGTACGCCCTTTTCCTGCGCGTAGAGAATGCCGAGGTTATGGGCGGCGCCGGCGTGCGCCTGACGCTCGGCCAGGCGCCGATACCACTTCGCGGCCTGCTCGGGATACGGACGGTCGAGCCCCATGCCGACCTCCAGCATGAGGCCCAGGCTGAACTGGGCCTCGACGTGGCCTTGCTCGGCCGCCTCGTGGTAGTAATGCATTGCTTGTAGCGGATCCGCGGGCAAGCCCTCGCCGATGCGCAGCCGCCGCGCGATCTCGTACTGGGCCTGGGGCACGCCCATGTCCGCTGCCTTCGCCATCCATTTCAGACCCTGCAGCCGCTCCTGCGGGTCGCTGCTTGCCTGCAGCAGAACCGCCAGGTTGAACTGCGCGTCGCCGAGCCCCTGGTCGGCTGCGGCGCGATACCAGTAGGCCGCCTGCTCGCGGTTTTCCTCGAGGCCCGTGCCGGTCAGGAAGCAGCCGGCGAGATTGAACTGCGCGCGCACGTCCCCCAGTCTGGCGCCGCGCCCGAAGGCAGCCGCCGCTCGTGACAGGTCGGCGGGCGCCAGCTTTCCCTGCGAATAGATCAGCCCAAGCTCGTTGTAGGCGGGCGCGTAGCCCGTGTCGCCTGCGCGTTCGAGCCACTGCTCGGCCCGCTGGACATCCACGAGCTCGCCCTCGGTCTCGAGCAGCATGCGCGCCATGAAGAACATGGCCTGTGGGTCACCCTGGTCGGCTGCGCGGCGGAACCATCGGCGGGCTTGCTCGGGGTTCTTGCTGCCCCCGGCGCGGGCGAGGTCTTCGATGAAGATTACGCCCAGGTTGACCTGTGCGTCGATGTGGCCTTGGGTGGCTGCCTTGAGGTACCAGCGCATCGCTGTGGGCAGATGCCGCTCGATACCGCCGAGCCCCAGGTGGTATGCGTTTGCGACCGCGTACTGCGCGTCGGGATCACCAGCGTCGGCTTGGGCGATGAGGGTCTGCAGGTCCGCCATGGAGGGTCGGTCGGGGCTGAATCGACCCTACGGCAGCGAGAAATGTGCCAAGAAAAGCAGGCACGAGGCCCGAGACCAGGAGCCTCGCGCCTCGTGCCTGTTACTTGTGCACGTACAGCGTCACGGTCTCCGGATCCGAGAACAGGAAGTTCAGCCCCTTCCCGTAAACCGAAGCATCTGGCTGGTCCACCCTCGCACCCACGGCGAGCGGGACGTTGCGGCTCCAGCGCTGGGACGGGAACAGCTTGCCCGGCATGACCAGTGCCACCATGCCCCCGTAGACGGCCACCACGGGCAGGCCGCCGGTGGCCATGTCGCGGGCCTTGGTCAGCGCGGCCTGGTCTGTGGCAGTCCCCAGCTCCGTCCAGCTGCCCGCTTCCAGCACCGTCTCGGCGACCTGCCAGTGGTGGGCACAGGAGCCGTCCTTACACATCTGGTCGATGCCGAAGAGGCGATCCAGTGCGCGGGCCGGAAAGTGGCGGCAGGTATCGAGATCCGTGCCCTCGGCGCAGTCGCCGATCTGCTCCTGCAGCCAGCTGGCGTTGCGCTGCCAGGTGGTCTCGCCGGCCAGCACCGTGGGGCCGGCGCCGAGGCCGAACAATAGGATGGCGAGCATTCGAAGGGACATGGGTGTCCTCCAGCGACCGGACCCCGATGCAATCGGCATCGGCCCGCCAACCTTGATACCGACCGTCGGCAACGCCGAAACGCTGTGCGGGAGACCGGAAGCGGGCCGCGGCGTTGCAGTTCGACCAGGAATCCCGCCGCTGCGGGAGTGCCGTGCTGCGCCGAAGCCGGGCAATCCGCGGCCCGTGGCCGTCGGGGCGCCAGCGGGCCGTTCAGGCGCGTGTCACAGGTCCGTCTGATAGCGGCCGTGTACCGCGCGGTCGAACGCCTCGATGTCGGCTTCTGCGAGGCCCCCCTGCTCGGCAATCTCCTGACCGAAGGAGACCCGCATCTCGTCTGACCAGGTATCCGGCTTCCACAAGGCGCTGCGCAAGAACGCCTTGGCGCAATGAAAGTAGCACTGGTGGACAGCGATCTGCGTGACGAGCAGCGCCGGCTTGCCTCGCGTTGCGAAGGACGCGCACAGCTCAGCGTCGTCGCGCAGCGTGGCGCTGCCACTCACGCGCAGTGTTTCGCCTGTCCCGGGCACCACGAAGATCAGCCCGACCTGCGGATTAACGAGAACGTTCTGAAGAGAGAACACGAGCTTGTTGCCCTTGCGTTCCGGCAGCTGCAGGGTGTGCTCGTCCACCACCCGGACAAAACCGGGTTCGTCGCCCTTGGGCGAGACCGTCGGTTGTTCCATCGCGTCGACGGTAGCCAGAAACAGCATGGGAGAGTGGGCGATGAACTGGCGCGTTGATTCAGGTGTGCGTGGATCTTGCAGGCGACCTGCGCGCTGGGCTCGCCCATGATGGCCCGCAGCCGGGCCACACTGTCGACGGCAGCCATGCCAGTGAACGCGACCCTACTTCATCGTCGGCATGACGAACTCTGCGCCCTTGCGGATGCCGGTCGGCCAGCGGGAAGTGATGGTCTTCAGGTGGGTGTAGAAGCGCACGCCCTCGGGACCGTGGACGTAGTGATCGCCAAAGAGCGAGCGTTTCCAGCCGCCGAAGCTGTGGAACGCCATCGGCACCGGGATGGGCACGTTGACACCGACCATGCCGATCTGCACGCGCATGGAGAACTCGCGCGCAGCGTCGCCGTCGCGGGTGAAAATGGACACGCCGTTGCCGTACTCGTGCCGGTTGACGAGATCGACCGCCGTCTCGAAATCCGGCACGCGCACCACCGACAGGACCGGACCAAAGATCTCCTCTCTGTAGATCGACATGTCGGGACGGACGTGGTCGAACAGGCACCCGCCTAAGAAGAATCCATTCTCATGGCCCGGCACCCTGATGCCGCGCCCATCCACCACGAGCTTCGCGCCCTCGGCGAGCCCGGCGGCGACGTATCCGGTCACCTTGTCGAGGTGCTGCCTGGTCACCAGCGGGCCCATCTCGGCAGCCTCGTCGGTGCCCGCATTGATCCTCAGCGCCCTGGCGCGCTGCGCGAGGCGCTCCACCAGCGCATCGGCTACCCGGCCTACCGCGACGGCGACGGAGATGGCCATGCAGCGCTCCCCGGCCGAACCGTAGGCAGCACCGATCAACGCGTCGACCGCCTGGTCGAGGTCGGCATCGGGCATCACCACGAGGTGGTTCTTCGCGCCGCCCAGCGCTTGCACGCGCTTCCCGCTCGCGGTCCCGGTGCGGTAGATGTACTCGGCGATGGGGGTGGAGCCGACGAAGCTCACTGCCGCGATGCGCGGATCGGTGAGCAGCGCGTCGACCGCCACCTTGTCGCCATGCAGGACGTTGAACACCCCGGCCGGCAGGCCGGCCTCCTGCAGCAGCTTCGCGAGATGGATGCTGGCTGACGGATCGCGCTCCGACGGCTTGAGAACGAAGGTGTTGCCGCAGGTGATGGCGACCGGGAACATCCACATCGGCACCATTGCCGGAAAATTGAAGGGCGTAATGCCCGCGCACACACCCAGCGGCTGCCGCACGGAGTAGCTGTCCACCCCGGTGCCGACCTGCTCGCTGTATTCGCCCTTTAGCAGATGCGGAATGCCGCAAGCGAACTCGACGACCTCCAGCCCGCGCGTGACCTCGCCGCGCGCATCCGACACCACCTTGCCATGCTCGCTGGAGATGAGCGCGGCGAGCTTGTCCATGTCGCGCTCGATCAGCTCTTTGAACTTGAACATCACGCGCGCGCGGCGCAGCGGCGGAGTAGCGGCCCAGGCCGGGAATGCGGCGTGCGCGGCCGCGATGGCGTGGCCCGCCTCTGCCGCGCTCGCGTAGCCGACACGCCCACTCACTTCACCACGTGCCGGGTCATAGACCTCGCCAGCGCGGCCGCTGTTGCCTGCGACCTCCCTGCCGTCGATCCAGTGGTGGATCTCTCTGATTTGCAGCGCGGGCTGCTCCAATGGTTTGTTCATGTGGTCCTCGTGTTTGACCCAAGAGCGTTCTAACCGCGAAGGCGCAGAGATAACGCGGAGCAATGTGGGTTTCCAAGTCATCGGTATCGCCAGTGGAGCCGGAAAGTTGCAGCGACTCTCTGCCAGATACCGCAGCGTCGAGTCTCCTACGGCGCCCAATCGATCTTCATTTCTCTGCGCTTCCTCTGCGTCTCTGCGCCTCTGCGGTTCAGGGGTAGCGGTTCAGCGGTGTGCGGAGGGAAACTCGTCCAGCGGATAGATCGGCCGGCGCAGCTTGCGGTACTCGAAGGAAGTCCAGTCGGAGGTTCCCACGCCCGGTGCGTCGCAGAACACCAGTCCCTTGGCGATGGGCAGGAACACCGGGCGGAAGTACATGCGCGATTTGAGCAGCAGATACTTCGCCTGCATGGGGTCGATACCCACGCTGGTGAACACACCCCGATCCCAAGGCTCCTGGTTGCGCTCGATGATCACGATCTGCGCTGTGCCGGTGTCCAGCACGGCGGTGCGGCCCATGTAGCAGCGCATCCCCTGGAACTGAGGGCCGGTGATGGTGTACTCGCCATCGGTAATGGCGCGCACCACGCCGGTCAGCTCCAGCGGTTCGCCCTTGCGGCCGATCGCCGGCATGTCCATCTTTCCGCCGATCGGGAGCGTGACCTTGGCGCCTACACCAGCCTCGATCAACGTCGCGACCGCTCGGGGATCGCGCACCGGGCCCACGGCTATCCCGGTCAGCCCCTGGCGCAGGGCTTCCCTGAGCACGTACATGGTGTCCTGGTTGGCACCCGATGCGCAGTTGTCGGCATGGTCGAGCAGAAGCACCGGCCCGCCGCCTCCCTCAGCCATCTGCTTCGCCCGCGCAATGGCCTGCTCCAGAGGTTCGCCACGGTAGATGAAGTCTTCCTTGCGGCGCCAGGCGATATCCAGGATCGCCTGGCAGGCGGCCTCGGCCTGGCTGCGGTTGCCGTCGGCAACGGTGACGGCGCTCAGGCCCGCATCGCGAATGTCCGCCTGCTGGAACCCGCCGAAGGCAGTGGCGGCCAGCAGGCCCCTTGCCTCCGCCGCGCGCGCGGCTTCGACGCATTCCCTCATCGGGCTTTCGGCGGTGTTCTGCCGCAGGGTCTGCGCGAGCAGGGGGACGTTGCCCCATGCCATGACCGGCTTGACCTCACCTTTCATCGCGCGCAGCAGGATGCTGCCGGCGAGATGGCCGGACTCATACTGGTCGACGTGCGGGTAGGTCTTGTAGCCGGCGATGACGTCGCAGTTGCGCACCATTGCGTCGGTGACGTTGGCGTGCAGATCCAGCGATACTGCCATCGGCACCTTGGGCGCGATCGCCCGGATCCTCTCCAGCAGCGTACCCTCGCCGTCATCGGTGCGGTCGGCTACGACCATGGCGCCGTGCAGGTCCAGGAACACGGCATCGCAGCCTTTGGCGATCTCGTTGCAGATCAGGTCGCAGATGCGGTCGTACGCCTTGCCGTCGACGGGGCCGCTGGGATTCGCCCAGGCCGCCACTGGCGTTATGACCTGCGCCCCCGCGGCTTCGGCCAGATCGAGGTACGCAGCCATCGGCAGCCGCGTGCCCTTCATCGCCTCATGCGCCGCCTTCCCGAGAAACGGGCCGCCGTTGCCGAACGCCTCCCAGGGCGTCGGCACGGGCGAGAACGTGTTCGTCTCGTGCTGCATCTGGGCAATCACGACCCGCATCGTTACACCCTACAGCGCTGAACCGCGGAGGCGCGGAGGCACGCAGAGGGCCATACGCAGCTTCTCCGCGAGCCTCAGCGTCTCTGCGCCTCTGCGGTTCAAGGGAACTAGGGAAGCGTCTTGAGGATCTCGCGCACCGTCTCGAACAGTCGATCGATCTGCGCCTTCTCGATGATGAACGACGGCGACAGTGCGATGGTGTCGCCGGTGGTGCGGATCAGCACGCCCTTCTCGTAGGCGCGCAGGAAGGCCTCGAAGGCGCGCGCCGTGGGCTGGCCGGGGATGCCTTCCAGCTCGATTCCAGCGATCAGCCCGATGTTGCGCAGGTCGATGACGTGCGGCAGGCCCTTCAGCGAATGGACGCCGTCTTCCCAGTAGGGAGCAAGCTCGGCTACCCGCTCGAACAGCCCTTCGGCCTTGAACAGGTCCAGCGTCGCGATAGCTGCGGCCGCGGCCAGCGGATGCCCGGAATAGGTGTAGCCGTGATACAGCTCGATGGCGCTCTCTGGGCCCTGCATGAAAGCGTCGTAGATCTCCTTCTTCACTATTACCCCGCCCATGGGCACGGCGGCGTTGGTGAGCGCCTTGGCGCAGGTGATCATGTCCGGCGTGACGCCGAAGGTCTGCGCAGCGAACGCGTTGCCGGTGCGGCCGAAGCCGGTGATGACCTCATCGAAGATGAGCAGGATGCCGTGCTTGTCGCAGATCTGGCGCAGGCGCTGCAGGTAGCCCTTGGGCGGGAGCAGCACGCCGGTGGAGCCGGCGACGGGCTCGACGATGACCGCGGCGATGTTGGACGCATCGTGCAGCGCGACCAGCCGCTCGAGATCGTCCGCGAAGTGCGCGCCCGATTCGGGCTGGCCTCTGGAGTAGGCGTTGCGTGCCAGGTCATGGGTGTGGGGCAGGTGATCGACCGCCGGAAGGAGCTGCCCGTTGAAGGTCTTGCGGTTGGCCGTCATCCCGCCCACGGAGATGCCGCCGAAGCCCACACCGTGATAGCCGCGCTCCCGGCCGATCAACACCCGGCGCGTCCCCTCGCCGCGCACGCGATGGTAGGCCAGCGCGATCTTCAGCGCCGTGTCCACTGCCTCCGACCCGGAGTTAACGAAGAACACGTGGTCCATGCCCTTGGGTGTGATCTGCACCAGGCGATCCGCGGCCAGGAAGGCACCAGGGCTGTGCATCTGGAAGCCGGTGGCGTAGTCCAGGCTTTCCGCCTGCTTCTTGATGGCCTCGACGATCGGCTGGCGGCAGTGACCGGCATTGACTGCCCACAACCCCGCGATCCCGTCCAGGATCTGCCGCCCATCGTGCGCGGTGTAGTACATGTCCTTTGCTGCCACCAGCAGGCGCGGCTGCGCCTTGAACTGTCGGTTGGCGGTGAAGGGGATCCACAGCGGCTCGAGGTTGAGCTGCTGGAGCAGTTCCTGGTCGCGCGTACCCATGGTGGGCCTCCTGGGGAGTGAGTGCGGGGCAGACCGAGGGATTCCAGTCTGATTGACTACGAATTATAGCGCCCGGTGCCGGTGAGTGCCGTGCCTGAAGACGGCAGCGGCCGCAGACCGACCAGATCGGCCGCAGCGCCGGCCGCAGTGCCGTTGCCTACATACAGGCGTTACCGTATTCTTCCACGCTCTTATCCCGCGCTGCATTCGGAGCGAACGACCCGATGGATCTCAATTACACCCCCGAGGAGCAGGCATTCCGCGAGGACGTGCGCGCCTTCCTGCGCGAGCGCCTGCCGCACGAGATCAGCCGCAAGATCCTGGAGCACAAGCGGCTCGGTAAGGAAGATCAGGTGCGCTGGCAGAAGATCCTCCACGAGCGAGGCTGGATGGCGCCGGGCTGGCCGCGGGAGTACGGCGGTTGCGAGTGGAATGCCGTGCAGCAGCACATCTTCGACGAGGAGTGCGCCGAGGCGGGCGGGCCGCGCATCATCCCCTTCGGCGTGCACATGGTCGGGCCCGTGATCATCGCCTTCGGCAGCGACTGGCAGAAACGCCACTACCTGCCTCGGATCCTTTCCAGCGAGGACTGGTGGTGCCAGGGCTATTCGGAGCCTGGTGCTGGCTCGGACCTCGCCTCGCTCAGGACGCGCGCGCAGCGCGAGGGCGACCACTATGTCGTCAACGGCCAGAAGACCTGGACCACCCTGGCGCAGCACGCCGACATGATCTTCTGCCTGGTGCGGACCGCGAGCACCGGCAAGAAGCAGGAGGGCATTTCCTTCCTGTTGATCGACATGCGCACGCCGGGGGTGACGGTGCGCCCGATCATCACGCTGGAAGGCGAGCACGAAGTCAACGAGGTGTGGCTCGAGGACGTCAAGGTGCCGGTGGAGAACCTGGTGGGCGAGGAGGGCCGCGGCTGGACCTATGCCAAGTTCCTCCTCTCGCACGAACGCACGGGCATCGCCGGCGTCGGCGCCTCCAAGCGTGAGCTGCGCATGCTCAAATACATCGCCTCGCAGGAGCGCAAGAACGGCCGGCCGCTGATCGAAAATCCGCGCTTTCGCGACCGCATCGCGCGCGTGGAGATCGACTTGATGGCACTGGAGATCACGAACCTGCGCGTAATGGCTGCGGAGCGTGCAGGCCGGGCGCCGGGGCCGGAGGCCTCGATCCTCAAGATCAAGGGAACCGAGATCCAGCAGGCGCTTACCGAGCTGATGATGGAGGCCGTTGGCCCCTACGCGCTGCCGCACCTGCCCGCGGCCTGGGGCGATCACTGGCTGGGCGAGCGCGTCGGGCCCGATTATGCCGCGCCGCTGGCGGCGCGCTACTTCAACTACCGCAAGGTGAGCATCTACGGCGGCTCGAACGAGATTCAGCGCAATATCATCGCGCAGCACATCCTCGGACTTTGACTTGAACCACAGAGGCACAGAGACAGAGAGCACGGCAGTCGTGAGATCGCCTGCAGTACGTCTGCCTGGGGATAGAACCGGCGTGCGGCAGCCCGGGCTGCCCGTTCCTGGCTTTCTCTGTGCCTCTGTGTGTCTGTGGTGAGACGCAAATGGACTTCGATTACACGGAAGAGCAGCAGCTGCTGAAGGATTCGCTCGAGAAGTTCCTCGACAAGAACTACTCCTTCGAGCAGCGCCGCGCGATGATCGATTCGCGCGAGGGCATGAGCCCGGTGGCATGGGAGGGCTTCGCGTCCATGGGCCTGCTGGGGGTGCCGATTCCCGAAGAGTTCGGCGGCTTCGGGGGTGGGGGCGTGGACACGATGCTCGTCATGGAGGCGTTCGGCCGTGCGCTGGTGGTCGAGCCCTACCTGTCCACGGTGGTCCTGGCCGGCAGCACGATCACACTCGGCGGAAGCGACGCGCAGCGGCAGATCCTGTTGCCGAGGGTCGTGGACGGTTCGATGAAGTTCGCCTTCGCACACACCGAGCCCGGAACGCGCTTCGAGCTGAATCGCGTGGAGACGACGGCTCGCCAGTCGGGCGGCATGTGGGTGATCAACGGGCACAAGTCGGTCGTCATGCATGGGGCGGTAGCGGACCTGCTCATCGTCACGGCGCGCACCGCCGGCGCATCCGACGACCCGCATGGCATCACGCTGTTCTTCGTCAATCCCGGCGAGCAAGGCGTGATGGGGCGGGAGTATCCGACCTACGATGGCATGCGCGCGGCCGAGGTCAGCTTCGACGACGTCACCATCAGCCCCGAGTCGGTGATCGGCGTGCTCGACAACGGATATCCCCTGCTCGAGGCTGTGATCGACAGAGGCATCGCCGCGGTGTGCGGTGAGGCAGTGGGGTGCATGGGCGCGCTCAACACTGCCACCCTGGAGTACCTCAAGACCCGCCAGCAGTTCGGCGTCCCCATAGGGAGATTCCAGGCGCTGCAGCACCGCATGGTCGACATGCTCATGCACTACGAGCAGGCCAGGTCGATGGCGTTGCTGGCAGCCGTCAAGGTGGATTCGGCGGATCCCGCCGAGCGCCGCCGCTGCCTGTCCGCGGCGAAGGAGTTCATCGGCCGGGCTGGCCGCTTCGTGGGCCAGCAGGCGATCCAGCTGCACGGTGGCATGGGCATGACCGACGAGCTCAACGTAGGCCACTACGTGAAGCGGCTCACGGCGATCGATACAAGCTTCGGTGACGCCGACCTGCACCTGGACCGGTTCTGCGAAGGCGCCGTGGCGCACACCGAGCCTGCACTGCGCCAGCCGGCAAAGAAATGGAAGCAGCTGGTCTAGCCAGACGAACTGTGTGGACGCTGATGCTGGGTGTGCTCGTCTGGCTGCTCGCCGGCTGCGGGCCCGAGCAGTCCCCTGACGAGCAACTGATCCGCGCCGTCCGGCAGAAGGATCTCGCCGAGGTCGAGCGCCTGCTACAAGCCGGCGCCAATCCCAATGCCGACCAGGTGCCGGGATTCGAGGGCCGGCCGCCGCTGTTTCATGCGGCCACGTTCGGCTACACCGACATCGCCCAGGAGCTGATCGACAAGGGGGCGAACGCCGACTATGGAGCGGATAAGGGCGCCGTCACCCCGTTGATGATTGCTTCGCTCAACGGCGCGGCTTCGACCGTGGAGCTGCTGCTGGGCAGCGGCGCCAGCGTGAACGCCAGAGCTGGCGACAGCACGGCACTGACGGAGGCTATGCGGCGGGGCTACACGGAGGTGATCGCGCTGCTTTTGGCCGCCGGCGCCAATCCGGACGTGCCCATGGAGGACGGCAGCGCACCGCTGTGCTATGCGAAGAGCCACAACTACACCGACGCGGAGCGGCTGCTGCGGGAAGCCGGCGCCCATGGGGAGTGCTGAGAGGGGGTGGCGTCGGATCGCCGCCGAGGACTCTTCGAACGGTACAGCCGCACAAACCACGAAGGACACGAAGGAACACGAAGGAAAGGCACCTTTTTCGGGTCGCCACATGGACCGCGACTATGCAGGCGCGATGTGGCTCGCGTTGGCAGACTATCTGGGCCACGGCCTTCTTCGTGACCTTCGTGTCCTTCGTGGTTCACGTGCTTCGAATGCTTCGGTGAGAGAACGAGATGGGATCGATCGACAAGGTTGGAGTGATAGGCGCCGGGCTCATGGGCTCGGAGATCGCGCCCGCGGGGGCTCGGTAAACCGGTCTGCCCGCTGGCTTGCGCGCAATGCTATAGGCAAGACTCGTGGTTTCGCCTCCATGACGCCGAAACGCGCGGCTCCGCTGCAAGCCGATGGGCGCCGCGATCACTGGATGCGGTACGCAGCATGACAGGCAACGCACTGCTGGATGATCGCGGACAAGCTCTTTAGGGCACGAGGCAGATCCTGGTCAACGGATGCGTCCTGTGCGGTAAGCGCAAACTGGCTCGCGGCTCTGTGCATCTGAGTACCGATGGCCTGCATTGGCTGCGGCATGTAAGGAGCCATATGCGACGCCCCATGCGACGCAAGAGAGGACATCCCAAGTCGCTCTTCCGCGATGCTCCCTGCGGCATCGAATCTGCCGTCGGCTAGCGCATCTTGGAGTTGCGAAATGGCGAGGAGGTGATCACGCATGTTCGCCAGCATATGCCGCTGCATCATCTCCGGCAGAGCGACCAATTCACGGCGGTCTGAATCATCCGCCGAGGCAGCGTCCAGGAGAAAAAACGCCGAGAGCATCAGTAGAGCAGACCACTTCACGGTTCGCAGTCCTCGTAAAATGCGGCCCAACTAATATGTGAACAGATCGCCATTCCGTATATCTCTACCAGTGGCTGATCTGAGAGCACCAAGAATTCCTTTTTCCTACACGCATTACACCGCCGGCTTCCGTCTATCGGTTACGGAATAGACGGATCCGCCTATCTCACTCGGCGGTACCCATCGAGCATAAGGTTCCCTTTTAGGGGACTGGCATCGTAACCGGCGCGGATGAGCCCACCGAGATGAAAACCGGCACCCGCTGAAGACAGCGGATCAGCGGCCAGTAGTCAGTGCGGTGGTTCAGTGGGTCGGCGCTCAGCGCTCAGTGGTTAGTGGTCGAACTTTCTTGCGCACCCGTTGGTGCATATCCTTCTCCACAGAACCCGGCTCCAACCCCTGCTGCCAGCTGCGCACCAGGAACCCGCCGACCCAGGTCGAGCCCATCTCCTCCATCTCCTCCCCGGTGACCGTGCGCATCGGCTCGCCCTTCACCAGCTTCCTGAGTTTCGACTCCATGCTGTTCACCTCCTCGGGCAAAGCATACGACAATAGGCCACCGTCGGCCCCCTGCTGGCGCGCGCCGCTGGCAGTCCCCGCTGGCAGCTGGGGCTGGCCGCTGTGGGCATCGATGTGGGTATCGGACCCGGGTCCGAGTCGGAACCAAAGATCAAACACTTGTGGATCAATAGCTTGAAAAGTGCGCCAAAGTACTACTGGGAAGACTTCAAAGTGGGCGACACCGCCTCGATGGGGGAGATGCGGGTGGACAAGGACGAGGTGATCGCCTTTGCCCAGGCCTACGACCCGCAGCCGTTCCACATCGACGAGGAGGCGGCGAAGCGCTCGTTCTTCAGCGGGCTGATCGCGAGCGGCTGGCACACCTGCGCCATGGTGATGCGCATGATGGTGGACTCCTATCTGCGCGACTCCGCCAGCCTCGGCTCGCCGGGAGTCGAGAACGTGCGCTGGCTCAAGCCGGTGCGCCCGGGTGACACCATCCGCGCGCAGCGCCATGTCCTGGAGACTCGGGCGTCACAAAGCAAGCCGGGTATCGGGATTGTCAAGTCGCGCTGGGAAGTGTTCAACCAGGACGGTGAGCTGGTGATGACCATGGAGGGGTACGGTATGTTCGAGCGTCGCAACCCGGGAGCTGCCTGATGCTGGTGCGCCTGAATCACAAGGTCCACGTGCTGTTCCGGCGTCAGGACCTCGACATGGTCAAGCTCGAAGGAAAGATCGTGGTCGTGCTGGACGTGCTCTTCGCCACCTCGACCATGATCGCGGCGCTCGCCGGTGGAGCCTCCGAGGTGATTCCGACGCTGAATGAAGACCACGCGCGCGAGCAGGCCAGGAATCTGCCCGCCGGCTCGTACGTTCTCGCGGGCGAATTGTTTGCGGACACGATCGCAGGTTTCGCACCACCGACCCCGCTCGCGCTGCTCGAGCACGACATCAAGGACCGCACGCTGATTTACGCCACTACGAACGGAACAGTGGCCCTGAAGGAGTCGGCCGGCGGCGCGCATGTTTTCGCCGGTGCGCTGCTCAACGCCGATGCGGTGGTCCGGCATATTGCCCAGCGTCACCCGGATAGCACGATCCTGGTCGTGTGCTCCGGCTCGATGGGAAACCCGAACCTGGAGGACATGTACGGTGCAGGCTACTTCGTCGAGCTCATCGCGCGCGAGATCGGCGAGAACCGCGACTTTTCGGACGCGGCGTGGGCCGCACGGGCGCTCTATCGCAGCGAGTCGGCCGAGTCGGTGCTGCAACGCTGTCGAGTCGGCCAGATGATGCAGGGGCGGGGCCTCACCCATGAAGTCAAATATGCAGCCCAGCTCGGCGCCCTGGACGTCGTTCCCAAGCTCATCGACGGGCGGCTGATGCCGGTTGCTCTCGCCTAAAAGTGCTGGGACACACTGATTCCGCCTCTCACCACGAAGACACGAAGGCACGAAGAAAAACGAAGGGCCATAAGAGGTTCTAGCGCTCGCCACAGATTCAATCTCGACGTTGAAGCGCACACGACGCAGGGGCCGCGGAGCAACGCATGACAGCAGAACCGATGGAGCTCGAACACAAATATGCAGCGCTTCCGAACGGGATGCGCCTGCACTATGTCAGTGTCGGGTCGGGTCTGCTGATGCTGTTCGTGCACGGCTTCCCGGAATTCTGGTACGAATGGAAGGACCAGCTTGCCGAGTTCGGCAGGGATCATCGAGCCGTCGCGCTGGATATGCGCGGCTACAACCTCTCGGCAAAGCCGGCGGAGGTTTCGGCCTACAAGGCCAAGCACCTGGTGGAGGATCTCCGGTTGCTCATCGAGCACCTCGGTGCGGAGCGCTGCGTCATGGTGGCGCACGACTGGGGCGGGGCGGTCGCGTGGAACTTCGCGGTGGCCTATCCGGAACGGCTGGAAAGGCTCGTCATCGTCAATGCGCCACATCCGGTGACCTTCGCTCGGGAGCTGCGCCACAACCCGGCGCAACGAGCGGCCAGCGCCTACATGAACTTGTTCCGCAGCCAGAAAGCCGAGCGCGTGCTGTCGGAGCACAACCACGCACGCCTGGTCCGGATGACTCTGGACGCGTGGGCAGCGAACGGCGGGGCTGCGACGGAGGGCGATCGCCGCGCCTACCTCGAAGCCTGGTCTCGGCCCGGCGCTTTGACCGGGAGCCTCAACTACTACCGCGCGTCGCCCCTGCATCCGCCGGAGGCAAGCAGCGGGGAATTGCCGCCGCAGCTCGACCCGGCCATGTTCCGCGTGCAGGTGCCCACGCTGGTGATCTGGGGCGAGCGCGACGAGGCGTTGCTGACGGGCAACCTCGATGGCCTCGAGGCCATGGTGGATCGGTTGCAGGTGGTGCGGATCTCCGAAGGGTCGCACTGGGTCGTGCACGAGCAGCCGGCCAGAGTGAGCTCCCTGATTCGCGCGTTCGTTTCCCGGTAGCGCTGCTAGCATGGCTGCGGGATGGAGAGCGAACGCCGCCGCGAGGAGGCGGCGGAGAACCCTGCGAGGAGCGGCCATGAAAGGAATGCTCGCGTGCCTTCTCACAGTTGCCTTCGTGCCGTGGACCCCACCGGCGGTGGCAGTGACCGACTGCAGCAAGCCCAGGACCAACATCGACAGGCTGCTGTGCTCCAACGACCGGCTGGCGGCTGCGGACCAGATGATGGCTTTGGCGTTCCGCGATGCGTTCCAGCGGACAGCAGACCGGGACGCGTTGATCGAGGAACAGCAGGCCTGGCAGAAGAATGTGCGCGACGCCTGCAACGACGTGCCGTGCCTGCTGGAGGTCTACCAGCGGCGGACTTCGGAGCTGGAGACGTACTGACGGGCTAGAGCGCCAGGGGCTGAGTGATGTCGACCCCGGGCAGCACCTGATCGATGAGCTGGCGGAGCTGAGCGGCCACCGCCGGCTGGATGGCTGCGCCCGGGTGTCGGACTCGATTGCCGGCGATGGCCCCACGCAGGCGCAGGATCTCCTTGCGGATGGCCACGCCTGGCTGTTGCTCGAAAACGATGAGAGGCAGGAAGCGCGTATAGATCTGCCGCATGCGCGCGACATCGCCGGCCCTTGCGGCCTGCACCATCGCCGTCAGCGTCTCCGGGAAGGCGAAGCCGGTGTTGAACCCGCTGGAGCCAGCCTCCAGGTCGAACTGTCCATACAGAGCACCCAGTCCGGTCAGGATCGGCACTTTGCGCACCGACATTCCCTGGATCAGCGTGCGGATCTTCGGCGCCGTGGGTAGGGCCTCTTCCTTCATCGCGGCAATCAGGGGCAGCTCGGCGACGATGCGCAGCATCAGCGGCGCGCTCATGTATACGCCGCTCGAGGCGGGGTGGTCTTGCAGCACGATGGGAATGCGAATCCCGGACGCGATAACCCGGTAGTACTCGAGCACGCTCTCCTCGCTTGGCACCGCTTCGGCATGGGGTGTGACCATGACGGCGCGCGCGCCCAGCTCCTGTGCCATCTGGCTCAGACCCAGCGCTGCCTGGGTGCCGCTGTGGCTGGTCCCGACGATGACTGGCAAGCCGGCCGCGGCCTTTACCGCGACCCGGATCAGCGCCTCGCGGTCGCGGTCCAGCATCCGGTTGGCCTCTCCCAGCACGCCGAGGATGGTGACCCCGTCCACGCGCAGCGCCGCCATGAAGCGGATCAGTCGGTCCATGGATTCAAGATCCACCTCCTCGTTGTCGTGAAACGGGGTGGCGAGGATCGGATAAACGCCTTCGAACGAGAGCTGATGTGTCATGGGATCAATGTGCAGTGCATCTGGGGCGGAATTGTCCGCCGGCCTGTGCACCCTGTAAACACCGAGAGAGGCTACAATGCCGCTGCCCCTCCCTCCTCACGCCTCACGACTTCATGGACTTCCCGATCAATCAACTCAAGCGCAACCTGCGCGCGGGCAAGGTGCAGACGGGCTGCTGGGTCAGCCTGGCCAGCCACACCTCGGCGGAGATCTGCGCCAGCGCCGGCTTCGACTGGATTCTCATCGACATGGAGCACGCGCCCAACGATCTGCCTCAGGTGCACCATCAGCTGCATGCCGCCGCAGCCTATGCGGCGAGCGTGCTGGTGCGCGCGCCGTGGAGCGACACGGTCCTGATCAAGCGCCTGCTCGACATCGGTGTCCAGAGCCTGCTGTTGCCTTATGTGCAGAACGAGGCGGAGGCGCGCCGCGCGGTGGCGGCGGTGCGCTATCCGCCCCATGGGGTGCGCGGGGTGTCGGCCAACTCGCGCGCCAACCGCTTCGGACGGATCAAGGACTACTTCGCGCGGGCCGATGACGAGACCTGCCTGCTCCTGCAGATCGAGACGCGGACCGCCATCGGCGAGATCGAAAAGATGGCCGCGATCGACGGAGTGGACGGCCTGTTCATCGGCCCCCAGGATCTCGCGGCCGACCTCGGGCATCTGGGCGATCCCGGCCACCCCGAGGTGCAGGCAGCCATTGGCGAGGCCATCGCGCGCATCAAGCGCACAGGCAAGGCGCCGGGCCTGCTGAACTTCAACGAGGCTGAGGCCAAGCGGTGGATCGAGCAGGGCGCGCAGTTTGTTGCCGTGACCAGCGATCAGTTTCTGCTGGCTCGCGAGAGCGCCGCTGTGGCTGGCCGCTTCAAGAGCTAGGCGAGTCTTTGTGCTGCTTGAGAGTGCCCAGCATCAACGTGACCAGCCCGAGCAGAAGCTCGTCGGCAAACGGGATGAAGTCCGGGATCAGGAGGTCGAGCAGGAATAGCGCGGCTGCGATGGCGAACAGCGTCGGGAAGCGCAGTCCGGCAGCGAACTGCAGCACAGCGCCGACAAGCGAGTTGCGTGCGACTGCCATGGGCCGTACTCCGGAGGAACGAGGTTTGCTTGCACCAGCATACTCCGAGCTGACAGGCTGAGCATGAAAGAGTTCGAGATCTACTGCCCCAAGTGCGCGTGGCGGCCGGCGCCGGAAGATCGATGGGAGTGCTCGCCCGGCTGCGGTGCGGTCTGGAACACCTTCTGGACGCGCGGCATGTGCCCGGGCTGCGGCAAGCAGTGGGGGGTGACGCAATGCCTGGCGTGTCAGCAGGTGTCTGCGCATCAGCACTGGTATCACGTCCCCGAGCGGCAGGCCGAAGGCATCCAGGACCAGGAAGAACCGGTCACCGAGGCCTGAGCGATGTCCACGATCGTCGTCGTTCGCAAAGGCAGGGTCGCTTGCATCGCCTGCGACACCATGGCCACCATCGGCGCGCTCAAGCAGAAAGCCCACTACGTCGAGGTGCCCGACAAGATCTTCCGCTTCCAGGATGCCTTCATCGGAACCGTGGGGTACGCGGTGCACAACGCCGTCCTGCACAGCTACTTCTCGCGCCATCCCGAGAACGTCACTCTGGACAGTCCGGCCGGCATCTTCGAAACCTGGCGCGTGATGCACAAGGTCCTGCGCGACGAATACCACCTCAACCCGCGCAAGGACTCGGAAGACGCCTACGAAACCACCCGCATGACCGCGTTGCTGGCCACCCCGCGCGGCATCTTCGGGATCACGCCCTCGCGCGACGTGGAAGCCTTTCCACGCTTCTGGGCCATCGGCTCGGGCGCGGACTTCGCGCTCGGTGCGATGTTCGTCATGTACCAGCGCAGCGACGACGTCGAGGAGATTGCGCGCGCGGGCGTGGAGGCGGGTGCGGAGTTCGACGACGGTAGCGATGTGCCGGTGGTTGTGCACCAAGTGGAGTTGCTGCGTTCCGGGTGAAACCGGAGAATCTCAACGCAGAGGCGCAGAGACCGCAGAGAAATTCGATGCCTGGCGTGCGACCCAGTGTTCCGGTGAACGCACGTTGAACGTCGGGTTGCAGGACTTCTGGTGGCCGTGACCGCCGATCCGCCCGGGCCAACGATAGTCCGTAACTTTGTTTCGTTTCCTCTGCGCGCTCTGCGTTCTCTGCGCCTCTGCGTTGGGTGTTGCCCTAAGGCCGTAGTCCGAGACCAACGCGGATACGCGCCGCCAGGACCTCCGGCGGGTCGCTGATGTCGATGGTCAGCGCATCCTGCGGCGCCTCGAGCGTGTCGAATTGCGACTGCAGCAGCGAAGCCGGCATGTAGCGGTGCTTACGGGTTTGCAGCCGGGCCATGATCAGTTCGAAGCCCCCCTTGAGGTGCACCCAGCGCACATCCGTCAGGCCCTTGGCTAGCCGGTCACGATAGGCCTGTTTGAGCGCGGAGCAGCCCACCGCGGCGCTCTGGCCCTTCGCATCCTGCGCGAGCATCAATTCGTTGAGCCGATCCAGCCAGGGCCACCGGTCCTCGTCGGTGAGCGGATGGCCCGAGCGCATCTTCTCGACGTTCGCCGGGGGATGGTAGTCGTCGGCGTCGATGTAGGGCCAGCCGAGCGCGCGCGCGAGGAGTTCGCCGACCGCAGTCTTGCCGGACCCCGAAACGCCCATCAGAACGACGATCATTGCTCGCCCTTGACCGCGTGCCCGCCGAACATGTTGCGCATCATCGCGAGCAGCTTGGATGCGTAGTCCGCGTTGCCCTGACTGGCGAAGCGGACCATGAGCGCGAGGCTCATCACCGGCGCGGGAACGCCCAATTCCACTGCTTCGAGCGCAGTCCAACGCCCTTCCCCTGAATCGGCGACGAAGGGCTCGATGTGCTCGAGCGCGGCGTCCTTGGCCAGGAACTCGGCGGTCAGGTCGAGCAGCCAGGAGCGCACTACGCTGCCGTTGCGCCACATCTGCGCGATCGCGCCTAGATCCAGCTCGAGGTCCTTCTTCGCGGCCATCAGCGCGAACCCTTCCGCATAGGCCTGCATCATCCCGTACTCGATACCGTTGTGGACCATCTTCACGAAGTGGCCAGCCCCGGCCGGACCGCAGTGCAGCCAGCCGCTGTCCGGCGCCGGTGCGAGGATCTTCACGAAGGGGATGACAGAGGCTACCGCCTCTTCGGTTCCGCCGAGCATGATGGCGTAGCCATTGGCCAGCCCCCACACGCCACCGGAGACACCGGCGTCCACGAACCGCAGTCCGCGTTCCTGGAGCCTGCACGCGCGCCGTTGTGAGTCCCGATAGTAGGCGTTCGCACCGTCCACCACGATGTCACCCTTGGCCAGCTGCGGCACCAGCGTGTCCAGCGTGTGCTCGGTGATCTCGCCGGCCGGAAGCATCAGCCAGACTACACGCGGAGTGGAAAGTCCACGCACTATCTCCTCGAGCGTGTCGAAGACCGTCACGCCGGTTTCGCCTTCCAGGGCCGCCCGTGCCACAGGGCTGACGTCGAACGCCCGAACGTTGGCGCCGCCGCGCACCAGACGCCGGGCCATGTTCGCGCCCATGCGCCCCAACCCGATCAAAGCGATCTGCATGTGTGCTCTCCTGTGCGAGCTGAGTGCGTCCAAGCTTAGCACCATCATCCCGACGGAACCGTGCGAGCCGGACCGTATAATGCGGCCCATTCTTGCAGGAGAGACGCATGCCCAAGCTCGAGCTCACCAGCCCGCGCGAGTTGCGCGACCGGGTCGGCCAGGAAGTCGTGGTCAGCGACTGGCTGGAACTGACCCCGGACCGGGTCGACCGCTTCGCCGAGGCCACCGGTGACCGTCAGTGGATTCACGTGGACGTCGAACGCGCGCGCCGTGAGTCGCCCTTCGGTGCGCCCATCGCCCACGGCTTTCTCACTCTGTCGCTGCTGTCCAAGTTCATCAACGAGTCGGTGTCGTTCGGCGCGTCGAAGATGGGCGTGAACTACGGGTTCAACCGAGTGCGCTTTACCGACCCCGTCCCGGTCGGCGCGCGGATCAGGGCACGCCTCGCAGTCAAAGGGATCGAGGACATCGAAGGCGGGGTGCAGTTGACCTGGAACGTCAAGGTCGAGCGCGAGGGAGCCGGCAAGCCCTGCCTGGTGGCCGAGTGGTTGACCCGGCGCTACGACTAGGAGGAGGACCGTGGCGCGCAGCGACTACACCTTCTGCCATCCGTTGCGCGTGCGCTGGGCGGAGGTCGACCGGCAGGGCATCGTCTTCAACGGCAACTACCTGCACTACTTCGACGTGGGGATCACCGAGTATTGGCGAGCGATCGGCTATCCCTACCCCGACGCGCTGGTGAGTCACGGCTCGGACATGTTCGTCAAGAAGGCGACCGTCGAGTACCACGCCCCGGCCGGCTACGATGACGTGCTCGATGTGTGCGTGCGTGCGGCTCGCATCGGCCGCAGCAGCGTGCAGTTCCTGCTCGAGGTCCACCGCGGCGGCGAGTGTCTAGTCACTGGCGAGGTCATCTACGTCAATGCCGATCCCGCGACGCGCAAGCCGGCGCGGGTTCCCGAGTTTCTGCGCGATGCGATGCTGCGCTACGAGCGCACCCGCCCCGAGGGCAGTTGAGCACTGCATTTGCGCCCCGCAGCAAAACCGGCTACATTATCGAGCCCAGTGCGCTGCAGCACCGCGGACTCGAGGCTGTACGTCCCGGGTGCGAACACAAGAACACCACACCATGCAGATTCGCGACAAGCTCTACATCGGCGGCCAGTGGGTGGCCTCTGCGTCAGCCGATCTCCTCGACGTTCACAGCGCTTCCACCGAGCAAGTCATCGCACGCGTTCCGGGCGGCTCGCCCGCTGACGCGCGGCGGGCCGTGTCCGCCGCGCGGGCGGCTCTGGAGCAATGGGCGAACACCGCGCCGGCACAGCGCGCGGCCTGCCTGTCCCGTATTCATGCCGGGCTGAAGGCACGAGCGGACGAAATCGCTCGCACTATCAGTCTCGAGGTCGGCACGCCGCTGAAGATGGCGAGCCGCATTCAGGCCGGGCTGCCGCAATCGAGCTTTGCCCTCTATGCTCAGCTGGCGGGCGAGTTCCCGTTCGAGGAGCAGGTCGGCAACTCGCTGGTAGTGCGCGATCCCGTCGGTGTCGTAGCCGCCATCACGCCCTGGAATTACCCGCTTCATCAGATCGCTGCCAAGGTAGCGCCTGCTCTGGCCGCCGGCTGCACGATCGTGCTCAAGCCCAGTGAGGTGGCGCCGCTCAACGCCTTCATCCTCGCTGAGATCATCGATGCTGCCGGGCTGCCCCCCGGCGTTTTCAATCTGCTGTCGGGAACCGGACCATCGGTCGGGGAAGCGCTGGTCGCGGATCCGGACGTGGACATGATCTCGTTCACGGGTTCCACCCGGGCGGGACGCCGCATCGCAGAGCTGGCCGCCGCAACGGTCAAACGTGTGACGCTGGAGCTGGGCGGCAAGTCCGCCTGCATCGTGCTCGATGATGCCGATCTCCCCGCGGCAATCAAGACCACGGTGAATGTCTGCTTTCTCAACTCCGGTCAGACCTGCAACGCCCTCACCCGCCTGCTGGTGCCGGAGAGCCGCTACGAAGAGGTGGCGCAGCTCGCCGTCGCGGTGGCCGGGACCTTCACGGTCGGCGATCCGCTGCAGGGCGAAGCCCGGCTCGGACCGCTCGTGTCGGCGGCGCAGCGGCAGCGGGTGCAGGACTACATTCGCAAGGGTGTGGAGGAGGGCGCGCAGCTGTTGTGCGGTGGGCCTGAAGCGCCCGAAGGGCTGACCACGGGCTACTACGTCAGACCGACCGTGTTCGGCCGGGTCAAGCCGGACGCCACCATCGCCCAGGAAGAGATCTTCGGTCCCGTGCTTTCCATCATCACGTACAAGGACGAGGACGACGCGGTGCGCATCGCTGACAGCACCATCTACGGGCTGGCGGCGGCCGTCTGGTCCAGCGACGAAGCGCGCGCGGCGCGCGTTGCGCGCCGCCTGCGCGCCGGCCAGATCGACATCAATGGTGGAGCATTCAACATCAACGCCCCGTTCGGCGGGTTCAAGCAGTCGGGGCGCGGACGCGAGCTGGGCAAGTACGGGCTCGAGGAGTTCCTGGAGTACAAGTCGCTCCAGACCCGGGCGCCGAAGGCTGCCTGAGTAACTGGCGGAGCAGCGGAGACAATCATGGATTTCGCCTACACCGAGAAAGTGCAGAAGCTCCAGGCGCAGGTGAGCGCCTTCATGGACCAGCACATCCACCCCAACGAAGCGCGCTTCTTCGCGGAGATCGAGGACAACCGCCGCAAGGGCAATGCCTGGGTGCCTGCCCGCGTGATCGAGGAGCTCAAGCCGCTCGCGCGCGAGCAGGGGCTGTGGAACCTGTGGCGGCCCAAGGATCACGGCGGCGCACTGACCAACCTCGAGTACGCGCCTTTGTGTGAGATCATGGGCGGCGTCGGCTTCGCGCCGGAGGTGTTCAACTGCTCGGCGCCGGATACCGGCAACATGGAGGTGCTGCTGCGCTATGGCACGCCGGAGCAGCAGAAGCAGTGGCTCACGCCGCTGCTGGCCGGCGAGATCCGCTCGGCGTTCCTCATGACCGAGCCGGCGGTCGCGTCCTCGGATGCGACCAACATCGAATGTCGCATCGAGCGGCAGGGCAACGAGTTCGTGATCAACGGCCGCAAATGGTGGTCCTCCGGTGCCGGCGATCCGCGCTGCAAGATCTACATCCTGATGGGCAAGAGCGACCCCGCCAACCCGGACAAGCACAAGCAGCAATCCATGATCCTGGTGCCGGCCGACGCGCCCGGAGTCAAGGTAGTGCGGGCGCTGTCGGTGTTCGGCTACGACGACGCTCCGCACGGCCACATGGATGTGGAACTCAAGGACGTGCGTGTGCCCGCGTCCAATCTGCTGCTGGGCGAGGGACGCGGCTTCGAGATTGCCCAAGGCCGCCTCGGCCCGGGGCGCATCCACCACTGCATGCGCATCGTCGGGCAGGCCGAGCGCGCGCTCGAGCTGATGTGCAAGCGTCTCAAGAGCCGTGTGGCGTTCGGCAAGCCAGTGGCGGAGCAGAGCATCTGGCACGAGCGAATCGCCGAGGCGAGGATCGGCATCGACACGGCGCGCCTGCTCACGCTGAAGGCCGCCTACATGATGGACACCGTGGGCAACAAGGCGGCAAGAGCAGAGATCGCCATGATCAAGGTGCTGGCGCCCAACGTCGCGCAACAGATCATCGACTGGGCGATTCAGGCGCACGGCGGCGGCGGCGTGTGCCAGGACTTCCCGCTGGCGTGGATGTACGCGTGGAACCGCACGCTGCGGCTGGCCGACGGGCCCGACGAGGTGCACCGCAACCAGATCGGCAAGCTCGAGCTGCGCAAGTACGACCATCGTTGAGTGACTGCCGGCTAACAGGCTGCTGCAAAGAGCGATTGCGCGAGCGGCTGCCGGCCTCCCGCGGGCAGCATCACACCAGCTGTCGCGATCTCGCGCGTTCATGCGGCAGCCGCGTTGCAGCAGAACTCGCTGCGAAAGCAAGGCAACAGGCTCACTGCCAGCCTTCCCGGAGTTGCTGCGTCGCAGCAGGAGAGATCGGGTGCGAGTGCATATCGACGATTCCCGGAAATCCGCGCCAGTCAAGGCGCTGCGGCCGGTGACCAAATGTTGAAACCGGTATTTCCTTAGTGTATTTTCCCGTTGTTGTACCTGTAGTTGTTCCATCCCAACCCACCTCGAAGGGGGAGATTGTATGAACATCACTTTCAACGTTAACGGTAAGAATCAGACCGTGGACGTTGCGCCGGACACACCGCTGCTGTGGGTCCTGCGCGATACACTCGGCATGACCGGCACCAAGTTCGGGTGCGGAAAGGCGCTGTGCGGCGCCTGTACCGTGCATCTGAACGGCATGGCCACCCGTTCGTGCCAGACGCCGATCGGCTCCGTCGCCGGTCAGAAGGTCACCACGATCGAAGGCCTCGGCATGAACAAGGTCCAACAGCAGTGGATCGCGCTGGATGTTCCACAGTGCGGCTACTGCCAGCCGGGTCAGATCATGTCGGCCACCGCGCTCCTGGCGATGAACAAGAACCCGTCCGACGCCGATATCGATGCGGCCATGTCGGGCAACATCTGCCGCTGCGGCACGTACCCGCGGATTCGCGCTGCCATCAAGGCGGCGGCAAAGGCCTAAGGAGGGGTTGACATATGGAAACCATCAAGAACCAATCCCGTCGCGACTTCATTAAGTCCAGCGCAGCCGTCGGTGGCGGCCTCGCCCTGGGCTTCTATCTGCCCGGCACGGTGGGAGTAGCACAGGCCGACGCTGGCGGTGGCTACGCCATGCCCAACGCATGGGTCAAGATCGGCGCCGACAACAAGGTCTCCATCCTGGTAGCACGCTCCGAGATGGGCCAGGGCGTTGCAACCTCGATGCCGATGCTGGTGGCCGAGGAACTCGACGTCGACGTCAACAAGGTGACCGTCGAGTTCGCGCCGCCCGCCGAGGTGTACATCAACAGCCTGCTGGGTGGTCAGATTACCGGTGGCTCGACTTCCGTGCGCGACGCCTGGGAGAAGCTACGCAAGGCCGGCGCGTCTGCCCGCATGATGCTGGTCGCCGCTGCCGCCCAGGAGTGGGGTGTGGACGCCGCACAGGTGCGAGCCGAGAACGGCAACCTGATCGGCCCCAGCGGTAAGCGCATGAGCTACGGCATGGCCGCGCCCAAGGCTGCCCAGATGGAAGTGCCGAAGGATGTCCCGCTCAAGCCGGTTAGCGCCTTCAAGGTCGTGGGCAATGCGAAGCAGAAGCGTCTGGATACGCCCCAGAAGGTCAAGGGCGAACCGAGCTTCGGTATCGACACGCGCGTGCCAGGCATGATGTACGCAGCGGTCGCCATGAGCCCCTACCTCGGCGGCAAGGTGAAGAGCTACGACGACTCCCGCGCCAAGAACATGCCTGGCGTGAAAGCCGTGGTGCAGTACAGCCGCGGCGTGGCAGTGGTCGCCGACTCCTACTGGCAAGCCAAGAAGGCCAAGGATCTGCTGCGGGTCGAGTGGGACGAGGGTGCGAACGCCGGCTTGAACATGCAGAAGATCTGGGCCGGTCTGCGTACCGCCTCGGAACAACCGGGCGCGGTCTTCCGCGAGAACGGCAACGCAGACGAGGCGCTGTCCGGCGCCGCGAAAACCGTGACGGCAACCTATCAGCTGCCGTTCCTGTCGCACTCGCCGATGGAGCCGCAGAACACCACGGCCCACGTCATGGCGGACAAGGCGGTCATCATCACCCCGACGCAGTTCCAGCAGCTGATCCCGCACGTGGTCGCTGGCGCCACCGGCCTCAAGCCGGAGCAGGTCGAAGTGCAGACCACTTATCTGGGTGGCGGTTTCGGCCGTCGCGTGGAGGTGGATTACGCCATCGACGCCGCGGAGATCTCCAAGGCAGCGGGTGGCATTCCGGTCAAGATGGTGTGGAGCCGCGAAGACGACATGACGCACGACTCCTACCGTCCGGCCGGTCTGTACACGATGACGGCGGGCATGGATGCGGGCGGCAAGGTCTCCGCTTTCCGCTTCCACTCCACCAGCCCATCGATTTCGGCGCGTCTGTTCCCGAGCATCGTCAAGGATGGCATCGACCCGTTCGCGGTGGAGGGCATCGACAACTTCCCCTATGCGGTAGCCAACACGAAGATGACCTACGTGATGCACGATTCGGGCGTCACACCGGGTTACTGGCGCGCGGTGTCCCACAACCTGAACGCAGTGGCCCTCGAGTGCTTCATCGACGAGTGCGCGGCTGCGGCGGGCAAGGACCCGATCGAGTACCGCCTGTCGATGATCGACATGAGCCAGGAGAAGCACAAGTGGTCAGGTCTGTCCGCCGGTGTGGCGGTCGGTCCGCGCATCAAGACCGCTCTCGAGATGGTGCGCGACAAGTCGGGCTGGGGCAGAACGATGGCCAAGGGCCAGGGTCGCGGCGTTGCGGTGATGGAAGGCTATAACACCGTCATCGCGATCGTGACCGAAGTCACGGTTACGCCCAACTACGACGTCAGCCTGGATCGCGTCGTGGCGGTCGTCGATGCTGGCCCGCTGGTCCATCCGGATCAGGCCCTGGCGCAGATGCAGTCCTGCATCAACTTCGGCCAGTCCGCGTGCATGTGGGGTGAGATCACCGTCAACGACAACATGATCGAGCAGAACAACTTCGACATGTACCGTGTTGCCCGTATGAACGAGGCGCCGAAGAGCATCGAGATCCACTGGATCAAGCCGGCGGCCAACCAGCCGCCTGGCGGCCTGGGCGAGCCCGGCACCGCCGTGGTCCAGCCGGCCATTGCCAACGCGATCTATGCCGCCACCGGCAAGCGCGTTCGCATGCTGCCGCTGACACCGGAGAACATCCGCGCGGCGTAGTCGGCCCAGCGTGCGTTGATCCGCCCCCGTTCTCCTCCCCGCCTGGCCAAGGGCGGGGAGGGGAGCCGGGGGTTTTTCTCCCGATGGGTTATTTCCGATCGGGAATAACGAGAGCATCTTCCAGGCAGGAAGCCGCATTATGGACAGCGTCGATCTGCAGGTATTGAAAAGCACCGCCCAATGGCTCAAGCAGGGGCGCAGCGTGGTGCTGGCCACCGTCGTCGAGACGTGGGGTTCGGCGCCGCGGCCGGCGGGCGCACTGCTGGCCGTGCGCGACGACGGGCAGGTTGCCGGTTCGGTCTCCGGCGGCTGCGTGGAAGACGATCTCATCGAGCGCATTCGCAAGCGCGAGCTGGCCGGTGACAAGCCGGAGCTGACCGTCTACGGCATCACCAAGGAGGAAGCGGCACGCTTCGGTCTTCCTTGTGGCGGACAGCTGCGCATCGTCCTGGAGCCTCTGCGCGAGGCACCGTGGCTCGACCAGTTGCTTGCCCGCGTGTCCGCCCGCGAGCTGGTGGCGCGCGAGCTCTCGCTCGAGACGGGCGAAGTGCGGTTGACCGCAGCTACCCGCAGCGACAACATGACCTTCGACGGCAGGCTGCTCAGGACCGTGCACGGACCGCGCTGGCGGCTGCTCGTCATCGGCGCGGGCCAGATCTCCCGGTATCTGGCCCAGATCGGGCTCGCGCTGGACTACAGCGTGATCGTGTGCGACCCCCGTGAGGAGTATGCAGACACGTGGGACCTGCCGGGTGTGGAGTTGGTGCGTGGCATGCCGGACGACGTGATCACCGAGCTCAACCTGGACAGTCACAGCGCTGTCGTTGCGCTGACACACGACCCCAAGCTCGACGATCTGGCACTCATCGAGGCATTGAAATCGGCGGCGTTCTACGTCGGCGCGCTCGGCTCACGGTCGAACACCGCGAAGCGCAGGAAGCGGCTAGCGGAGTTCGATCTGTCGCAAGCGGAGCTGGATCGTTTGCACGGTCCGGTGGGGCTGCGCATCGGCAGCAAGACCCCGCCCGAGATCGCGGTTGCGATCCTGGCCGAGATGACGGCCGTGCGCCACGGCGTGGAGCTGGCCACGGTGGGCACCAAGGAGAGCAAGGAAGTCGAGCAGGAGGGGCCGGTGTGCGCGACCACCGCGCGCGCCTGAGCCTCAGCGCAGTACACTACGGGGAGCCTGACGGCTCCCTTCGTATTCTTTCTGGAACCGCAGAGGCGCAGAGGAGCGCAGAGAGAGGGAAAAAAGCAAATCTGGAGTCGGCGTGGCTGTGCGCGAAGTTCAGAGACCGCGACTCCTGAGTGTGCTCGCTCAGGCAGTCCTGGTCGTTCGGCCGAGATGCGTTGCAGAACACACTCTTCCTCTGTGCTCCTCCGTGCCTCTGCCCCTCTGCGGTTAGATTTAGAAGAGGAGAAAGAAATGAGATTGAAAGACAAGATCGCAATCGTGACCGGAGCGGGCTCGGGCTTCGGCGAGGGCATCGCCAAGCGCTTCGCTCAGGAAGGCTGCAAGATCCTCGTCAACGACATCAACGTCGAGGGCGGCGAGCGCGTGGCGAAGGAGATCAACTCGAGCGGCGGAAAGGCCGTATTCTTCAAGGCCGACGTGGCCAAGGATGCCGACTGGGCTGCGATGCTCAAGTTCACGCTGGATACCTTTGGCGGGCTGACCACGGTGGTGAACAACGCGGGAACGACGCACCGCAACCAGCCGATGCTCAATGTCACCGAGGAGCAGTTCGACCGCATCTACGCGGTGAACGTGAAGAGCATTTTCCACAGCGCCAGGCACTGCGTTCCCTACTTCCGCCAGAAGGGTGGCGGAGTGTTCATCAACGTGGCCTCGACCGCCGGTGTGCGGCCCCGTCCGGGGTTGACCTGGTACAACGGCAGCAAGGGCGCGGCGATCATGACTGGCCGTTCCATGGCGGTGGAGCTGGCGCCAGACCGCATCCGCGTGTGCACCATCAATCCGGTGGCGGGAGAGACCGCCCTGCTTTCTGAGTTCATGGGCGGGCAGGACACCCCCGAGATACGCGCCAAGTTCGTCGCGACCATCCCGCTGGGCCGGCTGAGCCGGCCGCTCGACATCGCCAACGCAGCCCTGTACCTGGCCTCCGACGAGGCGGAGTTCATCACCGGTGTCTGCCTGGAGGTCGACGGCGGGCGCTGCGTCTAGGGCCTGCCGCCCCTAAAGCGGGAACGCAAAGGACGCAAAGGAGGAAAGAAAGGACGCCAAGGAAAGGACTCGACTCTGGTTCGCAAAGCGTGTTGCGAAGCTGGTTGATCTAGGCAGAGTTGCCGGGAGCGATCCGCGGACCAGTCAAGTCACGTTCGTCTTCGCGTCCTTGCGGTTTCCCTTTGCGTCCTTTGCGTTCCCGCTTTAAGGTGTAGCTCCTTGGGGGCTCGCTTCGCGAAGGAGGCGAACGATGAAGATCCTGATGGCCTACGACGCAACGGCCGACGGACGGGCCGGGCTGCTGACCACCCCGGAGCTCGCATGGCTGCCGCACGAGGAGATGCACCTGCTGGCCGTCATGCCCATGCCTAGCGGGCTGTTTCTCGGCGAAGGCTATGTCCCGGGTGAGATCCGGGATGAGGATCGTGCCCAGGCCCAGGCCGAGCTGGATGCGGGCGTCGCAGAGCTCGTCGCGCGAGGCTTCAATGCGAAGGGGCTGCTGAGTTTCGGCGAACCCGTCGACGAGATCTGCCGGACGGCGCGCGAGCTGGGATCCGATCTGATCATGGTGCGACACCCGCGCCGAATCTCCTTCGCGGCGCGCTGGTGGAAGGGCTGGGTGGGCGCCTCCCTGCTGGAGCACGCGCCCTGCAGCATCCTGATCACCGTCTCGCACGACCCCGACAAGGGGTGAACCAGAACAACGGACCGAGCCCCAGAGCTCGCCGAGAGCTCAGAGGACCCCTTCAACTCGCGGGCTTGCGGGTGCGCCTCTGGCAGGTATCGAGGCCGTCGCGCCACCCGGCAGCGTACTGCCGGTCCTCTTTGAACCGCTTGGCGTCCTGGCGCTGGCGTCCACCCACGCTCGCACAACCGTCCGCGTAGCCGTCGCGGAATGCGGGCGGAAAGCCGGAAAGGTTGACGGCGGGTGGCGCAGGCTTTGGGGCTGTGCACCCCACTGCAGCCAGAACGAGCAGGGACAGCAAGGGGCGACGCACGATTCTAGGGCCCGGAAAAAAAGATGCCCGACAAGGGAGGCAATCGGGCATAAAAGAGAGCGCTAACGCGCACGAAATCTACGGAGGTATTCCTGCTTCTCGGCGTTCAATACTGATCTCGCCCGCCTCCTCGACGCCGCGAGTAGATGCGCTACCGTGCGTCCCGGCTGGGCGCCGGGGCGGCCAGCGCTGCCTTGGCGGTCTGCGCTTCGACCATATCGACCTGCGCTACCAACCGCGCGCTCGACTGCTCCAGGGCATCGTAATAGGACGGCGTTGCCGGCTTGTCTGCCTGCGTCTCCGGTGTGAGCGACAGAGGCAGGAACCCCACGATTGCCGAGATGCCGAGGCAGCCGAAGGTGGTCACGGTGCCGGCCGCGGCCACCATGAGGGGGAACAACCAAGCTTGCCGACGCTCCATCGCCATCTCCACATCGCATGCCGTAGCCGCCTGCGGCCGTGGCACCCTTGCCTTGCAGAGATCTGTGCAACTCGCATACCAGGTTTACATATTTTATCAATCAGCGAGTTACATGATATCGGCAGAGATCGTTGTCACTGGCCAACGACGCCCCCCAGCGACTTGGAGTTAACCGCCTGATCTGAAACCGATTTAGGGGTCGTTGCCGAATGACAGCAAGAACGGCTGCCGAAACCCGCGCGCAAGACGTCGTGCCGCCGTCTTGCGATCCGCTGCGGCCGCCGAAGGGCGATTTCCCGTGAGAGTGCAGCTGTGCTAGGCGGCCGCTCCGGGCTTGAACATTGAGGGGTTCAGATGATGGCGCTGCAGGAGCTTGTAGAACTCGGTGCGGTTGCGTTTGGCCAGCCGCGCCGCCTGCGTGACGTTGCCGTTGGTGATCTTCAGTAGCTTCGCCAGGTAGTCGCGCTCGAAGTCGAAGCGCGCCGACTCGAAGGAGGAAAGATTCCCGGTCTCGCCCCGGATCGCCGTCTCCAGCAGCCCCGGGGTGATGATGGGGGTGGTGGCCAACGCCACGGCCTGTTCGACCACGTTGTAGAGCTCGCGCACATTGCCCGGCCAGGAATGCTTGACCAGAACCTCCATGGCGTCCTGGGCGAAGCCGTTCAGGGCCTTGCCGTAGCGCTCCCCCAGCGTGTTGAGGAAGTGCGTGGCCAGCACTGGGATGTCTTCGCGGCGCGCGGATAGGGGCGGAAGGGACAGCGCTACGACGTGCAGCCGGTAGTAGAGATCTTCCCGGAAGGCACCGGCCTTGATGGCTTCCTCCAGATTGCGGTGGGTGGCCGAAATGATCCGCACGTCTATCTTGATGGCCTGGGTCGAGCCGATCGGCCGGACCTCCCTTTCCTGCAGCACGCGCAGGAGCTTCACCTGCAGCGGCAACGGCATGTCACCGATCTCATCGAGGAAGACAGTGCCGCGGCCTGCAGCCTGGAACAGGCCCTTGTAGTCGGACGCCGCGCCGGTAAACGCGCCTTTGACGTGTCCGAACAGCTCCGACTCGAGCAGTTGCTCAGGGATAGCGCCGCAGTTGACGGCGACAAATGGCTGGCCGGCGCGGGCGCTAGCCCGGTGAATGGCCCGCGCGAGGAGCTCCTTGCCGGTGCCGCTCTCCCCGAAGATCATCACGCTCGCATCGCTGCCCGCAACCAGGCGGGCTTTGGCTAGGATCGCGTCCATCTCCGGGCTGCGGGTGATGATCTCCTCGCGCCACGAGCTCTCCGCCGTGCCGTCATTGGCAGCGGCACGGCTCACGCCGAACTGCAGTGCCTTCTGAACCTGGCTCAGCAGAGCCTTGCCGTCGAACGGCTTGGTGATGTAGCCGAACACTCCGCGCTGCGTTGCCGCGACCGCGTCCGGGATCGTGCCGTGGGCGGTGAGGATGATTACCGGAAGGGCCGGGTTCTTCTTCTTCAGCGACTCGAACAGCGCCATACCATCCATTCCGCCCATGCGCAGGTCAGTGATCACCAAGTCGGGGCTGGTGACCGACAGCTGAGACAGCGCGGCCTCGCCGCTCTCCACCGCGGTCACGCCGTAGCCGGCGCCCTGCAGGCGGATCGACAGGAGGCGGAGCAGATCGGGGTCGTCATCCACCAGCATTACACGGGCTCGTTGCGTATTCATTCGTTCCTCTGGGGTTTGCTGCGTTCCAGCAGCTTGCGTTCAGTCTCTATAAGGGCATCGAGCTTCTGCTGAAGCTCGTCGTTGCGCCGAGTCTCGTCCCGGAGCTTCTGCCCCTGGGCCTGAAGCTGGGCCTCCAGCTGCTGGTTCTCGCTCAACAGCGTCCGCAGCACCATCCCGAGGGGGCGCAGCTCCGAACCGCTGTCCTGGGTCTCCTTGAGGTAGGAAGATATCATTTCCTGTGCCTGGGCGCGGTCTTTGGCTGTGGCGCCCGGCAGGCAGCGCAGCAGGACGAGCTGCATGAGGGCGAAGTCGGAGCGGTGCTGCCCGAAGAAGCGCAGCGTGCGTTCCTGCTCCTGAGCGAGCTGGTCGGCCGGCAGATTGAGCGCGTAGTCGTAGTAGTTGAGCAGGCGCTCGGCGTCGCTGATCCGCGGAGACTGCTGGGGTGGGGGTGGCGGCAGCTCCTCCACCGTCGGCGGGGGCACGGTCACAACCGGCGCGGGCGTCCGTGGCGGTGCCTGGACGCAGGCGGCCAGCAGGGCGGCCAGGCACAATGAGGCGGCTTGTCGGCCGGCAGTGCGGGGCCGATTCACGCCCGTGCGAATTGGGAACGCAGCCTGGTGTGGCTCGGACTGGCTCCCACCGACCTCGGAGCGCCCGAACTGCATGCGAAACCCGGCAAGACACGGCGATGAGCGCAATCGGCGGGACAGCATCAGCGTCCCTGGACAGCCGGCGCAATGGGGAGGCGCAGCTGGAAATGCGCCCCGGAGGTTGTGCCCTCCACGATCTGGACCTTGCCCCCATGGGCGGCGACGTACTCGCGCACGATGGCCAGGCCGAGCCCCGTTCCTTTGACCGTCTCGCGTGGCCGCGCTTTGCCCTGGTAGAACGGGTCGAAGATCCGCTCCCGGTCTGTGGGCGCGATCCCCGGACCCTGGTCGACCACGTCCACGACCACCTCGCGGCCACGCACACGCGCCGCAACCAGGATCTCGCCGAAGGGCGGGGAGAACTTCACGGCATTGGACAGCAGGTTGTCGAGAATGATCTCGAGCTTGTTCTCGTCCGCCTCCAGCGCGATGGCCGGGCAGCTGACCTTCAGCTTGATGTCCTTGGCCTGCATGGGGAGTTGATGGGCCTCAGCCACTCGGCGGATGACCGGAGCCAGCTCGACGCGCCGCAGATGCACGCCGGAGCGCTGGAACTGAACGGTGTGATAGTTTAACAAATCCTCGATCAGACGCTGCAGCCGCAGGGTGTTCTCGCGCAGGATGCGGGCGACCTCGACCTGAGGCTGGGACAGGGGCCCGACGGAGCCGTCGGCGAGTAGTTCCGCCCCCTCTCGGATGGCGGACAGCGGTGTCTTCAGCTCGTGCGACACCTGGTGGAGGAAGCGGGTCTTCTGGTCCTCCAGCTCGATCAGGCGCAGGCGGACCCAGTCGATCTGACGGCCGAGGTCCTCGAGGTCCTTCGGGCCGGAAACGCTGACCGGGTAGTTGAAATCGCCTTCACCGAGGCGCTTGAGCGCCGCCTCCACCTGTCGGATCGGCTTGAGGATCAGGATCGTGGCGCCCGAGACCAGGAACAGGGCGACCGGGATCAGGGCCACCAGCTGCCAATAGATGAAGCTGTTTACCTCGCCGGACAGCGCTTGCATGGCGGCGGTTTCGCGTCCGACCGCTTCGCGCCCGGACACGTCCAGGGACCGGCCAAGCCGCCCCAGATCAACGTAGTCGTCCGCCAGATCCACCACCAGCCGCGGCTGTTCGCGCAGCGCCGCGACCCCTGCAAACAGACGGTTCTCCACTTCCGCCATCTGGTTCAGGATTCGCACTTGCCCAGGCAGCAGGTCCAGGGTCTGCATGCGCCGGGCGGTTTCGGAGAAGTCCCGGTGGGCGCTTTCGAACAGCGCGTAGAGCTCGGGGTCGGCCAGGATGGCAAATTGGCGTGCCCCGCGCTCCATGCTGGTGATCTGCTCGATGAGCAGCCGTGTGCTCTGCGTCACCTGGACAGCGTTGATCACCGCCCGCTGGCTCTTGCTGGCCAGCTCATGGATCGAAACGGCGTTGTTGATGAGCGCGAAGATGAGCGGCAGCACGGCCAGCGCGAAGCCGGCGAGGATCAGCATCGGGAAGGACTTGGGATAGAACTTCCAACCGGGTCGCAAGGGCTGCTCCCGCCTCGGAATGGTGCTCGGCTCGGCTCTCGTCGACATGCGTCAATTAGCTCTCGAAGCGCACCTGTACCTCGCCCAGTGAGCCGAAGTCAGCCCGAACGCGGTCGCCCGCCCGAAGCTCCAGAGGGGTCATGCACGTTCCGGTGGTGACCACCTGGCCCGATTCCAGGGCCACTCCGAGCGTTCGCAGCTCGTTGGCGAGCCAGGTCAGCGCCACACGCGGATCCCCCAGCACATTCGCTCCCTTGCCCGCTCGCCCATAGCGTCCAACGACCTCGGCCTCGACGCGGTGCGCGGCCAGCTCCAGGGTTCGCCAGTCGCGCGGTGCCGCTGCACCCAGGACGAAGTAGTGGGCGCAGGCGTTATCGGCGATCAACTGGGCTGCTCCTACCCGGGCGAAGTCCTCATAGCGCGAATCCGGAACCTCGATGGCCGGGTGCAGCGTTCCCGCGGCGGCCAGGACCTCGTCGATCGAGTAGGGTTGGCTGCGGGGAAGCAGGTCCCGCGCCATCCGGAAGGCGAACTCCGGCTCCGCAACGCGCATGTGATTGCGCGCGAGCGGCAGTACGGCGCCGCTCTCGCATGCCCGGCTGGTGAGAAGTCTGCCGGCCAGAGGGCCGCTGACGCCGATGTGTGCCTGGCCCGCCGCGCTCGTCGCCGCGATCTTCCAGCCGAAGGGCGTGTCACCGGAGAGGGCCAGGACGGCCGACTGGATGGCGTACCCGTCGGCCCGAGACGCCGGCCGGCAGGCATCCGGCAGCGCGTGGATGCGCGTTCCCGCCTGCCAGTTGGACAGCAGCAACTCGGCGGCGGCGCTTGCGGCTGCAGCGTCCACAGTAGGTTCCTATTCGGTCAGGCGGTATGAACGGGCGAGACTGCTGCCCGCACCACGTTCACCAGCGGCTCGCCGCGCGCGAGGCGGTCCAGGTTTTCGGCGATGGCCCGGCTGCGCCGCGGCAGCAGCCCGTCGGTCCAGGCCGAAGCGTGCGGAGTCATGAGTATGTTGTCCAGCTCGTGGAAAGGGAGGTGGGAGGGCTCCGGGCCCTCGGTTACGCCTTGCGGCGGGTAGCGGTACCAGACGTCGATGATGGCGCCGCCGATGCGCCGGCCGCGCAACGCATGGTACAACGCCCCCTCGTCGATGATGGCGCCGCGCGCTACGTTGATGATAACCGCATCGGCTCTCATGGCTGCGAAGGCCGCCGTCCCGAACAGCCCCCGCGTCTGCTCGGTCAGCGGCGCGGACACGAGCACGAAGTCGCACTGTCCCAGCAGTTGCGGCAACTGGTCCATGCCCAGAACGGGCCCGGAAAGATCGTCGCCTGCGCCGGCCACGCGCCCGCACGCGCGGATGCGCATGCCGAAGGCCGATGCCCGCCGCGCCACCTCCCGGCCGATGCGCCCGTAGCCGACGATGCCGAGCGTCTTGCCGTGCAACTCGCCGTGACGTGGTCCGCACAGGTAGGAGCCGGTCCAGTCGCCGCGGCGCAGACGTGCATCCATCCTGCGCACCCCGATGGTCCATTCCAGCATCGCGGCCAGCACATACTCGGCGATCGCGGTTTCGTGCTCGAAGCAGTTGCACACGGCAGTCCACGGCGGCAGGAGCGCGAAGTCGATCTCGTCCACGCCCGCGCCGAGCGCCTGCAGCAGCTGAAGCCGAGGTGCGGGCGGCATGGGTCCCCTCCAGCTCATCGAAACCATGGCGTCGGCTGCCCGCAGCGCGTGCTCGAACTGCGCAGAGTTGTCGCTATCCACGACTTCGATGTCCCAGGGCGTGGCGAGGAGCCCGGGCAACATGCCCAGGCGGCCGTCGTTGTCGATCTTCTTGACGAGCAGCTTCACGGTCGGTTCCTGCCGGGGTCCACGCGGCGCGGGATGGCGCGGCCGTGCAGCCCCCAAAAGTGTATTGTGCCGGCAGGCAATCCGGAAGACGCGTTACCGCGGCGTGACCGGGGCTGGCACAATCGTGCCCACCAGGATCGGGGGGGCAGTCCGATCGCGCACAAAGCCACGCTGGCCCGCTGCCAGGCGCAGCGCGCCGGCCTGATTGCGCACCTCGGCGTAACCCGCGCCGAGGCTGATCTGCAGGCTGTCGCCGACCAAGGCGGAGAGCTCGGCAGCGCTCGCGTGCACGGTGCCGTACGGCGTGTTAACGCGGAAGCGGGCAACCGGCGCTTGGGCTATGGCGCCGGTCAGGCAGCGTGCCCCGCCGCGGTACAGTGTGAAGAAGGCCACGTCTTGTCCGTTGGAATGCGCCGAATAGCGATAGGCGTCGACGCGCAGGTCTGAGCCTGGCGCCAGCGATACGTACGTCCCATCCGGGAACTGTAGCTGGAGCTGCCCCTGCCCGGTGCGCAAAAGGTCCCCAGGGCCGACGGCCTGCCCTTTCGCAGCTCGCACGGTCCTCCCGCCTTTGGTCACCAGTGTCGCGTGGTCCTGGCGAAGACCACTTCCCCGCCGGCGGCTCCAACTGTCGGGCAGGCGGCGCTCAGGGCGGCGATCAGCGCGAGGGCAGGGAGCTGGCTTTGCATCGGCGGGAG
>Ga0209705_10000102_pt1 | contig 42520 bp, 34 predicted proteins | sample PPLLaktember2015_5_FD_187262 | JGI IMG/M metagenome (GOLD analysis project Ga0209705, IMG submission 187262) | Freshwater sediment microbial communities from Prairie Pothole Lake near Jamestown, North Dakota, USA - PPLs Lake P8 Core (1) Depth... | ecosystem: Environmental > Aquatic > Freshwater... | reverse complement strand
AGCTGCCTCTAACCGAAATTCCTTCGTATAACGTTTCTGCTTTGCCATAACGAACACTCCTTTCACTGTACTTCTTGGGCGGCATCATACCCTCTTTTCGAGTGTCCGTCATCCGTTTAGCACCTCAATTGCTGGAATTTAACTTTTTCTATTATACAACCCTATAAGGAAGACGCATTCTGACAAATTTCCATCCACTTTATGTTCGACGGATCAGTTTTGCAAGAAGATACTGGGCAAGCCGTATTATTAAGGGAACCTCTAAAAATTCATTTTTACTACGAACGGCTGCAATTTCCGTCAGCATCGTTATCGGCCAAAAATCGTCCTCAACATAGTTTCAACTATGCCTGCGGCGATTTTTGACCTCTGCCTCGCTGACGAAAATTTCGCTCGTTCTCGTGACAAAAGCAATTTTTAGAGGCTCCCTTAACACAGTCATAAATGGATTCTTTCCTTCCGTAACAGTACTGAGGCTCGACAGGTATTTCGGGATGCCGATAATATCGTTATTATCACCTACATACATCAAGGTTCCCAGACGTTTTATTGGCTATCTGTATCTTCCGGTGTGCTCTCGGGCGCATCGCCATTTTCTATACTATTTTCAAGTATGTCGGTATTGTCTTGATTGTCGTTTTGGGTTGTGTTTTCGGTTTCGTCATCGGTTTCCACAACGTTTTCAGATGTATTGTTGTCTTCTTTGCCGTTTTCCTTCACCACCCTGGCCACGGCCACCAGCTTATCGCCCTCATCCAGACGAATCAACCTGACCCCCTGAGTGTTGCGTCCGATGTCACGGAGCTGGTCCAGGCCGGTACGAATGATAATACCGCCGGAACTAATCAGCATAAGGTCATCATCTTCGTTGACAGCCTTAAGGGCAACCACATGACCGTTCCGTTCGGTGGTCTTGATATTGATCAGACCAATCCCACCCCGATTCTGACGGCGGTAGTCTTCCAGACTGGTCCGTTTCCCGTAGCCGTTTTCGCAAACGGTCAGCAGCGACCGGCCGGGCCGGGCCACGATCAGATCGACAACATGATCGTTGTCCCGAAGGTTGATCCCCTTAACGCCACGAGCACTGCGTCCCATGGCCCTGACCTGATCTTCATGAAAGCGAATAGCCATACCGTCACGTGTACCCAGAATAATCTCGTCACCACCGGTGGTAATACGAGTACCGATGACATCATCACCCTGAGCAAGCGTAATGGCGTTAATGCCGACTGTCCGAACATTACCAAACGCGCTCAACGGCGTTTTCTTTACAAAACCGTTTTGCGTGGCAAAGAACACCATCCGTTCGTCAAACTGACGAACCGGCAGTATCTCGGTAATACTCTCGTTTTTGTCCATCCGCAGCAGATTGGCAATGTTGCGCCCACGGCTCTGTCGTGACAGTTGGGGAATACTGTGAACCCGCTGCCAATAACAGCGGCCGCGGTTCGTAAAACAGCAGAGGTAATCATGCGTACTGGCGATGAAAAAGTGCTCGATAAAATCACCTTCCTTGGTATCACTGCCGATGATGCCCCGTCCGCCGCGACCCTGGCGGCGGTACGTATCGATTGGCATTCGCTTGATATACCCGTCATGACTGACGGTAACGACAATCTCTTCCTCAGCGATAAGGTCTTCAATGTTAAAACCGACCGCCTCCTCCGCGATCTCGGTCCTCCGCGGCGAGCTATACTTTTCCTTCATCTCATAAATGTCTTCTCGAATAATATCCAAAACCAAATCTTCGCTCGCCAGGATCGCCTCATACCCGTTGATCTCCTCGGTCAGAGCGGCAAATTCCTTAGCCAGTTTTTCCAGCTCCAGTCCGGTCAGGCGCTGCAGTTGCATAGCTAAAATAGCGTCCGCCTGCGGACCGGTGAGGAACTGATCGGTAGTGCTTTTCTCCGCCACGAATTCCGCCGGCAAAAGGTTTTTTAGCGTTGCATGTTCCATCAAACGCAGAGCTTTCGCCATCAGAGCCTGTTTGGCAGCGGGCACATCCGATGATTGCCGTATGATGCGGATAATCTCATCAATGTCACTTTGCGCCAGCAGCAGACCCTCTACAATGTGAGCACGGGTCCGTGCTTTGCGCAGCAGAAAACGCGTTCGCCGACGTATCACATCCTTGCGATGATCGATAAACAGTTGAAGCATCTGTTTGATGTTCAGCGTCTGCGGGCGATTCTTGACCAGGGCGATATTGATAATACTAAAGGAGGATTGCAAGGCGGTATATTTGTAAAGTTGATTGATGACCACCTGGTCCTCAGCTTCGCGGCGCAGTTCCACGACAATCCGCATACCATTACGGTCAGACTCGTCCCGCACATCCGAAATCTCAGGGATAACGCCGCTGTTGACACAATCAGCGATCTTCATGACGATTTGCGACTTAACCGTCTGATAGGGTATCTCATCAACAACTACCAGATTTTTGCCCTTTTTGGTGGTTTCGGTATGGAGCTTGGCCCTGACGATGACGATACCGCGACCGGTCGTATAACCGTCGATAATGCCCTTGCGACCGCAGATTGTCCCACCGGTAGGAAAATCAGGACCGGGCAGAACCGTCATAATATCCTTAAAACCGCATTCAGGATCGTCGATCAACAGGATCAGAGCATCGCAAACCTCAGACGGATTATGCGGCGGAATACTCGTTGACATACCCACCGCTATACCGACACTGCCGTTAACCAGCAGATTTGGAAACTTACTCGGCAAAACCGTCGGTTCGGTGGTGGTCTCATCGTAGTTCGCTATGTAATCAACCGTCTCGCATTTGAGGTCCTCCATCATATCGGCCGCCGCCGAGGCCATTCGGGCCTCGGTATATCGCATTGCTGCCGGCGGATCATCGTCGATACTGCCGAAATTTCCCTGCGGATCCACCAGCCGCTCACGCATCGCCCACAACTGCCCCATCCGCACCAGCGTACCGTACGTAGCCTGATCGCCATGCGGATGATAGTTGCCACTGGTATCACCCACGATTTTCGCGCATTTACGATGTTTAGCACGTGGACCGAGGTTGAGATCGTTCATTGCCACGAGAATACGTCTTTGTGATGGTTTAAGCCCATCGCGAACGTCAGGCAGAGCACGGCTGATAATCACGCTCATCGCGTAGTTAAGATACGACTCCTTCAACTCATCCAGTATAGACTTATCTTCGATTCTCTCGTTAAATCTCTGTTCGATCACCCGTCAAATCCTCTGAAAACAATACTTATACCAATCCTGGTCGCAAACTACAAACAACCTGGCCATTTTACCCGGCAACCACCGTCAAGGCAACAATATCTTCACCTCATCCAACAACTTAACTTTCGCAGTTTTTTTGCCCCAATTTTCATTCAACAGGGTCCCCTGTGCGAAAGTAGATTCTTATACCAATTGTATTTAATTAATAATGCGATTGGGGGCAAATAGCCGATCTGTGGCGGCTGTGCCTGTTAAGGCGGCCAAGGACATCAAGGCTCCAGTGAGGTAAGCCCTTCCCGAATGGCGTATTTTGTCAATTCGGCAATGCTGTCGATGCCCAATTTGTTCATAATCTGGCGTCGATTCGATTCGATGGTCTTGACGCTGACGTGGAGTTGTCCGGCGATCTGCTTGGTGGATTTGCCCTCGGCCAAAAGTTGCAGCACCTCGCGCTCTCTGCCGGTCAGGACATCGCTGTGGGAAGTTTCGCCCTTAGCCAAACGAGAGATGTAGTCCTCTATGACGACACCGGTGATTCTGGGACTTAGGTAGGTATCACCAGTCATAATGGTGCGAATGGCGAGTATGAGTTCATCAAAAAGGCTTTCTTTGAGCATATAGCCACATACACCCGCACTGAGCATGTCGGCGACAAACCGACGATTGGAATGCATAGAAAGGCCCAATATTTTGATTCCCGGGTGTTTGTCCAGGATTTGACGGCTGGCTTCCATGCCGTTCAGATCGGGCATACTGATATCCATAATGATGATATCAGGCCGGAGTTCGCTGGCAAGCTGTACCGCGATTCGTCCGTTTTCCGCTTCGGCGATTACCTTCATTTCCGAATTGGCCTGTTTTTCAATCAAAGATCGTAGGCCATTGCGTACAATTCCATGGTCGTCCGCCAAGAGAATTCTAATTGCCATTTTGTCATCTCCTGAAGTAGTTTTAGTCTCTTGCGAGTAAAGTTGTGCGTGAAACGGTCACAAAGCGGCAAAGGCCGCAACCCAATCCGGTGTAAGCACCTATGCAAACTGTTAATAAGATTTTGCGTAAGAAAACAAGAATTTACTCGTTAGTGGTACAAGTATTTACCTCACCAAAGATGCCCACATACCCATATTTGGTTGCGGCTCCCTGCCTGGTTAGGAATCACTCAGCGGTACTGCAAGCGTAGCACGCGTTCCATGCCCCGGCCTGGAGGCGATCTCAAATTGTCCACCGATATATCCCAGGCGTTCGCGGATGCTGAAAATCCCAAAACCGCCGCCCTGACTACGGTCCAGGCTGGTTTTCTCCGGGTCGAAACCAACACCGTTATCGGTAACGGTTATTCGAATTTTGTTATTGTCCTTTTTGATTGCCATCTTGATTTTTCGTGCGCTGGCGTGCTTTGTCACGTTAACCAATATTTCGCGTACGACCTGATAGATCAGGACGCGGACATCATTTTTAAGCGGTTTTGGCAAGCCGTCGTCGTCAAATTCCGTGATGGTTTCGGGACACTTCCCAAATTGTTCCCTCAGTAGTTCAGCCAGTGCCGCTTCTAAGCCCAACTCGTACAATATAGGTGAACTAAGATGGAATGTCAAGGATCGCGTGTCATGGATGGCCTGCCCAATCATATTGCTGATTTGCTTGAGGGTTTGGGTGGCTTCGTCCGAATGGGCCGAGGCACAGAGGGTGTCCAGATTCAGCTTGGAAAATACCAGTATCTGTCCGATGCGGTCATGGAACTCAGCGGCGATGCGCTGCCTTTCCCGCTCTTCAGCTAACGATAATTCGGAAGCAAGTGATCGTAGTTGCTCCTGATACTTCAAAAGCTTTTCCTGTACATGTTTGCGTTCTGTGATATCCAGAGCTGTTCCCACAAATCGTATTGGGTTTCCCGAATCATCCCTGATGACCTCACCTTGGGTGTGTATAGTCCGTATTTCACCATCAAGACAAACGATATTCACTTCGCAATCATATTCTTTTGTGCCATTAATGGCGTCCTGCATTGCTTTCTTGATAATGGCTTTGTGGTCTGGATGAACAAAAATGTCACTCCATCGCCCCCTGTATTCGGGGTCCGAGTCTTCTGGTAATTTATGAATACGGTACAATTCATCCGACCAGAACAGATCATTCGTTTGCAGGTTCCAGTCCCAGTTTCCCAGATGAGCGATCCGTTGTGCCCGCGTCAGTCTCTCCTTGCTGGCCTGCAACTGCTGATTTGTGGCTTTAAGTTGCTGGTTTGCAGCATTGAGCTGCTGCTGGCTGGCCTGCAACTGCTGATTTGTGGCTTTAAGTTGCTGGTTTGCAGCATTGAGTTGCTGCTGGCTGGCCTGCAACTGCTGATTTGTGGCTTTAAGTTGCTGGTTTGCAGCATTGAGTTGCTGCTGGCTGGCCTGCAACTGTTGATTGGCGGCATTGAGTTGCTGGTTGGCGGCATTGAGTTGCTGGTTGGCAGCCTTTACGGCTTCATCGGCCAATTTGTGCTCGGCTACCTCAGAAACCAACTGGGCCAAATCGCTGATCAGTTTTTTTTCTTCTTTGATGAAAGGCCCTTTGTCGATCGGAGATTTCTCTTCAAGGTAGCAAACTTCGAGAGAACCCGCTTTTTTGCCGTGCAGATCGATAGCCGCGGAAAGCATCCATGGAGTATGTTTGAAATTATCGGTTTGGAATTCCTTGTCTTTTAATACAATCCTCGCTGCGGTAGCTTCCGGATATTGCCAGGCAGGAGGAATCAAACCCACCAGTTGCTGGAGCAACTGGTCCAGTGGAATATTGCGCCGCCCCAACAGTCTTGAGAAATTATGGAGACAGTCAAGCTCCTTGACGCGATCCTGCAAATTATGATTAAGCCTGCGCAACTCGATTTCATTGGCCCGTAACTGCTGCTGGCTGGCTTGCAGTTGCTGATTGGAGGCTTTGAGCTGCTGCTGGCTGGCCTGCAACTGTTGATTGGCGGCTCTAAGTTGCTGGTTGGCAGCATTGAGTTGCTGTTGATTTTTGGCGTAGCGACTGAGATTATTCGGCTGTTTATCCATATTGTTTATAATAACACGATGGCAAAATTTTACGCTAAGGTTGGCCGGAATGGCGCCGAGTCAACTTCGCCCGGGCCGGTCGAACCGAAAGGTTGTTTTGTGGTTTTTTGTGAACGCCACAGTTGCATTTCGCAGCCGTTGCCTTCGGTATAGGATACAACCCCATTTTCGACATCGAGAGAAATGCTTCTTCTGGAGGTTCCCCCGATGGCTTGTTCCTTTATGTGCAGTTGCTTTTCTTTCAGTATTTCCAATATAGATTTAATGTTGCTTTCGCAGATGGTATCATCACTTTTTTTGAGTACGTTTGCTCCACCGGCTATAACTACTTCAATGTTGTCCTTTTTTGTGCCCAGATCGATCATCATGCCGATCAAGGTGTCGATAGCATTGGCGGCATATTTTGTTTTTTCGCTGTTTTTTTTGTCGGCTGGGGCAGTTCCCGGCAGCATAACGTGCGCCATCGCCCCGATATTTTCCACAGCATCATACGCTGCAATGGCAATGCAGGAACCAATAGCGCTCGACTTCAATATTCCTTTTCCCTGTTGAGCCCTGACCGCACCTGTTTGAATATCGATAATCTTTTCCAATTTCCAACTCCACTGGCATAAGGCCAACCAACGAATTCACTATTAAACCTGGTCAAAACCCAGCCAAAACCAAGACACTTCCCGCCACTATTGGGTGTGTTTTTCTCCAGATTCCTCCAGTTTTTCGGACAAAACCTCCATAGTCCAAAGGCGAATATAACATTTTCCCCCAGTTTTTGCAAGTATTTTATTCAGATAAAAAAAAACGATGTGCCGTATAGATGTAACTGCTTATTTTCCCGGAGCAAGTTTTTAATACGCTTTAAAAAAACACAAATTTTGCAAATTGTTAACAACTTTTCATTTTTTTTATAACTCATTTATGGAAAGGCAGTTACAGGCATAACAACAAGAAAGTCACAGGCAAGTTTGCTGTAACTGGTTGCTTCATAAGGTTTTTTGTATTGACACCCCATATATTGAGTGGTACCTAGTTATCATATCGATATGTAGGGTGTAGTCATTGTGGTGGTTTTGTCAGTATTGAGAAGGCCGTTTTGATAAAACCGGCTGGTTTGCGTTGTGGCGCCTATTTGGACACAGATTTTTGCGATGCCCATACTGTAAAGAGGATAAGGATAAGGTAATTGATTCTCGTTCGAGCGACGGAGGACAAGTAGTTCGCCGTCGTCGTCGGTGTTTGCTGTGTGGAAGGCGTTTTACCACTTACGAGCGGATTGAGGACCTGGTCAAGTTGACCGTAGTGAAAAAAGACGGTAGTCGGGTTCCGTACAATCGCAACAAGATTATAGCAGGGATACAAAAGGCCTGCTACAAGAGGCCGATTTCGATGCAGCGGATTGCCGAGGCGGCAGAAGAGATCGAAGAAGAAATACTGCGGCAGTCGGGTCAGGAAGTTTTATCGCAGTCAATCGGAGAATTGACAATGGCCCGGTTGAAGCAACTGGACAAGGTGGCTTATATACGTTTTGCAAGTGTGTATCATGAATTTGAGGAGGCAGGTCAATTCATAGAAGAAGTTCATGAAGTAATGCAGTATCCGCAGGAATCCCCCGGGCAAAAAAAGCTCTTTGATGAGGAGTAGATAAAGCTGCCATGTTGTTTGGAGTCACAAAAAGTGACGGGAGTATTGAGGTATATTTGCATACCAAGGTGATGTGTTCGATCGCGGCGGCGTTGGGCGAGAGCGGCAACTGCCAGGAAGGTTTGACGGATTATTTAGCCGAGGCGGTAACGGAATATGTACTTCGTCGTTATAGTTGTGCGACCATCGGCACAGATGAGATTCATGCAATGATTGAAGTGGTGCTCAGCGAGACGGGCTATGTCGAAGCGGCCTTGTGTTTGCATAACCACCGTCTTACCCGTGGAATAAAGCGTAGTCGTATAGAAGTAGTTTATAATCACAGGAGCGATCGGGGAGGTAATGGGGATGATGATACTGGTTTTGAGAGTTATACTGCTCGGCCATGGAATAAATCCGTGATAGTTCAGGCACTGGAAGGCGAGAGTGAGCTGCCCCGTGGCGTGGCACGTACAGTGGCCGGCGCGGTGGAAGAAAAAGTTCTCCTCATGGGTTGCAGACGAGTGCGTTCCTCTCTTGTTCGGGAACTTGTCGAAAGTGAATTGTGGGCCATGAGAGAAGCGGAGAAGGCATTGGCTGGGCAGGTTGAGGAGGAGGGCGAGGAATACGCTGGTTGTCACAACATGAACTTGGTGTCATGAAGCCAGCAATTGTGAAGTTGCTGCCGAGAGCTATGGTAAAAGGTTTTAGTGGTGATTCGCCACGGCTGAAGGAAGAGTCTGCTTTCGGCAGCAACTATATGTATGGACGAGGGCAGAGGTAAAGTTTGAGTTTGGTATGAATATACCGGCTGGCGGCTTATTTATTGAGCCTCGGTTTTCGAAGAAGGCGCCAGGAGGCGCTCTAAAGAGTAAGGATACTCTTTTATCCGGGGATTGCAGGAGGCAATTCCTGGGTGATTGGTCAGGTGTTGTCGGCAGGGAAGCTTGTTCCGGATTTGTTAAATGCGTGGCATGAAGGGTTGATCTCTCAGCGGAGAGAGCGTTCGAACCGATCGAGCAGTCGCGCTTTGCTAACGACTGGGGCCGCACCTGGCTTTTTTTGTAATTATCGTTTTTTGCGGTTTCGTCAGTGGTTTGCTCCCAAGGGTGGGGTGGGGGCCGGGGCTGAGCGGTCAAAAAACCCCCCATAAAATCTCTTGAATTTGTCGGCGCTACGGGGTATCTTTGGAGGTATTATGATAGACATAAAGGACTTACGCGAAAAAACGGATATTTACCGAACCGCCTGTCGGCAAAAAGGTTATGATGTCGATATTGATAAGCTGCTCGAACTCGACGAGTCCGTACGCCAATATCGCCGTGAGCTTCAGGATATTGCCACAAAGAAGAATCAGGTTGGCAAAGAGATTGCCAAGACTCAGGACGAATCAAAGCGGCGACAAGCTATTGAGGAAATGGCCGCTCTGAAGGCGAGAGAAACATCGCTTAAGGGTTCGCTGGATAAGCTCGAACCACAGATTAACGAGATGCTGCTGTTGATGCCGCAGCCGGCTCATCCGGAGGCGCCTGTGGGGCCGGATGAATCGAGCAATCTCGAAGTGCGTCGTTACGGTCAGGTCCGCGAATTTGATTTTGAGCCAAAGGACCATATCCAATTGGGCTCCAATCTGGGTATTATCGACATCGAACGCGGCGTTAAGCTTAGTGGTACTCGCAACTATGTGCTCCGCGGTGATGGGGCGCTGTTGCATCAGGCTGTTCTGCGGCTGGCACACGATATGATGGTCGAAAAGGGTTTCGAGCCTATGACGGTGCCGGTTTTGACCAGGGAAGAGACGTTCACAGGTACCGGCTGGTTTCCCGAGGGTAAGAGCCAGGTTTATCAGGTTCCTGAAGATAACTTGTTCCTGGTCGGTACCGCTGAAGTGCCTGTCACCAGTTTTTATATGGATGAGATACTCGATGAAGATGAACTGCCCAAGCGTTTCGTGGCTCAGTCGCTGTGCTTCCGTCGTGAGGCCGGGGCGGCCGGGAAGGACACATACGGTTTGTATCGGATTCATCAGTTTGAAAAGGTGGAGCAGGTTATCATCTGCCGGGCTGATCTGGAAGAGGTTGAAAGATGGCATCAGCACATTGTCGCCAATTCCGAAGAGGTGCTGCAGTCGCTGGAGTTGCCCTACCGGGTGATAGAGATATGCACCGGCGATATGGGGATGGGCAAGTACCGTATGTACGATGTGGAGACGTATATGCCCAGTCGGGGCGGCTATTGCGAGACGCACTCGGCGAGTAATCTGCTGGAGTTTCAGGCACGGCGGCTGAATCTGCGTTACCGTGACGCGAACCGTAAAACACGTTTCTGCTACACGATGAACAATACGGTTATAGCGTCTCCGCGGATCCTGATTCCACTGCTGGAGCTTAATCAAAACGCTGACGGAAGTATCAATATCCCTAGCGCTCTGAGGCCATATATGCACAACCGGGACCGCATTACCGCACCATAAGAACGGTTACGATAGTTGACTAACGAAAAATAAAATTGGGATTGTTTTGCCATGATTGTTGTGATGACTTCTAATTCTACCGAGCAACAGCTTAACCATTTGGTCAAAATGGTTGAGGAGATGGGTCTGTCAACGCATATTATTTATGGAACCAATCGAACGGTTGTCGCTGCTGTCGGTGACAAGCGCATGGTTGACAAGAGCGCCCTGGAGAATGTGCCCGGCGTAGAAAAAATCGTTCCCATTCTTTCTCCATATAAGATGGCCAGCAAGGAGGTCAAACAGGAAAAGACCGTTGTCAAATTGCAACCGCACGGTTCAGGTGTGGGTGGCGATACTGTACGTGTCATCGCCGGACCATGCAGCATTGAGGACCGCAATCAATTGCTCGATATTGCCGCTGCGGTCAAGGAGGCCGGTGCTGTGGGTCTGCGTGGCGGTGCTTTTAAGCCCCGTTCCAGTCCTTATAGCTTTCAGGGGCTGGCTGAAAAAGGATTGGAGTACCTGGCCGAGGCTCGTGAACAAACGGGTTTGGCTGTCGTTACTGAAGTCCTTACAGTTAACCATGTCGAGTTAATCTGCCGTTATGCCGATGTGCTTCAGGTTGGGGCGCGTAACATGCAGAATTTCATGCTGTTGCGAGCCGTCGGTGAACAGCCAAAACCTGTTCTGCTTAAGCGTGGCATGAGCGCCACCATGGAGGAGTTCCTGTTGGCAGCCGAGTACATTATCGATGCAGGTAATCCCAACGTTATTCTGTGCGAACGCGGTATCCGCACTTTCGAGGAATATTGTCGCAATACCCTGAATCTGTCGATTATTCCGGCCATTGAACGAGTCAGTCATCTGCCCATAGTAGTTGACCCTACGCATGGTACTGGCCATGCGTACATGATCGAACCGATGAGCCTGGCAGCGGTCGCCGCTGGAGCGGACGGTTTGATTATCGAAGTCCATCCCGACCCGGAACATGCTTTGTCTGATCCGGGCCAGCAAATTACGCCAAGTCAGTTCCGACAGTTAATGTCGAAAATTACCCGTGTGGCACACGCCGTCGATAGGAAATTGTAAGTGGCGTACAGTGCGATTTCGCTTACGCGGCTCTACGTGTCGCACTTTTCTTGTGTGTTGCTCATACGCAAAGTTAGAACAGGGCCTTTGGAGCCTAGGCCGATAATTTTATACGTTAACGAAACATTTATCGAAATCCTATAAAAATCCATTTTCGCGTAACAGGCCCTGTTGAATGAAAATGGGGTTAGAAAAACTGCGAAAGTTAAGGTACAGATAGAGTGGGTTTGAGTTTAAGGTGGGCCAGATGTAAACGGTTGAGATATTCGGGTTAGCCAGATGCAAAACTCTGCCTTAGATCGCTTCAGGAGCCTCCCCCATCCTCCCGCACCGTTATTGCCGGTGGCTATCTCCGTTATCAGTGGTATTATCATCGGGCGGTACGATCTTTTGCCGTTGCCGATTTTCATCGCAGGTTTGGTTATCTGTATAGTTGCCGCAGGAACACTTATCTTTTACCGTAAAGTTGAAAATCTTTTTCGCTATATTCCAGTGTTGCTGTGTGTTGGTTTTGGCTGCCTGGCGGGGGCGCGTTACCACCTGATCTACAGTTACTATCCGGGCAATCATATTATTTCATACTGCGATCCGTCCCGGCAGCGATTGGCCACCGTTGACGGAACGATCATAACCGCCCCTTATATCGCCAAGACCTGCGGGGCATTTGCCAAGTTCGATTCTCTGCACGAGCCGCATACCATTTTCGTTATGCGGTCACAGGCAATAAAAACCATCGCCGGGATGAGTGCCACTGGCGGGTTGTGCCAGGTGATCGTCAAACAACCATCTCCCAATCTGCGTGCCGGTCAAAAAATACGGATTGACTGCTGGATTTCCCTGCGAGGAGGTCCGAATAACCCCGGCCAATTCGATTATACGGACTGCCATCGCGCTGCTCGCAATCTCGTTTCCTGCAGCGTAAGCGTTTCGGATGCCATTACCATTCTTGCCGAGTCCGACGCCCTGTCAAATCTGTTCAAGCGTTTCCAATACAAAATTCAAACCATCGCTCACGGGGCGTTGATCGAAGACGTCTATATCGATAGCCAGGGTGGTACTGCCGAGAAAGACAGCCAGGATTTTTTGGCAGCCCTGTTGCTCGGTCAGCGTTATCGGATTTCACATTATTTATCCGACGCCTTCATGCGGACCGGCACGATCCATTTTCTGAGCGTGTCTGGCTTGCATGTCGGCATAGTCGCCGGGTTTGCCTGGCTGCTGGGTTGGTTTTTTCATCTGCCTCGCCGGCTGCAAGGGCTGCTCAGTCTGATCGTTATCATCGCCTACATTTTTATAATACCGGCGTGTCCGCCTGTGCTTCGGGCGGGGATCATCTGTATTGTTTTCTGTCTGGCCTATATGGGCCGACGTACTGTCAGCTCGCTTAATCTTCTGTCTTTTGGGGCCATTGTCATTTTGCTTGTTCGTCCGCTCGATTTGTTTTCGGCCAGCTTCCAACTATCCTTTGTCGCCGTACTGGGTTTACTGATTTTCTGCAACGCTGTTTACAATCGCAGATTTGCCGCCAATGCCAATCGTATTGATCTGGCCGTTTCCCATGCGTCTGCGGTACATTATGATATGACCTGGTGGCGGCGTTTTATCCGATACTTTCTGCGTGTCGTCTGGGGATTATTCGTGGTTGCCCTGGTGGCATGGGTGGTCGGTTTTGGGCTATCGGCTTATCATTTCAATCGTATTGCCCTGTTTGGTGTGTTCGCTTCGGTTGTTTTGTCTCCGCTGATCTTTCTAGCTATGCTTCTGGGTTTTGCCAAACTGATACTAACGGCCCTGCTGCCGGGCTGCGCGTGGTTACTGACATGGGCACTGTCGGCGATGGGCAGTGCAGCGATTTTTTTGACCGAGACATTTGCCCGCCTGCCTTACAGTAGTATTAATCTTGCCGCTGTTCCGCTTTGGTTCATAGGGATATTTTACCTTCTGCTGCTATGGGCCGGTGTTGCTGTTCGTCGTGACGGGGTTATTCCGCGTTCGTCGATTTATGGTCTGCTGGCCTGGGGGATCATTTTTGTCTGGCTGGCGCCGTTCGATCAATTTTCTTCCGGTGGAGACTCTGACAGCACAACGCTAAACGTATTAGCCATCGGTCACGGCAACGGGACGGTTGTGCAACTGCCCGATGGTAAGGTGATATGCTACGACATCGGCAGCACTTCCAACTTCAACCTTGCCGCAAATATCGTAGGTCCGTTCCTAAGAAGCCGCGGCATTGGACGAATTGAAGCTCTTTTTATTTCACATCCCAATCTCGACCACTATAACGGCGTAGTTGATCTGTGCCACAGTTTTGATGTTGGGGTGGTTTATCTTAACGAACACTTTACGAAAGACACAAATCCCGCTACCAAAATGCTGCTGGAGAGTCTTGAAGAAATGAGCCAGCCAATTGGATATCTGAGTCGCAACTGTCGATTACAAAACCATGCTTCCAAAGGACAAGCTGATTACGAAATAGATGTTCTCTGGCCGCCCCGGGATCACCCATCCTGCAAGCTTGACAAAAACGACAGTTCTCTTGTCCTGCGAATTTCCGATGCGAACGGCTCAATGTTACTCTGCGGCGATATCGGCAAGATTCCTCAACAATTGCTGGTGGAATTGGAAGCAGACGATTCCGGTCGTCTCAAAGCCGATCTGCTTTTATTGCCTCACCACGGTTCAATCAGCACTTTGATTCCTGAGTTTGTCCGTACTGTCGGGCCACAACTCTGTATCAACAGTTGCGGTTTTATGCGTCAGAGTTCACTTGATAAACTCCATCATCTTTTTCCCGATCAGAAGATTCTCCACACTTATAATACCGGCGCCGTAACCGCAACGCTCACGCCCTCCGGCGTAAAAGCAAGGACCTTCCGATAGAGAGTAAAGGACAGTCAAGTAAACCCAATGTGTGTCATTGTACCCGGCATTTTCATTGTGCGATTTCGCTTACGCGGCTCTACGTGTCGCACTTTTTCTTGTGTGTTGCTTACACGCAAAGTTAGAACAGGGCCTTTGGGAACCAAGACTGATGACTTTATACGTTAGCGAAACATTTATCGAAAGTATATAAAAATCCATTTTCGCGTAACAGGCCCTGTTGGATGGAAATTGGGTTAAAAAAACTACGAAAGTTAACTCATTCAGTATGGGTATATCGCCAAGGTGCGATTTTCTTGCTTGCGGCTCGATCAGATGCTATCATAACGTGTGTGCTTTACTAATGAGTTGCGAGAAGGTAAAGTTGCGAAGGCAAAGCGATGTTTACAAAGATGAAACCTGGTAAGATTGCTGTAGCGGTTTTTTTGTGGGGTTGTTTGCAGGCGGAGTCGGCATGGGCCTGCCGATATAACGTTCGGGACGTCGGTTTTGCTGATCTTGGCACCGAGTGGTATTATTTTTACGGCTATGTTGATTCGAACACGCCGGCGGAAGTGGTTGGGGAGTTTAAGGAGATATCCACGGCGGCTCTGATGGACAGTAATATTCGAGCGGAAATAATCGACGTCGATCAGCAAAAAGATCATCTGGCGATGAAATATGTCGATTTGGAACAGATACGATCTTTTCCGGCGGCGGTTCTGGTTTCACCGGAAGGGCAGTGGCTTAATGTTGCGGTTGTCAAACCCGGCGAGCCTTTCAAACAAACATTGTGGTCGGCGCTGGATGAGATCAGTTTCCGTGGCAAAAGCAACGAGATCCTTCAGCAGATCAGTGAGGTCTATGGGGTGGTGCTGTTGATTGAAGGGACTGACGCGAAGGAAAATAAAATCGCTCGCCAGGCGGCTTCGGCAGCTATTGAAATAATAAGTACGGAAATGAGGATGATGCCCAAAGCCATCGGCAAACCGCCGGTTTTGCTGGTAATATCACCGGATTTGTTTGATCAGGAAAGGATTCTGCTTTGGAGTTTGGGCCTGAATGCGGAGAAGATACACCGGCCATGCGCGGCAGTACTTTATGGTAGGATGCGGCGGATGGGACCGGTTATGACCGACAACGAAATAACCGAAGACTACCTGAGTCGAATCCTGGCTGTTGTCGGGGCGGATTGTGAGTGTGGACTCGACCGAAAATGGATGCTGGGCGCGATGCTGCCGGTCCGATGGGACCAGAAGATGCAGACCCAAACGGCAAAAGCGTTGGGATTTGATCCGGAAAATCCAATGGTAAAAATGGAGATAAGCCAGATTCTGGGCAGAAGTATGGGTGAGAACGTATATTTGCAGGAGTTGAATTCTGTGCCGGATATAAGCTCAGGATATCAGGAAATAGTTATAACATTCGATCCTTCCTCCGGCACGATTGAGCAGAGTCCGATCCAACCGGCCGAGCCGCCCGCCATCGAGACGGTTTCCAAAACGGTTGTGCCAACTGTTATTGAGGCGAGCTTCCAAACGGCCGAGCCGCCTGCCATCGAGGCGGTTTCCACAACTTCCCAGCCGCCTGTTACTGAACCGGCTTCCCAAACCACCGAGCCGCCCGGTGTCAGGGCGGTTTCCAAGGCGGCTGAGCCAAACAAGTCCGCCAAGATAACCGCTGAACTTCTGGTCACGGAAGAAGAATATTCATCGATCCGCAACGCGATATATATCTTAACCGGATTATGTGTTTTTGTTTTCGTAGCGGCGATTTTTATTCTTTTGCGGGCAAAGAGAAGATACTGAACACATAATGAAAAAGTGCGATTTCGCTTACGCGGCTCTACGTGTTGCACATTTTATTGTGTATTGCTTATATGCGAAGTCAGAACAGGCCCTGTTGGATGGAAATTGGGTTAAAGAAACAGCGAAAGTCGAGTATGTTAACAGTGGCTCTTATCTTTAAAGAGATTGCTCACCGGAAGATAAATTTCGTTCTTGGCGTATTGGCGGTGGCCATGGCGGTTACTCTACTGGTGGGTTTTGTCATTACCGAAAAGACTTCCAGCCGTGAGACCGCCCGGATAATGCTTAATATGGGTTTCAATTTGCGTATCATACCCAAAGATACGGATATGAATAAATTTTTGATAGACGGTTTTTCGGATCAAACGATGCCGCAGGAGTACCTTGATATTCTAGCCGGTGGTCAGAAAGGTTTTTCCTACAACCACCTTCTGGCCACTCTGCATCGGAAGATATCGTGGCAGGGGTTTGACGTGATCTTGACGGGTTTGGCGACTGAGGTGTGTCCGCCGGGCAAGGAGAGGCCGCCCATGAGCTACGAAATCGAGCCAGGTACCGTTTATATTGGGTACGAGCTGGCAACCAGACTAAAATTGAAAAAGGGCGACACCATTGAGATTGGCGAGCAAAGCTTTACTATAGCCGGCTGTCTGTCCGAGAGCGGTAGCGCGGATGACATTCGCATTCAATCTAACATACGCGACGCTCAGGAGATTACCGGCCTTAAAGGACGAATCAATGAGATCCAGGCGGTTGACTGCCTGTGTTTTGCTCCTACTGACGATCCCCTGACTATTCTGAGAGAAGAGATAGTTTCCAGGCTGCCCGAGGCGAAAGTGTTCCAGGCAAAAAAGATCGCCGAGGTCCGCAAACAACAGCGAATATTTGTCCAAAAGTATTTTGATATTATTGTGCCGTTCGTGATTATTATCTGCGCCGCATGGGTTGGTATTTTGGCCATGATGAACGTTCGCGAGCGGAGACAGGAAATAGGCGTAATGCGTGCGTTGGGTTACGGTTCTGGAAAAATATCTTTGCTGTTTCTGGGCAAGGCAGTTGTGATCGGTCTGCTCGGGGCGGCTTTGGGTTTTGTTCTGGGGACAGTTTTGGCAATGACCTTCGGTCCTTACATATTCAAACTTACCGCGGGCAATATAAAACCTGTCTATGGGTTGCTTGGATGGTTCATGGTTGCCGCTCCGCTGTTTTCCGCCGTTTGCAGTTTAGTTCCAACTATGACAGCCGTAACGCAGGATCCGGTCGTGACCCTAAGGGAAGAATAAATATGATCCATCTTGAAAATGTATCTAAGATATATCAAACCCGTTATGGAACGGTCAAGGCCCTGAATGATGTGACGTTTAAGGTGGAAGCAGGTGAATTTGTCGTTGTCCGTGGGGTCAGCGGCTGCGGGAAAACGACTTTGCTGATGACCATTGCAGGAATGCAGCGGCCGAGCAGCGGCGATGTTATTGTTGGGGGAAACAGCCTATATACGATGAGCATACGTGGCAGGGCACTGTTCAGAGCTCAGGGTATCGGCTTTGTTTTCCAGATGTTTCATCTGGTGCCTTATTTGAACGTTATCGAAAACGTTTTGCTGGCCGGCGGGGCGGTTGGTGGAACCGACACGGAATCGCAAGCGAATAGACTGCTGGAGCGGTTGGGCCTGACAGATCGAACCTTTCACCGACCTTCAGAGCTTAGCGCCGGCGAAAAACAGCGTACCGCCATTGCCAGAGCCTTGCTGAATCGTCCGAAGATTATTTTGGCGGATGAGCCTGCCGGGAATCTTGACCCTGACAATGCTGCCGTGGTGCTGGGGCATCTGGCTGACTTTCGCCGTCAGGGTGGTACGGTGATTGTAGTTACCCACGGAACAGACGCAGACCGGTTTGCCGATCGGACAATTTATATGCACGATGGTCGTATCGACAATTTCAGCTAATGGTGCATGGTGAGATGGGGGGCCGTATTTTTTGCGGGTTCTCGGTTTCAGGCAGTGGCAGGCTGGTCCGCATCAACTAACCTTCGAGACTGATATTGGAACCGACGGGTTGATCGAATGGGTTTTTGTTTATGCCGACGCTCTCTGAGATGTCTATGTCCGGCGGTACGGGAGACAATTCAGGTTCGCCCGTTCGGCCGGTTTTTTCGCGTTTGAGTTGCTCCATGAGCATAACCCATGTTTCACGCATGTGTCGCAAAACTCTAAGCCCTTCATCGAGGGGGACAACATCTTTTTTCATATTAGCCGCAACAAATTTCTCGTAGCAGAAAAAATACAGTGACCGCATCTTGGCGCAAGTTTCAGGAGCAAAATCATCGCGCAAAGAGCTGACCATTTCCATAATGATGGCTTCAGCTCGGCTGAGCAGGTTAAAGCTTTTCTCGATTTCCTTATCCAGGATGGCTTGGCGGGCCTGTTCGCAAAAGCGAATAGCACCGTCGTATAGCATCAATTGCAACTGTTCCTGGGAAGCGGTCATGACCTTTGTTTTAAGGTATTCGTTGGTAGTATTATTGGCTTTGGATTTCATAAAACGGATTACCTGTACGGCAAAGTTAAGACTGTTTATTGTTGCTTGTACATGGCGGCCATGTTACTTAGCGTAGTTAAGGCGTTCTGCTGGGCCTGCATAGAGGCGAGAGCCTGCTCCATAGCATAGAATTGTCTGTAGTAGCGTTCTTCCTTGGCGACCAGCAGTTCGTCGAGATATTCGATACGCTTTTCAAAAAGCCCCTGATTCGACTGCATAGCATCAAGGTTGTTGCTGATGGTGCTGTTGTTCGAGCCGGCAAGGTCTTCCAAATGATCGGCTATATAATCGCCAACCCCTGTTCCTTCCTTGGTAAACAGCTCGGCAATTTTTTCAGGATTTTCGGCGAAGGCGTCACGAAATTCCTGCTCATTGAATGCCAGTTTGGGGATACTGACAACAGCGTAAGTTTTTTCGCCGTTTTCATCGGTGACCATCTCAGATCCGAAAGGAGCGAAAGAAACACCTATCTGCGATAACCGGGAAAATTTCGAATCAACCCCCGGTACGTTTCTTTGCACCATAGTTTGCAACGAACTCTGGATATAATTGACAGTATGGTCGGCAAAGAGAACGCCGTGCTCATAACTTTCAGGATCGAACATGGTGACCTTTGAAATTTCTTCCATGAGTGAATTGTAGGCATCGACAAAACTGCTGATCTGGGCAACGATGGCCTCGATGTCCTGCTCGACAGTAATTGTTACTGCTTCGTTGCCGGCGGCGTTCAGGTCGAGCGTAACACCCTTTATGGCGTTATCGATAGTATTGGTACTGCTGGTGATCAACAGGGGATGTTCGTCGGAACCGTCGCCCAGCAGAACAATGGCGTCGCGACCCTCAGAAAGCGTATCGGTAGTAAGGTCGGTCGTGCCGGCATCGAGATAAACCATGCCGCTACGGCCTCCAATCTGGCTGTTGAAATTGATTCGATAGTTGACGCCGTCGTTAATGATAGAGGCCTTCAGGCCCATATCGGCATTGTTAATTCTGTTGACTATGTCCTCGATACCGTCGCCGCCGCCTACCTCCAGCTTGAATTCGTAAGAACCGTCGAGGTAATAGCTGCCGTCTTCACCTTCTTTAGCGGTTCCGAGGATGCCCAGATCGTGGGCGGTAGAGCCATTCTCTTCAACAACAAAGAAAGCGGAAAGGTTATTGCCTTCGCTGGTATCGTAAAGCAGCAGCCCATCGCCGGTATTGTTTATACGTGCTCGAATGCCGGTGGCGGAGTTGTCGAATTTTTTAATGACATCATCGATGGTATTAACACCCACTTGGCCCAGATCAATGGTGGCGCTTCTGCCGAGACCGTCGGTAATTTTGAATTTGCCGCGATAAACTCCTTCGCCCTGGCGGAGATCGTCAAGCTGGGTAGCTTCGGAAACATACTGCAACTGGAGATTGCCGCTGTCAATACTACTGACGGTATCATTAACGGCAATGCCCAGTTTTTGGGCCAGCTCGCCGGTCACATCGGCGACTATCATGTTGCCGCTGCCTAAGGATGTGTCGGTAAGAACGATCCCGTTGCCGACCGCATTGAGCGAAGCACTAATGTTGATATTGTTGTCGGAATCGTTGATGGCATCGATTACGTCCTGAACTGTAAAAGTGCCGGACAGATCAATCTGAGCATTATGACCGTCACGATCCGTCAGGCTGATAGTACCGCCGGAGGTAATCCGAGTGGGATTGCCGGCATCCGGATCGGAGCCGCTGCCGCCGTTGAGAGAACGAAGCATAACAGTGTTAAGACCGGCGATAAGTTGTCGTCCGACATATTCGGTTCCGGTGAGGCCTTCGGGAGTAAGCAGACCGAGGTCCTCAACGGCCATGCTGCCGTTTTCCGGAATCTCGATGGCCAGATTGCCCAAGCCGCTGTTATCGGTAACCTTAATACTGTTACCGCCGGACTCGAAGGAAAGAACCAGTTCTCCCGTGTTTTCCCAATGATTGTTGACAGCGTTAATGACATCGCCGAGACTTTCCATGTGCCAGACCTGATCGCCCGTGATAGTTTTACTGGACACATCGGCAACAATGCCGAGATCACTGGCTGCAAAACCACCGTCGAGATCTTCAATGATGAAATGGCTTCTCCGCTCGGTGGTCGAGTCGTCGTCGCCCTGGAAGAGCGGGTCGCTGTTATCGGTAATTTTGAGATGGTCCAGCGCACCGAACCCTACGGAAATATTCATATTGTTGGCCGTAGCGGTGCTTTCGATAGCTTCTTTTAACTGACCTAAGGTGGCATCTTCACCCAGAGCGGCCAAATCGATTTCAACAAATTGGCCGTTCTGGTCGGTAATACGAAAGGCGCCCATGCGAACACCGTCGCCCCTGTTGAGAGAACGGAGGGTGTTGCTTTGGTCGGGAGCGCCAACTATTTCGGATAACGTAGTGCTCAGATCGACATTGATTTCCCTGCCACTGCCGAGCTTAAATAACAGATCATCGGAGAGACTGGATGTCAAACCGCGAACACCGTTTCCGTCGTTCAGATCGCTCAGACGGGTATCGGCTGTAACGTAAAGGATATCGTTACCAATAATTTTGTCCTGGGTGACATTCCCTCGGATACCGAGATCCATCGCCGTGGTGCCACTGCCAAGGTCGGCTACAATGAGATTGCCGGTAGCGCCGGTATTATTATCAGTAATGATCAGATGGCCGCCTGATACCGAAGCGGTAACATTGACAGTAGCGTTCTTGTTGATCTCGTCAATAACCTCCTGCATGGTCAGGGCAATAGTAAGATCGATCTGGTCAGTGTTGCCGGCCCGGTCGGTGATTTTGATCTTGCCGCGCTGAAAGCCGCGTCCGCCGTTAATGGAATTCAGATCGGTTGGCTTGGCCAGTTGGCCTTGACCGATTTCAAAACTGAGGGTACCGCTGCCAATGCCGCTGTCCGCGCTGGTGTAGCCGCGACTGACAAAATGATGGTTGCTGGCAAGACGCTTGGCGACAAAACGATAAGTTCCCTCGGCAGCGAATCGGCTGGCGGTGGCGGAAATAAGATCCTCGTTGCTGGAGGTGACGGCCATATTTTGAAAGACCGACTCTTTGTTGAAATTGTTGGAGGCGATCTGAACGGACATGACCAGAGCCTGAATCTTCATCATGGCGGTCCGCTGTTCGGTAAGGCCTTCGATACGGGCGGCAAGCTGATTACGCGGACGCGCTTCAATCGCCATGTATTGCTTGACTACGTCCTCAATATTAATCCCTGATATCAGGCCAATACCACTACTTACTGTCGGCATGTTTTTTTCCCGTCATCAACTCATCAATTCATAAACGAAGGCATAACAACAATATCATCACCCAAAATGGGCATACCAAAGCGGGCGCAGTAGCCACCACTGCGGTATGTCCTATAATTAATTATCGGCAGAAGAAATATTGTACTTTAGATCTTCGTCATTTAAATTCGCCGACAAATCCCCCCAAAAACCAACCCAACACCCAACCGGGCATAACAACTCCACCCGAGTTCTCACAACCCTTTACACTGCAATGGTTTATAAAAATCAGATCGGCAAAATGCGGTCGGAATTCCTATTGTCGCTAATTAACATATTATGCTTGAGCCTGATTGAATTCGGTTAGGAAGGCGACGGTTTTTCTGGCGGTTTTTTCGTCGGCGCGGGGATGCAGGGGTAGATTGACTACTTGGCGGGAGGCCCTTTCGGCAACGGGGCACATACCGTCGGTGTAATCATAAAGGTGCATGGGTGTTTCGATGGGATGGAGGGGGCATTCGAACCAACTGCCGATTTCAACACCGGCAGAGGGGGCCTTGGCAAGGGCGGTGGCTTTATCAGTGATGCGAACAGGGTAGCGCACCAGAACGGGATCCATGGTATCGGGAATTGCCGGAACGGTCCAGCCGGCGCGGGTGAGCAGATCGTCGTAAACGTAGCGCATTTGTTTACGGTGTGCGATGTTGGCTTCGATTTTCTTTAACTGTCGCAGGCCGGCACGGGATTGCGAAAGGCTCATGGCCATGAAGAAGTTATCGGCCATTTCCGGCGCAAATTCACAAGTCGAAGATGACCCGACGACAACTCCTTTTTTTGTCAGCCAACGAAAGATGTTTGCCGCCAAGGCGGTTGTGCGTGGATAAATGAATAAACGGTAGATCAAACGCTGAAGAGAAAGCATAAAGACGGCTTTGAATGAGGGTTGGCATAACCGTTCCTGACAGATAGTCTCAATCCGGTCAGCCAGTTCAGAATCGTTGGTAACGGTCATGCCGCCGATACCAGTAGTGAAGGGTTTGTTCCACTGAAAGGAAAAATAAGCCGCCCGGCCAAATGTGCCGACGGTGTGGTCTTTATATTTCGAACCCAAGGCCAAGCAGCAATCCTCAATAACAGGAATTTCACGGCGTGCTGCTATTTCCATAATGGCATCCATTTCGCAGGGATAGCCATAGGTATGCTGAGCAATGATTACCTTGGTGTTGGTGGTTATCTTGCTTTCGAGAAGATTGACGTCGATATTGTATGTAACAGGTTCAATGTCCACATATATGGGTTTTGCGCCAAGGTATTTGACAGGGTTAACGTCCATTACACATGTATAGCCGGGCAGGATCACTTCATCGCCCTGACCAATATCCAGGGCTTCAAGGATGGCGTACAAAGCCACACGACCCTTCCAAAATGAAAAGGCATTGGAAACACCCACCCATTGGGCAAATACCGATTCATATTTCGTACAAACATCAGTCATTGTCTGTTATTTCTTCTCCTTGTGAAAAGTCCAGCACATAATAGTTCATGCGACGACCTTCGGGCGTTGTAAAAGAGGAATGCAGCTTCCAACCAATTTTTTGATAAAAATTATTGACAACCTCATTATCCTGAGCGTCGGTGGTTAAGTAACATCCACTACTACCTCTGCGATGCACTTCACGCAACCATGCTTCCACCAGGAGCCTACCGATTCCGTACCTTTGAGCGTCAGGACAGACAGCGATGGAGCTAAGCAGTGAGCGAGGCGGGCCAGGCAGCGGGGCGCCTCTGTAAAACACAGCTCGAAACAAACGCCGGACACTAGCAGGACGTTTGATAACAACAGTAATGCTGGCAAGGCAGAATGCCCACCATCGCCTCTTGAGCAGTCTTTTGAAATATCCTTCCGGCCTGACCGGTCCTACAATCACGCCCAGAACATTTTTTGTTCGGGTATCCTCAGCCACAAACCCCACTCCTGTAGAATCCACAAGAAAAGACCTATAGAATTCTCGCAAGAACCTGGGCCCCAGAAAAGTGAGAAAAAAGTTTGGGAATGCTCGCATGTGAACATCAACTACAGAATTAATGTGGACATCACACATCTGTTTAATTTTGTAGTTCATCAGATATCCTGATCAGCCTGTTATACAACTCAGATTGTGCAGCAGCGATTATATCACGAATGGGGGCAAATTGATAATCATTCAGTAATCGGTGCAACTTTGCTTATACTGTGCTACGATTGCGTAGTTGCAATACGTGGCGGAGTTTAGAGCGTTTTGAAGCTTTGGGTAGTTCGGTTTCGATATGGGTGGGTCCTGGAGACGTATCCATGTCATAGAGGTGAAGATAAACAACAGCGGGGCGTTTTTGCAGAATGCGATCCATGGCCCAGCGTGTGTAGAAGTAGGGGAAATGGCGTAGATAACCTCCTCCACAGGCGGGCAGGTTTTTGCCAAATATGCGAGTGGTAGACATAGGCACTTCAATAATGCTTTTTCCATTGGGTAATTCAAGATTGCAAATATCCTGACAAAAGCCCGGCCAGCCATAACGTCTGCCGGAAAAGGGGAAGATACTACTATCATATTTGTAACCTGCTTCAGTGAGTGTTTCAAGAGCCCAGCATGTTTTAGGAGTGATTGAAAATGAAGGGGCTCGATGTCCGGTCACAGGCTGACCAATGGCCTTTCCAACAATGGCTCAATCATGCGTTGATATACGTTAACCGATAACAACACGTCGATATTTTGGGGCCGCAGATAATCCAAAGTTGCTTTATTGTTACAGTTCTGACTATAATACAGATCGATGCTATAGCGTTTAGCAATATTACTGGGTGTTATACAGTGGGGCAGGACACCGATTTTATGTAATGTTTCGGCGAAGCACACCCACAAGCCAGCGATTATCTTGTAGTCTAGGTTTCTAAAACCGGTTTTTTTGAAAACGTGGACTACCGACCCTAAGGTTTCCTTGCCTTTGACTTTGCTGGGGGTTATGACTATGCAGACGATGTCATCAAGGTTTGTTTTTACTAAATGCGAAATCAATAAACAACTGAAAAAGCTGTCTGAAGTGATTATAGCAATTCGCAGACTCTTGGTTCTCCGTTTTTATGCTCTTTGCAGATGAAATTGCCCGATTAGTAGTTTTCTAGCTTGAACGTATAGAAATTTGTTTTTAACTTACGTTCTCTCATAGAGGTAACATAATACCATTGACCGATCACAAGCCGGTCCAGCGGAAGCTGGCAACTTGTTTTTGGCAAATCCTTTGCCAAAAAAGTTTCCTGGCATTCTTATTTGGGATGGGTATAACAAGAGCGTTGTTTTTTAGAGTTTTTCATCGGCCTTGTTTATTTTATCAGCAAGTTTTTGCTCCTGAGAAGTTCGTCATAAATCGACCATAAATTTTCAAGCATTATCTCTATGGTGAAGCGTTTCATAAAAGTCTCTCGTGCCTGTCGGGCCAATGAACGAGCCAATTCAGGATTTGATGCTATCCGAATGATTCCATCGGCCAGAGCCTGAGCGTTGCACGGCTGGACCAACAGTCCATCCTGTTCGTTAGTTATGCTTTCTCTATTACCTTTTATGTCTGTCGCAATGATCGGCGTACTGCAGCCCATCGCTTCGAGTAATGTTATTGAATGCCCTTCCCATAAACTACTCAGAACAAATGCGTCAGCTCCTCCCGTCCATCTCAAAGCATCTGTACGAAAACCAAGAAAGTGAACTCTATCGGCTATTCCATATTCCTTGATCCATTCCTGAGACTGTTCATACAATTCGCCTTGTCCAATCATTACCTGATGTATCTTCAATTCCGGCATTTTCCGTCGGACGATTCCCAACGCTTCAAAAAGGTAACGCAATCCTTTTTGTTCAGCTAAACGTCCCACATTTGCACAAAGAAAGGTGTCTTCAGCAAGATTCAACTCCTTAAGTAAATCGGTGCGGTTGACAGAAAGGCCTGGCTTGAGGCGTTCTTCGGTAACGCCATTGTAAACGGTAACGGCCTTGTTTTCCGGTATGATTCCGGCTTTGACGGATTTGAGTCTGTCAAAACTATTGACAAAGATCACGCGATCACACATCAAAGCGACAATGTGTTCCACAAGGCAAACCGCGCTTGTAGCCAACCGGCCAGAGAACTCACCAAAAGCAAATCCATGAACGGTGTGAATAACAATAGGAATACCGGCCATGTGAGCTGCCGTGCGACCGACCACCCCGCCCTTGGTGGTATGGGTGTGAACGATGTCGTATTTCCCCCGCAAAGCCCATGCCAATCGCATAGTTGCAGATATGTCTATAAGAGGATTAATCGACCGTTGAATGCCTTTGAAGGGCCATACCCGAAAGCCATTTTCCTGGGCGAAATCTACCATTTGCCGGTCCGTGGCCAGCAAGGTAACCTCTAGTCCGCGGCCCTGCAACATTTTCATGAGATCAGCAACCACCAGAGAAGCCCCTCCGAACTTGGAATCACCTATTATTTGTAAGACTCTCAGTTTTCTTTTCATATTAATAATTCTCAGTTTTATTCGAACTCCGTCCAGCACTGCGAATATATGCGGAAAATGCTGCTATGCCGACTCAGCAGGCCGGCCAGCATTCCCGCACCGCGGCAAAACATTCAGCGGCGGTCATTCCGACGATACTGCCGCGCCATTTGGCCAAGGAAGAGATAGCTTCGAGCGAGCGGGCATCGGGAGCCGGGCGTAATTGGGAACGGTATTTGCGCATCGCTTCCAACTTAACAGGTAAATATGTTGAGATGTCCACCCATAATTGTGGTTGAAAACAGGCCTCTATGTAGGGAGCGGACCAATGGGTTTCTGAGACTATTTCGTAACACAGTACTTGTTTTACATATCGGCGGGTTTCTACCGGGCGCAGAGCGACCATACAGGCATCAAAAATCTGGCGATGATCTTCATGGCGATCGCCGCGGAAAGGCAAGAAAACCAATTCGGGTTCTTCTTCGGTTATCAGTCGGTCGAATTCAGCGTTTAACTGATGGGTTGGTATCGAATTTAGTTTGGTGACAGGCAGCTCCATAAATCGCAGAGACTTAATGCCTAATATCTCGCAAGCGGCCTCGGCCTCGGCGCGAACCTGGGTAACCTGTGATTCGGGGAAAAGGGGTTCCCAGCCTTTGGTTACGATCGCGACGGTCAGATCATTACCTTCGCCGGCCAGTCTGGCCATGGTGCCTCCCACGCCGAGCACTTCGTCATCGGGGTGCGGTGAAACAACCAATACCTTCATTACTTATCCTCCGGATTTTGCCAATTCAACTGCATTCTAACAGATAATGATTTGTTCGGCTTATCAAGACTTTCGAGCTTTATTTTACTCAACTAGGGTTTTGCAAAGATACAGTTGCCCAACATTACTTTTCGTAAACACCTTTTTTCCCCAACACTACGCCAAAAGTCTGTATTATTATCTTGATGTCCAACCAAAAACTTTGTTTCTCTACGTATTCGACTTCCATGTCTAGGTTAACTTTCTCGGTAAGCGATTCACGTCCATAAATTTGGGAAAGCCCTGTCAGGCCGGGCCTAACAAGCAGCCGTTTTTTGTGATAGTCACTACACTGGTCAATATGCGAAACATACAAAGGCCTGGGACCCACAATGCTCATGTCACCTTTGAGGATATTGAACAGTTGCGGCAGTTCATCAAGGGAGAATTCTCGCAGGAACTTCCCTGTTTTTATCAGCCGTGTATCGTCACCGGATTTTGGACTCTGTCCAAACGGGTCCACATCAACCTTCATGGTGCGGAACTTGTACAGGTTGAATGGTACACTGTTTTTCCCCATGCGCTGCTGTTTGAATATTACAGGACCTTTGCTGTCTGTTTTTATGATCAGGCAGATGACAACCAAGACAGGCAAAAGCAAAACCGACGCCACCAAGGAAACGCAAATATCAAAAGCTCGTTTATAAAGGTTTTTAATAGTCTTCAAGGTAAGTAACAATCTTAAGGCAAATTACGGCTGAGGTACGGTCCGATCAGTCGTGTTGCCCACAAGGGCAGTTTTTTCCATATTTTCACTTTCCTATTATATTTAGGATTGTTAAGCGTTGGCAGAGAAAACTCTCGCCCTTGCGGCAACCAATATTGGTAGTTGAGTCTTACCTGTTCAGCACCCCATCGTCTTTTGAATTCATAGGTGGGGCTGTCCACAGTACATCGTCCGAAATCAAAACAAGACGCTCCAACCAAGCAATAATGTTTTATGATCGACCAATACAAAAACGCATTGGGAGCTATTTTATTATATTCGGGGAGAGTAGCCACCCACTGCATGTCCGCAAAACCATTGAAGCAAGTGGTAAAACCTCCTCCTATAGTTGATTTTCCAAGACTTACTAGAAAAATACAACTGTTATCCGGAAAAGTTTCCACGATCATACGCATCAGCTTGCGCGAATAAGGCGGCGTTCCTAATTGATGCATACGAACCGTCCATATCCGATAAAAATCATTGAGCAACTCCACTCCACCACAAATGGTGACAACACCGGCTTTCTCGGCTTTACGCACACGATTGCGAATTTCACCTTTGAAACCGCGCCATAATTCATCAGGATCTATTTTGAGTGGAAGATGCATTGTGATCTTGTCGGTGCGTAAATGCAAATCATAGGGGAGTGGTCTAGTGTTGCGGAATTCGACTGATTCACAATTGTGTTCGGTAGCCAATTGCACAGTTCGGTCATATAAAGCATCCAACGCTTCGTCATTTCGGACCAGTGGTCCTCCATAGGTGTGGAAAGCCTGGGATATCATACGTTTGCCGAATAACCTGCTATGTATCAGCATCAGTGGTAGTATGCCTTGGATGTCATTTTCCGCCTGCGCGACCAGGTAAAAAGGGCGGTGTCCCGTTGCTCGTGCTACCATATCGCTCCATGCGGGCAGATGGCCTAGTTTATGATCGGGCATCTGGCAAACAAAGGTTTCACAAGAGGAATCTGCAGTGCCAAGAATTTTCACTAGCATTATGATTCGCCTTCGATATCGCTAGGAATGAATATTTTTTAAGGAAGAAACTGAGGTTTGTAGTCTGATTGATCGATCCATACGGCAATTTCATCGTCAGAGATTTTTTGAGCGTGCCAGCCCAGTCGCTTGTGCATAATCAGACTTGCTAGATTATCGGGGCCAACCGCTCCTCGTATCCTAACCACGCCGGCATTAAACACTTGAGTGGTAAAATACTCAACCAGCCTCTCTGCATTTCCCCCGCCCCGCCATCGTGTATGCATGCCAACAAGGGTGAAAAACGCCTCCGGACCGTCTGGAACTGGGCCTAAATCCGCTAATTCAGATTTGCGTTTTCCCCGCAGAAAACGTTTTATATACTTGAATCGTTCCCGCACTGCCTTGCGTACGAGAGGGTTAACTAGGATCGCCCGGAAAATTCCTCCAAAGAATCGCAAGAAATGATGCTGTACGAACCTTCTCTGCAAACCTGGTTTCATGGTTCCAATTGCCAAACCGACAAGATCACCGGATATGGGATCTTCCAATACTGTAGCAAAACTCTCGGGTTCTTCAATTACCAGTGCATAGTAGCGTTTCAAAAGATCATCGTCCAGTGTAGTAAAGATGGAAATCGTGCCAGGAAAGCAACTCCTGTGAAGTACAGCAATAGCATCTAAATCCTCCAAAGTCATATCTCGGGGTTGTGGTGAGCGATCCACCATGACTATTATCCATCTCCCAAATACCGCTTCAAGGCTTCACAAACTGCCGGGAACGATACCATCTCAGCTGCATCCATCATATCGATCCGAATACCAAATTCCTCCTCAATGGCCATCATCAATTGCACATGTCGAAGGCTATCCCATTGCTCAATGGTTTTGATTGACGAATCGGGCCCAATATCGGTTGTGTTCACAAGAAAGAGATCTGCCATGACCTCTCTGACCCGCTCTTGAATAGCTTGTTTGTTCATAGGACTTTTCTTTTGTCAATTGATGAGAGTTGTTTTGTTTTCGATCAGCCTGCGTGTTTGAAGGTCGGTGATTGCGCTACGGAGATCATTTCCAATAATATATCTACTCAGACAAGCGACACCTCGAACCACTCCGGAACATTCAGTCTGGCATCGGCCAATTCCAGCTCATATCGTACATAATCCGGAGTTTCCTTCATTTTTTTGAAGCCATGTTTGGGATAGACATCTTGGGCCGGCATATTCTTTTTGGTCGGCAGAAAATCTCCGACGAGTGATTTAACGCCGGCATGGTGTGCCTGCTGAGCCCAAAGAGCCAGGATGGCAGTTTCAACTGTTCGGCCGATAACACGACAACTCATCAGGAATGTGTCGAGATACCAGCTTTCGTTGTGCTTTTTTATGATCGCTACGGAAATAATGCCATTGTCTCCGAACCGGTCTTCGAGACGATAGGCACGAACAAAATATTCAGGAGATTCACAGAACTGCTTAATGTCATATTCAGTATAACGACGCGTAGTCATATTGAATTGATTTGTGCGATGAGTAAGTTGTGCCACGCGAGGTATCTGGCTTTCGGCGACATCATAAACGGTCAACCTCATAGTCAAGGAGCGGTAAAATGTTTCTAAGTTCACACTTGATTGCTTTAGTTGTATCCGCTGGGCCTGCGAACGGTAAAATTCGCCACGTTTTTGGTCTTCCTCGCTGTAAATGATGCTATCAAAGAATCCGCGTCGAGATAGAAGCTCAGGCAGTTCAGCGGGTTCATGAGGAACCTGAACCGTAGTTACCTCCGGCAAAATCTGCTGCACCATTTCTAATTCGTAAGGATTATCATCGACAAACACAAAACTGTCAAGCCCTAAAGAAAGCTCTTCAGCTATTTTCCGCATGTTTATCACTTTGTCCTGCCAATTAACGTGGACAGTGGCAAAATCATTCCATTTGAGAACCATATGATCATGTTCGGCAAATACTTTGCGTACGTCGTTTTCATTGTTCTTGCTGTTAATTGCAAGCACTACTCCTCGTTTGGACAGTTGTTTGAGTTCGTGTTGAAAGGCCATATATGTATTGCCAGGATAATTTGGTCCCAAAGCAATACCCTCCATTCCGTCTTCGCCCAGAATGCCGCCCCACAACGTGTTATCCAGATCGATAATGAGAGCTTTTTTGCTTTTTCCTGTAAGAGCCCTTATATATTTGACGTATTCAGATGCCAAAGTCATTAAGCCTTTAGGGCCAAGTTGAGCCCGAGCCGTATACCAGTATCGCTCATCGAACCATTGGGCTCCCGCCCTTCGGGCGAGGATCTCGCAATCCACCAAGTGCACGTCTTCCGTCTGTTCAGCCAACCTTCGCAAACCATTGTTCAGATTATCAACCATCTGGCGATGGCCGCGTGGATTCAGAAAGTCGATTATCCCAAGAACAGGATATGTTGGTATCATAAAAGTATGCAGAAGTAAGTGTGCCTTCGGAAAATTCGCTTTAGTTGTTTCGACAAGTGTAGTGATCCGACTATTCAAATCATCTATTTGGATTCGTATATCAGTTTCTGTCAAATTCAGGGTAGATTGCCATAACACCGAGGACAAATCCTGCAAAGACCATGCAAAAACAATACCTTGCGGTCTGTGTTTGCTCAATCCACTTTCAGGACTCATTACTTCTTGTTCTAACTGCTGAAAACCACCGAAGTATATATTCAGATCAAAGCCTTGAGCCAAGGCCATGGTGCTTAGTATGTCACGAATCGGTTCTAAGGTAAATGTACTCAAAAGAGCGAAACGATAAACACAGGATGGGCTGGCCCATCGGGTCAGCTCCCTAGCAAGCCATGGGAACTCGTGGAAAGCAGGTTCGCTTTCTACTCGATCTGCCAGACAACGAAAAACCTGTGCGCTATCCTGATCAGTGAGCTTCGCTATCTTATCCCTAAATTCTTTTGTACTTAGTTGTTTTTCCATTTGATTCTTTATCGTCCTGCCACGTCTAACAATCACGGGATAATCGGTAACAATGCTTCCAAATACCGGCCTGTATTCTTTCTAGAGTAGAACTTCTCCGCAGCACGACGGCTATTGGTTCTGTAAAAATTCAGTTTGGCCTCGTCATTTAACATATCCAGAATTCCATTCACCATGGCCTCAGTATCACCGGGAGAAACGACAAAGCCACATTGATGACGATCAATAATATGTGCCACTTCACTATCATTTTCACACAAACCAATCAAGGCAGAACCGGCCGCCATGGCGTAATATGTTTTGCTGGGAACCATTCCATCTTCACAGCCTTTTTCGAGGCTTACTACAGCAAGATCCGCTGTGGGTAATGAACTCGCCAATACATCCTCAGGTTGAAATGCCAGAACTGTTAAATTATCCAGCTCGCAGCGAGATTTTGCCTCATCGACAAGCTTCTTTTTTGCGCCGTCGCCAATGATCATGAAGTGTACGGAATTCTGTCCCTTGAGTATCCTGGCAGCGTTCATAATCGTTCCGATATCGTGTCTTTGTCCAATATTACCGGAGTACATTACCGTTAGTTTATCCACTTGGTCATATTTTTGAGCAAACTGGTTGGCCTGTTTGGGTATCGGTCGAATCCAATCGACATCAGCCCAGTTGGACACAACAAGCACTTTGCCGGGCCGTGTTTTGCCAGCGTCGAAGCAACGTTCCAGATTTGCGGCCATTCCATCACTGAGAGTAAACACGATTTCGGAATTTTCCAAAGCCAGGCGATTCATTCGACGCCAAAATCTCGCTATCAGCCCCGATGCCTTTAGTTGGCCGAATTTGATCAGTCCTTCAAGAAAAGTGTCATAGACCAAAATAACATAACGCTGTTGGCGCAGGCGCTTGAACAGATAACCAATTATCAGTATTATAGGCGGATTTGATACTACAAACAGCAATGCGTTCGAGGGCAATCGACAGCATCGGAACAACACATAAATAAAATAACGAACCCATGACGACATACGGGTCATATAACTGTCGCGTATATATCCGGGCGCAGCGATAATATCCAGGGAATCTATCGGCGTCGCTTTTAAGGCGTCAGGATGTCCGGTCAGCAGGACCGATGGTAGAGATTGTTTAGAAATATCCTCGGCCAGTTCTCTGAACAGAGGACCGGCCATCTGATTGAGAAATATAATACGGGGTTTTTGGGATGTTTTGTTCATCTGTGATCGTGGTCATGGCAATGTGATCAATGACATTTTTACTCTAACCGGCAAGGGCCGGAACCAAACAGGGGTTATGTGAGAATTTCTAGTGAGGTAAATATTTTGTGACCATTTCGCACACAATTTTACTTGCAGGAGACCAAAAGGGTCAATTCGTTTATAGCCATTTTTGCCATATCGATCCAGTTATGGGAGAATTTGTTTAACTGCCGGCGGCCTGCCTCTACCAGCTTTTTACGCAAGTTGCTGTCCGATTTTAAGGTTAGGAAGGTTTCCATGAAACTTTCCGGCTGCCAGGGATCATAATAGGCGGCGGCATCGCCGCAAATATAACGGGAGAAATCCAGATCGGTGGTCAGAATCGGTACGCCAAAATGCATCGCTTCCAGATAGGTCACACTGAAACTTTCGAGCAGAGTAGGCATAACCACCAGATCGACATTACGGTAATAGGCGGCCAGTTGTTCCTGGGGCAGCAGTCCGACATTGATGATATTGTTTTGAAGATTATATTTCGATATTCTGTTCAGGAATTTTTTAGCGTTCGGCTGGCCGTCGGTGGTGACCGTGGTTATAAACTTGAGATCGTGTATTTTTTCACGATCCGTCGCCATGAGCGATTGCATTATGATTTCAGGATTTTTGTGGGCGTAGTATCGGGACAGTACCAGAGAATAGAAATCACCGGGTTTGCGTTCCTTGAAAGCCTGGGGCACTTCGATCTTTCCATCGGACGGATTCTGGATGAAAGCAGACAGGGCATTGGGAAGTATCTTTATTCTGTCGGGATCATAACTGTAGGTAGAGCTGAAATGTTCTTTCATCACCGGTGTCTGACAAAATATGCACTGAGTATGAGGCAGAGTCCTCCGAAGACAAAACCGCACCAACATGAGATGGGCGCGTTCCTTTAGTGATATGCTCGGCCATTGATTGAACGGATATACAAGATAAGGGTTCTGTATTCGAATTGCCTGAGTCGCAGGAGGATTTCGCATTCCGAAACTGCCCAGCCCTAGTATTCTATCCGGATTAAATTGTTTTATTAATTTCGGAAGTGTAAAAAGAACAAACCGTAACCTGCCCCAAAATCTATCCATTTGGACAAAATGAAACTTACCGCCAGGGGGCAACTGGATCTGTTCGTAACCAACGCCACTTGGGGCAAATATCAAGTACTGATGTTCCGGAGCGGCGTTTCTAAGGGCATTAACAAAGTTGCGTCCGCCGGCAAGTCCCCCGGCGACACGACAATTCTGGGCTAGTATGGCGATTTTCATGCAAAATTCCATCTAACAGTCATTTTTGAACGCAGTGCTCCGCAGAATCGGAAGTATCAAACTACCAGTTTCAGCCGGATCGATTGGTGTTGAATAGATCAGGCTAAGGCTAGGTTGGGTTTCGTAGTGGCACCTCGGTACTCCTGATGACATCCAGAGCTGCGTTGACCTCTGCGCGATCTTGCGAGTTTAACGGGTCAAAACGTCGGCTAATTAACAGATTGTTTAGCTTGAGAAGGTCGGCAATCGCAAATACACCGATCTCAAAGAATTTTTTGCAGGCATAACAAGCCGCCCTGAATCTGCCAATTTCTGAGGGTGCATGCATCCATATAATTTTGGTTACAAAGCGTTTTGATTTCGTATATTTTCTCAGAGAAAAGGACAGGTACTCATCCTTAAAACAGAAAAGATCGGGAAGATTGTAAAAGACACTGTCTTTACAGCTTCTCAGCCACAGTTCATAATCCTGCGCCTTTTGGATTTTTTCGTCATAAGGATGGCAGCGGAACCACTTGGCTTTTGCCATAACGCTCGGGTGTATTATGGGGAGGGTGCCAACGAATTTTGTTTTGAATATTTTTTCGTGGGCTCTGGGCATAACATATTTTTTTGCCGGCCGACCCTGTTTGTCTAAGATACACATTGAAGTTCCCAAAACGTCTATTTCCGGATGGTTCTCAAAAAACTCTAATTGTCTGACCAAACGCTCCGGATGACTCAAATCATCAGCATCCATTCGGGCAATATAATCACCTCGGGCAGCACGGGTAAGTTGATTCAAGCGTGCTGCCAATCGAAGATTTTTGCCGTCCGGCGTCAAAAGCCTGACGCGAGGATCATCTATTGAACGGGCGAGGGCCAAGCTGCCATCGGTAGAGCCATCATCAACCATAATAAGTTCCCAATTATTATAGGTCTGAGCAAAGACCGACTTGATCGATTCCAGCAGGGTTTCTTGATTATTGTAAAATGAAATGCCGATTGAAACAAGTGGAGTACCCACAAAAAACTCCCATAGTTATCATAAATATTTCCTGGTGATCACTATGTACCGCTATATCTTCGACAAGCACAGAAGGGTAACGTCAAGTTTTTTGCGATACTTCCATATAAACTTTTTCAATGTTGTTAACAAAAATCGGGCAATCAAATTTTTCGTATGTTTTTTCCCGAGCTGCTTCGGCAATCTGGGCAGCCAGATTGTCGTCATTTAATATTTGCAGGATGCGTTCTCCAGCCAAGGCGGTATCACCTTCGGGCACCAGAAAGCCTGTTTTTCCATCTTCAATTATTTCAGGCATAGCATCATTAGCAAATGAGACGACAGGTACACCAGCAGCCATAGCCTCCGTGACAACCAAGCCGAATGGCTCGGTACCCGGCAGGCTACACATAAAAAACGCGTCCATATCACCTAGATAATTGGCGGCACTTTCCAGATTTTTGATAAAACGCACTTTGTCGCTTATCCCCAGCTTTTCAGTCATAGCAGCCAAATCGGAAAAAATCTTTTCTCCCATCTCAGTGTCAACAGCACCAATAACAACGAACTTCATATCATCGCGCTTATTCGCAATTTCCCCGGCCATCTCAATAAATCGGGGCAACCCTTTTCGGGGGCTGACAACAGCGACAATACCCACAAGTTTTTCATTTTGTGATATGTTTGCCATTTTTCGCAACCGGCCCCGGTATTGCTTACAAGCCAGCATCTTAACATCACTGGCATTCAACACTGTTACAATTTTCTTCTTCCATGAGCGATGGGTTTGGTCGGCGATGAAGCGGCTGATGGCAATAAAGCGTGTGGTTACCCAGGAAGCAAGATAGCCACCGGTTAACAACGGTCCACCTCTGCTCCAGCGGACCTTGGGGGGACAATGGAGGTGCCATATCAAAGGTATGCCGGCTATCCGGCCGGCAATGCCTGCCATCAGGCTGAAAGCAGCAAGGTGGGAGTGAATCAGGTCAATTTTGTTTTTGCGCAACCAGAAATACATTCGCCAGGTAGTTTTAATCATCCATAAAACTAATGTCGGTATAGCAAAAATATCAGTATAATAAACATCGTTCCTGAATTTGCTTATTCTGGGGAAACTACCCGTTTCCAGATTATGATATTCGTCGCCATACTTGCTTATCCGTGTGGCGACTGGACCGGGCCCACAAGTAACCACAACAACCTGAAATTTCTCCCGATCAATATTTTTTGCCAGCATAGTTATCAATGTTTCAAGCCCACCGGCATTAGTATCGCTGATGAACATTGCTATCTTTAGCTTATTTTTTGTCATGATAACACACCTGAGTCTGTCGCAAGAAATTCATCGTAAACCAGCATGTCCTCGTATAATTGTTCTTGATAGGCATATTGCATTTCCTCTTCCACAAGCCTATATCGCAAATGCACCAATCCCATCAGAAAAAAATCTACATATCTTACCGGCGCCATCATTACGGCCGTGCACGTTGTGAAATACGCGAAATATCCCACATATACCCAAAATATACTTGTAAGCAAAGTGGCCATGGCCGGATTCGGATCATGTTTCTTCAGCCAAATTGTTCTTTTTGCCAGCTTGAGATAATATATAAACCAGAACACAATACCTGCACACCCCATGTTCTTCAATATGCCTAAATAATTGCTGTGTACATGATATTCCTCCACAGTAAAGCCTTCGCCAAAAAACAGCCAGCGTATGTTATAGTTTGATAATGTATCTATCCAAATAAGAAATCTTCCTGAGGTTACGCCCTGTGCCCCCCCTCCTGCTTGATCCCTTGTGTGCTCCCAGCGATCTGCAAAATCCTGAAACAAGGTCAAACTGAAAACTATGGCGAGAATAACAAGACCAAGCAGGACAAACCCCATAATTTTCTGCTTGGACAACAAGCTGCTCATCATTATTGGAAAAGCAACGAACAACCAGCCGGAACGCGAGCCGCACGCCAGTGATCCGATGAATGACACTGCGGTAATAGCTATCAGAACAACCTTCTCAAATATACTCTTTGTAAACCGTATCAGAAAATAACCGAGCAGTATTGTAAATCCAAGTACACCACCGGCGGTATCATGAGTAGAGAACGGGCCCAGTGGCTGATAACCCCGTTTTGTCAACTGGGTGAACCATTCTGGAAACTGAAACGGGTTTTCCTTTGTCGGATTAAGTGTGTAGTATATGACCAGTGCTGCTCCCGCCACGGCACCTATAACCAGCGAGTAAACTGCTGCCTTGATCTGTTTAGGAGTCGTTATCGTGGTACATACCGTAAATAAAAGAAATATTAAGCCGGTACTTTTCAAAAACCGCTTTAAGATCATTTGCGAATCAAGCCCACCGATCAGCCACATCGTGCTGATATCTCCGAGAACTGCCAAGGCGCAAAATACAATAGCAAAAATAACAGGCAAACCGACTTTGGGTCTGCCTTTGAATACACTGCCGAGGAATAAACACACCAGATAAATATCGTCAAGTCCTGCGTTCAAAGGCAATATGTTATACAGCAACCAGGTAGGATAGCATAATACCAGCGGCCAGAACCACATAAGTGCTGTTCTTGGTTTCATCAGCGCCAGGAAAGCCGCCAGCACGTAAATCAATGTTACAACATAAGCAACCATATAACTTTCTCTTGTATATCAGTCCAGCGATTGCCGCTTAACTCGCCAGGACGGCCTCATAAACGCACTTTACTTTGTCAAACCATATTGAGGTATCCAGATTCTCAAGGACGTATTGGCGTGCCTGTCGGCAAACAACATTCCTTTGATCCGGGCTCCTTATCAGCGATAGTATCGTATCGCCAAGTGCTCCAGGGTCGCTGTGCGGAACCAGAAAACCGGTCTGGTTGTGCCCAATCAATTCCGCCAATCCGCCTATATCAGAAGCGATTACCGCGGTACCACAGGCCATGGCCTCGATTACGGCAATCGAGGTAGCCTCTATTACTCCTCCGGTCGGAATAGAAGGCACAACAACTGCCAGTGCTTCTTTGGCAAGCCTGAGAACCTCTTGCCGGGGAATGGAACCCAGGAATACTACTCGTGAATCAAGCCCTAAATTTTTCGCCAATTGTTTCAGGGCATTTCCCAGCGGGCCATCACCGGCTATTACCAAATTGAGTTGAGTATCCGGACCGAGTTTGGCCAGGGCCTCAACAGCTATACGTACCCCTGTTTTTTCCACCAGTCTCCTGGGGACCAATAAGTACGGCTGGGGAACTTTCACAGAAGGAGGATCTTTTATCAGAGAATCTATCGCCCGGCATGATACGCAGTTAAAGATCACGCTGATTTTTTTCTTGCTGATGCCGAAGTCATTAATAGCGATGTCAGCCTGCCCGGTATCGACCGCTATTAGATGATCGGCCTGGACAAATGCTTCTTTCTCGATGTTGAACAAGCGTTGCAGATATTTACTCTGCTCGATAGTCCAACCAAGCATCATTCTTGACTCATAAGTAGCAGGTCCATGTATGGTTTCGATAACCGGTATTTGACGCCCAGCCCTTGTCAACGCTAAATGGGCGGCATAGCCGGCGACAGCATCATGGCAATGAATAAGATCAAACGAATTATTTCTAATCAACCGCTCAGCGCAGGTTACCAGTTTTGCCAGAGCGGTTTTAAGACGTCTGTCCCTATAGACGTCTTTTTGCCCGCCGGACAAAAAATATTGAACTAACTTGTGAGTTGTACTAATCGTAATTGAACCACCCTCCAGCAACTCAACTTTATGCTCGTCGTCTTTCAGACACAAAACCAAATCTTCCACATGGGAAGACAATCCTCCGCCATGCGGCACAGGAAACTGGGTAATCAGCAGAATATTCACGAGTTCTCCTTACAATTATGCAGAGCATCCAGGATTCGTTCGGCGGCATGACCGTCGCCATAAGGGCTGACCTTGGGCAGTTCCCCGATTTCGGTTTGCAGCAGACGGCGGCAGTGTTCGATAATATCGTCACGGTGATTTCCCACTAAAGTGACCACGCCGGCTTCAACCCCTTCGGGTCTTTCGGTGGTATTGCGCATTACCAATACCGGTTTGCCCAGGCTGGGTGCTTCTTCCTGTACCCCACCGGAATCGGTCAAAATAAATCGGCTCCGATTCATCAACCAGACGAAGGAGGAATAGGGCTGCGGTTCAAGCAGATGAATATTTGAACAACCGCTCAGAATCCGATAAACTGGCTCCTGAACATTGGGATTCAAATGCACCGGATAGACCCAATTGACTTGCGGATAACATCGGGCCATCTGGGCTATAGCCTGACAAATACCTTCGAAAGTTTCTCCGAAACTTTCCCGGCGGTGACCGGTTATCAAAACCATATCTCTATCACCAATATTTTGTTCGGCCCAGTTTTTAATGGCGATCACATCGTCGGAAGGATGATTCTCGTTTTTGGCCAGCATCCAGTAAAGGGCATCAATCACCGTGTTACCGGTAACTCTCACCTGCTCAGGCGGTACTCCTTCAGCCAATAGGTTGTTCTGGGCCCATTCGGTGGGGGCCAGGTGCAGATCGGCAATTTGCGTGGCAATACGACGGTTAACTTCTTCTGGAAAAGGTTGGCGTTTGTCATTGGTTCTCAAACCCGCTTCCACGTGCGCTACCGCGATACCCACAAAAAAAGCGGCTATGGAGGCGGCCCATACAGTAGTGGTATCACCCTGCACCAGCACCCAGTCGGGACGAGCTTTCTCCAAATATCTGCTAACCGCCTGAATTGTTCGGGAGCTGATATCCGCCAGAGTCTGGTTCGGGCGCATCAGGCCCAGATCCTCATCGGCGACAATACCAAACAGTTTGAGCATCTGATCGAGCATCTGGCGATGCTGACCGGTTACACAAACCTGCACTCCAAATCTTTCCGGTTCCTGACGAGCCTGAAGAATAACCGGCGCCAGCTTAATAGCCTCCGGCCGTGTTCCAAATACGAAACACAATTTTTGCATACACCACAACCTCTGTTTGGGAAACCACTATTTTCAGAGTAGTTTCACCCAATAGCCAAAGTAATTATACATTTGTTTCTGGTTCCCTGTCTGTAGCCACAACGGTTTTGTTGCGAATGGCATTCAAGGCGTATGTAAAATCACTTTTTCTTAACAACAACATACTTTTAAACTTTATTCCGTAGGAATATTTCATCAATACTATGCCTATTACAAAAACTGAAAAGCCGGCAAATACGAATGCCAGAGCGGCACCGTTAATGCCATAGTACGGAACCAGAAGGCACGTCAACACTATCATAATGACAACACTCACACTCATGATATAGGCCGTCACATGGGCTCGACCATCACTGGCAAGGAGATTATTACACACGGCAAACGTACATCTCAGGGCAATGCCCACAGCCAAAATCCGCAGAGCAGGCACCGCGGGAAGAAATTCCTGGCCGAAAAGTAACAGCATCGCCCAACGAGCAAAAAGGGCGATTCCAAATACAATCACCAACCCCAAAACCAGATAGAGGCGCATGGCCATGGCTGCTTGCGAATTTCTTTTCTGCCCCGACAGTCCTGACCAGTTGGCATACAAAAGAGGGCCGACAGCTACGGGTACCAACATGATTAAACCGCATAAACTTGTGGCCCGATCGTAATAGCCAATGTTAGCAAAATCATCCGGCATGAGGTATCTTAACAGTAATAAACCGATCGACGCATTCATCACCGTAACAATATTGGATAATAAAAGTCTTAGCCCGTAGGAAAACCCATCTTTGAAAACCTTAGAATTAAATGAATAACCAAATGTGATTTGTCCACGCAAAAACCAAATTACCAATAAGATGCAAAATAAATGCTCCAAAGCCACAAGAAACAATGCCACATTTACCGTGAGCCAATTAAACAAAAAGCCCAAGGCTACAGCCAACAAGAATATAGCTTTGCCGGCAACGTCGGCGATAACCGCCTGTTGGATCCGCAAAGCGGCAACCAGCATCGGCCTAAACAAATTTACGCCATACGAGAAGGAAATACCCAAAGAAAAAAGTATTATTACCAACAAGGGAAACCTGCCGAAATAATCCATGAATGTAGTCAACACAATCGGCAGGATCAATATTATTACAATCGCGCCGACCAGGCTTATCCAAATCGAATTGATCATTATCTGCCGGGGATCAATTTTATGTTTGTTCAGGAGATATATGTTGGCCTGTCCAATACCCAGCCCCAGAAAGGTAACTATCAGCGTACCCACTGTAAACGGTAGTTTATATTGGCCCATACCTTCCGGCTGCAGGGCACGGGCCAGCATCATACTGCTGACAATTCCCAACCCGGCGCAGAATACCGACCCGCCGCTGGCAAATATACCTTTACGTAATAAACTCATCAGATTATAATTCTATTTTCAATAAAACAACTTCTCATCCAAGGGCTGAAGAAAAAGTATATGTTATTTTTCTGTTACAAAACATTTATAGCCATGAAGACCGAGAATATCGATGTCCCTTATCATCAAACTCCTGCTCTTTTCGGATTATCCGTTCTTCTATTGGTTGTGTTCGCCCTTCAGCCTTTAGTTTTATGAACACTTTGTCTTGCTGTTTGGTTTCCAGATATTTTCCCCTATCTCTACATTTTATGACTTTAGCCGGATTACCGCCTACAATTGCCAAATCCGATACATCTTTCGTTACTACTGTACCGGCCGCCACTATTGCGCCTTCACCTATCGTAACTCCAGGCACAATAACTACATTTCCACCAATCCATACGTTTTGCTTGATATGAACCAATTGCAGCAGTACTTTTTCATCATAAGGAATGGCCTTTGCGTTCCAGTAATTGTGGTTGGCCGTGTAAATACTAACGTATGGGCCTATAATTGTACCATCTTCTACGATTAATCCCCCCTGTATGGAAAGAAAAGCATGTGACCCGATATATATATGTTATTACCCAACTCCAGTCTATCGGGGTAGGTGATTTCCAGATACGGGGCTATGAAAACATTTGCACCTTTCCTCGCAAATCGCAATGATTTGAGCCTGCGAGATTCCATAATGTGTTTTAATTTATGGCTCCTCATAAGAATCTGTACATGGATATGCCAAAAAATGACTGGTTTCTTCATGGGGGCTTTGCGCCCAAACTCCCAGGATTTTGCGCTTTAATGTCAATCCCGGAGTTTTTAGTTTGACTGTT
>Ga0209705_10000101_pt1 | contig 42597 bp, 37 predicted proteins | sample PPLLaktember2015_5_FD_187262 | JGI IMG/M metagenome (GOLD analysis project Ga0209705, IMG submission 187262) | Freshwater sediment microbial communities from Prairie Pothole Lake near Jamestown, North Dakota, USA - PPLs Lake P8 Core (1) Depth... | ecosystem: Environmental > Aquatic > Freshwater... | reverse complement strand
GTCGCGCACGCGGCCTCGTCCGTTGGTGTGCGTACGCGGTCGCTGAGGCGCCGCAACCGGTACCGCATAAGCGCTCGCCCGGCCGCGCCCACGCCCGGACTGGAGCGACCAGCCGTTCGTTGATGGGCAGGCTGCGGTACTCCTCCAAACGAGAGAGGAGCGAGTGCCCCGCCGGATCGATACCGCGCCCGCCCCGGGGCCTCTAGACTGTCGGATGCTGGGGGTTCTTCGCCACACAGTCCGCACGTACGGGTTGCGGTCGCTCCTCGAGCAGTTCCCCTGCCCGGTCCTCCCTCCTTAAGCCGGGCCCCCGGAGGCGAGTCGTAAGACTCGCCTCGTTTTTTTCCGCGCGTAGCCTCTCCGAGTCGCGGATCGGCAACCTCGCGTCGCAAGGTTCGGCCGGCGCGGCCCGGCTGAGCTACGCGTCGAGCCGGGTCTTCATTCCTCGCTGCCTGGAGGGCACAGCGGTCGCGTCATGTCCTCGGGCCTGACCCACTGGTCGAACTGTTCCGGCGTGAGGACACCGAGCTCGAGGGCGGCCTCCCTCAGGCTGAGATTCTCGCGGTAGGCCATCAGGGCGATCTGCGCCGCTTTCTCGTAGCCGATGCGCGGGTTCAGCGCCGTGACCAGCATCAACGAGTTGTTCAGGTGCTCCCGGATACGCGTCTCGTTGGGCTCGATTCCCCGCGCGCAGCGCTCGTCGAAGGCGCGCACGCCCTCGGCGAGCAGCTGCACCGATTCCAGCACGTTGTGCAGGATCACCGGCTTGTAGACGTTGAGCTGGAAGTTGCCTTGCGAGCCGGCGAACGCCACCGCGTGGTCGTTGCCGAATACCTGCACCGCGACCATGGTCAGCGCTTCGCACTGGGTCGGGTTGATCTTGCCGGGCATGATCGAGGACCCCGGCTCGTTCTCCGGGATCGTGATTTCGCCAATGCCGGCGCGCGGCCCTGAGGCATACCAGCGCACGTCGTTGGCGATCTTCATCAGCGCCCCGGCGAGCGTGCGCAGCGCGGCGCTCGCGTTGACGATGGCGTCGTGCGCGGAGAGTGCGGCGAACTTGTTGGGCGCCGAATGGAAAGGCTTACCGGTCTCCTGCGCAATCCACTGCGCGACCGTGTCGGCAAAGCGCGGGTCGGCGTTCAGCCCCGTGCCCACCGCCGTGCCGCCCATCGCCAGCGCGTAGAGGCCCGGCAGCGTGCCGCGGATCGTGTCGATGGCCTGATCCAGCTGCGCCGCCCAGCCCGAGATCACTTGGCCCAGGGTGATCGGCGTGGCGTCCTGCAGGTGGGTGCGGCCCACCATGACGATGAGGTCGAAGGCGCGCGACTTGGCCTCGAGGGTGTCGCGCAGCGCGTGTAACGCGGGGAGCAGCACGTCCTCGAGCTGCTCGACCGTCGCGATGTGCATGACCGTGGGAAAAGCGTCGTTGGAGGACTGGCCGCGGTTGACGTCGTCGTTGGGATGGATCGGCTGCTTCGAACCCACCACGCCGCCGGCGAGCTGGATCGCACGGTTGGCGATGACCTCGTTGGCGTTCATATTGGTCTGCGTGCCCGACCCGGTTTGGAAGACCGCAAGAGGAAACTCCCGATCCAGCTTCCCGTCGATGACGTCCTGAGCGGCGCGCGCGATCAGATGGGCCTTGTCCGGCGGCAGCTGACCCAGCTCGGCGTTGGCCAGCGCAGCGCACTTCTTGACAACGCCCAGCGCGCGGATCACCGCCCGGCTCCATCGGAAGCGCTCTGCACCGATCGGGAAGTTCGCCACAGCGCGCTGGGTCTGAGCGCCCCACAGCCGCTCGGCCGGGACCGGCACGGGGCCGAGTGCATCCGTCTCGATGCGCGCGTTCTCGGGTTTGGGCGCTTGGGTCGTCATCGGGATTTCTCCAGGGGCTTTCGTGAGCTCGCTCAGTTTAGGCTGTCGTGCGCGTGGCGTTGCTCCGAACTGCGGTGCAACCCGGTGCAGATCCGCCTGCTCCGGCGTTGGGAGGGGCGTGTGCGCGCCGATCAGAGCCGGACTAGCCCGCGCTTGGCCCCGATCGACACCGCCTCGGTGCGGCTGGTCGCGTCGAGCTTCTGCAGGATGCTCTTGACGTGGGTCTTGACGGTGCCCTCGCTGATGTCGAGCTCGCGTGCGATGGCCTTGTTGCTTCTGCCGCGCGCGATTAGTGCCAGGATCTCCATTTCGCGGGTGGTTAGCCGCTCGCCGCTGACCTGGGAGGCGAGCTTGGCCGCCACCGCGGGGGGGATGTAGCTCTCGCCGCTGTATACGGCGCGGATGCACTGGAGCAGTTCCTCGCGCGGCGTGTCCTTGAGCAGATAGGCCTTGGCCCCCGCGCGCATGCCGCGGTAGATGTCCTCGTCGCCGTCGTAGGTGGTGAGGATGAGGATGCGCGCCTTGGGGTCCTCTGCGCGGATCCGCCCGATCGCGCCGACTCCGTCGAGCACAGGCATGCGCAGATCGAGCAGTGCGATGTCGGGGCCGTGGCTGCGCCACAGCTCCACGGCTTCGGCGCCGTTGGGGGCCTGTGCCACCACAGTCATGTCCGGCTGGCGATCGATCATCGCGACCAGCCCCTCGCGCACGACCACATGGTCATCGGCGATCAGCACGCGAATGCGCAGATGCGCGTCCGGCGCCGCCGAAGCGGCGATCACAGGCTTCGCCCCTTTCGTGGCTTCGGCTCTCATGCCCGGTCGGCTGGAGGTTGCTCTTGCCATGCGCTCACTCCGGCGGCCGCATCGCTACGAAGACCTCGCTTCCCTCTCCGATCCGGCTGCGCACCTCCAGTCGCCAGCCCAGACGCGCGGCACGCTCGCGCATTCCGATCAGCCCCATGCCCGAGGTCGGCGCTTCCGGGTCGAAGCCGGTGCCGTCGTCCCGCAGCGAGAGGCCGATCTCGTCGGTATCGAACCGCAGCTCCACCCGGATGTGGTGCGGATTGCCATGCTTGAGCGCGTTGGCCAGTGCTTCCTGACCTACCCGCAGCAGGTTCTCCTCCCATTCGGGCGGCAACTTGCGGACCGCCCCCGAGGTGAGGCACTGGGCGTCGATCCCGGTCCCGGCGGTCATCGTGACAAGCAACCGCTCCAGCGCCGAACCCACGCCGGCGGACTCGAGCGCCAGCGGGCGCAAGGCGTGCACGGAGCGGCGCGCCTCGGCCAAGCTCTGGCGCGCCAGGTCCGCCGCACGCTCGATATGGTGGTCGCTTTCGCGCCGCCGCCGGTGCCCGATCGCGTCCATCGCTGCTTCGAGCTGCACGATGACACCGGTGAAGCCCTGCGCCAGCGTATCGTGGATGTCCCGGGCGAGGCGGTTGCGCTCGGCGAAGACGGCCGATTGCCGCCCTTGCTCGGCGAGGCGCGCCATCTGCAAGGCCACCGCCATCTGGTTCGCGATGGCTTGCAGCAGCTCGAGCTCCTGCGAGCCCGGCGTGTGGGGATGGTGGAAGCGCACGATGAGCCGGCCGATCACGCTCTTGCCCAGACGCAGCGGCGTCGTCGTGAGGGCCGCAACACCTATTGCGCTGAGCGCCCGGCGCAGTGCATCGTCGAAGTCAGGCTGGTCGATGTCGACGACCACATGTGTGCGAGGGTCGCGGAACAGCGCCCAGCGCTGCTGCGCAGCGTCTTCGTCGGCGATCACCTCCGCCAGCGGCGAGCTGCGGAAGGCCTCGCGGTCGTACACCTGGCCCCCCTGGAACGTCAGATGGAAGAACGGCCGCTCGCGCTCTTCGTCGGGCAGCAGCAGCGAGCTGCTGTGGGCGCCGAACTGCTCGGTCACCTTGCGCAACAGATGGGCGAGAAAGCGGTCGAGGATCGGCTCGGAAGTGAGCAGCTCGAGGGCATCCTGCAGCGTTGCGTTGACTCTGGCCAGCTCCAGCGCGCGCTCCTGTGCGGCCTTCTCGCGCTCGGCCATCACGGCCGCCTGTCTGCCCTCCTCGGCCAGTCGCGCCATCTGCACGGCCAGCGCCACCTGATTAGCGAGCGCCTCCAGGATCTCCAGGTCGTGCGGGGCGAGCGGGCCAGTGCGTTCGAGGCGCACCTCGAACCTGCCGAGGACCTGGTCGCCGATGCGCATGGGCATCGAAGTCACCGAGCGCGCCCCGAGCTGCAGCAGCGCGTGCTTGATCGGTGCGGGATATAGATCGCTCGCGGCCAGGTCTTCGATGACGTAAGCGGTGGGACGCGTCATGAGCTGGAGCAGAGCAGGCTCGGCGGCGACCGCCTGCTCGAAGGCGCGGGCAAGCGGCGACCTGGCCAGCTCCTCGGCGACGACGACGCGGCCCCGGCTGAAGGCGAGATCCAGCCAGACGCGGCCGGCAGCGGGGGACAGGCGCCACAGAGCGCAGCTGTGCGCGTCGAGCGTGGTCCCGATGGTCTCCAGCACATGCGCGAGAAACGGCTCCTCACTGGGGCTGGAGGCTAGCGCCTGGAGCGAGCTCTGCAGCACCGCGTTGCTCTTGGCCAGCTGCGCAGCACGCTCGTGCGTCGCACGCTCGCGCTCGGTGGCCGTGGCCGCCTCACGCGCCTGCGCCTCCAGCCGCGCCAGCGCGATCGCCAGTGTGGCCTCCTGCGCGAGCGCACGCGCGAGATTGAGCTGGTCTTCAGCCAGCGGCTCCGCGCTTGTGAAGCGCACCGAGTAGGTGCCGAAGAAGTCACCGGCGAAGAACAGGCGCACGGCAAGCACCCGGCGGACGCCGGCGGCGCGCAGGTATCCGCGCAACGGCGCGAGCGCGGGACTGGTATCGATGTCCGCGTCGGAGTAGATCACCACCTGCGGATCGGTCTGACCGGCCCCGACCGCCGGTGCGGTGCGAGGGAGTTGCCACGGCTGCTGCGCCTCAGCCTGGCGGGTGAGCTCTCCGCGCTCGTAGTTGAACTGCAGATGCATCAGGTCGGTCGAGGGCTCGCGGATCCAGAACGCGCCGGACAGCGCACCCAGCTCGTCGGCGATGGCTTTGAGCACCTGGCCGATGAACACGTCCAGCTTGGGCTCCACCGTCAGAGAGCGCAGCGTCCCGGTGATCACACTGGAGTGCGCCCGGGCCAGCTTCTCGGCGCGCCGCCGTTCGACAACTTCGGCGCGCAGCGCCGCGTTCACAGCGTCGAGTTCGACCGCCTTGTCGCGCGCCACGCGCTCGCCCTCCGCCGCTACAGCTGCCTGGCGCGCCTGCTCGCCGAGCTGCGTGAGCCGGATGGCCAGCGTGGCCTGCAGCGCGAGCGCCTTCGCCAGCTGCAGGTCTTCCGGTCCGAAGCTGCGCTCATGGTCGAACCGCACGGTGTACAGGCCCACGACCTGGTTGCCGAACACCATCGGCACCTGCAGCACCGTGCGCACACCCCGGCGCTGCGCCCACTCCCGGAATGGCGCATAGTCCGGGTGCTTGCGCAGGTGATCGATGTCGAACACCTTCGGGTCGCCGAGCTGCGCCGGTGGTTCCGGCTGCAGATCGATGATGCGCTGCGGGTTGCGGCCCGGATGGTCGGAGTCTTCCCCTTTGACCAGCTGGTCGTCCTCCAGGTCGAGGTATACGCGCAGGCTGCCTGGCGTGTCGGTCGGGACCCAGAACGTCCCCGCGAACCCGCCGAGCTGCTCGACGGTGGTGCGCAGCACCTGGCCGATGAACGAGTCCAGCGTGGGCTCGCGCGTGATCGACTGCAGCGTGGCGGTGATGATGGCGGCCTGGGCACGCGCGATTTGCCCGCCGTGCAGGAGCGCGTCTTCCGCTTGCCGGCGCTCGGTGACGTCCCGTCCCACGGACTGAAACTCGACGCGCCCACGGGCGTCAGGAACCAGCCGGTCGATCCACTGGTGCCAGCGCAGCTTGCCGTCGGCGGCAACGGCAGCGTGCTCGTATGCGACCACGCGCGGGTTGGCGCACAGGGACTCGATGTGTGCGCGCGCGCCGGGGCGCTGCTCTTCGGGGATGAGATCGAGGAAGCTGCGCCCCAGTAGCTCGTCCGCCGCAATGCCGAAATGCCGGGCGTAGGCATCGTTGACGAACGTGAGCGTCGTGTCGGGCCGGAACCGGCAGATCAGATCGGTCTGCTGATCCACGATGGCGCGGAAGCGCTCCTCGCTCGCCCGCAGCGCTTCCTGCACCCGCTGGCGCGCGATGCACTGGGAGATGGTCCCGGCGATCGACTCCAGCGTTTCGAGCGTGTCGGTCTCCAGCGGCTGGTGTGCATACACGCCCAGCACGCCGGCCAGGGCATCGTCGATCACCAGCGGGTAGCCTGCGATGGTCGCCATGCCCTCGCTGTGCTCCCACTGCGCCTTGCCCGGCTCTGTTTCGGCCGGCGGCCGGTGGTTGGTGACGTATGCGACACGGTCCCGGGCAACCGCTGCGATCAGCGTGCTGTCCAGCTCGACGTGTGAGCGACCGGACCCCGCGTGGCTGTCGGTCCCCGCGCTTGCGCGCAGCTCGAGTGCCGGCGCATTGCCATCGAATGTCCAAATGCGCACCAGCGCATCATCGAGGTGGCGCACCAGCGCGTCGGCGGTGTGCTGCAAGGCGTCCTCAGTCTGCCGGACTGCATGCGCGAAGATCGCCTGGATGTCGGCGCGCAGCGCCGCTTCCTGGACGCGCCGCGCCTGCATCCGCTCGATCCGCCTGCGCTCGCTGATGTCGCGGTAGATGGCGTAGCTGGCGATCTGCAGCTCGCCACTGTAGATGGGCGCTCCCAGGATCGACACGTGCAGGGTCGAACCGTCCTTGCGGCGACGCACGCTCTCGGCGTTGCACGGCTTGCCCTGGCTGACCTCCAGCGTGAGCCGTCGGGCCTCGCCGAGCCGCGCCGCGGGAACGATGAGCTCGTTGAGCAACTGGCCACCGCACTCGCTCGCGGTGTAGCCGAACATCCGGGTGAACTCGCGATTAGTTCGGATGACAAGGTCATCCAGGTCGAGCAGAACGATAGCCTCGGCGGCGCTCTCGAACAGCTGATCGAGCAGGGCAGTCTGCACCCGCAGGGCAGCGGCGGTCTTCTTCTGCTCGGACTCGGCGTGCAGGCGGCCCGCGTCGGCACGCTGGCGCGCGATGCCCAGGGCGAGGTCCTCGGCAGCTTGCGCCAGTACCAGCACCTCAGCGTCACCGAACGCGTCGGTCTCGACGGCGTAGAGCGTCAGCGCGCCCAGGCATTCGCCTTCCACCAGGAGCGGAAGCGCTAGGCACGAGCCGTAGCCCTGCTCGGTCGGATCCTCCTGCCAGTAGTCGAAGTGCGGATCGCCGGCGCTGCGTCGCGCAACCTCCGGGCGGCCGGTGCGGATAGCCGTGCCCGTTGCTCCGCACCGCCCGTCGTCTTGCCCCCAACCGATCCGGACCCGCTCGATATAGCCCCGGTCGAGCCCGAACTGGGCGAGCACCCGCAACGGTTGCCCGGCGTCCGGCTCCGCATAGCCGACCCAGGCCAGGGGATACCCGCCGGCTTGCACGATCGCTTCGCACGCGAGCTCGAGCAGGTCCTGCTCACCGGTGGCGGCTGCCACCGCCTTGTTGCAGGCGCTCAGGGAGGCCAAGGCGCGGTTGAGACCGGTCACCGCGCGGGTGTCGGGATGGGCTCCGGCCCACCCTGCCGGCAGCAGGGTGCTGTGCCGATCGATCCGGGGATCCAGGTTCTTCGTCCTCCGAGAGCGTGCGCGTCGAGGGCGGGATGGTATCGTCAGCGGCCAGCCGGCGATCGACGCTGCGAAGTTTCTGTGTCTGCCTGCTGCACTCACAATACCCCTTTGGGGGGAGCTTTGCGCGGCGAGTATGTCGACTTGGAGGATGAGCATCCGGCGCGTTGGGAATGTCCGACCCGCGAGTGCCAGCGCAGGGTGCCGGCGAACAATCGGACGCTGGTCTGGCGTTGCGCTGGCTGAAGAACCTCGCGAACCACGAAGGACACGAAGGAACACTGAGAAGTACCCGTCTGGAGCCTGGGAGTCCAGTGGCACTGCCTCCCGGGTCGTGAAGAGCGGCAGATGTGAAGCCCTGCCGCGACACGCGTCCTACCAAGGTGTCTTCGTGACCTTCGTGTCCTTTGAGGTCGATGCGTTTTGGGGGTTTGATTTTGATCGAGGTTGGTGACATGTCTGGGCGGTCGCGGCGGTGGGTCAAGCCCTTTGGCATACTCCCGGTGTGACCAGCCTCGCATCGCCCCCGACGCCAAGCCGCCAAGAATGGCTGGCACGGCTGCGCCTGGGCTATGCCCGGCACGATGACCGCACCGTCCTGGCCCGGCGCGAGCACCTCGGCCCGTTGCGCGTCCAGCGGCCGTTCTACCCGGAAGGCCCAGGGGTGTGCCACACCTATGTGGTGCATCCGCCTGCCGGGATCGTGGCGGGCGATCGGCTCGAGATCGATCTGCACGTCGACGCCGGCGCGCACGCGCTCATCACCACGCCTGGCGCGGCCAAGTGGTATCGCTCCGGCGGCGGCTGGGCGACGCAGACTGCGCGCATCGCGGTCGCCGCGGGCGGATGTCTGGAGTGGTTGCCGCAGGAGCAGATCCTGTATCGCGGCGCACGCGCGTCTACGCGTTTGCACGTCGATCTTGCCAGAGACGCTCGTTTCCTGGGATGGGAGATCACCTGCCTGGGCCGTACCGCCGCGGGTGAGCGCTTCGAGGCAGGCGAACTGAGGCAGCAGCTCGAGGTCTCGCGCGAGGATTCCCGTCTCTGGGAGGAACGCGCCTGGCTGCAGGGCGGCAGCGGGCTGCTGACCTCGCCCGCGGGCCTGCGCGGCTGTCCGGTCAGCGGGTTGCTGCTGGCGGTGGGCCTGGAGTCGGAGCCCGCCGTGGTCGCCGACTGCCGCGCCATCGCAGCGGAGGACGGCGCGCTCTGCGGCGTTACCACACTGCCGGGCGTGCTCGCCGCACGCTACCTCGGTCACTCGGTGCAGCGGGCGCAGCACTATTTTCGGGCGTTGTGGGGAATCCTGCGTCCGTCACTGGTGCAGCGCGCAGCATGTGCGCCCCGGATCTGGACGACTTGAAAGCGCACGGGCTTTGCCTGCACCGTGCTTTCGCGGTAATCTCCGATCGGCCATTCGAATTGCATGCGCGCTGCGCGCACTCACCCTGAAAGCCTGGACAGGACATGGAGCTCACGCCCCGAGAAAAGGACAAGCTGCTGGTGTTTACTGCCGCCCTGCTGGCCGAGCGCCGCAAGGCGCGCGGGCTCAAGCTCAACTACCCGGAGGCGGTCGCCTACATCAGCGCCGCGATCATGGAAGGTGCGCGCGACGGCAGGACTGTGGCGGAGCTGATGAGCTTCGGCACCACGCTGCTCAAGCGTGCCGATGTGATGGAAGGCGTCGCGGAGATGATTCCCGAGATCCAGGTGGAGGCGACCTTCCCGGACGGCACCAAGCTCGTGACCGTCCACCAACCCATCACCTAAACCCACCCCTCACCACGAACGCACGAAGACACGAAGAAATCCTGTTGAAAAGAATGACGCGGAGAAGAACGAGGAAGTTTGAGTCCGAACCGCCGAGGCGCCAAGGACGTCAGGAAAGCTACCGGATCTCTATAGCTCCAGGAAGGACGGCTTTTCTTCGTGTCTTCGTGTCGTGGTGAGAGGTAGTCCTGCGCAGGAGCTCCTGATGATTCCAGGGGAAGTAAAGACCGCGCCCGGCGAGATCGAGCTCAACACCGGCCGCCGCACGGTCACCGTCAACGTGGCCAACACCGGCGACCGGCCGATCCAGGTCGGCTCGCATTACCACTTCTACGAGACTAACGAGGCACTCGCGTTCGACCGGCCTGCCGCGTACGGCTTCCGTCTCAACATCCCGGCCGGCACGGCCGTGCGCTTCGAGCCCGGGCAGGAGCGCACCGTCGAGCTGGTGGAGCTGGCAGGCGAGGGCGCGGTGTACGGTTTCTTGGGCAAGGTGATGGGAAAACTCTGATGAGCCTGAAGATCACGCGCTCGGCCTACGCCGAGATGTTCGGCCCGACCACCGGCGACAAGGTCCGGCTGGCCGATACGGAGCTGTGGATCGAGGTGGAGAAGGACCACACGATCTACGGCGAAGAGGTGAAGTTCGGTGGCGGCAAGGTGATCCGCGACGGCATGGGTCAGAGCCAGCGGCGCGCGGCCGAGGTCGCCGACACGGTCATCACCAACGCGCTGATCGTGGAGTACTGGGGCATCGTCAAGGCTGACATCGGCATCAAGAACGGGCGCATCAGTGGCATCGGCAAGGCCGGTAACCCCGACATCCAGCCAGGGGTAGACATCGTCATCGGCGCGGCCACCGAGATCATCGCGGGTGAGGGCCTGATCGCCACCGCCGGCGGGCTCGACGCGCACATCCACTTCATCTGCCCGCAGCAGATCGAAGAGGCGCTGATGTCGGGCGTGACCACCATGTTCGGCGGTGGCACGGGACCGGCTACCGGTACCAAGGCCACCACCTGCACGCCGGGGCCGTGGCACATCCACCGCATGCTGCAGGCGGCCGAGGCCTTTCCCATGAATCTGGGCTTCCTCGGCAAAGGCAATGCGAGTTTGCGCAACCCGCTGCGCGAGCAGGTGGCGGCCGGCGCCATGGGCCTGAAGCTGCACGAAGACTGGGGCACCACACCGGCGGCGATCGACAACTGCCTGGCAGTGGCCGACGAGATGGATGTGCAGGTGGCAATCCACACCGACACGCTGAACGAGTCCGGCTTCGTGGAAACCACGTTGGCCGCGTTCAAGGGGCGCACCATCCACACCTATCACACCGAAGGTGCGGGCGGCGGGCACGCGCCGGACATCATCCGCGCCTGCGGCGAGCTCAACGTGCTGCCGTCCTCGACCAACCCGACGCGGCCCTACACCGTCAACACCATCGACGAGCACCTGGACATGCTGATGGTGTGCCATCACCTGGACCCCGGCATAGCCGAGGACGTCGCCTTCGCCGAATCGCGCATTCGGCGCGAGACCATCGCCGCCGAGGACATCCTGCACGACCTGGGCGCCTTCAGCATGATGTCCTCCGACTCGCAGGCCATGGGTCGGGTGGGCGAGGTGATCATGCGCACCTGGCAGACCGCGCACAAGATGCGAATGCAGCGTGGGCCGCTGCCGCAGGACAGCCCAGGCAACGACAACTTCCGCGTCAAGCGCTACATCGCGAAGTACACCATCAACCCCGCGCTTACCCACGGCGTGGCCCACGAGGTGGGCTCGCTGGAGGTCGGCAAGCTGGCGGATATCGTCCTGTGGCGTCCCGCCTTCTTCGGCGTAAAGCCTTCGTTGATCCTGAAGGGCGGCATGATCGCCGCGGCCGCGATGGGCGATCCCAACGCTTCGATTCCGACGCCGCAGCCGGTGCACTACCGTCCGATGTTCGGCGCCTTCCCCAGCGCTTGCCAGGCCACCTCGGTGACCTTCGTCTCTTCGGCGGGCCTGGAGCAGGCCGTCGGACACAGCCTGGGGCTGCGCAAGCGGCTGGTCGCGGTGCAGGGCACGCGCAAGCTGACCAAGAAGAACCTGCCGCTCAACGACTATACCCCGACCATCGACGTCGACCCCGAGACCTACGAGGTGCGTGCCGACGGGGAGCTGCTGACCTGCGAGCCGGCCACCGTGCTGCCCATGGCGCAGCGTTACTTCCTCTTCTAAGGCGAAAGGCGAACCGCTCACCACGAAGACACGAAGGCACGAAGCAAAGCGAAAGGAAGACAAACCGCGTTGGATCGGCACGGGTCAGCGTGCCGAGAGCGTCGAGGTGGCGGGGTCTGCAGCGGCCGCCAGGAAGGCGGTGAAACGAGCGAATATGAGCTCCGGCGTGAATGGGGTGCTTTTCTCGTTTGTTGCCTTTCTTCTTGTCTTCGTGGTGAGAGGTTGTTGTAGTCACATGATTGAAACGCATGCGCTGGCGCGGCTGCTGCGGCTGGCGAGCCCCGCGCTGCCGGTGGGCGCCTTCGGCTACTCGCAGGGCCTGGAAGCCGCTATCGCGCGAGGGTGGCTGAAGGACGAAGCGGACATCGCGGGCTGGCTCGAGGACGTGCTCGAGTTCAGCCTGGCGCGCTTCGAGGCGCCGGTGTTCTGTCGGCTGCACCGGGCGTGGGAACGAGGCGATTCGACGGCCGTGGCGCAGTGGAACGAGTTGTTCCTGGCGGCGCGCGAGACGGCCGAGCTTCGCGCCGAGACCGTCCAGATGGGCGCGTCGCTGCGCACGCTGCTGACCTCGACCGGCGAGTTCGCACCGCAGCTTCTTCAGCCGCTGGCCAGCCTCGCCGCCCCGGCCTTTCCCACGGCGTTCGCGTTCGCGGCTGTGCAGTGGAACGTCCCGCTGCAGGCGGCGCTGACGGGTTACCTCTTCGCCTGGGCCGAGAATCAGGTCAGCGCAGCCGTGAAGACGATGCGCCTCGGGCACATCGGAGCGCAGCGCATTCTTGGCCGTGTCGCGGCAGCGCTGCCCGGCCTGGTCGAGTCGGCCTGCACTCTGGCCGATGATGAGATGAGCAACTTCGCCCCGGGGCTGGCAATCGCGAGCTGTCTGCACGAGACGCAGACGAGCCGGGTGTTCCGGTCGTGAGCTCGCAGTGCGTTCCGAGGCGTTCGGTGGAAGTCAAGCCACCGACTTGCGCGACACGACTCTGGGCCGTCGCGAATCGAGATCCGTCGGGACGCTGCTGGGCTTGGGTTCCAGCCCGAGGATCTCGTTGGCGTTGATCACCGCGTCGGCGATCTCCTCGGTGGTCACGCGCTTGGCCATGGCCTGATCGCGGATGATCTTGTAGGCCTCGTCCTCGGCGATGTTGCGCGTGTTCATGAGAATCGCCTTGGCCTTGGCGATCTTGCGCAATCCCGCCAGCCGCTGCTCGAGCCGGCCGACGTACTTCTCATGCTCGCGCTTGCGCTCGGACAGGTGCCGCGCCACCGCAATCGAGGTCAGCAGGCCGAAGGATTTCACCGGCGAGGCCACCACGCCCAGAGCGTTCATGGCCAGCACCGCTTCGACGATCGTGGGGTTCTCGTAGTTCACCACGGCCACGATCGGCGGGGTGTCGTCGCGCCACAGCCACGGCACGTCCATCGACAGCACCTCGGGCCGCACGGCGAAGAAGATCAGGTCGGCTTCCTCGGGCAGGCGGTCCATCGGCGGCCAGAAGGCCTTCACCTGGCAGCCGATGCGCTGCAGCTGTGCGATCAGCTCCTGGCCATCCTGGTCCTCGGGGTGGAACATCAGCACGCGCAGCGAGCGCAGCTCGCGCAGCAGTCGTAAGGTTCCGGTGGCCTTGCTCGACATGGCAACCTCTATTGGGCTTGAAGCGGAACCCGCGACGACCAGTCTTGCAGCGTGTGGTCGACCAGGTAGGGATCGGGGCGCACCCAGCTGGTGGCCTCTTCGAGAATGTAGAACTGCCCCTGCGCGTTGACCTTGCCGATGCGCGGGCGCAGGTAGGTGTGGTGATTGTCCTCGTCGACGCGGACGAGCCCCTGCGGTGCGAGGAACTCCGACCCGGGCAGCACGCGCAACAGTTCCCGCACGTTATCGCTGCCCGCCAGCCGCAGCGCGTTGGCGACCAGGTGGGTCTGGAAGTAGGCCGCCTCCCAGCACATGTTGGTCACCACGTCCGGTCCGAAGCGCTGCTTGCACTTGCGCACGCAGCGCTCGTTGAGCGCAGTGGCCACCGACTGGAAGTAGACAGCCGACGTGATGTGGCCCTCGGCCAGCTCCGCGCCCATCTGCTGCACTTCGGCCTCGCAGGTGGTGAGGCTGCCGATCGGCATGCGCTGCGGATCGAGCCCGACTTCGCGATAAGCACGGTGGAGCAGCGCGGTGCCGTCGCCTACCACCGTGGAGAAGATGAAGTCCGGCGACAGCCGCTTGATCTTGCGCGCGATCTCCAGGTACGCGTCCCATTCGGCGTTCAAAGGGAGGTAGTGCTCCGCCACCTTCTCGCCGCCGCGCTCCAGGATCAGGTCGCTCATGATGCGGTTGGACTCGTAGGGGTAGATGTAGTCCGACCCCACCATGAATACGCGCGATCCGCAGGTGCGCAGCATGAACTCCGCAAGCTGCACGCTGTTCTGGTTCGGTGCCGCGCCGGTGTAGACGACGTTGCGCGAGTACTCGAAGCCCTCGTATAGCGTCGGGTACACGAGCAGCGCGTTCCACTTCTCCACCACCGGGATGACGGCCTTGCGGGTGCTGGACATGTAGCAGCCGAGGATGATGCGTACCCCGTCCTCCAGGATCAGCTTCTCGGCGAGCTGCTGGTAGCGGGCGGGACTGGATTCCGGGTCGTAGGCTACCAGCCGCAACGGCCGGCCGTTGATGCCCCCGGCCTCGTTGATCTCCTCGACGGCCAGCAGCGTTCCCATCCGCTCGCCCCTCTCGATTACCGACGTCACGCCGGTTTGAGAGAACAACATGCCGATGCGGATCGGCTCCATCGAGACGGTGTTCATTGGTTCCCTGAGTTGGAGTTCGGTGGTTCCTGCGTCAGCCAATCCATGGAGCGTTGCATGAGCGTGTGCCTGCACGCGGAGGATGACCGCCAAGATACATCAATCTCGGCAGGCAGTTATAGCGTGAGGCGGAGACGGCGGCGCAAAACCCCACAGATTGGGCGGCTCCATATTGGTGCGAACGTGGGGGGTCTCGCACAAAACAGGTGCATGGCGCAGTGCAGCACCCAGCCGGTCGATGCGGTTCTGGACTATGCCGACGTCAATGGGACTGGACTTAAACCTTGACGGGTCAGGCGCTTGAGGTCTAGATTAGTTAGCTAGAAGAAGAGGTCTGGCAGACAGCCCGCTGCAGGTCTTGTATTTGCATAGTGGCAGTACCGCGGAGGATCCAGGCCTCATCGTGCGCCAGAGTTGTGCGCGCGTTCCGGTTTGGACGGTGTGCGCAGGGTTCGGGACAAAGGCGTCCCGGCGGCGCGAGGCAGAGAAGCCCATGTGCTGGAGCTCGAACGACGCTCCGGAATGTGGGCTTTTTTGTTGTGCGGTCGCATCGCGGCCATAACACTCAACAGGGGAAAGGAGTCACATGAGCAAGATCAACAGGCGGGACTTTCTGAAGGCCAGCGCGCTGACCGCCGCAGGGAGTGCGGTTGCGGCGCCCTTCATCTGGCCCAAGGGTGCGATGGCGCAGAACACGGTCAAGGTCGGCATTCTGCACTCGCTGAGCGGCACCATCGCGATCGCAGAGAAGTCCGTGGTCGATGCCGAGATGCTGGCAATCGAGGAGATCAACAAGAGCGGCGGCGTGCTGGGCATGAAGATCGAGCCGGTGGTCGAGGACGGCGCGAGCGACTGGCCGACCTTCGCCGAGAAGGCCCGCAAGCTGCTCGAGCGGGACAAGGTGGCGGCGGTGATGGGCTGCTACACGTCCGCGTCGCGCAAGGCCGTGCTGCCTGTGTTCGAGAAGCTCAAGGGCTTGCTCTACTACCCGACCTACTACGAGGGGCTCGAACAGTCCCCCAACATCATGTACACGGCCCAGGAAGCCACTCAGTCGGTCATCGCGGCCATGGAGTGGCTGTACAAGAACAAGGGCAAGAACTTCTACATGATCGGGTCGGACTACATCTGGCCGCGTACCACCATCAAGATCGCCAAGGTCACCCTGAACCGCCTCGGCGGCAAGCTCGCGGGCGAAGGTTACTACCCGCTCGGGCACATCGAGTTCTCCTCCGAGATCAACAAGATCAAGGCGTCCAAGGCCGACGTCATCCTCAACTGCGTGGTTGGCGGCTCCAACGTCGCCTTCTTCAAGCAGCTCACCGCCGCCGGCATCACCGGCAAGAACCAGACGATTCTGTCGCTGGCGGTGTCCGAGGAGGAAGTGTCGGGCATCGGGTCGGAGAACGCCGCGGGCACGATGACCTGCATGGGCTACTTCCAGAGCCTGAAGAATCCGGCGAACGAAAAGTTCGTCAAGGCCTTCAAGGCCAAGTACGGCGCCAACCGCGTAGTGGGTGACACGCTGGAGTGCGGCTACATCTCCGTGTATCTGTGGAAGCTGGCGGCCGAGAAAGCGAAGAGCTTCGACGTCGAGAAGGTTGTGGCCGCTTCCTCGGATCTGCCGATCGACGCGCCGGAGGGCAAGGTCAAGTTCCACGCGAGCAACCATCACCTGTGGAAGCACGCCCGCATCGGTACCTTCAGGCCCGACGGTCAGGTGGACATGATCTACGAGTCCCCGCTGATCGAGCCGAATCCGTTCCCGAAGCTGTAACGGCAGCCTGATCCTCGGCCCGCGGCCCGCAGCATTGCGGGCCGCGGGCTGCGGCTGGCAGTTACCAGTCAGTTGTTACCAGTTACGGGCGCAGGCGCATGAACTTCGACATGCTCGCCATGCAGGCCTTCACCGGCCTGAGCATCTTCACCATCCTCATGCTGATGGCGCTGGGGCTGGCCATCGTGTTCGGCCTGATGGGGGTGATCAACATGGCCCATGGCGAACTGATGGCCATGGGCGCTTACTGCAGCTACGGCATGGCGCTGCTGTTCGAGCGGTTCTTCCCGGGCCTGATGGATCTCTACATCTTCGCCGGCATTGCGCTGGCGTTCGTCGTCACCAGCATCTTCGGATTCCTGCTCGAGCGCGGGCTGATACGCTACCTTTACCAACGACCGCTCGATACGCTGCTGGCCACCTGGGGCGTCAGTCTCATCCTGCAACAGGTCTTTCGCCAGTTCATCAACCCGCGGGAGGTCGAGGTCCCGACAGTCTCCTGGCTGCAAGGGGCGTGGCAGGTGAGCGAGGGCGTGGCCCTCCCGCTGTCGCGCATCTTCATCGTCTTTCTGGCGATCGCCACTGCGGTCGTCGTCTATCTGCTGCTGTACAAGACCCGTTCCGGCCTGCGCATCCGCGCAGTGACACAAAACCGCACGATGGCTGGGGCCGCGGGCATCAACACCAAGAAAGTCGATGCCTACACCTTTGCGCTGGGCTGCGGCCTGGCCGGCATCGCCGGCAGCTCTTTCACCATGCTGGCCTCCACTGGCCCGACCACCGGCCAGCAGTACATCGTCGATACCTTCATCGTGGTGGTGTTCGGCGGCGTGGAAAGCCTGATCGGCACGGTGGCCTCGGCCTTCATCATCGGCCAGATGCAGTCCTGGTTCGAGTACAGCCTGAGTGGTTCCATGGCTCGCGCCAGCATTCTTCTGCTGGTGATCGTGGTCCTGTATTTCCGCCCCAATGGTCTGTTTGCGACGAAGGTGAGGCGTTGATGGCGGTCCAGCATCGAGGGGCGGCCGCGGCCGCAACCACCGGCTCGGCATGGGAGAAGTACGGCTTCCTGATCCTGGCCGTGTTGCTGTTGGTGGTGTTGCCGCTGACACTGAACATCTTCCGGCTGGGCCTTGCGGCGAAGTACCTGTCGCTGGCGTTCTGCGCGGTGGGCATCGTGCTGATCTGGGGCTATGGCGGCATCCTGAGCCTGGGGCAGGGTGTGTTCTTCGGCCTGGGGAGCTACATGATGGCCATGTTCCTCAAGCTCGAGTCCACCACGGCAGACAGCTCTGCGCAGGCGCTGTCGTCGTTCTTCGGTTCGAACCTGCCGGACTTCATGGTGTGGAACAGCGTCGAGGAGTTGCCATGGTGGTGGGAGCCGTTCCACTATGCATGGTTCACGCTTCCGGCCATCGTCCTGCTGCCTCCGCTGCTCGCCTTCGTGCTGGCTTACGCGGTGTTCCGCAAGCGCGTGGGTGGGGTGTATTTCTCGATCATCACGCTGGCGCTGTCCGCGATTCTCGCCATCGTCATCATCGGTCAGCAGGGCGTCACCGGCGGGGTGAACGGGATCAACGACTTCCGCACCTTCCTGGGCCTCGACCTGGACACCGACCAGGCCAAGCTCACCATGTACTTCGTCACCTGCGTGTTGCTGCTGCTATGCGTGCTGGTGGGCATGTTCATCCTGCGCAGCCGGTTGGGAAAGGTCCTGGTGGCGATCCGCGACCGCGAGGACCGGGTACGCTTTTCGGGCTACGACCCGGCGCTGTACAAGGCCTTCATCTTCGGCGTGGCGGCGCTGTTCTCGTCCATCGGCGGGGCCATGTTCACCATCCAGGTCGGGCTCGCCTCGCCCTCCCTGGTCAACATCGTGCCGTCCATCGAGATGGTGATCTACGCCGCCGTGGGCGGGCGGCTGTCGCTGATCGGCGCGGTGTACGGCGCCGTACTGGTGGGCTCGGCCAAGACCTTCTTCTCGGAGAACTTCGTGGAGTACTGGATGTACTTCATCGGCGGGCTGTTCGTGTTCATCGTGATGGTGCTGCCGGACGGGCTGGCGGGGTTGCTGAACCGCCTGCGCGGCAGGCTCCAGCGGGAGCCGACCCCCGCCCCGGCGCCGGCCCCGAGTGCCCAGGGCGAGCAGCAGCCGGTGGCCCAGGCGGAGATGGCGAAATGAGCGAGGTGATCCTCTCGGTCGAGGACCTCACCGTCTCCTTCGACGGCTTCCGGGCGGTAGACGGCCTGAACTTCTACGTGGAGAAGGACGAGCTGCGCTGCGTGATCGGCCCCAACGGTGCAGGCAAGACTACGCTGCTCGACATGATCTGCGGCAAGACCCAGCCCTCGCACGGCCGTATCCGCTTCAAGCGCCACGACCTGGTGAACATGCTCGAATACCAGATCACGCGTGTGGGCGTGGGGCGCAAGTTCCAGACCCCGTCGGTCTACGAGGACCTGACGGTGTTCGAGAACCTGGAGATCTCGTACCCGAAGAGGCGCGGCATCCTGGGGTCGCTCTTCTTCAAGCGCGACCAGGATCTGCTGAAGAAGATCGACCAGGTTGCCGAGCAGATCTTCCTGCACGAGGTGCTGCGCCACAAGGCCGGCCAGTTGAGCCACGGGCAGAAGCAGTGGCTGGAGATCGGCATGCTGTTGATGCAGGACCCCGAGCTGCTGCTGCTCGACGAACCGGTGGCCGGCATGAGCGCGAAGGAGCGGGAGCAGACCGCCGAGCTGCTGAACAGCATCTCCAAAGGCCGCTCGATCGTGGTGATCGAGCACGACATGGCTTTCGTGCGGATGATTGCGCACAAGGTCACTGTCCTCCATCAGGGCAAGCTGCTGGCCGAGGGCAGCATGGAGGAGGTGCAGAGCGACGAGCGGGTCAAGGATGTATACCTGGGCCACTGAGCGAGAAGCCTGACGGAAAGGCGAGACCGAGAAGCGAGCCCGGGGCGAGACCGAAGGGCGTGACGAAAAACCTAAGCTCCCTCCCCTTCAAGGGGAGGGCCGGGGTGGGGATGGGTGTGAATGAGTCGACTGGCCAGGGAATTCGGGTGAACCAGTGCTGAGCGTAAGCGCACTCAACGTCTTCTACGGCGAGAGCCATGTCGTGCGCGATGTCTCCTTCCGGGTGGAGGACGGCGAGACGTTGGCGATCATGGGCCGCAACGGCATGGGCAAGAGCACGCTGCTCAAATCCCTGATCGGGGTCCTGCGCGCCCGCAGTGGGACGATCTCGCTGTCGGGGCGGGATCTTAGCGTGATCGACAGCTTCGCCCGGGTGGCCGCTGGCATGGGCTATGTGCCTCAGGGCCGGATGATCTTCCCCTACCTGACGGTGGAGGAGAACATCCTGACCGGCATGGAGAACGTGGCGGACAAGACCATCCCGGAGTATGTGTTCGACGTGTTCCCGGTGCTGAAGGAAATGAAGAGCCGCAAGGGGGGCAACCTGTCCGGCGGGCAGCAGCAGCAGTTGGCCATCGCGCGCGCCCTGGTCAGCAATCCCAAGGTGCTGGTGCTCGATGAGCCGACGGAAGGCATTCAGCCCTCCATCATCAAGGACATCGCCAGGGCGCTGAACCGTCTGAAAGCCGAGCGCAAGTTCGCCTTGCTGGTGTCGGAGCAGGTGCTGAGCTTCACTATGGAGATCGCGGACCGCTTTCTGATCATCGAGAAGGGCGCGTTCGTCTACGAAGACACACGGGACAAGGTGGACAGCGCCAAGATCCATGCCTACCTGACAATCTAGACGGCCCTCGAGGCCGCAGGGGGATGCAGTCGCGCTCAAGGGCGAGCGCTTTTTTTCGACACCTGAGTGAAGGAGAAGCTGAATGCTACACGGAGACATTTCCAGCAGTAACGACACCGTCGGCGTGGCGGTCGTCAACTACAAGATGCCGCGTCTGCACACCAAGAAAGAGGTGCTCGACAACGCCCGCAAGATCGGGGAGATGCTCGAGGGCATGAAGATCGGCCTCCCGGGGATGGATCTGGTGATCTTCCCGGAGTACAGCACCCACGGCATCATGTACGACTCCAAGGAGATGTACGACACCGCCTCCGCCGTTCCCGGGGAGGAGACCGACATCTTCGCGGCGGCCTGCCGCAAGGCCAATGTGTGGGGCGTGTTCTCGCTCACCGGCGAGCGGCACGAGGAGCACCCCAAGAAGGCCCCGTACAACACGCTGATCCTGATGAACAACAAGGGCGAGATCGTGCAGAAGTACCGCAAGATCATGCCCTGGGTTCCGATCGAGGGCTGGTACCCCGGGAACTGCACCTACGTTTCCGACGGTCCCAAGGGCCTAAAGATCAGCCTGATCATCTGCGACGACGGCAACTACCCCGAGATCTGGCGCGACTGCGCGATGAAGGGGGCGGAGCTGATCATCCGCTGCCAGGGCTATATGTATCCGGCCAAAGAGCAGCAGATCATCATGGCCAAGGCCATGGCGTGGGCCAACAACAGCTATGTCGCGGTCGCCAACGCGTCCGGCTTCGACGGCGTGTACTCGTACTTCGGGCACTCGGCCATCATCGGCTTCGACGGGCGCACGCTGGGCGAGTGCGGCGAGGAAGACATGGGCGTGCAATATGCCGCGCTGTCCAAGGGCCTGATCCGCGATGCACGCAAGAATATGCAGTCGGAGAACCATCTGTTCAAGCTGTTGCACCGTGGCTACACCGGCAAGATCAACTCGCGCGAAGGCGACGAGGGTGTGGCGGCCTGCCCCTACGACTTCTACAAGAAGTGGATCACCGATCCGGAAGGCACCAAGAAGATGGTCGAGGCGCTGACCCGTCCCACCGTGGGCACCGAGGAATGCCCGATCCCAGGCATCCCCAACCAGAAGGCGCACGCGTAAGGGAGGCGAGACGTCAGAGGCGAGAGGGAAGAGGCGGGAGCCTCTCCCTCTTCCCTCGCGCGCGAGGGAGGAACTGGGCGCGATGGTAAAGTCCGCGGCTTCCTAGCGATCGGCAGCAACTACGGGAGCCACACAAATGCTCAAGCTCGAAGCCATCCTCGGCCTGGCAACCGAACGGGACATTGCCGAAACGCTGCACCACCTGGAGCACCACGGCCAGGTGGAGTACCTCACCCTGTCGCAGGCCGATACCCAGCGCCATCGGCTGCGGGCGCTGACCGATCGTGGCACCGAGTGCGCTATCGTACTGCCCCGGCACCAGCACCTCTCGAACGGCGCGGTGCTGTTGCTGGAGGAGGATCGTGCCGTCGTCGTGCGCATGCTGGAGACGCAGTGGCTGGTTCTGCAGCCGCGCGACGCCGAGGCGGCCCTGGAGCTGGGCTACTTCGCCGGCAACATGCACTGGAAGGTGGACTTCGACGGAGAGCGGCTGCGCGTCGCGGTGCAGGGGCCGGTGGAAACCTATCTCGAGCGCCTCGCGCATCTGATGCAGGATGGACGGGTGTCCCGCGTCGCGGACTAGAGATCTGAACCACACAGGCACAGAGACACAGAGAAAGGCAACACCGAGTGGATGAACAGCGGCGCATGGGTGCGCATGAAACGGCTCGCCGAGCACCGCGCTATCTCGAGTGGCCTCGAGCTTTCGCGAGGGAGGTTCACGGTTTCCTCTGCGCCTCTGTGCCTCTGTGGTTCGGAATGTAGGAAGTGAAGGCCGAGATCCTGCTCGCAACGCTGCAGAACGCCGACAGCTTCTTCCCGGGAGGCGGGATCGCCTTTTCGTGGGGACTGGAGACGCTGATCGCGGAGCGGGAGCTGCAGCGCCCCGATGAGCTGGGGCCGTTCCTCGCCGCGCAGCTGCAGCAGCGCTGGGCGGTTTGCGACCGGCCGGCGTTGGTCGAAGCGGTCCGGCATGCGGGCGATCTGCCGCGTCTGGGTGCGATCGACCGCGAACTTGAGGCGTTGACGCTGGCCGAGGAACTGCGCGAAGGCTCGAAGCGGGCCGGCGCCTCGCTGCTGTCGGTGCACGAGCGTATCGGCACGCCGGGCGCAGCCGAGTACCGGTCGGCAATTCGCGCGGGCACGGCGCTCGGCCATCTCCCGGTGGTGCAGGGGGCGCTCTGGCACGGGGCGGGCATCGACGAAGCAGGCGCACAGGCCGCGTCGGCACACACATTCTGCGTCGCGCTATTGGGCGCGGCGCTGCGGCTGGGCGTGATCGGCCATCTGCAGGGCCAGCAGATCCTGCTTGGCCTGCGCGACGTGATCGCGCGTTTGATCGCTGCGCCGGTGCCGGCGGTGGACGAGATGTACACGTGCACGCCGGCCGCTGAGATCGCGGCGATGCGGCACGAGGTGCAGTCGAGTCGTTTGTTCGCTAACTGACCAACTCTCACCACGAAGGCACGAAGACACGAGGAAAGTTGGAACAGATCAACTCCGGGCGTCGTCGTGCGGGTCTGCACAGCGCATTTATCCTTAGCAGTACTGACGACACCACGAAAGACTTCCTGAGCATTGGTTTTTCTTCGTGTCTTCGTGTCTTCGTGGTGAGAGGTAGACAAGAAGTGAGACGAGGATGCTGCTGACACCAACCGAGCTGGAGAGGCTGACGATCTACACGGCAGCCGAGCTGGCGAGAAAGAGAAGGGCCAAGGGCCTTAAGCTCAACCAGCCGGAGGCCACCGCCATCATCGCGGACGAGATCCTGGAGGGTGCACGCGAGGGCCGCTCGGTGGCGGAGCTGATCGCGTTCGGCTCGACGATCCTGACCAGTGATGACGTGATGCCGGGCGTCGCGCAGCTCATGCCGATGCTGCAGGTCGAGGCGACCTTCCCGGACGGCACCAAGCTGGTCACGGTGCACGAACCGATCCGCCCCGGAAGGCAGCCGGTAGACGCCAACAGCGTCATGCCGGGAGAGATCATCGCGGCGGATGGCGACATCGAGATCAACGCCGGCCGCCGCAAGGCGACCGTCAGGGCGCTCAACACCGGGGACCGCCCGATCCAGGTGGGCAGCCACTTCCATTTCTTCGAGGTGAACAAGGCGCTGCAGTTCGAGCGCGACAAGGCGTTCGGCATGCACCTCGACATCCCTGCGGGCACGGCGGTGCGCTTCGAGCCAGGCGAAGCCAAGGAGGTGACGCTGGTCGAGTTCGGCGGCACTGGTGAGATCTTCGGGCTGAACAGCCTGACCAACGGTTCCACCCGCAGCGCGTCCCGCAAGGAAGACGCGCTCAGGTTGGCGCGGGAGCGCGGGTATAAGGGGGCGTGACACATGGCCAGGATTTCCCGGAAGGAATACGCCCAGCTCTACGGCCCGACCAAGGGTGACGGGGTGCGCCTGGGCGATACCTCGCTGATCGCCGAGATCGAACACGACTACGCGGTGCCGGGCGACGAATGCCTGCACGGCGGCGGCAAGACGCTGCGCGACGGGCTGGGCTTGACACCCGGCTACGACAGTGCCCAGGGCGCGCTCGACATGCTCATCAGCAACGCGGTCATCATCGATCCGGTGCTGGGGATCGTGAAGGGCGACATCGGCATCAAGGACGGCAAGATCGTGGCCGTGGGCAAGGCCGGCAACCCGGCGACGATGGACGGCGTGCACCCAAGACTGATCTGCGGCGCGGCCACCACCGTGCGCGATGCGGAAGGTCTGATCGCCACACCCGGTGGAATCGACGTGCACGTGCACTTCGACAGCGCGCAGCTTGTCGAGCACGCCATCGCCTCCGGGCTCACCACCATGATCGGAGGCTCGCTGGGACCGATCACCGTGGGCATCGACTGCGGCGGCGAGTGGAACGTCGGCAAGATGCTGCAGGCCTCCGAGCAGTGGCCGATGAACTTCGGCTTCCTGGGCCGGGGCAACACGAGCAAGCCGCGCTCCCTCTATGACCAGCTGCGCGGCGGCTGCCTGGGGCTGAAGATCCACGAGGACTGGGGCGCGATGCCGGCGGTGATCGACACCTGCCTCGCGGTGGCCGACGAGATGGACTTCCAGGTGCAGCTTCACACCGACACGTTGAACGAGTCGGGCTTCCTGGAGGACACGCTGGCGGCGATCAACGGCCGCACCATCCACATGTACCACACCGAAGGCGCCGGTGGCGGTCACGCACCGGATATCATTGCGGTCGCCGGCCAGATGAACTGCCTGCCCTCGTCGACCAACCCGACCAACCCGTACACGGTCAACACCTTCGACGAGCACCTGGACATGATCATGGTCTGCCACCACCTCAATCCGGCGGTGCCGGAGGACGTGGCGTTCGCAGAGTCGCGCATCCGCGCGCAGACCATCGCCGCCGAGGACGTGCTGCACGACCTCGGCGCCATCTCCATGCTCGGCTCCGATAGCCAGGGCATGGGCCGCATCAACGAAGTGATCTGCCGCACCTGGCAGCTCGCCTCAAAGATGAAGGACCAGCGCGGCCGCCTGTCGGAGGAGAAGACACGCATCGGCGACAACGAGCGCATCAAGCGCTACATCGCCAAGTACACCATCAATGCCGCACGTACCTTCGGCATCGACGCCTACATCGGATCGCTGGAATCGGGCAAGCTCGCCGACGTGGTGCTGTGGCGCCCCGGCTTCTTCGGCATCAAGCCCGAGCTGGTGGTCAAGGGCGGCTTCATCGCCTGGGCCGCCATGGGCGATTCAGCGGCGAGCCTGATGACCTGCGAGCCGCTCGCCATGCGCCCGCAATGGGGCGCCTTCGGACGCGCCAAGCAGGCCTTGGCCGCGAACTTCGTGACCCAGGCGGCGGTCGACTACGATGTGCAGGGCAAGCTCGATCTGGCGAAGGTCTGCCTGCCAGCGAGCGGGACGCGCAAGCTCAACAAGGCCCACATGCTGCACAACAGCACCTGCCCGAACATCACGGTGAACCCGCAGACCTTCGACGTGATGATCGACGGCAAGGTGATCACTTGCGAGCCGGCGAAGGTGGTGCCGCTCGCGCAGCGGTATATGTTGCGCTGACGCGTGAAGGGTGAAGGCGTGAAGGGTGACGGCGTGAAGGGTGAAGGGTTGATGGTGAGGGGTATTACAGCTCTGACCTGCGCCATGAGCGGGGGAGCCTGCGCCCTGTCTACCGCGACTGGGGGAGAGGGGTGGGGTTGCCTATGCCTTCACCCCTCACCCTTCACGCATTCACCCTTCACCCTTCACCCTTCACCCTTCACCCTTCACCCTTCACGCATTCACCCTTACAGCGCGCAACCAAAAGCGATGAATAATCCCACCGAACGCATCCTCATTCCCGTCACTGCCCGCAACCACCCCGGCGCAGCACGCGTCGGTATCGGTGGGCCCGTCGGCTCGGGCAAGACCGCACTGCTCGAGCAGCTCATTCCGCGCTTCATCCAGCGCGGCACGAACATCGCCGTCATCACCAACGACCTGGTGACGAAGGAGGACGCCGAACGCGTGAAGCGCAGCGGCCTGATCGATCCGGAGCGGGTCCTGGCGGTGGAAACCGGCGCCTGCCCGCATACCGCCATCCGTGAGGACCCGACGCTCAACATCCAGGCGGCCGACGAGCTGGAGGCGAAGTTCGGCCCGCTCGATCTGGTGCTGATCGAGAGCGGCGGCGACAACCTCGCCTCCACCTTCTCGCTGGACCTGGTGGACTACTGGCTGTTCGTCATCGACACGGCCGGTGGCGACGACATTCCGCGCAAGAGAGGCCTGGGCATCATCCAGTCGGACGTCCTGGTTATCAACAAGGTGGACCTCGCGCCGTACGTGCAGGCCGACGTCGGGCGCATGGTGCGCGAGGGAACGCAGGTACGCGGCGGCAAGCCTATCCTGCTCACGAACTGCCATACGGGCGAAGGCGTGGACGCAGTAGTCGAGCGCATCGCCGCCGACGTGCTGTTCGAACGGTAGCGAGCTTACCCGGGTTATGCGGCCCCGCAGGGATTGCTGCCGCGCGTACACACAGGATGGGTCGTGCTCAAACATCGGTCAAGCGCTGTTCTGGACGCAACGCGGTTCGATGTGCCACACACCTGTGACGCGGCGGTCGAGGACGACCTGACGACACCCGATGTCGATGTGCTGGCGCCGACCGCGATGCCGAAGGGGACGCTCGCGGCGCCGCAACTCGACCTCATGCTGACTGCCGACCCCCGCGGCCACACCTATCTCGCACGTCAACGCGTCGGCTATCCGTTTCATCTTGGGCGCAGCCTGTACGTCCCCGACGACCCAGCGGGGATGCCGACGCTCTACGTCCAGTCCTGCTCTGGCGGGATCTTCGAGCATGATCGGCTTGCTTGGTGCATCGTCGCAGGAGAGGGGACGCAGGCGCACCTGACGACTTCGGCGTCCACCATCGTGCACGGCATGCAAGGAGGCAACGCAGTCCAGGACGTCGTCGTCGAGGCGCAAGCCGGCTGTCTGCTGGAATACCTGCCCGACCCCCTGGTGCTGTTCCCCGGTGCGCGCCTGGCGAGCCGGCTGCTGTTGCGCGTTCACCCGGAGGCGACGGTACTGGCCTGCGACTCGCTGGTGCCGCACGATCCGCAGAGCGCCGGTAACCGTTTCGACTGGGTCCACGCGGAGCTGACCGTCGAAGATCTGGCGGGCAAGCTGATCGCGCGCGACCGCTATCGGTTGACCGGTGCTGCGCTGGCGAGTGCGACGCCCGGCCTCACCGGGCGCTTCGCGTGCCAGGGGGGGTTCCTCGCGCTGTGCAGAGCCGCACGCCTGCGCGGCCTGATCGACGCACTGCGCTGCGCTTTGCCGGCGGACGACAACGTCTATGTGGGCGCATCCCGGCTGCCCTACGGCCGGGGTGCATGGGTGCGCGTGCTCGCGCACGATGCGGCCGCCTTGCGCGAGGCCCTGCGCAGCGCGTGGTATGCTGCCCGAAGAGCTCTGGTCGGCGCTGACCCGATGCCCCGCAGGAAATAACAGCACGTAAACCCAGCCCCGCAGACACCGGACGAAACGCATGGACCGCTATCCCTCCGACGACCTCATCGGCCAGTACCTGATCCTGCAGGAGCCGTACTACCGCGCGACCGGCAACGAGATCGCACTCTACGAAGCGGCCTACGCCGTGCGCATGCCGATGATGCTCAAGGGCCCCACCGGCTGCGGCAAGACGCGCTTCGTGGAGTACATGGCATGGCGGCTGGGCAAGCCGCTCGTCACCATTGCCTGCCACGAGGACATGACCGCCTCCGATCTCGTCGGCCGCTACCTGCTCGATGCGCAGGGCACGCGCTGGGCCGACGGACCGCTGACGCTGGCGGTGCGCTACGGCGCCATCTGCTATCTCGACGAGATCGTCGAGGCGCGCCAGGACACCACCGTGGTGATCCACCCGCTCACCGACGCGCGCCGCGTGCTGCCGCTGGAGAAGAAGGGCGAGCTGGTCCATGCGCACCCGGACTTCCAGATCGTGATCTCGTACAACCCCGGCTACCAGAACATCATGAAGGACCTGAAGCAGTCCACCCGGCAGCGCTTCGGGGCGATGGACTTCGGCTGGCCGACGCGCGACGTCGAGATCGAGATCGTCGCGCACGAGTCCGGCGTGTCACCGGAGATCGCGGCGAAGCTGGTGTCGATCGGCGAGAAGTCGCGCAACCTCAAGGGCCACGGCCTGGAGGAAGGCTTGTCCACCCGCATGCTGATCTACGCTGGGCAGCTCATCGCGCGCGGCGTGGAGCCCGTGTCGGCTTGCAGCGTGGCTTTGGTGCGACCGGTTACCGACGATGTGGATATTCGCGATGCCCTCGACGCTGCCGTGAGAACTTTCTTTTGAACCACGGAGGACACGGTGGACACGGAGGAGGACAAGAAGGCCAAGTAGAGACCAGATGGATCTCGCAGGTCTCGGCTCCAATAGCGGCCGAGTGAGGCGAGCGGCGCTGGTCCGTGCGTGACATGAAGCGTATGCACGTGGTCCGCGGCGTTGGCCGACATTGCCCTGCATGCGAGCGCGCAATCCCAGGTTTTCCTTCGTGTCCGCCGTGTCCACCGTGGTTCAAGCAGTCACATGCATACCAGCGCCTCCGACCTTGACCCACTGATCGGCACGCTCCCAGCGGAGGCGCAGCAGCTCGTCGCGGCCGCGCTGCCGGAGGCGACCCGGGTGCTCAGCGCCGACGGCCTGAAGGGCTGGGTAGAGGGCATGAAGCTGCTGCTCGACGCTGGTTCGGGCCTTGGGCCGGTGGTCACCTATTTGCGCAGCGTGCATGTGGCCGTGCGCGAAACGGATGAGGCGCTGCTGCCGCAGATCGTCGGCGTATGCCTGTCCGTGCTCAGGCATGCCGATGCGCGCGCACTCGACGCTTTCCTGGATTCGCTGCCGCCGGCCGTGCGCAGGCTGAAGGACGGTGCCGCGCTGCACGGCTATCTCGACCTGGTCGACGAGCTGGCCGCGCTCGCGCCGCACGGCATCACGGCGATGTTCGAGCGGCTCGGCCAGCTCCTCGATCAGCTGAGTCTCGACGGCCTGCGCCGCTGGGCGTTGCTGGGCGTTCAGGGCCATACCGAGGACCTCGCCGCGCAACAAGCCTGGTTCCGGTTGGAAAGCCGGGACGCGCGCGCCATCCTGAAGGCGGCGGGCGAGGGCACGCTGTTCACCGACGTCGAGCGGCGGCTCGGCTTCTACCTGCGCGCGCTATGGGCCCGTCAGCCGGACCTGCGGCCGGCCAGCACGGCGCAGGAAGGCAAGAAGGGCAGGCGCGTGTCCATCGTGGATGGCGCGATCCGCATGCCTCAGGCTTTCGAGGTGTTTCCCGGGCAGGACCCCGTTGCGCTGTACCGGGCCGGCGCCGCGCACGCGGCCGCGCACCTGGTGCACTCGACGCACAAGTTCCCGCTGCGCGCGTTGCGGCCGATCCAGGTGGCACTGGTCGGTCTCATCGAGGACGCGCGCGTGGAGCACCTCGCCATGCGTGAGATGCCGGGCTTGCGGCGGCTGTGGCAGCGCTTCCATGTGGCCCTGCCGAGCTTCACGGTGACGGCTGTGTCGCTGATGGCACGCCTGTCGCGAGCGCTGATCGATGAGGATTACCGGGACGAGAACCCGTTCGTCGTCAAGGCTCGCACCCTGTTTGCCGAGAACGCACACCGCTGGGGCGACCCGTCGCTGAGCAGGGAGATGGGCAATCTGCTCGGCAACGATCTCGGACAGATGCGCGTGCAGTTCAACTTCAAGACCTGGCTGATCGAGCCGCTGTACCGCGACGACAACCTGTTCCTCTGGGACATGGGCGACTCCGGCCAGCAGCAGAGCGACGATCAGGAGGTGATGTACCAGGCCGTCAACCTCGCCCAGGAGGAAGGCGGCGAGAAGACCGACCTGGAGTTGGAGGAGGGCGGCGGCGAGTCGGAGCACAGCGAAAGCGTACAGCTGGAGGCGCCTGCTCCCGAAGAGCAGGCTGCGATAGAGGAAGCGCTCGCCCAGCCCTATCACTACGACGAGTGGGACTACATCATCGGCATGGATCGTCCGGCCTGGTGCACACTGCTGGAGAAGGCGGCGCCGACGGGCGACCCGCGCACCATCGACGAGGTCCTGCGCCGCAACGAGGAGACGGTCAACCGCCTCACCAGCCTCATCAAGGCCGTGCAGATCCAGCGCCCGCAGCGGCTGAAAAAGCAGCTCGAGGGCGACCGGCTCGACATCGACGCCTCCATCGCAGCTACGGTCGACCTGCGTTCGAGCCGGGCGCCCGACCCGCGCGTGCATCAGCGTCTGGGGCGCAACAGCCGTGACCTCGCCGTGCTGGTGCTGCTGGACCTGTCGCAGTCCACCAACGATTGGGTCCCGACCGCCGGCACCACCGTGCTCAATCTCGCCCGCGAGGCGACCGCACTGGTGGCGCATGCAATGGAGAAGCTCGGCGACGATTTCGCCATCCACGGCTTCGACTCCAACGGCCGGCACGACGTGGAGTACTACCGCTTCAAGGACTTCGAGTCCCCGTACGGTGACGAGGCCAAGGCGCGCCTGGCGGGGATGAAGGGCCAGCTCTCCACCCGCATGGGCACGGCGCTGCGCCATGCCGGGCATTTCCTGCACAACCGGCGCGTCGCGCACAAGCTGATCCTGCTGCTCACCGACGGCGAGCCGCACGACATCGACGTGCACGATAAGCAGTACCTGATGTTCGACTGCAAGCGCGCGGTGGAAGACCTGCGCCGTTTTGGCATCCCCACGTTCTGCATGACCCTCGATCGCGGCGCCGACGAGTACGTCGCGCGTATTTTCGGCGGGCGCAACTATCTGGTGCTGGACCAGCTCAAGCGGTTGCCCGAGAAACTGCCCTCGCTCTACCTCCGGCTGACTACCTGAAACTGAGGAACAGCTGAACCACGGAGGACACGGCGGACACGGAGGAACGAGCGTGTCGCCGCCGGGTACGCCCTGAAGGCGCAGGATTGAGAGACTCTCCCCTCCTGCCCGTGGAGGGGTGGCACGCGCAGCGTGACGGGGTGGTGGGAGCCTGCCTGAGGGGACGAAGCAGCGGGGTGTCGACGCAACCTTCGCTTCCGGCAAAGAGGGACATGTTATTGCGTCCTCCGTGTCCACCGTGGTTCCAGCCTTGGGCTTTAGCCGAATCAATCCTTTAGAATATACGCACCGGCGCGGGCGGTGCCCGCGCGTCGAGCTGCCTTGGCATGACCTTCGTCACACTTCTCATCGCCCTGTTGCTGGACCGCGCGCGTCCGCTTCCCGACACCAGCGCCCCGCTTGGATGGTTCCGCCGCTTTGCCGACCGGCTCGCGCATGACCTCAACGCGGGCAAGCCGGTGCACGGCACGGTTGGCTGGCTCGCTGCAGTGTGTCCGTGGGTGCTGCTTGTCCTGGTCGTCTTCTACATCCTGTACTACCTCAACCCGGTGCTCGGCTGGCTGTGGAGCCTTGCCGTCCTGTACCTGTGCCTGGGGTTCCGCAATCTGACCCAGGCTCTCAAGGACATCTATGCAGCGCTGCAGGCAGGCGACCTGGATCGCGCGCGCGAGCTGCTTGCCGCGTGGCGCGGCGAGTCGGCCTCCGAGTACGGCGAAACCGAGATCGCCAAGGCGGCGGTGGAGACGGCGCTGGCACGGGCACAGCGCGAGCTGTTCGGCGTCGTGTTCTGGTTCGTGATTCTCCCCGGGCCGTCAGGTCCGGTGCTCTACCGGCTGGCAGCCGAGCTGGAGAGCCGCTGGGGTCAGCGTCGCGAGGAGGCGTTCGGACCCTTCGGCCGCTTCGCGCGGCGGGCGTTCCTTGCGCTCGACTGGGCTCCCGCCCGGCTCGCGGCTATCGCCTTTGCCATCGCCGGCAACTTCGAGGATGCGATCTCCTCCTGGCGAAGCCAGGCCCCTGCCTGGCCGGAGCCCGAACTGGGCATCGTGCTGGCGAGCGGCGCCGGTGCGATGAACGTGCAGCTCGGCGGCGCGCTGCCGCGCGAGGGCGGCGTGGATTTGCGCCCGGATCTCGGTGAGGGCGATCCCGCCGACGCCGAGCACCTGCAGAGCGCGACCTACCTGCTGTGGCGGGCGTTGGTAGTGTGGCTGGCCGTGCTGCTGCTGATCACACTGGCGCGCTGGGTCGGATCCTGAGGCCGAGGAATTCGCCGGGTCGGCTCGAGGCCCCAGTGCGATGAGCGCCGGCAGTCAGAAGCGTTTCCTGCTGTCCAGCTCTTCACGGAGCTTGCGGTAGCAGTCCAGCCGCGTCTGGCTGATGTGGCCCTGCGCGACCGCGGCATCGATCGCACACCCCGGTTCACTACGATGCCGGCAGTCGTTGAAGCGGCAGTGGCCCAGGTGCGCGCGGAACTCCACGAACGCGTGCTGGAGCTCCGAGGCCGTCAGATGCATCAGCCCGAACTCCTGCATGCCTGGCGAATCGATCAGCGCAGTATCGGAGCCCATGCGGTACAGCCGCGCGTGGGTCGTAGTGTGCCGGCCGGAGTCCAGCGCGAGCGAGATATCGCTCACCGCAGCCCCGGCATCGGGGAGCAGCGCATTAATGATGGTGGACTTGCCCATGCCGGACTGTCCGACCAGCACGCTGGTATGACCCGCGAGGTGGCTGCGCAGCGGCGCCACGTCGCGCTTGGCCGCCAGCGGCAGCAGCGGATAGCCGAGGTCGGCGTAGAGCTTCAGCGCATCCATCGCGCGTGCGCTGGGCTCCACCAGGTCGAACTTGTTCAGCACGATCAGAGCCGCGATGCTCTGATGCTCGGCTGCGATCAGGCAGCGGTTGAGCAAGTCCTCGTAGAAGGACGGCACGGCCGCAAGCACGATCACCATCTGCGTGACGTTCGCCGCGATCAGCTTCTGGCGATATCGGTCCGAGCGGTAGAGCAGGGAACGGCGCGGATCCACCGCCTCGATCACGCCCTGGTCCCGCGCGCTTCTCAGCACTGCCACGCGGTCGCCGCAGGCCACCAGGCTCTTCTTCCCGCGCGGGAAGCAGGCGAGCATCTCCCCGTCGGACAGCTCGACCACGTAGTGGCGGCCGTGGACGGCGACGACCTGGCCTCGAAGCAGGGGTTGCGGGCTGTTCGGCAAAGGTGGGGCGGTTGGGTGCGACGCTCGCATTGTACCCGGCGTGCCGGTTGCACTTTGCGTGTCTCAGGCAGTGAGATCCGAACCGCGTGGTGAATGTAGGTCTGTTTTCGCTGAGTAGTATAGGCAGCAGGTCGAGGCTTCCGGCCTACCTCCGGCTGTCGAGAAACTCTCGCACCGCCTCCGCTGGCGCCTTGGCATAGGTGCCACGACGGCTGACCGGCGCGCCGGTGATGCGATGCAGTTTCACTGCCGCTTCGGCCATTGCAACCACCACGGCAAGGCCGTTGAGCACCATCGCCCCGCCCACCTCGAAGCTCCTCTCGCGCGCGAACAGCAGCATGGGCAGTCCGCCGGCGGGTACGATTACCTCAGCGCCGGCGTCGACCAGCGCCATGGCTTCGCGCGAAAACGCGTCCTTGACCTCCCGGAAGGCGTTCGGATCCTCGTAGGCGCGCATGTAGGTCTCCACCTGCGTATCGAGCGCGCGGACGCCGACCGACTGTTTCGTCAGGCCGAGACGAATGATCTGATCGCGCAGCCAGGGAATGAACACCGGGTTGATGGTGACCAGTCCGAAGGTGCGCCCGAGCGTCAAGGCGTAAAGCATCGTGCTCTCGCCGAGCCCCAGGACCGGGATGTCCACGGCCGTGCGGGCCTCGATAAGCCCGGGCTCCTGGAAGTGCCCGAACACGAAGGCCGCGCACCCGCTGCACTGGGCCTCGATGGCGTTGCGGATGGCCTGGCCTGCGCAGCGGAACTCGGTGAGGGGGCCGAGGAAGCGGTCGGGCGGGTCGATGCCATGCACCTCGAACCGGATGCCGGGCGCGGCGTACTCGTCGAGCAGCGCCTGCAGGCGCGAGATGTACGGGCGCTGGGCCGCCAAATCGACGAAGCTCTGATACCAGATGCGTGAGACCCCGCTCATGCCGACCTCCTGACCGGATTGCTGCTCATCGGCGGGAGTATGCCGGAACCCGCCCGCTCAGGGGCGTCGGGGTCGAGAGCGTTACCTCAAGCGTCTTCTACCAGAAACAGCAGCACGCTCGCGGTCACAGCCCGCGCCTTGTGCGCGTTCTGCAGGCCGGCGGGGATTAGGATCCCAGACCCGGTCGGATAGCGCTCGAGGCGGCCACGGAAGTCGATCTCCAGCTCGCCGTCGAGCACCAGGCCGATGTGGCCCTTTTCGCACCAGTGCGGCTCGACGAACTCGGCGGTGAACTCGAGCAGCCGCATCTGCTTCGTCCCCTGCCGGTGCACCTTGAACCGGGCACCCGGCAGCGCAGCTTGCCACTCGAGAGAATCGAACACTACCTTGGAGGGTTCCATAGTCAGGGCGTCTCGTGCCTGCGCGGGAAAAGCCGCGTGCCCGGCTCCAGGTCCAGGCCGAAGGTCTGCGCCAGAACGTCCAGCAGCTCCTCGTCGCTCGCGATCGTCCGGGTCGTGACCGTTGCGCCGCGGTCCTGCGTCAGCTCGCGATCCCTCAGCACGTGTCGCACCTCACGGGTCGGCAACTGGGCCGTCAACGTCTGCACGAAGCGCGAGTTCGGGTGCGTCGACATGTAGTAGCTGGCGAGCTCGTAGTCCACCTGCTCCTGCTGCTCGAGCGTGAACGCGTACAGATCCTGCCATGCGCCGTCGTGCAGGGACTGCAGCACCCACACGCCGGCTTCCTCGACCGCACGATATGTCCACGCGAACTGAGCGGCCGGCTGGCCCGACCCGAAGGGCACCGGCAGCAGCAGGCCTTCACCGCCGAAGCCGACGTCGGCGATCCAGTCGGCACCATCGGCGTGCACCAGCAGCAGCATGTGAGTGCGCGGCAGGAGCAGTGTGCTGCGATACCGTACCCGCGCGGCGAGCGCGGTAACCGCGAAGCCCAGCTCGCGGAGCACCGCCGCGAACAGCAGATTCTGCTCGAAGCAGTAGCCGCCGCGGCCGCCGGCGACCAGCTTCGCCTGCAGGCTCGGCAGGTCCAGGCGGATCGGCCGTCCCAGGAGCACGTCGAGGTTCTCGAAGGGGATGTGCGACGCATGCGCCAGATGCAGAGCCGCCAACGTGGCATAGTCGGGCTGCAGGTCGCCGGCATAGCCGATGCGCTCCAGATACGCGTCGAGGTCTACCGCGGCGGCCTCGTGCAATGCTGTGCGATCCATCGAGGGGTTCGTCGCTCCAAGTCCGGGGACTGCAGGTCAACGCGGCGGGTGGCCGCGTCACGCTCGCACCCCGCGCATTGTGCCAAAGCCCGCATCCCGGCGTGCGAGCGCAGTGCGACGACGACGATCAGCTTCCCGGCAGATCCGCGGGCGCGGTCGGGCCGGCAGCCAGCGCGAAGGTCGCCTCGGCAGCCGCACCGTCGAGAAGGAAGATCTCCTCGACCACGTCGTCCTCGTCGATATGCTCGCCGATCCGCCGGAACCCGAGGCGCGCTGCGATCGCGCGGGACGGCTGGTTGTCCGGAGAGATGGAGACGACGAAGTTGCCGATGTTCGCTGCCCGGTGCGCCCATCCGATCAGGCCGATCACCGCCTCCGTCGCGAAGCCGCGCCCCCGATACGGCGGAAAGACCGTGTACCCGAGCTCGATGGCGTCGGCTACCAACAGTTGCAGGTAAGCCGGGTTCGGCCGCGAATGGAAGCCGAGGTATCCCACCATTTCGCGGGTGGACCGCAGGCCGATCGCGCGTAACGACCAGTCCTGGTAGGCCGGATCGTTCTCCAGGTCCTCCAGCCGAAGCTCCATCAAGGCCTTCTCGCCGAACCAGGCCGCAGGCACCCGCAGGCCGATAAGCGCCTGCGCTGCGGTGAGGTCGTCGGCGAGGCTCGCGTCGAGGAACGACGCGGACATCGTGCGCAGGAGGAGGCGGGGGGTGACGACTTCCGGGTCAGACACGCTCGGATGCTCCCCGAAGCCGGTCGCACCGCGCGAATCGACATCCGCCTGCGGCCGAAAGGCCGGTGATCTCGCGCAGGGACGATGTGCTCATCGGATGGTCAGCTCCAGGAACACGGTGTCCGGGGCGGGGTTGTACCGATAGGGCGCGGTCGGCTGGAATCCGAGAGACAGGTACAGCGCCTGCGCCTCCGACATCGACCGCAAGGTATCGAGAAGCAGGCGAGCGTAGCCGAGCTGCCGGGCTGTTGCAACGATGCGCTCGGCCAGAGCACGCCCGACGCCGCAACCGCGGGCATGGGGAACCACGTAGAGACGCTTCACCTCGGCCGCGCGCTCCGAGAAGCGGCGCAGACCGACGCAGCCGATCGGCACGACACCGTCCCTCGCAAGAAGGAACGCGCCAGCAGGCGGCCCGTACTCCTGCGGGAGGTGTTCCAGCTCATGGGCGAAGTCCTGGAAGGAGAGGTCCAGGTCCAGCCAGGCCGCATAGGCTTCGATCAGGCGCCTGGCGTCCCGCCACTCTGCCGTCGTGCGAGGCCGGTTCAGTCGAATTGCCATGCGCTTCAACGGAAAGCGTCACCGCGCGCGCTGCTGCGCCTGCAGCGCGGCGAGGGCGGTGCGATAGGCACCGGACACCTCATCCTGGTTGGTCACGGTGGCGTGCAGGTCGCGCAGCAGCCCGTCCTGCAACCCGTAGATCCAGCCGTGAACGGCTACCTCCTGTCCGCGCTCCCACGCCTCGCGGACGATGGAGGTCTGGCAGACGTTGCCGACCTGCTCGATCACATTCAACTCGCACAACCGGTCGCCCTGATCCGCGGCATCGGCGAGCGACAGCAGACGGGTCTCGTGCTTGTAGCGGACGTCCTGGACGTGGCGCAGCCAGTTGTCGATCAGGCCCAGGCGCTCCCCGTGCAACGCGGCGCGGACACCGCTGCAACCGTAATGCCCGCACACGATGATGTGACGCACCTTCAGCACATCCACGGCGAACTGCATCACCGACAGGCAGTTGAGGTCGGTATGGACGACCACGTTGGCGACGTTACGGTGAACGAACAGCTCGCCCGGCAGCAGCCCGACGATCTCGTTCGCCGGCACCCGGCTGTCGGAGCAGCCGATCCACAGGTAGCTGGGCGTCTGCTGGCGCGAGAGCTTGAGAAAGAACTCCGGGTCCTGGCGGCGGATCCGCTCGGCCCATGCCCGGTTGCTTTCGAAGAGGTGCGGAAGCGTTCTCACGTGGTGGCCAGACCTCACTCGAACGGCGGGAACTGCGCGTGCCTGGGCAGGTCGTCCGCAAATCGGACCCAGGGCAGACGCTCGGAATCCCAGTAATGCAGCACGGGCTGCACGGCTTCAGGGTGGTCCAGACTGCCCACCGTGATGTCGATCAGCCCCGGGATGTAGCTCGCCGTGAAGCTGATCTGTGTGCCGCATCCCCGACAGAATCCGCGCCTGGCTTCGGGCGAGGACTCATAAGTGGCCGGCGCACCACGCATGAGCGCCACCTGCGATTCAGCGAACAGGGCCCAGGCCACGGCGGGTGCAGCATTCGCGCGCCGACACATCCTGCAATGGCACACCGCCACCACAACAGGGTCGCCCGTTATCCGATAACGAATCGCCCCGCACTGGCAGCCGCCTTCCAACGATTCTTTGTCCATCTGTTGCTCCGCAGAGTTGCTCCAGGCGCTGCGGTTGTGCTCGAGGATGTTGATGGTGCATGCAAACGGCGGCGACACGGAGCCATTCTGGCGCGCGTAATCTTACGCGGCTAGCGGCCATACCGCCAGGGTGCCGCAGGCACGTTCTGATCCTGCTGATCAGATGCAGGGGAGGATCCCCGCGCCCCTGGTCCTGACCAGGACTATCGAATTTTCGTACTCGAGACTGACGCTCCATGCCCGGTCAGCCAACCAGTGGCAACCACGCCTGCCCGGGCCGGGCACCCTCGACCAGCTCGTAGTCGACCGACAGTTCCTCTCCGGGCGCAATGTCGCGTGCCGCTGTGTCGACCCCGTAGCGGTCGAGCGTGAAGTCCGAGCGCAGGTTCGGTGCGTCGCTGTGGTTTACGAACCTTGCGTCATCGCAGCAGAGAATGTACCGGCCGAGCCGCGGATCGATGTAGCCATAGTGCAGCAAGCGCTCGCGAAGGGGCTCCGGCTGAGCGTGAACGAGAGCAGGATCGACATCCAGGTCGAACCCCGGCGTGAAGCGCCACACCTGGGTGCCTTCGGGGATGGGCTCCAGCGCAAACACTCCGAGCCCATGGATAGGGCTCCTCTGGACCAGAACGCGCACGAGCAGCACTGGACGACCTCGTTAGGTCTTGGGTTCTGCAACAGCGCCGAGCTGAGCCGAGCCTGTTATCGGCCGAACAGTAGCATGACAGACGATGCATGCTCGGTGATCTCGGACAGGCCCTTCAGTGCATGCGGCAGGTCCCCTTCCACCGACGCTTCCTGTGCGACCAGCGCAAACTGGCTGGCGGCGTGATGCATCCGATGCCGAACGCTGAGCATAGCGCGCAAACGGCCAGCGGGGTGAAGCCCCGCTTGTGGGTTTTCGGCGTTGATGCAATTGCTTATTACGCTCTGGCGCGACGCCGTGAGAAGAACATGCCTGCGAAGGCAAGACCCAGAAGAGAGAGCGTACCTGGTTCCGGGACACTCGAAGCGGAAACCTGAAGGTTATCCAGCTGGAAAAAAAAAGGCGTGCCGGGCGAGATCCGGATTTCATCGAACGTGATGTTCGTGAAACCGTAGAAGTTGCTCGCTTCAGACGTATCCGGAAGCATACTCAGGGTCGTGTTTGCCATAAACGACTCGACAACAATGTTGTCCAACAGCGCCGTGAACGTTGTCATCCCTAGGTTCGTCTGCAAAGCAAACGCAACCTCAGTTAGATCCTGGGAAAACAGGATGGAAACGGGATTGTTAACTGCCGCGCTCGAATCGAAATTCGCGAGGCTTGCGGTTGGGAAAAAATCCGGCTGCGTATTGTAGAAAAGGGCCGGTGAGAAGGTAACGCCAAAAATAGCGTATTCATCCGTGACAGGCGCTTCTGATGGAAGCGATACCTCGCTAAACGTCAGTGTCTGTACCGGACTCACAAGGCCGGTGTTGTTGATCAAAGGTGTGGCCTGCGCGCCAGCGTGATAAGCGAAGACAGTTAACAAAAACGCAGCGATCGAGAAACGATTTGGACGCATTTGATTTCCGTGGATGATCATCTGGAAGACGAAGCAAGGTATATCTTCCACCCGATTGAGGATAGCAATGCAAAAAAATTGTTCGTTTGTGACAGCGACTTAAGCCCCTTTCTTCGCCACATTGGTTAGTGGAGCGGAAAGATCTCCGACGACCTGGCGTTCGCATTGACCGCGCGCCAGTGCGCGAAGCGCGATTCAAATCGAACGGCAGCGCTGTCCGGCGCTCTGGTTGACGCCGATGTTGTAAAGCGACCGGGGGTGCGAGAGGTGAACGCGGGAGCTGCGCAATCCGGATCCAGATCGCGCTGGAATGGCGGGCCGGTTTGCCGGGAGAGGTTACCTTCGGCTGCACGGCTTGGCCTGCGCTGCATGCAGGCCGGCCTACGCAGCAACGAGTTACGCCTGGACTGCGAGCGGTCCGGTGGGCCGCTCTACCGTTGCCCGCTCATTGCGGCGTCGTGCTCGCGCGCAACGCCCCCACGAGGCTACCCATGGCGCGATCGAACAGGGGAACGGCGTCCAGCACGCTGGCGCTGCCCGTGCGGAACTCGCGGGCGAGCTGGTAGACAGAGTACTCGCCGACCTTCTTGCCCTGGCGGTTGACGAAGAGGTAGGTGCCCTTCAGCGGGCTGATGTAGGACAGCCGGGCCGGGCGGCGGTTGTCGTCCTCATCGCGGAATTCGACCCACGCCCCTTCCTTGAGCTCCGTGACGAGCCGGCTGTGCTCGTCACCGCTGCCCGCCGGTTCGCTAGTGCCGTCGGGCGGCAGGTCGGACATGCTGATCTCCTCGACCTCGATCTCGCCCTCGCCGAACGGGTTCTGGATGGTGAAGGCGGTGAACTCGGGCGGGGCGGCGGCCGGCTCCGTGTCCTCGTCGACAAGGACCGGGACGGCGAAGTTGGAATCGGGTGCAATGGCCCCGGGCGCGGTGACCCCAGGCGCGGGGGAGGGCAGGCGGTTGAAGTCGAGCGATGGGGCTCGCGCTTCGACGGCCTCAGTGAGCACGGGAAGCTGCGCTTCGGTGACAGGCGTCGCACTGGGGGCGGCCGACTGGCGAGGCGCTGCAGACGCCGCGTTGCTCGCAGCCGCTGCGCTGTTCATCACCTTGGTGTGACAGCGCATGAGCTTGGCGAAGAAGCGCTTACGCGTGTCGTCGTCGTCGCCGACCATCTGCATGCCGGTGTTGAGCCGCTTCAGCAGGCCGGGCAGCGTCCCGGCGAGGCGTCGGCGCTCCTCCAACGTGCGCTTGGCGTTGACGCTCCAGATCAGCAGATCCATCGTTTCCACGGCACTCTTCCAGGCGTCGCTGTCGGCGCCGTGCTTGGCATGTGAAACCAGCATCAGCTTGACCCACTGCTCCGCGAGGAACTTGAGCACCGCGCGCGGGATGGTGCCGGACTTGGCACGCTGCAGGATTTCCTGCTGTGCGACGCCCTTCGCGATCTCGAGCTTTTCGCGGTGCTCGATGCGGCGGGCAGTGATCTTCGCCTCTTCTTCCGCGCGCCGGCTCTCCTCGGCGATGAACGCCTCGAGCTCCTCGCGCAACGGGTCGAAGATGTCCATGCCGTCCTGGAAGCCGTCCACCAGCTTCTGGACCACGCTGTCGATCTGCTTGTAGAGCGGGCTGTTCTGGTCGAACTCCGCGTTCAGCCCGACGGCGATTTCGCCGAGCACATCCAGCAGCCGGCGGGCGGGGTGCGTTTTCTTCGAGAAGAAGTTCTTGTCGAGGATGGCGACCTTCAGCATCGGGATCTGCAGGCGCCCGATGAGTCCCTTCATGGTCACGGGGATGTTCTCGTCGCCGAAGATCTGGTCGAAGAGCATGGCGACGATGTCCAGCGTCATGCTGTCCATCTGCGCCATGCCGCTGGCGAGGCTGGTACCTTTCAGCTCACGCAGGACGTTGGTGGTGCCAGGCTCGACCAGCGTCGCCGCGAGCGGCAGGTTCCCGCCCGCCACAACGCTCACATCGCCGTGCTGGATGCGAGTGAGCGATCCGAGCAGCTCGGCGCCCTGCAGGATGCGGATCGGTCCGGCCACGCTCACGCCTGCCACGGCCGCTCCTGCACCGCCGGTCATGATTGGTGGGAAGCCGGGGACCTGCGTGATGCCGGACGTTCCTGCGCCGGCACCGGGGGCGCCCGCGACACCCGGGGCAACGGGTACGGCACCCGCGATGCGCACGCCTGCCATGGCGCCTGGCATGCCGCCCACTGGGCCTGCGGCTCCGCCGAGGTTCATCGCCACCAGGTTTTGCAGCATCGCGAACATGTCCTGCTCACCTGCGTCTGCGCTATACGCCGCGCCCGGCAGAGCCATGTCGGCTAACGCCGCCGCGGCGGGCAGCGGCACGCCCGGCGGGCGCGGACCGATCAGCCCGCCGCCGGGCCGGCGTGCGACGCCATAGCGGATCTTGGGCAGGATCGAGCGATCCACCAGCAGCGTGTTCAGATCCTTGAAGATGGGGCGGATGTCGTCCAGCACATTGTCATCGAACAGCTTGTGCAGGATCATGCGCGCTTTCAGATTCGGCTCGAGGCTGCGGCAGGTCTGCTTGAATGCGCTGCAGATGGCCTGCGGGCTGAGGGGGTTGGCCTCGCCCTGCAGGTTGGCATCACCCACCAACACGCCGATGCGCTGGTCCAGCGCGGCCAGCTCCTCGTCGCAGTAGCGCCGCAGCTTGGTTGCCATGTCGTTGATCTTGAGCGTCTCCTCGAGATCGTCGTCGTTGACGAGGCCCAGCTCCAGGGAACCCAGCTCGAACTGGCTGAACGCCTCCTTGGGCTTCTTGTCGCGCCGGGTGCGGCTCTCGAACTCGGCGAGGTAGTCGGCACGGAACTCGGACTCGATGCGCTTGCGCTGCGACAGCGCGAGGTCTTTGACATGCACGTAGAGATCGCGCAGCTCGCGGTCCATTGTCTGGTTGGCCAACCCCCAGAGGGTGTCCTCCACCTTGTCCAGCATCGCCGCCACCGACCGCGACAACCGGTCGACGGCGAGGTCCTGGCATTCCTTGAGAAGGTGCTCGAACTGGGCCGCGTGCTGGGACGGCACGGGTCGGTCGAATTCGCGCATGGCAATGACGTTGGATGTGGCGTTGTTGCTCATACCAGACCTCTCGTTCGAGTCTCCTGCCTGTGGTCCCGGCACGAGGGCGACGACCGTCACCGGCGGGCGACGCGAGGGGGCACGGAGAAGCGGGGATGAGCCTACGAGGTGAAGCAGGGGCGGGATCTGGGAGATCCCCTGCTGGCACCCGGCGGTCCCGCTGTCGTGGAGCCCATGGCTCGGTAGACCGGTGACTTTGCGTCCCCACCTTTCGGTGGGTTTGCCCTTTGCAGCTGCCTGTTGCCGGCCCCGCCCCTGCAGGCTGGCCGGCCGGCGGTTCGCGGCCCCGTCGACTGAGGCTGAAAACCGCCCTCTGCAATCAGCATTATCAGCTGGATCGCAGGGAACTTTAGGGTCTTACAGGGGGTGGCGGGCTAGAGTGGTGGAACTCGTCGTGTGGGTCGTCCTGCCGATCAACACGCGTCTCCTTGCAACTACACAAAGGAAAGCTCCCTCTCCTTTCATGCAAGGAGAGAGGGAGCCTTCAGGAGACCGCAGCGAAGGCCGCCGTCATTCGGGCAGGCACGCGACGTATCACGTCAAGCTCACCAGTGATGCATGCACGCGATGCATCACTCCCGAGAGGACGGAAGCAAAGTGCAGGTCAGGACCCGCGGTGCCATAACTCGGGATCGACCCTCAGCTTCTCCCGCTGGATGCGCTTGGCCCAGACGGGGTCCCCGCTCAGCCTGTCGGCGTTGATCACCTGCTCGAAATGAAGCAGGC
>Ga0209705_10000100_pt1 | contig 43015 bp, 39 predicted proteins | sample PPLLaktember2015_5_FD_187262 | JGI IMG/M metagenome (GOLD analysis project Ga0209705, IMG submission 187262) | Freshwater sediment microbial communities from Prairie Pothole Lake near Jamestown, North Dakota, USA - PPLs Lake P8 Core (1) Depth... | ecosystem: Environmental > Aquatic > Freshwater... | reverse complement strand
GTGGTTGTCGCCACGGGCAGCGCACTGGCGCAGGCGGAGGCCTCGAAGCCGGCCGGGATGAAGGTCGAGCAGGGGGCGCAACCGGCGCAGACCGCCCCGAAGCCCATGCAGACGGCCTCTGCGGCCGGCAAGCGCCCGGTAAGGATGAACGAGGATGCGCGACACTGCCTCGACCTGCCGAGCACGGCGGAGATCGTGAAGTGCGCGGAGCCGTACCGATACTGAAGTTGTGTGGATTGGTGCGGCGCAACAATTCCTGACTATTCAGTCTTGTAAGGGGTCCTCCGAGCCATCACCATGGCCTTCCAGGCCATGGAACTCGACCCTCGATCCATCGTTATCGCAAGCGTGCTGAACGCCAGCCTGCTCGGCGCTGTTTCAATCGGCTTCGCGCGCCTCGCAGGTTCGGACCGGATCATCGGCGCGTGGGGCCGGGCGGCGCTTGTACTCGCCGTCGGCCTCTCGGCGATTTCCCTGCAGGGTGTGGCCCCCGACTGGATCTCGGTCCTCGCCGCCAACGTGGCCATCGTAGCTGCGCTGGTCATGGCGATGCGGGCCTTGCGCGTGTTCATCGGCAGCGTACCCAGGGAGGTCCTCGGGTGGTCGTTGATCGCGCTGCTCGCCTTGTGCCTCGTCGCGTTCACCGAACTTCAGCCCAGTCGGGTCGGGCGCGACGTCTCGGTCTCGGCCGCGGTGGTCATCGTGGCGGCGCGCGCCGCGTATCTGCTGCGACGACGGGCGCCGGCGCACTGCCGGCGGTCCTGCCGCTTCACCGAATGGATCTTCTGGGGGGTCGTGGCGCTGACGCTCGGGCGCGTGGCGGGGATTGTGCTCACGCCAGCGGGCGAGACTGGGGTGCTGGAGGTCGATCCGCTCAACGCGCTCACCTTCCTGCTGTACGGCGCGTTCACCACGGCCGCCACGCTCGGCATCATGTGGATGGAGATCGAAAGCCTGCAAGCCGAGCTGGTGCGCTCGGCGCGCTACGACTCGCTCACCGGGCTGTACAACCGCGGCACCTTCCTCGAAGAGTTCGAGCGCGAAGTCTCGCGCTGTGTGCGGGGCGCGCCCGCCTTCAGCCTCGCCATGTTCGACCTGGACCGGTTCAAGCGAATGAACGACGAGTTCGGCCATCCGTTCGGCGACCGGGTCCTGAAGGCTTTCGCCGAGGTGCTGCGCGCCGGCATCCGCAAGCACGACACCGTGGGCCGTTACGGCGGCGAGGAGTTCGCGCTCCTGATGCCGAATACCGGGAAGGACACCGCGATGCGGGTCGCCGAGCGGCTGCGGCGCGACCTGGAGGCGCGCGGGATCACCGTGGACGGCAAGCGCATCGACGTTACCGTAAGCGGCGGCGTATCCGCATTCGGCGAGGAGGGCGAAGACTGGGACGCGCTGTTGTCGGCGGCAGATCGCGCTCTGTACGAGGCGAAGAACGCCGGACGGAACCGGATCGTCAGCGCGGGTAAGCCCGGTACAACCTGAGGCAGGCCGCGCTTCATATCGTCAGGTCCCCGGCGGTGATCTCGTCCATGGTACCCGAGCGGCGCAAGCGTCCCGAGGTGAGCAGGCAGGCCCGGTCGGCGACGCCGCGTGCGAAGCGCATGTTCTGCTCGCACAGCAGCACGGCCATTCCTTCCCGCTTCAATTCGCGCAGCACCCGCGTCATCTGTTCCACGATCACCGGCGCCAGCCCTTCCGAGGGCTCGTCCAGTAGCACGGCGCGCGGATTGCCCATCAGCGTGCGCGCGATGGCGAGCATCTGCTGCTCGCCCCCCGACATCTGCGCACCCAGCCGCTGCGGCATGCCCCCGAGGTTGGGGAAGAGCTCGAACAGCTTGCCCGGCGTCCAGTGCGCCGCGCCGGCCCGCGGCGGCTGGCGGCCGACCTCGAGGTTCTCCATGACACTGAGGTCCGTGAAGATACGGCGGTCCTCGGGCACGTAGCCCAGCCCGAGCCGAGCGATTTGGAACGGCTGCAGCCGATCGATGCGCGTGCCGTCAAAGCGGATTTCCCCGCGGCGCGAGGGCACCAGCCCGAGGATGCTTTTCAGGGTCGTCGATTTTCCGGCCCCGTTGCGCCCCAGCAGCGCCACGATCTCGCCCTTGTGCACTTCGAAGTCAAGGTCGAACAACACCTGGGCCTTGCCGTAGGCCGCGCTCAGTCCGCGGACGTCAAGCATCGTCGCTCCCGAGGTAGACCTGTCGCACGCGCGGATCGGCGCGCACGGCCTCGGGCGGGCCCTCGGCGATCAGCTCGCCTTCGGCGAGTACGAGCACGCGGTGCGCATGCGTGAACACGACGTCCATGTCGTGTTCGGTAAACAGCACCGCGGTGCCGGCGGTACGCGCGAGCCCCGCGACCAGGTCCATCAGCGCATCGCGCTCGGTCGGCGCCATGCCGGCGGTCGGTTCGTCCATCAGCAGGAGCCGCGGCTCATTGGCGAGCGCCAGGGCGAGCTCCAGCCGCTTCAGGTCGCCGTAGGCGAGGACGTCGCTGGGACGCCCGGCCTGCTCAAGGATGCCGGCACGCTCGAGCAACGCTTCCGCCTCGCCGGCGAGCGCATGCGCGGTCGTCGTGGTCAGCGACCAGAGGCGCCGCCGGTGGGAGAGCAGGGCGACCTGCACATTCTCGCGCACGGTCATGGAGGTGAACGTGGCGGCGATCTGGAACGTGCGGCCCACCCCGAGGCGCCAGATCCGGTGTGGCGCCAGGCCCAACAGGCTGCGACCCTCCAGTTCAGCCGCGCCGCGGTCGGGTGCGAGCTGCCCATTGAGGATGTCGAAGCAGGTGGATTTGCCCGCGCCATTCGGCCCGATCATCGCCACGACTTCGCCCGCGCCGACCGCAAAGCTCACGCCGCGCAGCGCCTGCACGCCGCCATAGGACTTGGCGAGGTCACGCACCACGAGCTGCCTCATGCCGGGCGCCTCGCGCGCAGCAGGCTGCCCAATCCGCCGGGCAGTACCAGGACCAGCAAGAGAATCACCGCGCCGATGGCCGCACGCCAGTAATCGAAGCCGCGCGATACGCTGTCTTGCAGCCAGGTGAACAGCGCCGCGCCCCACACCGGACCGGTCAGCGTGTGCACGCCGCCGAGGAGCACCATTACCAGGCCGTCCACCGAGCGAGGCACCGCCAGCGCCTCCGGCGAAATCGAGCCCTTCGAAAACGCGTAGAGCGCGCCGGCGAGGCCCGCAAACAGGCCGGCGAATACGAACGCCGCCCACTGGTGTGCGCGCACGTCGATGCCGATGGCGCCGGCGCGCAGCGGCGAGTCGCGGCTGGCGCGCAGCGCGTAGCCGAACGGTGCGTAGAGCGTGCGCCACAGAAATCCGATCGCAGTGAGACTGACAGCGAGCGTGAGGTAGTAGTACGCGATCCTTCCCGAGAGCCAGGCATCCGGCCAGACGCCGATGAGGCCGTTCGAGCCGCCGGTGAATGCGTCCCACTGGTACACGATCGACCAGACGATCTGCGCGAACGCGAGAGTCAGCATGGCCAGGTAGACGCCTGACAGGCGCACGCAGAACCAGCCAAAGACCACTGCCGCAACACCCGCTGCGAGGGGCGCAGCGAAAAGCGCCACAACCATCGGCGTGCCGCCCTTCAGCATCAGCAACCCCGCACCATAGGCGCCGAGCCCGAAGTAAGCGGCGTGGCCGAAAGACAACATTCCACCGGGTCCCATCAGAAAGTGCAGGCTGACCGCGAACAGCGCGAACAGGAGTATGTCCGTCAGGAGTACGAGCGTGTAGTCGCCCGAGGCGAGCGGCAGCGCGAATAGCGCGCAGGCCACCGCCGCGAGCGCCAACAGCACGCCGCGCGAAGGTGTGGCGAGGGGCGGCTCGACGGCAGCGGGACCGCGCTGCACCGCCGGGACGCGGCCCAGCAAGCCCCAGGGCCGGACCACCAGCACGATCGCCATGACGACGAACTCCGCCGCCAGCGTGAACTCCGCGTAGCCCAGCGCGATGCTGAAGGCCTTGATCTCGCCGATCAGCAGCGCGGCGACGAAGGCGCCGGGGATCGAGCCCAGGCCGCCGACCACCACGACGACAAAGGCGTCGGTGATGATCTGCAGGTCGATCGACAGGGTGGCGGGCTCGCGCGGCAGTTGCAGCGCGCCGCCCAGCCCCGCGAGCAGGGCGCCCAGGGCGAACACGCCGCTGAACAGCAGGTGCTGGTTGACGCCGAGCGCACTCGCCATCTCGCGGTCCTGCGTGGCTGCCCGCACCAGCGTTCCCCAGCGCGTTCGGCGCAGGAGCACCCAGAGCACACCGAGCACCAGCGGGCCGCAGACGATGAGGAACAGGTCGTACTCCGGGAAACTCCTCCCGGCGATGCGCACCGCGCCGTCGAGGCCTGGCGCGCGCGGTCCGAGCAGGTCTTCGGGCCCCCAGGCCCAGAGCGCGAAATCCTTGATCACCAGCACGAGCGCGAACGTCGCGAGCAGCTGCAGCAATTCCGGGGCTGCATACAAGCGGCGCAACAGGAGCCGCTCGAGCAGCGCGCCGAAGGCGGCCACGCCCAGCGCCGCCAGCGGCAAGCTCCACCAGAAGCCCACGTGTGGCACGAGCGCGAGCGCCAGGTACATTCCCAGCATGAACAGCGACCCGTGCGCGAAGTTGACGATGCGCGTGACGCCGAAGATCAGGGACAGTCCGGCGGCGACGAGAAACAGCGCGGACGCGCTCGCCAGGCCGTTCAGGAACTGCAGCAGGACGGCGGAGCCGCTCACTCCTTGCGCAAGGCGCGGACCGCGTCGTCTGGCGGCATGAAGCGCGCCCCTTCGGCGTATCGCCAGTCGACCATCACGCCTTCGCCGCTGCGCCGCGCGAGCCGCCCGACGTAGGCGCCCATGGTGGACTGGTGATCGAGCGCGCGGTACTCGATGGGACCGAAGGGCGTGCCCATGCGCAGCCCCTTCAGGGCGGCGACGAGTTTCTCGCTATCCGTGCTGTTCGCCTTTCTCAACGCGTTGGCGGCCGTGTGCATGGCGGCATAGCCGACGACGGAGCCAAGGCGGGGATAGTCCTGCCAGCGGGCGCGGTAGGCGTCGAGAAAGATGCGGTGCTCCGGCGTGTCGATCTCCCGCCACGGGTAGCCCGTCACCCACCAGCCTTCCGGCGTTTCGTCCTTCAGCGTGTCGAGGTATTCCGGCTCGCCGCCGAGCAGGTTGAACACCGGGATATCGCGAAACAGGCCGCGCAGGTTGCCTTCGCGCACGAACTTCTGCAGGTCAGCGGCGAACAGCGAGCTGAACAGGGCGTCGGGCTTCGCATCGGCGAGCGCCTGCACCACCGCGCCGGCGTCGATCTTGCCGAGCGGGGGCGCCTGCTCGGCGACGAACGCCACACCCGGCTGTGCGGCTGCCAGGAGTTGCTTGAACGAGGCCGTCGCCGACTGCCCGTATTCATAATTGGGGTAGACGATGGCCCAACGCTGCTTCTTGAGCCGCGCGGCCTCGGGGACCAGCATCGCCACCTGCATGTAGGTGGAGGGGCGCAGGCGAAACGTGTAGCGGTTGCCGTTCTCCCAGACGATCTTGTCGGTGAGCGGCTCGGCGGCAATGAATACGACCTTGCGGCGCGCGGCGAGGTTGGACACGGCGAGGCCGACGTGGGAGGCGAAGGTGCCCATCAGCAGCGTCACGCGCTCGCGCGAGATGAGTTCTTCCGCGACGCGCACCGCTTCGCCCGGCGTACCGCCATCCTCGCGCGAGACGACTTCGAGCTTGCGGCCGTTGACGCCGCCTGCGGCATTGATCTCCTCGAGCGCCATTTCCCAGCCCTTCTTGTAGGGCTCGAGAAAGGCGGGGAACGTCTTGTAGCTGTTCAGTTCGCCGATCTTGATCGGCTGCGCCGTGGCACTACCGGCAATGAACGCCAGGACGAGGAGCAGGTTCCTCATTTGGATGCCTCCACCTTGGCGCCGCGATCCGGCCGGATTCGGTCCGTGCCGCCCGGAAACGCGCGCCAGAACTCCCGCCGCACCAGGCTGACGAGGGTGGCGCTCTTGTTCAGGCCGTGGTAGCGCGCCACCACCTCCAGCATCTCCAGGTCTTTGGGCGTGGCGGAGAAGGTACTGATCTTGGATTTTGCCTTGCTCATATACATAACTTATATAAGTAATGTATAGCGTGTCAAGCCCCGGGCTTCAGGCCGCCTTGCGCTTCGCGGGAGGCGGAAGGGACTTCAGGCAGCGTGCGATCCACAACGCGGTGAGCTTCTCCTGCACCCCATTCTGGGCCAGGCGCTGGGCGAGGGCGGCGAAGTCCACTTCGTCGAGGCGCTGATCCTGGTTGAAGCAGGAAAAGACGTAGGTTGTCTTGCCGGTGGCCGGGTCGACATGCGGCTGCAGGCACTGCGCGCAGATTTCCTTCATCATGCACTGCATCGGCGAGTTGATCGAGCCGATGGCGACATGGGAGTCCTTGAGGAAGCGCTTGAGGATTTCATGGCGCGCCTTGGCGACTGCGGCCATCATCCTGTCCGAGCCGATGGCAATGATGCGGTCGGTGGCGGAGAAGGCGATGGGTTGCGCACCGAGCTGCCCGCAAGCGTAGGCGTGCATGGCCTGGACGATGTTGCCGACGAAGGCGCGGTCTTGCTCGCGCCGCGCGGGGAAACCCGGCGCCTCGTCGCAGCACCAGATCACGACATCCGAAGCCCCCTCGATGTCCTCGATGCGATAGCGGTCACCCCGGTGCTTGTAGCCGGCGAAGTAGATCACCTTCGAGCCCGCCGCGCGCAAGGCCCGTCCGATCGAAAACAGCACCGCGTTGCCCAGGCCACCGCCGACCAACACCACGGTCTCGCCGTGCGGGATCTCGGTGGGCGTGCCGGTCGGCCCCATCAGGATCACCGGCTCGCCCGGCTGCAGGTACGCCAGCAGGTCGGCCGACCCACCCATCTCCAGTGCGATCACGGAGATGAGGCCTCGCTCGCGGTCCACCCATGCGCCGGTGAGCGCGAGACCCTCCATGGCCAGCGTGGTCCCCGGCACGCGCAGAGCGAACGCCTCGAAGTTCTGCATGCGATAGAACTGCCCCGGCTGGAAGCGCCGCGCCGCGACCGGCGCGCGCAGCACGACTTCGATGATCGTCGGCGTGTGGCGCCGCACTTCGTGCACTACCGCGCGCAAGTCCCGGTTAAGGCCGCCGAGGAAGGCGGCATCGTCCATCGACGAGGACGGCGCGGTCCGCGACAGGACCCGGCTCACGACCGGGTAGCCCTGCTTGGCGCCGCCCATCGCTTTCACCACGTTGCCGAAGTAGGACGGGTGCAGGTCGCCGAAAAAGCTCATGAAGCGCCCATCCGCATGCCGATGCAGCAACACTTCCGGCAGCGCCGGTTTCGAGGTGTGTCGCGCGGGCTTCACCGGCGCGCCGCTTTCGTCGCAGGCGAGAAAGTACTTCCCGTCCAGCGCCAGGCTCACGCCTTCCTCGCGTGCGAGCACCGTGTTGGGCTGCGTGCCCGCGGCGATGAGCACCGATCTCGCGGGAAGCGCAATGCCGTCCTGGAACACTACCGCCCTGGCGTGACCGTACGCATCGACCTCGATGCGCTGCGGGGTCAAGTTCTCCGAGAACACGATGCCTTCCTCGAGCGCCTTGGAGACCTCCTCGTGGTTCAGGGTGTACGAGGGGCTGTCGACCATGCGTCTTCGGTAGGCGATGGTCGAGCCACCCCAGGACTGGAGTAATCCCAGTCTTTCCTCGGGCTTCACCTCGCGCAGCGCCCGCGCGTGCGACAGGAACTCCTCCGCGATCTCGCGCTCCTCGGCGTTCCAGGCGGGCTTTTCTTCCAGCGCCGCGTATCGTTCGAGGAACTTTTCCACCTGTACCGCGTAGTAGGCGAGGGATTCGGTCGCGGTATCGATGGCGGTGAGACCGCCGCCGATCACCACGATGGGCAGGCGGATCTGCAGGTTGGCGATCGACTCGCGCTTCGCCGCGCCGGTGAGTTGCAGCGCCATGAGGAAGTCCGACGCGGCGCGCACGCCGCGCGCGAAGCCATTCGGGATGTTCTCCAGCACGGTCGGGCGCCCCGCACCGGCGCACAGCGCGATGTGGTCGAACCCGTTCGCGAAGGCTTCCTCGATGGTCAGCGTGCCGCCGAAGCGCACGCCGCCGAACATGGCGAACTGGCGCCGGCGCTCGAGCAGCAGGCGCACGATCTTGAGGAAATTCTTGTCCCAGCGCACCGTGATGCCGTATTCGGCGACTCCGCCAAAGCCTGCCATCGCGCGGCTCTCGAGGGGCTCGTGCAGTTCGTTCAAGTCGCGCACCGGCCGGAACGAAACGCGCTGCCCGAGCGGATCGACGCCCGAGATCGACGCCTCCAGCGGCTCGATCTTCAGCCCGTCGATACCGACCACGGTGTGGCCGTCGTTCATCAAGTGATGCGCGATGGAAAAACCCGCGGGACCGAGGCCCACCACCAGCACGCGCCGACCGCTCGGCGCCTTCGGGAAGGGTCGGTGCAGGTCAAGTGGGTTCCAGCGGGTAAGCAGCGAGTAGATCTCGAAACCCCACGGCAGTTCGAGCACGTCCTTCAGCGTTCGCGTCTCCGCCTGCGGAATGTCGACCGGATCCTGCTTCTGGTAGATGCAGGCTTTCATGCAGTCGTTGCAGATGCGGTGCCCGGTCGCCGCGGCGAGCGGGTTGTCCACGGCGATCATGGCGAGCGCGCCGATCGGCTGGCCACGCGACTTCACCAGGTGGAACTCGGAAATCTTCTCTTCAAGCGGGCAGCCGGCGAGCTCGACGCCGAACACCGACTGCTTGTAGCCCGCCGCGGGGGGCTTCTGTTTCAGGCCCTTTGAACAAGAATCCTTGCCCTGCTCGTGGCACCAGATGCAGTAGTTCGCCTGGTCGAGAGCCCCCGTGAGGTCCGTGCCGGGATCGGTGAGCGCAAAGCCCTGGCGATGGCGCGTCTCGGGCGCCACCGGAATCAGGCGCATGAAGTCGAGCTTGTGCGGCGCCTTGAAAAGGACGCCTGCCTTGTGCTTCGCGCGTCCTTCCGGCGTGGTCACCGCCCAGGCCGCGTAGCGGGCGGCGCCCTCGAGCCGCGCGGCGTTCGCCGCTTCGTCCTTCTGCCACTCGGTGACCTGGCGCGCAAAATCGAGTTCGCTCGCAAACGCGTATCCGTCCGGCGTCGCGTCTTGCGGCTTGACCTTGTGCAGCGCCCGGCGCTGCACGAACAGGCGCTTCACCGAGTAAAGCGGCGCGAGGTCGTGGTGCCGCGCAGCCAGCGCCTGCGCCTCGGCTTCGATGCCGAACAGGCGAGCGAGGAAATCCTCGAGGTGCGGCGCGAGCGCGATGAGGAGCTCGGACTCGTCCTTGCCCGTCGGCGGCGCCGCACGCGCGGCTTCCAGCCGTGAGCGCAGGCCGGCGTCGGCTTGTGCAACAAACTGCAGGAACGCCGCATCGAGGCGCACCAGGCCGTCCCTGGCGTAGAGCTCCTCGAATGAAATTCCGAAGTGCAGGCGCAGCGTCATCGAGGGCGTGAATTATAATCGCCGCTCTGCACGCACCGAGGGGCATATGCTTATCAAGAACAGTGTTTTCCTGATCACCGGCGGCGCTTCCGGGCTCGGCGCCGCCACCGCGCGCATGGCCACGGAGAACGGCGGCAAGGTGGTGATCGCCGATTTGCAGGTGGAGGCGGGGGAGACGCTCGCCAAGGAACTCGGCGCTCGCTTCGCCAGGTGCGACGTCACCTCGGAAGCCGACGGCAAAGCCGCCGTCGCAGCGGCGGTGCAAGCGTTCGGCGGCGTGCAGGTGCTCGTGAACTGTGCCGGCATCGGCACCGCGGAGCGCACCCTGGGCAAGGACGGGCCGCATAACCTCGCGCACTTCACTCGCGTGATCACCATCAACCTGATCGGCAGCTTCAACATGATCCGGCTCACCGCCGACGCGATGGCGAAAGGCGGCCCGAATGCCGCGGGCGAGCGCGGCGTGATCATCAACACGGCGTCCGTTGCCGCCTACGACGGGCAGATCGGGCAGGCCGCCTACTCGGCGTCCAAGGGCGGTATCGTCGGCATGACGCTGCCCATCGCGCGCGACCTCTCGCGCAACGGCATCCGCGTGTGCACCATCGCGCCGGGCATTTTCGAGACGCCCATGCTGCTCGGCATGCCGAAAGACGTGCAGGACGCGCTGGGCAAGATGGTCCCGTTCCCGCCGCGCCTGGGCAAGCCCGTGGAGTACGCGCAACTGGCGCGCGCCATCATCGAGAACGAGATGATGAACGGCGAAACCATCCGCCTGGACGGCGCCATCCGCATGGCGCCCAAATAGCCACGCTACCGGGCGGAGGGCGGCAGCGGCTGCTCGCGGAACTCGGCCTTGTAGCGCCTGGAGCGCTCGACGTAGCCGTCGGCGACCTTCAGCAACGCGGCGCGCTCTTCGGGCTTCAACTCCCGCACGATCTTGCCGGGAGAGCCCAGCACCAGCACGCCATCGGGAATCTCCTTGCCTTCGGCGATCAGCGTGTTGGCGCCGATGAGCGTGCCCTCGCCGATGCGCGCGCCGTTCATCACCACGCTGTTGATGCCGACGAGGCTGCCATCGCCGATGGTGCAGCCATGCAGCATCACCTTGTGGCCGATGGTGACGCGCTTGCCCAGCGTCAGCGGGAACCCAGGGTCCACGTGCAGCACGGACCCGTCCTGCACGTTGGTCGCCTCGCCGATGGTCACCACGTCGTTTTCGGCGCGGATCACCACCTTGAACCAGATGTTGGCGTCGGCTTCGAGCGTAATCGCGCCCACGAGCGTCGCGTCGTGCGCGATGTAATGGTGCGCGCCGCGCAGCACCACCTGCTTGTCGCCGATCGAATAGAGGGGCATGGGAAGGCCGCTATGATACCGGCTGGAGCCCGGGCATGAGAGTCGCAGTCCTCGGTGCGGGAGTCATTGGCGTCACCAGCGCCTGGTACCTGGCGCGTGCCGGCCACGAAGTGACGCTGGTTGACCGCCAGGCGGGCGTCGGCCTGGAGACATCGTTCGCCAACGGCGGGCAGGTCTCCGCGGGCCACGCCGAGCCCTGGGCCAAGCCCTCGGTGCTGCCGAAAGTGCTGCGCTGGCTGGGGCGCGAGGATGCGCCGTTGCTGTTTCGACCGCGCGCCGACCTGCGCCAATGGGCCTGGGCACTGCGCTTCGCCGTGCAATGCCTGCCGGGACGCTTCGAGCGCAACGCGCGGCAGCTTGCCGGCCTCGCGCGCTACAGCCGGGACTGCCTGTCCGAGCTGCGCGCCGACACCGGCATCCAGTACCATCGCGTGGCTCGCGGCATCCTCCATTTCTGCACGGCACAGGCCGATTTCGACGCGCTGGCGACGCACGCGGAGCAGATGCGTCGCCTCGGCATCGCGCGTGAAGTGAAATCGGCGGCTGCCTGCATTGCGCTCGAGCCGACGCTCGCCACGTCGCAGGTCAAAGTTCTCGGTGGCGTCCACGCCCCCGAGGACGAGTCGGGGGATGCGCACGTGTTCACCGAGCACCTCGCGCGGCTCGCCGCCTCTCAAGGGGTTCGCTTCATCGGCAATTCGCCGATCGATTCGCTCGAGGTCGCGGGCGATCGCGTGCTGGGCGCGCGCACCGCAGGTCGAAGGATCGAGGCCGACGCGTTCGTCGTTTCACTGGGCAGCTACAGCCCGCTGCTGCTTGCGCCACTGGGAATCTCGATTCCCGTGTATCCCTTGAAGGGCTATTCGATCACGCTCACCTTGGCCCCCGGATTGGCGGCGCATGCGCCCACCGCCAGCCTCACCGACGAAGCGCACAAGCTGGTGATATCCAGGTTCGGCGATCGGCTGCGCTGCGCGGGCACCGCCGAGCTGACAGGCTACGATACGTCGATCAACGGAGTGCGCTGCGCGGCAATCCTGAAGCGCGTGCACCAGCTGTTTCCCGGGCTCTCAGGCGCGGGCGAGCCGGTGCTTTGGGCGGGCCTGCGACCGGCGACGCCGAGCAACGTGCCGGCCATCGGACGCACGCGCTACGCCAACCTGTATCTGAATACCGGGCATGGCACGCTCGGCTGGACGCTCGCCGCGGGTTCCGGGCGCGCGCTGGCCGAGCTCGTCTCGGGCAGGAGGCCGGACGTGGATTTCGCGTTTCGCCGGACATGAAGCAGAGCGAATCGCTGTACTTCGACGTGCGCGGCCTGCGCTACCACGTGCGCCGCTGGCCGGGGAACGCCGCTCGCCGCGTGGTGATGCTGCATGGTTGGATGGACGTTTCGGCATCGTTCCAGTTTCTGGTCGACGCGCTGAAGGCAGACTGGGACGTCTACGCCCCCGACTGGCGCGGCTACGGCCTGACGCAGTGGGGCAAGTCCGATTGCTACTGGTTTCCGGACTACCTCGCGGACCTGGACACGCTGCTCGAGCGGTTGCACGCCGACGCGCCCGTCAACCTCGTGGGCCACAGCCTGGGCGGCAATGTCGCCTGTCTCTATGCGGGCGTGCGCCCGGCGCGCATCCGGCGCCTCGTCAATCTCGAAGGCTTTGGCATGTCGGAGACGCAACCGGACCAGGCGCCGAAGCGCTACGCGCGCTGGCTCGACGAGCTACGCGCCGGTACCGGCTTTCGGCCCTACGCCAGCTTCGATGCGCTCGCCGACCGGCTGCAGCAGGGCAATCCGCGACTGACACGCGACCGCGCCAGCTTCCTCGCGCGACATTGGGGGCATGAGAACTCGCAAGGACAGGTGGCGCTGCGAGGCGATCCGGCGCACAAGATTGTCTATCCGGTGCTGTATCGCTACGAGGAGGCCAAGGCGTGCTGGCGTGAGGTAACCGCCCCCACGCTGTGGGTGGACGCGTCCGAGTCCAAAGGCCTGGCGCGCGTCGGCCTCGACGCAGCTCAATACGCTGAGCGCCGCGCGTCGTTCCGGAACCTGCGCTACGCTACGCTGTCCGACGCGGGCCACATGCTGCATCACGACCAGCCCGAGACGCTGGCGCAGCTCATCGAAGAATTTCTCGAGCTCCCATGAATATCGACTTGCATTGTCACTCCAACGTGTCCGACGGCGCGCTCGCGCCGCGCGAGGTTGCGCTGCGCGCTGCCCGTCGTGGCGTCGATGTCTGGGCGTTGACCGACCACGACCAGGTCGCAGGATTGCCGGAGGCACGCACGGCGGCACTGGAGGCGGGAATGCGGTTCGTCGCCGGAGTCGAGATCTCGGTGACCTGGCGGGGGAGCACGCTGCACATCGTCGGCTTGCGTATCGATCCCGGGAATCCGACGCTGGCTGCGGGCCTCGCCAAGGTCCGTGGCGGCAGGCGCGAGCGCGCCAAGCGCATGGCCGAGGAACTGAAGGCCAGCGGCATCGACGGGGCGTACGAGGGCGCGCTGCGGCACGCCGACAATCCGGACATGGTCGGCCGAACGCATTTCGCGCGCTTCCTGGCCGAGATCGGCGTAGTCGCCGACACCAAAGGCGCGTTCCGGCGCTTTCTCGTGCCGGGCAAGCCCGGCTACGTGCCGCATGAATGGGCGGATCTCGCCGACGCGGTCGCCTGGATCTGCGCCGCCGGTGGCCAGGCCGTGCTGGCGCATCCGGGGCGCTACCACCTGTCCGCAGGAGCGATGGACAGCCTGCTGCAGGAGTTCCGCGAAGCGGGGGGCGAAGCGATCGAGGTCGTCACGGGAAGCCACAGCCCGGACCAGTACGCGCACTTCGCCGCGCTCGCGCGCCACCATGGCTATGCGGCCTCGCGCGGATCGGATTTCCACGGACCGGACGAGGGCGCGGAGTTCGGCACCCTGCCGCCGCTCGATCCGGACCTGCATCCGGTGTGGCGCGATTGGGCGCTGTAGCAGCGCTTGGCCCAGTACTTCGCCGTCCATCCCACGCATCCGCAGCCCCGTCTGCTGCGGCGTGCCGCCGAGATCGTGCGCGGCGGCGGCCTGATCGCCTATCCCACGGATTCGTGCTACGCGCTCGGCTGTCATCTCGGCGACGCTGCCGCGCAGCAGCGCCTGCGGCGGGTAAGGGACATGGACGACAAACACCATCTCACGCTCATGTGCCGCGACCTGTCGCAAATCGCGGCCTATGCCCTCGTCGACAACGCGCAATTCCATACACTCAAGCTCGGGACGCCCGGCAGCTACACCTTCATCCTGCGCGCCACGCGTGAAGTGCCGCGACGCCTGCAGCATCCGCGGCGCAAAACCATCGGCGTGCGCGTACCCGAGCACGCCGTGGCGCAGGCCCTGCTCGCCGAGCTGGGCGAACCCATGCTCTCGGCCACGCTGATCCTGCCCAACGCCACCGAGCCGCTTGCCGACGCCGCCGCGATTCGCGCCGCGCTCGAGCACGAGCTCGACCTGGTGGTCGACGGGGGCGCCTGCGGTACCGAACCGACCACGGTCATCGATCTGACGACAGACGAACCGCTCGTCGTGCGCAAGGGCAGGGGCGCCCTCGAGCGGTTCGGGCGCATCGCTGCGCTCTGATAAGATTCGCCGCTCCACGATGGATCTCCTCCAGCTCGTCCAGACGGTCGCGATCTATTCGCTCCCGGTGCTTTTCGCGATCACGCTGCACGAGGCGGCCCACGGCTATGTCGCGCGCCATTTCGGCGACATCACGGCGCATGCCCAGGGGCGCATCAGCCTCAATCCCGCGCGCCACATCGATGTCGCCGGCACCATCGTCGTGCCGGCCTTGCTGCTCGTCGTCACGGCGGGCAAGTTCGCGTTCGGTTGGGCCAAGCCGGTGCCGGTGAATTACTCTGCGCTGCGCAAGCCCCGCCTGCACCTGGCGCTGGTGGCCGCAGCCGGCCCCGCCGCCAACCTGGCGATGCTGCTCGCCTGGGCCGCTGCGTTGCACCTCGCCCTGATGCTTCCTGTGGGATCGACTGCGGCATTCCTTGCGCGCCTGGGCGTTGCGGGCGTGGTGGTCAATCTTGTCATCATGGTCTTCAACCTGCTGCCGATCCTGCCGTTGGATGGCGGCCGCATCCTGTCCGGCCTGCTGCCAGGCCGGATGGCCCACGCGTTCGGCCGCACGGAGACGCTCGGCTCCTACGTTCTCATGGCATTCGCCGTGTTCGGCGTCTACGACACGACGGTCAACGATGGCCAGTTCATGGCCAGCCTGTTCCAGCCCCTGAACCATTTCGCAGGCGGGCTGCTGCGGGCGATTGCGAGGGGCTGAGGTGTTCGAGACCCGCGTCCTTTCCGGCATGCGGCCCACCGGCGCGCTGCATCTCGGGCACTACCACGGCGTGCTCAAGAACTGGGTCAGGCTGCAGACCGAGTATCCCTGCCTGTTCTTCGTCGCCGACTGGCACGCATTGACGACGGACTATGAGCATCCGGGGCGCTTGGAGCAGAACGCCTGGGAGATGGTGGTGGACTGGCTTGCCGCGGGCGTGGATCCGAACCAGGCGATCCTTTTCGTGCAATCGCAGATCCAGGAGCACGCGGAGCTGCATCTGCTGCTGTCCATGATGACGCCGCTCGGCTGGCTCGAGCGCGTGCCCACCTACAAGGACCAGATCGAGAAACTCAAGGACCGCGACCTCGCGACCTACGGCTTCCTCGGCTACCCGCTGCTGCAGTCGGCCGATATCCTCATCTACCGCGCACGCTACGTTCCCGTGGGCGAAGACCAGGTGCCGCACGTCGAGATGACGCGCGAGATCGCGCGGCGCTTCAACCACCTGTACGGCCGCGAGGAGGGCTTCGAGGACAAGGCCAAGGCGGCAGTGAAGAAGATGGGGACCAAGAAGGCGCGGCTGTTGAACGATCTGCGCACACGGTTTCTCGAGGCGGGCGACGCCGAGTCGCTCCGGCGCGCGCAGGCGCTGCTCGAGGAGCAGCAGAATCTGCCGCGCGGCGATCGCGAGCGCTTGTACGGTTGGCTCGAAGGCGGCGGGCGCAAGATCCTGGCGGAGCCCGAGGCACTGCTCACGGCGTCGGCACGGCTGCCGGGGCTCGACGGACAGAAGATGTCGAAGTCCTACGGCAATTCCATCGAGCTGCGCGAGTCGCCGGAATCGGTGACGCGCAAGATCCGCACCATGCCGACCGACCCGGCGCGCGTGAAGCGCAGCGACCCGGGCACCCCGGAGAAGTGTCCGGTATGGCCACTGCACCTGATCTATTCCGACGACGCGCGACGCGCCTGGGTGCAGACCGGCTGCACCAGCGCCGGCATCGGCTGCCTGGAGTGCAAGCAGCCCCTCATCGAGTCGGTGCTGGCCGAGCTCGCGCCGATGCGCGAGCGGGCGCAGACCTACATCGACGATCCCACGCTGGTCAAGAGCATCATCGCCGACGGCTGCGACAAGGCGCGCAAGCTCGCTGTGGAGACGATGCGCGAAGTACGCGAGGCGATGGGCCTCACCTACTCCTGATGAGCGAGTCCGTGCAGCTCGCGCTCGCCACGCCGGTGGCGCGCGTTTACGGCGAACCGCTGATCGAGATTCCCGCGGACCTGTACATCCCGCCGGATGCGCTCGAGGTGATCCTGGAGGCATTCGAGGGTCCGCTCGACCTGCTGCTGTATCTGATCCGGAAGGAAAACCTCGACATTCTCGACATCGCCATGGCCCCGCTCACGCGCCAGTATCTCGAGTACGTCGAAGCGATGCGCGCGACCAACCTCGAGCTCGCCGGCGACTACCTGGTGATGGCGGCGACGCTGATGGACATCAAGTCGCGGCTGCTGCTGCCCCGCCCGCCCGCCGCGGAGCAGACCGAAGAGGATCCGCGCGCGGAACTGGTGCGGCGCCTCATCGAATACGAACGCATCAAGCAGGCCGCCCAGGCGCTGGACCAGATGCCGCAACTGGGTCGCGACGTCCTCGCGGTGTCGGTGTGGGTGGAACGCATCGTGGAGGAGCGGCTGCCGGACGTGCGCCCGCAGGACCTGGCGGAGGCCTGGCGTACGCTGCTGCATCGCGCGCGCCTGTCGGCGCATCATCGCGTGTCGCGCGAAGAACTGTCCGTGCGCGAGCACATGAGCGGCATCCTGCGTCGCCTGCAGGAGCGGCGCGTGCTCGAGTTCGGTGAGTTGTTCGACCCCGCGCGCGGGGTCGCCGTGCTGGTGGTGACGCTGCTCGCCGTGCTGGAGCTGGCCCGCGAATCGCTCCTCGAGCTGACGCAATCGGAGAGCTTCGCCCCGATCTACGTAAAATTGGCGCATGCAGAATCCCGCTGAAGCCAAGCGCATCCTCGAGGCCGCGCTGCTCGCCTCGCAGGAGCCGCTGTCGCTGGCCGACTTGTGCCGCCTGTTCGACGACCAGCTCGCCGCCGACACGCTGAAGAATCTGCTCGCGGAACTGCGCGACGATTGGAGCGGCCGCGCGGTGGAGCTCGCCAGCCTGGCGAGCGGTTGGCGCTTCCAGACGCGGCCCGAATTCCGGCCATTCGCGGAAAAGCTGCAGCCGGAGAAGCCGCCGCGCTACTCGCGCGCGGTGATGGAGACGCTCGCCATCATCGCCTATCGCCAGCCCGTGACGCGCGGCGACATCGAAGACATCCGCGGCGTCACGGTGTCGACGCAGATCATCCAGGCGCTGGAGACCCGGGGCTGGATCGATGCCGTCGGCCATCGAGAAACCCCCGGTCGGCCTGCGCTCTACGCCACCACCAAGACGTTCCTGGACGACCTCGGGTTGCGTTCGCTGCAGGAGCTGCCGCCACTCGAAGAAGTCGCCAAGACCCTGGATCTCGAGCCCGCGCCGGCCCCTGTTATCCCCGAGGCCGCCAACGAACCCGCCGCCGGCTGAGCGCCTGCAGAAGCTGCTCGCCGCGGCCGGGCTGGGTTCGCGCCGCGAGATCGAATCCTGGATCAGCGCGGGGCGGTTGAAGGTCAACGGTGCGGTGGCCACGCTGGGCGGGCGGGCGAGCCTTGGCGATGTCATCGAGCTCGACGGCAAGGTCCTGGTCCTGAAGCCCGCGGGCGCACGACCCCGCGTGCTGCTCTACCACAAGCCTGATGGTGAGATGGTTACGCGCTCAGACCCCGAGGGCAGGCCCACCGTATTCCAGCGGTTGCCGCCGCTTTCCGGCGGAAAGTGGGTTGCCGTAGGACGCCTGGACATCAATACCGCGGGACTCTTGCTGCTGACCGACTCGGGGGAGCTCGCCAACCGCCTGATGCACCCGCGCTATGAGGTCGAGCGGGAGTACGCCGTGCGGGTGCTTGGCGCCTTGCGTCCCGAGGAGCGCGAACAGCTCGTTTCGGGCATCCAGCTCGAGGACGGCAGCGCCCGCTTCGATCGCCTCGAACCGTCCGGCGCCGCCGAGGGCGCCAACCGCTGGTATCGCGTCGTCTTGCGCGAAGGCCGCAACCGGGAGGTCCGGCGCCTGTTCGAAGCCATTGGACGCAAGGTCAGCCGGCTGCTGCGCGTGCGCTACGGTCCGGTCGAGTTGCCGCGGGACTTGCGGCCGGGGCGATGGGTCGAACTGGACGAGAAAAGCGTGGCGGCGATTGTGAAAGTGGCGAAAAGCGGTTAAACTTCAAGCCGTTTCAGGGAGATGGGCTTCGGCCCATTTTTTGTTTGTGGCGAATGCGCTCGAAGGAATTCTGGAAACGACCCTGGCGGGGCTGGGGTTCGAACTGGTGGACACGCAAGTGTCGAACCGGGGGCGTTTCTTGCGTATTTTCATGGACAAGCCGGGCGGCATCACGGTGGAGGATTGCGCGCTCGTCAGCCGCCACCTGATGCGGCTGTTCGAAGTCGAAGGCATCGACTATGACCGCCTGGAGGTGTCCTCGCCGGGGCTGGACCGGCCGTTGCGGCATCCGGCGGATTTTGCGCGGTTCGCCGGCCAACGAGTGGACGTGAAGATGCGTGCGGCAGACGAGCAGGGGCGCAGGCGATTCGTGGGCGTACTGCGCGGCGTCGAGAGCGCCACGGCGACCGTCGAGGTGGACGGCGTCCCGGTGGCGCTGCGGCTGGACGGCATGGAACGGGCGCGGCTCGTTCCGGAACTTTAGGATACTTGTGGAGCACGGGCGATGAGCCGAGAGATTCTGCTGCTGGTGGATGCGCTGGCGCGCGAGAAGAACGTCAATCGTGATGTCGTGTTCGGCGCGCTGGAGATGGCGCTCGCCTCAGCCACCAAGAAACGCTTCACCGAAGACGTCGATGTGCGGGTCGAGATCGACAAGAACACGGGCGACTACAAGGCGTTTCGGCGCTGGCACGTATTGCCCGACGACACGCCGGAATGGAACACCGCCCAGATGCTTTCGCTCGAGGAGGCGCAGGACCGCAAGCCCGATGCCACGATGGACGAATACCTCGAAGAGCCGATCGAGAACGTCCCCTTTGGCCGCATCGGCGCGCAGACCGCCAAGCAGGTCATCCTGCAGCGGATCCGCGACGCCGAGCGCGAGCAGATTCTGAACGATTTCCTGGCGCGCGGCGACGAGCTGGTCACCGGCTCGGTGAAGCGCATGGAACGCGGCAGCGCCATCGTCGAGTCGGGGCGCCTGGAGGCGCTGCTGCCGCGCGAACACATGATCCCCAAGGAGAACCTGCGCGTGGGCGACCGCGTGCGCGCCTGGGTGGCGAAGATCGACCGCGGCGCGCGCGGCCCGCAGTTGATCCTTTCGCGCACCGCGCCGCAGTTCATCATGAAGCTGTTCGAGCTGGAGGTGCCGGAGATCGAGGAGCGCCTGCTCGAGATCAAGTCCGCGGCGCGCGACCCGGGCGTGCGCGCCAAGATCGCCGTGCACACCAACGACCGCAGGATCGACCCGATCGGCACCTGCGTCGGCATGCGCGGGTCGCGCGTGCAGGCCGTGACGCAGGAACTGGCGGGTGAGCGGGTGGATATCGTGCTGTGGTCGGCCGACCCGGCCCAGTTCGTAATCGGGGCGCTCGCGCCTGCCGAGGTGAGCTCGATCCTGGTGGACGAGGAAAAGCACGCCATGGACGTCGTGGTGGACGAGGAAAACCTTGCCATCGCCATCGGCAGGAGCGGGCAGAACGTGCGCCTCGCCTCGGAGCTCACCGGCTGGACCATCAACTTGATGAACGAGCAAGACTCGAACAAAAAGCAGGAGGAGGAATCCACGCGCGTGCGCGAGCTGTTCGTACAGCGGCTGGATGTGGACGAGGAGGTTGCCAACATCCTGTTGCAGGAGGGCTTCTCCACGCTCGAGGAAGTCGCCTATGTGCCGATCAACGAGATGATGGAGATCGACGCCTTCGACGAGAACACGGTCAACGAGCTTCGCAGCCGGGCGCGCAACGCGCTGCTGGTGCAGGCCATTGCCAGCGAAGAGAGCATCGACGGCGTGGACCAGAACCTGCTCAAACTCGAGGGCATGGACACGCAGCTCGCGGCCAAGCTGGCCGAGGGGGGCGTCAAGACGCGGGACGATCTCGCGGACCTGGCGGTGGATGAGCTCTCCGAGATGACGGGCATCGAGGAAGAGCGCGCCAAGGGCCTCATCATGGCGGCGCGCGCGCACTGGTTCGAGCAGGAAGGCGCCGCCGAAGCCAAGGAGGCGCAGTAGCGTGGCTCTGACCAGCGTCGCACAGTTCGCCAGTGAATTGAAGGTACCGCCCTCGGTGCTGCTCGAGCAGCTACGCGCGGCCGGCGTTGAGAAGCGCGTGCCCGAGGACTCGCTGACCGAGACCGACAAGTCGCGCCTGCTGGAATACTTGCGCAAGTCGCACGGCTCCATGGAGCCGAAGAACAAGATCACGCTGACGCGGCGCCAGACCAGCGAGATCATCAAGAAGTCCGACACCTCCGGCAAGGCGCGCACCATCCAGGTGGAGGTGCGCAAGAAGCGGGTGTTCGTCAAGCGCGATCCCGCGGAACTCGCGGCGCAGGCCAGCGCCGCGGAGGCGCCGCCGCCCCCACCCCCGCCCGCGGCAGCGCCGGCGCCCGCGCCGGCGGTCGACGCGCGGGAGCGCGAAGTGCGTGCGGACGAGGCGCGCCGGCACGAACAACTGTCGGTCCTGCAGGCAGCGGAACTGCGCGAGAAGCAGGACCGCGAACGGCGCGAGGCCGGGCAGCGAGCGGCGGAACGCGAGGCGCAGGCAGCAATCGGCAAGGCCCAGGCGCAGCCGGCAACGGCGCCGGTGGAAGGCACGCTGCATGCCCCCAAGACGGGGGACGCCAAGTCCGACAAGAAGCCCAAGAAGGCCAAGACCACCACCACCATGCGCGACGATTCGGTGCGCCGGCGCACCATCAAGACGCGCGGCGACATGGGTGGGGGCGTGGCAGGCTGGCATGCGCGGGGCGGCGCACGCCATCGCGGTGGCGCGGCGACGGAGCAGCTGCAGCCGTTCAGCCAACCCACGGAGCCTGTTTCCCGGGAGATCGCGGTCCCCGAGACCATCGCCGTCGGCGAGCTCGCGCACCGCATGTCGGTCAAGGCCGTCGAAGTCATCAAGGTGCTGATGAAGCTGGGCACCATGGCGACCATCAATCAGGTTCTCGACCAGGAAACCGCCATGATCGTGGTCGAGGAGATGGGCCACAAGGCGAAGGCGGCCAAGCTGGAAGACCCGGAAGCCTATCTCGCCGAAACCACGCAGGGCGCGGTACAGGAATCCGACGCCGGCGGGCCGCGTCCGCCGGTGGTCACGGTGATGGGCCACGTCGACCACGGCAAGACCTCGCTGCTCGATTACATCCGGCGCACCAAGGTGGCGGCGGGCGAAGCGGGCGGCATCACCCAGCACATCGGCGCCTACCACGTGCACACCCCGCGCGGCGTCATCACGTTCCTCGATACGCCCGGCCACGAAGCGTTTACGGCAATGCGCGCGCGCGGCGCCAAGGTCACCGATCTTGTCATCCTCGTGGTGGCGGCCGACGATGGCGTCATGCCGCAAACGATCGAAGCCATCAACCACGCCAAGGCGGGCGAAGTGCCCCTGATCGTGGCGATCAACAAGATCGACAAGGGCGAAGCCGACCCCGAGAAGGTCAAGCGGGAGCTGCTGCAGCACGGCGTGGTGCCCGAAGAGTTCGGCGGGGACGCGGCGTTCGTGTCCGTATCGGCGAAGACCGGGCAAGGCATCGATGAACTGCTGGAGCGGGTATTGCTCCAGGCCGAGGTGCTGGAGCTCAAAGCGCCGGTGGAGGCGCCGGCGCGTGGCGTGGTGATCGAAGCCCGCCTGGACAAGGGCCGCGGCCCGGTGGCGACGGTGCTCGTGCAATCGGGCACGTTGCGTCGAGGCGATATTGTGCTGACGGGTGCCGTCCACGGGCGGGTGCGCGCCATGCTGGACGAGAACGGGCAGCCGGTCGATGCCGCGGGCCCCTCGATTCCGGTGGAAATCCAGGGTCTGTCCGAAGTGCCCAATGCGGGCGAGGAAATGACCACGCTGAGCGACGAGCGCAAGGCGCGCGAGATCGCCCTGTTCCGCCAGGGCAAGTACCGCGACGTCAAGCTGGCCAAGCAGCAGGCGGCGAGACTGGAAAATCTGTTCCAGCAGATGGGCGAAGGCGGGCACAAGGTCCTGTCGCTCGTCATCAAAGCCGATGTGCAGGGCTCTCAGGAAGCCCTGGTGCATGCTTTGACCCGCCTCTCGTCGGACGAGGTCAAGGTCGGCGTGGTGCACGCCGGCGTCGGCGGCATCACGGAGTCCGACGTGAACCTCGCGCTGGCGGCCAAGGCCGTCATCATCGGCTTCAACACACGCGCGGACGCGACGGCGCGCAAGCTGATCGAGAGCAGCGGCATCGAGGTGCGCTACTACACCATCATTTACGAGGCCGTCGACGAGATCAAGGCAGCGTTGTCCGGCATGCTTCCGCCCGAGCGCAAAGAGCAAGTGCTCGGCATGGTGGAGGTGCGCCAGGTGTTCCGCATTTCCAAGGTCGGCGCGGTCGCCGGATGCTACGTGGTGGATGGGCTGGTGCGGCGCAGCGCCCAGGTGCGCGTCCTGCGCGACAACGTGGTCATCCATACGGGGGAGATCGACTCCCTCAAGCGTTTCAAGGACGATGCGCGCGAGGTCAAGGCCGGCTTCGAGTGCGGCATGTCGCTGAAAAATTTCTCGGACCTCAAGGAAGGCGACCAGTTCGAGGTGTTCGAAGTCCTCGAGGTGGCTCGCACGCTGTGACCGAAACGAGGGTCACGCAGTGACCCGGGGCCGGCCGCGGAAAGTCGCCGATCAGATCCAGCGCGAGCTCTCCGAGGTCATCCGGCGGGAGCTGCGGGATCCGAGACTCAACCTGGTCACGCTCACCGCGGTGGACGCGGCGCCCGACCTGTCGCACGCGGTGGTCTATTTTACCTGCCTCGAGCGCGCGCAAGCCGAGGCTGCAGAAGGGGCGCTGCGCAAGGCCGCGGGGTTCCTGCGCAGCCAGCTGGCCCGGCGCATCAAGCTCTATACGACGCCTGAATTGCGCTTCAAATATGACGAGTCGGTGGAACGCGGCGCGCGCCTGTCGCAGCTCATCGATAGCGTCCGCCCCAAGGACTGATGCGGCGCAGGCTCGACGGCGTGTTGCTGCTCGACAAGCCGGTCGGGTTGGGGTCCAACACGGTCCTGCAGTCGGTGAAGCGCCTATTCGGGGCCGCCAAGGCCGGACATGCCGGCACCCTCGACCCGCTGGCGTCGGGCTTGCTGGTGATCCTGTTCGGGGAAGCCACCAAGTTTTCCCAGCTGCCGCTGGAGGCCGACAAGGAATACCTGGCGCTCGTCCAGCTCGGGGTCACCACGACGACCGGCGACGCCGAGGGCGAAGTGCTGGAGCGCAACACCTGCAGGGTGTCGCAGGACGCGATCGAGCCTGTCTTGTCGCGCTTCCGGGGCGACCTGGAGCAGGTGCCGCCCATGTACTCGGCGCTGAAACAGGCCGGGCGTCCCCTCTATGCGCTGGCGCGCGAAGGACGCGAGGTGCCCAGAGCTGCGCGCCGCATCCGGGTGCATGCACTGGAGCACTTGAGCCTCACGGACGACCGCCTGGAATTGCGCATACGGTGCAGCAAGGGCACCTACATCCGCACGCTGGCGGAGGACATCGGCCGGGCCTTGGGCTGTGGCGCGCACCTCGCCGCGCTGCGGCGCACCGCGTCGGGAAGCTTCCGGATTGAGCAGTCCGCGACGTTCGATCAGCTGGAGAATGGTTCGCCCGCAGAGCGTGACGCGAAGCTCCTGCCGGTGGAGCGTTTGCTCGGAGAGTTGCCCCGGGTAGATCTGCCGCAGACAATGGCCGAGCGCTTTGTGCAGGGGCAGGTATTGCAGGTTGAGCACGCGCCGGCGGGTCCCTGCGGCGTCTATGGCCACCAGGGCAGGCTGCTGGGCCTGGGCGAGGGCGGGGCACAGGGCCAACTTCACCCGCGCAGGCTCCTCAACTACCACGCAAGCGGCTGAAAATCATCGAAAAACACTTGTCGCTGGCTGCGGCGCTCGGCTAAAATGCGCGGCTCAGACTAGGAGAGAAAGCGTATGGCTTTGCACGTTGCGCAGAAGGCGCAAGTGGTTCAACAGTATCAGCGTTCGGGCAAGGACACGGGGTCGCCTGAAGTGCAGGTTGCCCTGCTGACCGAGCGCATCAACGGCTTGGCCGAGCATTTCAAGTCTCACGTCAAGGATTTTCATTCCCGCCGCGGGCTGCTCAAGCTCGTGTCGCAACGCCGCAAGCTGTTGGACTACTTGCGGCGCACGGATGCCGACAAGTACCGCTCGGTGATCGAGCGGCTGAGTCTGCGCAAGTAACCCCACTGATGCCGCCGCAAGGAACGCTCATCATGCGATGGGCGTTTTCGTATTGCGGCCACCCAACGAGGTAATCCTTTGAATCCAATCAAGAAGACATTCAAGCTCGGCGACCATCAGGTCACTTTGGAAACCGGTGAGATCGCGCGCCAGGCGCAGGGCGCCGTGGTGTGCACGATCGACGACACGGTCGTTCTCGCAGCCGTCACCGCTGCCAGGGAGCCACGCGCGCACCAGGACTTCTTCCCGTTGACGGTCGACTACGCGGAGCGGACCTACGCCGCCGGCAAGATTCCCGGCGGCTTCTTCAAGCGCGAGGGCCGGCCTTCCGAGAAGGAAACGCTGACCTCCCGTTTGATCGACCGCCCGATCCGCCCGTTGTTTCCGGATGGATTCTTCAACGAGGTGCAGGTGGTGGCGCAGGTGATGTCGCTGAATCCGGAAGTGGATTCGGATATCCCGGCGATGATCGCGGTGTCGGCGGCGCTGACGCTTTCGGGCATGCCGTTCAACGGACCGATCGGCGCCTGCCGCGTGGGCTACGTCGACGGGCAATACGTCGTCAACCCGACCGCCACGCAACTCAAGGTATCCAAGCTCAATCTGGTCGTTGCGGGGACCGAGCAGGGCGTGATGATGGTGGAATCCGAGGCGCACGAGCTTTCCGAGGACGTGATGCTCGGGGCCGTGGTGTTCGGACACGAGCAGATGCAGGCCGCCATCCAGGCCATCCACGAGTTGGCCGAAGTCGCCGGCAAGCCGGCATGGGACTGGCAGCCGCCCGCGAAGGATGAGGCCCTCGTCGCGCGGGTCGCCGAACTGGCGGAGGCGGACCTGCGTGCCGCATTCGAGATGCGCCAGAAGCAGGCGCGCAATACGCGCCTGGGCGAGATCCGGCGCGCGGTGACTGCGAAGGTCGAGGAGGAGGCCAAGGCCGCGGGCAAGGAACTGGCCGAACGCGCGCTCAAGGACATCTTCTTCAACCTCGAATCCGCGATCGTGCGCAACCAGATTCTCGATGGCGAGCCGCGCATCGACGGACGCGACACGCGCACCGTTCGCCCCATCAATGTGCGCGTGGGCGTGCTGCCGCGCACGCACGGTTCGGCGCTGTTCACGCGCGGCGAGACCCAGGCGCTGGTCACGGTGACGCTCGGCACCGGCCGCGACGAACAGATCATCGATGCGCTCGCGGGCGAATACCGCGAGCGCTTCATGTTCCACTACAACATGCCGCCCTACGCGACCGGCGAGACCGGGCGCTTCGGCTTCACCAAGCGCCGCGAGATCGGTCATGGCCGCCTCGCCAAGCGCGCCCTGGTGGCCATGCTGCCCGGCGCCGAGGACTTCGGCTATTCGCTGCGCGTGGTCTCGGAGATCACCGAATCGAACGGTTCGTCCTCGATGGCCTCGGTGTGCGGCGGCAGCCTCGCCATGATGGACGCGGGCGTCCCGATCAAGGCTCATGTCGCCGGCATCGCCATGGGATTGATCAAGGAAGGCAACCGTTTTGCGGTGCTCTCCGACATCCTCGGCGACGAGGACCACCTCGGCGACATGGACTTCAAGGTGGCGGGCACCGAGGCCGGCGTCACGGCACTGCAGATGGACCTGAAGATCGAGTCGATCAGCAAGAGCATCATGAAGATCGCGCTCGACCAGGCGCGCGAAGCGCGCCTGGGCATCCTGCAGATCATGAAGGAGGCCATCGAAGGCTCGCGCACCGAGCTGTCGAGCTTCGCGCCGCGCATCATCAAGATCAAGATCAACCCGGACAAGATCCGCGACGTCATCGGCAAGGGTGGCGTGGTGATCCGCAGCATCCAGGAAGAGACCGGCACCACCATCGAGATCGAGGATGATGGCACCATCTCCATCGCCTGCGTGGTGGCCGAAGGCGGCGAGGCGGCGAAAAAGCGCATCCAGGAGCTCACCGCCGACGTCGAGGTGGGCAAGATCTACGAGGGTCCGGTGCTGCGCCTGCTGGATTTCGGCGCCATCGTGCAGCTGATGCCGGGTCGCGACGGTCTGCTGCACATCTCGCAAATCAGCAATGAGCGCGTCAACGCCGTTTCCGACCACCTCAAGGAAGGGCAGATCGTGAAGGTCAAGGTGCTCGAGGCCGACGACAAGGGCCGGGTGCGCCTGTCGATGAAAGCGATCGGCGCGCCGGAGGCGGCGAAGCAAGCCTAGAACAAAGCCACCGAAGGAAAAGAAAAAGGGGCGCCTTGGCGCCCCTTTTCATTGGCGTGTTCCGGGCTTACTTCGCGACCTGCTTTTCGCGCAGCTCGTCCAGCGTCTTGCAGTCGATGCAAAGCGTGGCGGTGGGACGCGCTTCCAGGCGCTTCAGGCCGATCTCGACGCCACAGCTGTCGCAGTAGCCGTACTCACTGGCATCGATGCGGCCGATGGTTTCGTCGATCTTCTTGATGAGCTTTCTTTCGCGGTCCCGGTTGCGCAGCTCGAGCGCCATGTCGGATTCCTGGCTGGCCCGGTCATTGGGGTCGGCGAATACCGTGGCCTCGTCCTGCATGGTGTGCACGGTGCGATCGATCTCCTCGGAGAGCTCGCCCTTCAGCTGCTCCAGCATCTTGCGGAAATGGGTGCGCATACGCGCGTTCATGTACTCCTCGCCCTTCTTCGGCGCATAGGGCGTGACGCTCTTGCGTGTCAGTTCGACTGGCATGGATCGGTGGGCCGGAAAAATGAAGGCGCCTTTTTTAGCAGAAAAGCCCCCCTGCAGCAAGCCGAAAAAAGAGTATCATGGCGCCCTTTCCGGGGTGTAGCGCAGCCTGGTAGCGCGCTTGCTTTGGGAGCAAGATGTCGGGAGTTCAAATCTCTCCACCCCGACCAGGTTTGCCCGGCGGCTGCCCGTAGCTCAACCGGATAGAGCACCAGCCTTCTAAGCTGGGGGTTGTGGGTTCGACTCCCGCCGGGCAGGCCAGATCGGCAGCAGCAACAACGGTGACCGTAGCTCAAAGGTAGAGTCCTGGATTGTGATTCCAGTTGTTGTGGGTTCGAGTCCCATCGGTCACCCCAGCTTCTCTCGCTTCTCCCGCTGCGGCAGGTCTTCCCGCGGCAGCAGGAACACTTCCTGCGCTTGTGCGGACGTCTCTGGCCACGTAAAGGGCACCTGCGGATAGGCGCGCTCCAGCGCCTTGCGCCCGGCGCCCACCTCGCAGACCAGCAGCCCGCCCGGTTCGAGGTGGCGCGCAGCATGCTCGAGGATCCTGCGCACCAGCGCCAACCCGTCGATGCCGCCTGCAAGTGCCATGCGCGGCTCGTGTAGATGCTCGGGGGGCAACGCACGCATCGAGCTCGAGGTTACGTAGGGCGGGTTGCTGACGATCAAGTCGTAACGTCGACCGCGCAGCCCATCAAACAGATCGGAGCGCACGAGCCGGATCCTGCCCCGTAGGGCGTGCTGCGTAATATTTCGCCGTGCTACGGCCAGTGCGGCGCGGGACAGATCCGCGGCGTCTACGCGGGTGCCAGGGAAGGCCTTGGCCGCGAGCACGGCGAGGCATCCGGATCCCGTGCACAGGTCCAGCGCACGCCGCACTGGCCGCGTAAGCCAGGGCTGCAGACGATCGCGCAGAAGCTCGGCAATATGCGATCGGGGGATGATGACCCGCCGGTCGACGTAGAACGCCTCGCCGTCGAGCCAGGCCTCGTGCAGCAGGTAGGCCACCGGCAACCGCTCGCGAATGCGCCGGCCGAGCAGCCTTGCGACGCGGCGGCGTCCCGCGGCGCTTACCGGCATGCACGATGCGGCATCGAATGGCAGGCCCAGGCCTCGAACCACGAGGAACGCGGCTTCGTCCCGCGCATGGGTGGTGCCGTGGCCGTAATTCAAGCGCGCGGCACGCAGGCGCCGCGCGGTGTCGCGCAGCAGCTCCGCCAGGGTCAAGGCAGGAGCGCGCGCAGCGTATCGAGGTAGATGCGCGGCAGCAGTTCGAGCGAGGCGAGCTCGATGTGTTCGTTCAGCTTGTGGATGCTGGCATTCACCGGCCCGAACTCGACGATCTCGGGGCAGATGTCGATGATGAAGCGGCCGTCCGAGGTGCCGCCCCCGGTGGACAGTTGCGGCCTGCGTCCGGCGTGCGCCTGCACGCTGCGCTGCACCGCCTCGATCAGCCGGCCCGGCCGGCTCAGGAACGGCTTGCCGCCGAGCGTCCATTGAACGGTGAAATCCAGACCATGCCCGCGCAGCACGTCCTCAAAACGCGTGCGCAGAGACGCCTCCGTGCTCGCCGTCGAGAAGCGCAGGTTGCACAGCATCACCGCGGCGCCTGGCACCACGTTCTCCACGCCGGTGCCCGCGTTGAGATTGGAGACCTGGAAACTGGTGGGCGGGAAGGCGTCGTTGCCGCGATCCCATTCGAGGGCGGCAAGCTCGGCGAGCGCGGGCGCCAGGAGATGGATCGGGTTCTTCACCTGCTCCGGATAGGCGACGTGGCCCTGCACGCCGCGTACCGTGACCTTGGCCGAGAGCGAGCCGCGCCGGCCCGTGCGCACGGTGTCGCCCAGCACGCTGGCGGAGGAGGGCTCGCCGATGATGCAGTAGTCGATCCTCTCGCCGCGCGCCTTGAGGCGCTCCACCACGCGCACGGTCCCGTCGACCGACGGGCCCTCTTCGTCCGAGGTGAGCAGCAGCGCGATCGAGCCGCCATGCCGCGGCCGTTCGGCGACGAACGCCTCGACCGCGACCACGAACGCGGCGATCGACGATTTCATGTCAGCGGCGCCGCGGCCGTAGAGCTTGCCGTCGCGCTCCGTAGGTGTGAAAGGGTCCGAATGCCACTGTTCGAGCGGCCCCGGCGGCACGACGTCGGTATGGCCTGCGAAGCACAGCAGCGGGTGCGCTTCGCCGCGCCGTGCCCAGAGATTGGACACGCCATTGACCGTTGCGTCTTCACAGCGGAATCCTGTTGCGGACAGGCGCTCCGCCAGATGCGCCTGGCAGCCACCGTCTTCGGGGGTTACGGACCTGCGGGCGATCAGTGCCCGCGCGAGCTCGAGGACCGGCTTCACCTCAGGAGGTCATGTCGATCTTGATGCCGTCGAAATTGCCGGCGCCGCCACCTGCCAGCAGGCCTTCCTTCTTGCCGCCTTCCTTCGGCTCGATCGGCACCTGGGGCATGGAGACCTGGCCCGAGGTGATCTGCCCGGCGGTGGCCTGGTTGATGAGCCAGAGCATGTTGGTGGCGGAATCGGCGTTCAGCATCGCCTCGTCCTGGGTGATGTCGCCCGCCACGAACAGCTTGAACAGCGCCTGCTCGAAGGTCTGCGAGCCCGGCGCCATGCTCTTCTCCATCGCCTCCTTCATTTCGTTGATCTCGCCCTTTTCGATCAGTTCCGAAATGTGCCGCGTGTTGAGCAGCACCTCGCAGGCGGGCTTGCGCTGGCCTGATTTGGTGCGCACCAGGCGCTGGGAGATCACCGACTGCAGCGATGCCGACAGGTCGAGCAGCAAGGTCGGCCGGTTCTCCAGAGGGTAGAAGCTGATGATGCGGTTCATGGCGTGGTAGCTGTTGTTGGCGTGCAGCGTGGCCATGCACAGGTGACCCGACTGCGCATACTGCAGGGCCATCGACATGGTCTCTCGATCACGGATCTCGCCGATCAGGATCACGTCCGGTGCCTGGCGCAGGGCATTCTTCAGCGCAGTCTGGAACGCCTTGGTGTCGGTACCGACCTCGCGCTGGTTGACGACCGATTTGCGGTTCTTGAAGATGAACTCGACCGGGTCCTCGAGCGTCAGGATGTGGCCGGACCGCTCGGCATTGCGGTAGTCGATCATCGCCGCGAGCGAAGTGGACTTGCCCGAGCCGGTCGCACCGACCATCAGGATCAGGCCGCGCTTTTGCATCACGACTTCCTTCAGCACCGGCGGCAGGCCGAGGGAATCGAGCGGCGGGACCGATCCGGGGATGTAGCGCACCACGACGGCCGGGGTGCCCTTCTGGCGGAAGGCGCTGATGCGGAAGGTGCCGACGCCTTCCATCGTGTAGGCCGTATTGAGCTCCAGTTCCTCCTCGAACTCGCGCACCTGGTGCTCGTTCAGCACTTCGTAGAGCAGCGTTTGCACGGCGCTCGCGGTGAGGATGGTCTGGTTCACCGGCATCGCCACGCCGTTGATCTTGATGTTGATCGGCGCTCCTATGGACAGGAAAATGTCCGACGCCTTCTTGTCGGACATCAGTTGGAACAGGCGTTTCATCGCCGACATGGCTCACCTCCCGGGTAGCGCGATCCCGCTAGTTTAATCCCCGCGCAGCAATTCGTTCAGGCTGGTTTTGGCGCGGGTCTTGGCGTCCACCCGCTTGACGATGACCGCGCAATACAGGGCGCAACTGCCGTCTCCCGAGGGCAGCGTGCCGGAAACCACGACCGACCCGGCCGGTACCCTGCCGTAGGTGATCTCGCCCGTCACGCGGTCGAAAATCTTGGTGCTCTGGCCGAGGAATACGCCCATCGAGAGCACGCTGTTCTCCTCGACGATCACGCCTTCGACCACTTCGGAGCGCGCGCCGATGAAGCAGTTGTCCTCGATGATCACCGGATTGGCCTGGATGGGCTCGAGCACACCGCCGATGCCCACGCCGCCGGACAGGTGCACGTTCTTGCCGATCTGCGCGCAGGACCCGACGGTGGCCCAGGTATCCACCATGGTGCCTTCATCGACATAGGCGCCGATGTTCACGTACGAGGGCATGAGCACGACGTTCTTCGCCAGGAAGCAGCCCCGCCGCGCCATGGCGGGCGGCACCACGCGAAACCCGCCGCGCCCGAACTCGGCTGCGTCGTAGGCCGCGAATTTGCCCGGGACCTTGTCATAGTAGTGCGTCGAGGCGCCCGGCATCAGCCGGTTGTCCTCCAGGCGGAACGACAGCAGGACCGCCTTCTTCAGCCACTGGTGGGTCACCCACTCCTTGCCGCGCTTCTCGGCGACGCGCAAGGTCCCGGCGTCCAACCCGGCGAGGGCGGACTCGATGGCATCCTGCAGGGCTTGCGGGGCTTTCCCCGGCGCCAGGGTGGCCCGTTCCTCCCATGCCTGATCGATGATGCGCTGTGCTTGCTCCATGGCTCCTCTACAAACCGGCGACATACTGGTTGATGCGCTGCACCGCCTCGACGCACTCGGACAGGGGCGCCACCAGGGCGATGCGCACGTGCTGGCGGCCCGGATTGGCACCGTGCGCGTCGCGCGCGAGGAAGCTGCCTGGCAGCACCAGGACATTATATTGGCGATGCAATTCCCGCGCGAAGGTTGCGTCGTCTGCCGGCGTTCGTACCCACAAGTAGAACCCGCCCTCGGGCATGCCGGCAGACAGCGGCGCTGCGATCATGGGCAGCACGGCACGGTACTTGTCCGCGTACAGCTGCCGGTTGGCGCGCACATGCTCCTCATCGCGCCACGCGGCGATCGAGGCGTGCTGCACCGGCAGGCTCATCGCGGAGCCGTGGTAGGTGCGGTAGAGCAGGAAGCGCTGCAGGATCGCAGCGTCACCGGCGACGAATCCCGAGCGCATGCCGGGAACGTTGGAGCGCTTTGACAGGCTGGAGAAGGCGACCACGCGAGCGAAATCGCGCCGACCGAATCGCCAAGCGGCCTGCAGGGCACCGAGCGGCGGGCGCAGCTCGTCGTAGTAGAGCTCCGAATAGCACTCGTCCGATGCGATGACGAAGCCATGGCGGTCGGAAAGCTCGAACAGGCGCTGCCAGTCGTCCAATGAGAGTACGCGGCCCGTCGGATTCCCGGGGGAGCAGACGTAGGCGAGTTGCACGCCCGTCCAGTCGAGATCGTCGAAGCGCATGCCGTCATTGAGGTACGTGGGTTGCGCGCCGGCCAGCAGCGCCGCCCCTTCGTAGATCTGGTAGAACGGGTTCGGGCAGACGACGCGAGCGGCGCCGCCTGCCGGATCGATCACCGTCTGCGCGAAGGCGAACAGCGCTTCGCGGGAACCATTCACCGGCAGGACCTGGGTCACGGGATCGGGCGCAGGAATGCCGTAGCGGCGTGACAGCCATGCTGCGATCGCCTCACGCAGCGCAGGGGTGCCCGCCGTGGCAGGGTAGGCGGCGAGCCCCTCCAGCGAGCCCGCCAGCGCGGCCTTCACGAAGTTGGGCGTCGGGTGCTTGGGCTCGCCGATGGACAGGTTGATCGGGTGCAACGCCGCGTGGGGCGTAACGCCAGCGAGCAGGGCGCGCAGCTTCTCGAACGGGTAGGGCTGAAGTCGCGCGAGGCGCGGATTCAAGTGGCGGCTTTCCAGCCGCGCTTGCGGTGCTCGGCGACCACGGTGGTGGCAATGCCGCCGCGCATATTGAAGCGCGCGGTCAGGCGCATGTGGCGCGGCCGCGCCGCACGCACCAGGTCGTCCAGGATCCGGTTGGTCACGGCCTCGTGGAACGCGCCCGCGTCGCGAAACGACCAGATGTAGAGCTTGAGCGACTTCAGCTCGAGGCACAGGCGGTCCGGCACGTACTCCAGCTCGAGCACGGCGAAATCGGGCTGGCCCGTGAGCGGGCACAGGCAGGTGAACTCCGGCAGCGACATGTGGATGCGGTAGTCGCGTCCAGGCGACGGATTGCGGAACGTCTGCAGGCGCTTGCTGGGACGCGAAGGCATCGGAAAATGCGCCGTGGCGCGGCGAAATGGGAGCGCGCAGATGGTATCATTTTCGAAACGAGAACAGACTCCGTGCGACTCAATCAGATCCGGCTTTCAGGCTTCAAGTCCTTCGTCGACCCCACCTCGATCCACTTTCCCGGACAGCTCGTCGGCATCGTCGGGCCGAACGGTTGCGGCAAGTCCAACGTGATCGACGCCGTGCGCTGGGTCCTCGGCGAGACGCGGGCCGCCGCGCTGCGTGGCGACTCGATGCAGGACGTGATTTTCAACGGTTCGGGCAACCGCAAGCCGATGGCGCGCGCCAGCGTGGAGCTGATGTTCGACAATTCGCTCGGCCGTGCCGCCGGCGAGTGGAGCCAGTACGCTGAAATCTCGGTAAAGCGGGTGCTGCAGCGCGACGGCGACTCGGCCTACTACATCAACAACCAGCACGTGCGCCGGCGCGACATCACGGACATGTTCCTCGGCACGGGGCTTGGGCCGCGGGCCTACGCGATCATCGAGCAGGGCATGATCTCCAGGGTCATCGAGGCCAAGCCCGACGAGCTGCGCGTGTTCCTCGAGGAGGCGGCGGGCATCTCGCGCTACAAGGAACGCCGCCGGGAGACCGAGCACCGCCTCTCCGGCACGCGCGAGAACTTGTCGCGCGTCACCGACATCCGGCTGGAGCTTGGCGCGCAGATCGAGAAGCTGGAAGCGCAGGCGAAGATCGCTTCTCGCTACCAGGAGCTGCACGCGGAGCTGCAGCTCAAGCAGCAGCTGCTGTGGTTCCTGCGCCGGCGCGACGCGGCCGCGGAGCGCGAACGGCATGCGCAGGAGATTGCGCGGCAGGCAAACGCGCTGGAAGCCGAGACGGCAGCACTGCGGGAAGTCGAGAGCCACGTCGAGACAGCGCGTGCGGCGCATTACGCTGCGGGCGACGCGATGAATGCCGCGCAGGCGGCGCTTTATGGGGCCAATGCAGAGGTTGCACGCCTCGAGTCCGAGCTGCGCCATGTGGAGGAGATGCGGCAGCGGCTCGAGGCGCAGTATGCCGAGCGTCGCACGCAGCTCGGCGCCTGGCGCGAGCAGCGGGCACAGCTCACGCAGGCGCTGCACCTGTGGGCGGGCCGCGCCGGCGGTGCGCGCCAGCGCGTGGCCGAGTCGCGCGAGCGTGCCCAGGCGGAAGGCGCGAAACTGCCCGAGGCCGAGCACCGGTTCCGCCAGGCGCAGGAACAGCAAAGCGAGGCGCGCAGCCAATTGCTGCGCGCAGAGAATCGCGTCCAGCTGGAACAGGCGAATCTGGCGCACCTGGAACGCGCTTTGCAATCGCTTGCACAGCGGCAGGAACGTCTCGAGGCGGAGCGGCAATCCCTGCAGCAGCCCGGCAGCCAAGCCCTCGCGTCCCACGAGGCCCGGCGCGGGGAAAGCGAAGCCGCCGTCGCGCAGGCAGAGGACAGCCTGAATGCCCTGCAAGGGGAATGCGACGCCTTGGAAGCCGCGCGCGCCGCCACGGCGAGCGCTCTGTCGGGGGCTTCGCATGAGCATGCCGCGCTGGAAGCGCAGCTCTCGACCCTGGAGCAGATTCAAGCGGCGGCGGAGGACAACGCGCCGCTGCGCGACTGGCTGGAGCGCAATGGATTGAGCGCGTTGCCGCGGCTATGGCAGCAGGTCCGCATCGAGCCAGGCTGGGAAGTGGCGGTCGAGTCGGTGCTGCGCGAGCGTTTGCATGCGCTCGAGGTCGCCGACGCGGATCGCCTCCAGTCCGTGGCGGGCGACGTGCCGCCGGTGAAGGCGGGCGCATTCAGGCGCGGCGTGGCATCGGCGGCGCCGGTACCGGCGGGTTACGAAGCCCTGGCCGGGAAAGTGCATGCGGCCAGCCCGGATCTCGGCGGCGCGCTGTCCGACTGGCTGGCGCATGCGTTCGTGTGCGAAGGCGCACCAGGGGTGGCGCAACGCGAGGCGTTGCCCGCCGGGGCGGTGCTGGTGAGCCGGGAAGGGCACCAGTACACGCGCCACACGGTTCTGTTCCATGCGCCGGATCCCGCGGACGCGGGTTTGCTCGCCCGGCAGGCGGAGATCGAATCCCTGCAAGGCCGGGTGGGTGAACTGGCCCGCCGCGTGGCCGAGGCGCGCGAGAACGATGCCCGCGCCGCCGGCACGCTGAATCTGCGGCAGAACGCGCTGGAGGCCGCGCGCGACGCTTTGTCCGAGCGCCAGCACCTGCGACATGAACTGCAGATCGAGCTGCTCAAGTTGCAGCAGGCCGAGGAGCGATACCAGGAACGCCGCGCGCAGATCGACAGCGAGCTGGCCGAACTCGCGCACGATGCCGAGCGCGACGAAGGCAAGCGCGCGCAGGCCGGCACGCAGGTGCAGCGCATCGGCGAGGAGATCGCGGCCGCGCGCGTGCAGCTGGAAGCCGTGCGTGCCGGCTATGTGGAGGCGGAAACCGCGCTCGCGGCACAGCGACTGGCGTTGCAGGAGGCAGAGCGGGCGTCGCAGGACGCGGTGTTCGGCGAACGCGAATGTACCGGCAAGATCGCCGAGATCGATGGTGCCGTGCGGCTCATCGATCAGCAGATCGAGCGTGCCGAGGTCGAGCTCGGCAAACTGAACACGGAGCTGGCGGTGGATCCTGTGCCGACGGTGCGCGCCGGCCTGGACGAGGCCGTCGCGGCGAGAATCATCTGCGAGAAGTCGCTGGCCGAGGCGCGGGACGCGGTCGAGGCGGCAGCGGGCACCTTGCGCTCGCTGGAGGAGGAGCGCTTGCAGGTCGAGGCGCGGCTGGCGCCGCTGCGAGAGCGGATCAGCGAGTTGCGGCTCAAGGAGCAGGCCGCGCAGATCAACCGTGACCAGTTCGAAGGGCAGCTGCGCGAAGCGGGCGCCGATGACGAGCGCCTCGCACTGGAAGCACAAGGCGCGCCGCGGCCTGCGGGCCTGCAATCGGAGATCACACGGCTCGCGCAGGGCATCGGCGAACTCGGCGCCGTGAACCTAGCGGCGCTGGAGGAGCTCAAGACCAGCCAGGAACGCAAGGGCTTTCTCGATGCGCAGGCCGCAGATCTGGAAGAGGCGGTGCAGACGCTCGAGGACGCGATTCGACGCATCGACCGCGAGACGCGCGAGTTGCTGCGCGAGACCTTCGACAGCGTGAACCGGCACTTCGGGTCGCTGTTCCCGGTGCTGTTCGGCGGCGGGGAAGCCCGCCTGCTCATGACGGGCGAGGAGATCCTCGATGCCGGCGTGCAGGTGATGGCGCATCCCCCAGGCAAGCGCAATACCAGCATCCACCTGCTGTCGGGCGGCGAGAAGGCTCTCACCGCGATCGCGCTGGTGTTTTCGCTGTTCCAGCTGAATCCGGCGCCGTTCTGCCTCCTGGACGAGGTGGATGCGCCGCTCGATGACTCCAACACCGGGCGCTTCTGCGACCTGGTGCGCAAGATGTCCGCGCAGACGCAGTTCCTGTTCATCAGCCATAACAAGATCACGATGGAGATGGCAGCGCAGTTGATCGGCGTCACGATGCCGGAATCCGGCGTGTCCCGCGTGGTGGCGGTGGACATCGAAGAGGCGCTGCGCATCCGGGAGGAGCTCGCCGCCTGAACGCGGCGGGCCGGCCGACGCCCAGGCCATGAGCGACCTGCAGATCGGCTTGCTGGCGGTCGGGATACTGGTGGTGGGCGGCGTATTCGCCTACAACGCGGTGCAGGAGCGTCGAGCGCGGCGCGCGGCGGACCTGGCATTCCGGTCTGCCCACGACGATGTGCTCATGGACGGCGCCGCGCAACGCCAGGAACCCCGCTTCGAGGGCTCGCCGCGTCGCGCGCCACCGCCCGAGCTGGCGGCACTGCCCGATGCGAGACTGGACTACATCATCGAGCTCTCGCTGCGCCAGGCGGTTTCCGCCGCCGAGGTGGCGACCTACTGGGCGCCTTACGAGCATCGGTTCGCGGGGCGGTCCCTGCTCGCCGCAAGCGCCGATCGCGAAGCGTGGCGGCCGCTCGCCGCGGCAGGCGGTTGCGCCGCGGTGCGCGTGGCATTGCAGCTGGCGACACGCACCGGGCCGGTGTCCGAGGCGGAGTTGATCGAGTTCCGGGGCGCGGTGGACACGCTCGCCGCGCAGATCGGCGCCAGCGTCGCTGCCCCCGAAACGCGGCAGGCACTCGCGACAGCGAGCGAACTGGACCAACTTTGCGCGGATGCCGACATCCAGGTGGTCCTGCATGTCGTGCCGCAACCCGGGCAGACGCTTGCCCGAACGGACCTTCCCGCGGCGCCGGCGTCCATCGGCGTGGAGCGTCGCGACGACGGTGGATGCGTCCTGTCGCTGGACGTGCCGCGAACGCCCGAGATGCGCCGCGCCTACGACGCCATGGTGGTGTATGCACGCGACCTGTGCGCGCGCCACGGAGGCACACTCGTCGACGACAATGCGCAAGCCCTCGACGAGCGTTCGCTTGCTGCAATCGGGGCGCAGCTGGATGTGGTGGGCAGCACCCTCGAGGCGCGAGGCATTGCTCCCGGCGGAGCCTCGGCACTGCGCCTTTTCGCCTGACGCATGGCCGGTTCCACAGGCCCACGCCAACGCGCTGCCGCGCTGCGCGACGTCCTCGCGCGCCACAACCGCCTGTACTACGCGGAGGATGCCCCGCAGATCACCGACGCGGAGTACGACCGCCTGTTCACTGAGTTGCAGCGCATCGAGGCAGAGCATCCAGAGCTCGTCTCGCCTGACTCGCCGACCCAACGCGTCGGCGCGTCGCCGTTGGCCGCATTCGCCGCAGTGCGGCACCGAACGCCCATGCTCTCGCTGTCGAACGCCTTCAGCGAGGACGAGGTGCGCGCTTACCATCGGCGCGCATGCGAATCGCTGAACGTCGAGGATATCGAGTACGCGGTGGAGCCGAAGTTCGACGGCCTCGCGGTGAGCCTTGCCTACCGCGACGGCGTGTTCGTTCAGGGAGCGACGCGTGGCGACGGTGCGAGCGGCGAGGATGTCACGCCGAACCTGCGCACCGTGGGAGCGATTCCGCTGCGCCTGCCGCAGGACGTGGATACACGTGACCTCGAAGTACGCGGCGAGGTCCTCATGTTCAGCCGGGATTTCGATGCCTTGAACCGGCGACAGCGTGATGCGGGTTTGAAGGAGTTCGTCAATCCGCGCAATGCGGCTGCCGGCAGCCTGCGCCAGCTCGACTCGCGCATCACCGCGCAGCGCATGCTGCGTTTCTACGCCTATGGCGTGGGCGCGGCTCCGGGCGCGCGCTGGCGTACGCAAGCCGGGATCCTGGACCGCCTTGCGGCACTGGGATTTCCGGTGGTCACGGACCGCGACGTGGTGCAGGGCGTGGACGGGCTGCTGGCCTACTACGCCCGATTGGGTGCCCGGCGCACCGAGCTGCCCTATGGCATCGACGGCGTGGTGTACAAGGTGAACCGCCTGGACTGGCAGGAGCGCCTGGGATACGTGGCGCGCGCGCCGCGCTTCGCGCTCGCGCACAAGTATCCCGCCGAGGAGCAGGTGACCGAAGTCCTCGGCATCGACGTGCAGGTTGGCCGAACAGGCGTGCTGACGCCCGTGGCGCGCCTCAAGCCGGTATTCGTGGGCGGGGTCACGGTAACCAACGCTACGCTGCACAACGAGGACGAGCTGCGCCGCAAGGACGTACGCATCGGCGACACGGTGGTGGTGCGCCGGGCCGGCGACGTGATTCCCGAAGTGATGGCGGTGCGCCTCGAGGCACGGCTGGACGGGGCGCCCGAGTTCCACATGCCGGAGCGGTGCCCCGTGTGCGGATCGCCGGTGGTGCGGCTGCCGGGCGAGGCGGCCACGCGTTGCACGGGTGGCCTTTACTGCCCCGCGCAGCGCGTCGGCGCGCTGCTGCATTTCAAGGGGCGCCGCGCGATGGATATCGAGGGTCTGGGCGACAAGCTCGCCGAGCAGCTGGTCGAGCTGGAGATGGTGGCGAACCCCGCCGACCTCTACGGGCTGCAGGTGGATCCGCTCGCCGCACTCGAGCGAATGGGCGAGAAGTCCGCGCGCAATCTGCTGGCGAGCATCGAGCGCTCGCGCCACGCGACGCTCGGGCGCTTCATCTTCGCGCTCGGCATTCCGGGCGTGGGCGAGGAAGTGGCCAAGATCCTCGCGCGCCACTTCGGCGCGCTGCCGGCCCTGCTCGAGGCGGACTGGGATCGCATCGCGGCGGAGAAGGAGGAGGCGCGCAAGGAGAACGCCAAGCGCAAGCGGCGCGGCGAATCGCCCGTGGCCGTGCCGCTCGAGGGCATCGGCCCGGAGATCATGGAAAGCGTGCGCCAGTTCCTGCACGAGCCGCACAACCGGGACGTGATCCGGCGCCTGACCGACGCGCGCAGCGGCGTGCGCCTGCAGGCGGAGCCGCGCTCGGGGGCGACGCGTGCGGCGAAGACGTTCGTGCTCACCGGCACGCTGCCCAGCATGACGCGCGACGAGGCCAAATCGCTGATAGAGTCCAAGGGGCACAAGGTCGCCGGGTCGGTATCGAAGAGCACCGACTTTGTCGTCGCCGGCCGGGACCCGGGAAGCAAGCTGGAGCAGGCACGTGAACTGGGTATCGCCGTGCTGGACGAACAAGGTCTCAAACACACGCTGGAAGAACTCTGAACCGCATGCCGCGTCCGTTGCGCAAGGCCGTATTCCCCGTCGCCGGCTTCGGCAGCCGCTTCCTGCCCGCCACCAAGGCGAGCCCCAAGGAGATGATGCCGATCGTCGACAAGCCCCTCATCCAGTACGCGGTGGAGGAAGCGGCTGCGGCAGGCATCACCGACATGATCTTCATCACGGGCCGCCACAAGCGCGCCATCGAGGATCACTTCGACAAAGCCTACGAGATCGAGTCCGACCTCGAGGCGAAGGGAAAGAGAGCGCTGCTCGAGGTGGTGCAGGGCGTGCTGCCGCCGGGATGCCGCTGCATTTTCACCCGGCAACCGGAGCCGCTGGGCCTCGGGCACGCGGTGCTATGTGCCCAGCCGGTGGTCGGGGATGAACCCTTCGCTGTGCTGCTCGCCGACGACCTGATCGATGCCCAGCCGCCGGTGACGGCGCAAATGGCGCAGCGCTTCGCCGCCGAAGGCTGTTCGATCCTCGGCGTGATGGAGGTCGAACGCGCGCAGACGGCGAGCTACGGCATCGTGAGCACCGAGCACCCCGAGGCGGAGTTGAGCGTGATCCGCGCCATTGTCGAAAAGCCCAAGCCGGCGCAGGCGCCGTCCACGCTCGCTGTCGTGGGCCGCTATGTGCTTACCCCGAGCATTTTCGACAAGCTCGCGTCCGTGCAACCGGGCAGCGGCGGCGAGATCCAGCTCACCGACGCGATCGCTGCGCTGCTGCCCGAAGAGCGCGTGATGGCCTACCGGTTCTCGGGCCGCCGCTACGACTGCGGCTCCAAGATCGGCTACCTGCAGGCGACGGTCGAGCTCGGGCTCAAACACGCGGAAGTCGGCGCGGAGTTCGCACGCTTTCTCGAGGCGCGCGGGCGTGCCTGATGCCGCGCGCGCCTGGGCATTCCTCGACGATTCCGACCTGGTTTGCGGCGAGGCGGAGGTCCAGGCGGCGATCGCGCGCCTCGCCGCCCAAATCGACGAACGGTTGCGCGATGCTTACCCGCTGGCGCTGGTGGCGATGGGGGGTGCAGTCGTGTTCGCTGGACAGCTGCTGCCGCGCCTGCGCTTCCCGCTCGATCTCGACTACGTCCATGCCACCCGCTACGGATCCGCCACCCAGGGCGGGGGTCTTGCCTGGCGAGTCAATCCCCCGGAAGGCGTGCGCGGCCGCGCCGTGCTGGTGCTCGACGACATCCTGGACGGCGGCCAGACGTTGCGAGCGATCCGCGACGAGCTCACGGCGCGCGGGGCCGCGCAGGTGCTTTGCGCCGTGCTGGTGGAGAAGATCCTGGCGGCCCCCAAGCCGATCACGGCCGACTTCGTCGGCTTGCGCATACCGGATCGTTTCGTGTTCGGTTGCGGCATGGATGCCAAGGGTTACTGGCGCAACCTGCCCGAGATCCGCGCCATGCGCGGCGCCTGATGTTCGCCATCATCGGCGGCAGCGGACTTTCCAAGATTGCCAGCCTCGAGGTCACGCGGCGCAAGGTGGTGCGCACACCTTACGGCGAGCCCTCCGGCGCATTGACCTTCGGCCGCGTTCGCGGCAAAGACCTGGTATTCCTGGCTCGACACGGTTACGGGCACACGATCGCACCGCACGAAGTGAACTACCGCGCGAATCTGTGGGCGCTGCGGGAGGAGCAAGTATCCGCCGTGATCTCGGTTGCCTCGGTCGGCGGCATTCGACGCGACGCGGCGCCGGGGGCGTTGCTGGTGCCCGACCAGATCATCGACTACACTTGGGGACGGCCTTCGACCTACTTCGAGGGAGCCGATGCGCCGGTGACCCATATCGATTTCACTGAGCCGTATACGAAGGCGCTACGCCTGCGCATCCTGGCCGCGGCACGCACCTGCGGCGAGTCGATCATCGATGGCGGCACGTATGCGGCCACGCAAGGCCCCCGGCTGGAGAGCGCCGCGGAGATCAACCGCATGGAGCGCGACGGCGCCGATATCGTCGGCATGACCGGCATGCCCGAGGCCGCACTGGCCCGCGAGCTGGGGCTGGATTACGCGGCAATTGCGGTGAGCGCGAATTTCGCCGCGGGCCGCGGCGAGAGCGCTCACGCGGTGCCACTGGAGCGCATCGAGGCGGTGCTGGCCGAAGCCATGGGGCGCGTGAGGCGCATCGTCGAGCAGCTGGTGGCGGGATGATCCGCGAGGTGCTGCGCATGGGTGATCCGCGGCTGCTCGAAGTGGCCGCGCCGGTGGAGCGCTTCGGCACGCCGGCGCTGGACGAACTCCTCGCCGACCTGCGCGACACCATGGCTCACTTGAATGGCGCAGGCCTTGCCGCGCCCCAGATCGGCGTCGGCCTGCGTGTGGTGATCTTCGGCGTGAAGTCGAATCCAAGGTATCCGCAGGTCGAGGAGGTGCCCGATACGGTACTCATCAATCCGGTACTCGAGCCGCTCGCCTCGGACCAGGAGGAGGACTGGGAGGGCTGCCTGTCGGTGCCGGGTATGCGCGGCGCGGTGCCGCGTTACCGCCACCTGCGTTATTCGGGCTACGACGCGCAGGGCCGGCGTGTCGAGCGCACGGTGGAGGGATTTCATGCGCGGGTGGTGCAGCACGAGTGCGACCACCTCGACGGCATCCTCTATCCGATGCGCGTGCGGGACTTTCGCAAGTTCGGCTTCATCGAGGCGCTGTTTCCGGGACAGGCGCTGCCGCCGGAGGACTGACGCCCAGCTCGCGCAGCAGCTGCTGTTCGAGCTGCAGCACCAGCTTCGGGCGCGACAGCGCCTCCCCGGAAACCAGGAACACGTCTTCGGCACGGTCGCCGAGCGTGTTGATTTTCGCCGTGTGCACGCTCACGCCGTGCTGCGTGAGCGTGCGCGCCAGGGCATACAGCAGTCCGGGCCGGTCGCTGGCGACGACGGACAGCACCTGGTAGACGCCGCGCTCGTCGGGACGCAGGTCGACCACCGGCGATACCGGAAAATGCCGCGCACGACGCGACATCCGCCCGCCGCGCGGTGCCGGCAAGGGTGCCTGCGACTCCAGCTCGTCCGCGAGTTCCTTCTCGATCTGCATGAGCATGTCGCGATAGTGCGCACCGGGCCCC
>Ga0209705_10000098_pt1 | contig 44049 bp, 35 predicted proteins | sample PPLLaktember2015_5_FD_187262 | JGI IMG/M metagenome (GOLD analysis project Ga0209705, IMG submission 187262) | Freshwater sediment microbial communities from Prairie Pothole Lake near Jamestown, North Dakota, USA - PPLs Lake P8 Core (1) Depth... | ecosystem: Environmental > Aquatic > Freshwater... | reverse complement strand
GCCCGTCGATCCGCCCGGCCTTCAGCTGATCGCCCAGCTCGTGACAGTACCGCAACCGGGCCGCATCGTCAGGCCTGGCCACCCCTCCGGCATTCAGGGTCAGGCCATGGAGGCCGGCCTGGTACGCCGCTGGCTCGTAGGCCATTGGCGAGGCCCCGCACTGCGGCGGCGGGTATAGCACCAGGTGGTCGTACTCCGGCAGCGCACGACTCCACACCGGGGACACCATCGGGTTGTCCCAGGCATAGAACGCGGGGGATCGCGCGCTGCGACGACGCTCTTCGTGGGCGCCGTGCAGGTCGAGCGCCTGCAGGGTCACGAACGTGAGGAGCATGGTGAGCGCCACGCGCGACGGCAACCGGGTCGACACCGCCGCCAGCGCCCACGCCACGACCAGGTACCCGAGTGGCCAGAAGAACCGGCCGGTGGAACGAAACACCGCAAACCGCTCGGTCCACGGCCCCGAATAGTCGAGAAGAACGCCGCCGCCCGCGGTGACCTTGGGGCTCAAGGCAAAGGCGCCCATCAGGACCGCCACGGCGAAGAGGGCGGCGCCGAAGCCCTGCCAGGCCGAACGCGTCGGCGCGAAGGCGGCGACGGGACCCACGCGTCTCGCCACGAGTGCAGCGGCGGTGAGCACGAGCATCAAGGTGCCGAGGCCGAGGTATTGGAAGCCTTCAAAGTCCTGCCCCGCCGTCGCCCGGGGCAGGTCCGGAAGGAACTGCGACCATCCTGTATGGGTTACGGGGGCCAGCAGGTTCATTGAGTAGTGCCCGAGCCCCTCGGTCGCCATTGACTCGGCGCCCGACACGCTGAAGAGCCCCGCGGCCCACCAGCCGAGCAGCGTGGCCGCGCCCGCAAGGACCAGCAGCGATACGCGCCCGGCGAATGCGCGCGACGCGGGCGTCAGGACCACGGCCGACAGCATCGCCAGCGCCATCATCGCCAGGTAGGGATGCAGCAGGCCGCCCACGAGGCCCAGCGCGGCCCACTCGCCCGCGCGGAACCGTCCGGCCTCGCCGCGCGCGGCGATGACGAGCACCCACAGCAGCAGCCAGTGCGCACAGAGTGCGGGGTGGCCGATGCGAATCAGCAGCGTCGGCATCAGCACGAGGAGCGCGGCGCCACTCACCTGCACCCACACGCGCGGCGTCCACCGCGACATCAGCCACGCGCCAAACGCCCCTTGGAGCGCGAAGCACGCGAGCAGCCACGGGCCGATGTACTGGAACGTGGCCGGCAGCCACGCGTGGAACGGTTTGAGCGCGAACGCGACGAGCGGAATCGAGTCGGTGAACCCGATCGAGGTGCCCATGGGTGCGTAGTAGGAATGGATGAGCCCCGGAGGCCAGTGCCACGCTTCGCCGCGAAAGAAGTGCCAGCCGAAGAAGTGGATCGGCCAGTCGTAGCGCATCAACCAGCCGATCTCTCCCGGGTCGAGTGCGCGCGTGCCGGCGATCCACACGAAGAAGCCGGCGCCTACGAGCGCGCCGAGCAGCCTACCCATCCGCGCCTTCCACGAGCGCAGCAGCGAGAAGCGGGATGAGGATCTCGTGGTGACCGGTGAGCGAGTAGCCGTGCCCCACGCCGGCCGTCGGCCGTGTCACGACGTTCGTCTGCGGCCGGTAGTGCCTGAGAAAGTCGAGATTCACCGTCGTCAGCCCGTCGAGCGAGCGTCCGGCGTTCCGCGCCAGCGCGACGGCCTTGAGGAACACCTCCGGCAGCACGACCGCGGATCCGCAGTTCAGATAGACGCCGCCCTCGAGGCGGGCTACCGAAGACGCAAAGTACCGGAAGTCGCGCAGGCTGCCCTCACCGATGGCGGCGCCCGATGCGCCCGGGTGCATGTGGATGATGTCGGTGCCGATCGCCACGTGAACCGTGATGGGAATCTCGAGGCGCGCCGACGACCGAAGAGGCTCCGGTCCGCATGCGGGGGCTGCTTCGTGGCCAGGTACTGGGCCACGGCCTGCCCCAGCCCCAGGCCCCGGCTCACGCCCTCGCTGATGGCCCGATTGAGCTCGGCGCCCGTCTCCTCGGCCATACCGAACGTGCCCGGCCCGAGCGCGCTGTCCACGTCTTCCGAGGTCGAGCCGGCCAGCGCGATCTCGAAGTCGTGAATCAGGCCCGCCCCGTTGGTGGCGATCGCCGAGACGAAGCCGCGCGCCATGAGGTCCACCAGGACGGACGAGAGGCCGGTCTTCACCACGTGCGCGCCCAGGCCCCAGACGATCGCCCGGCCGCCGCGCCGCGCCGCCAGCACCGACGAGATGACCGCACGGAGGTCGTCGCCCGCGAGCAGTCGAGGGAGGCCGTCGACGAAGGCCCCCACGCCCTCGCCCTTCTGGTGCGGCCGCGCGAACTGCGACAGGGTGACCTTGCTGGCCCGGGACCGCAAAGGGTAGGTGCGGACGTGCGAGAGGTCGAACTCTTCGTACGGGAGCTTCATGCGCGCCTATAGCCTACACGCGAGGCCGGGCCTAGAGGATCAGCATCGCGTCGCCATAGCTGTAGAAGCGGTAGCGCGCGGCCACGGCCTCGCGATAGGCGGCCAGCACATGCTCGCGGCCGGCAAAAGCCGATACCAGCATCAGCAGCGACGACCGGGGCAGGTGGAAGTTCGTGATCAGTCCCGACACGAGGCGGAACGCGTGGCCGGGGCGGATGAAGAGCGTCGTCTCGCCCTGCTGCGGCGCCACGCGGCCGTCGTCAGACAGCGCGAGCGACTCGAGGGTGCGGGTGGTCGTCGTGCCCACTGCCACGATGCGCCGGCGCCCGGCCCGCGCGCGCGACAGCGCTGCCGCGGCCGGCGGCGACACCTCGAAGTGCTCCGCCTCCACCTGGTGCTCCTCGATGTTCTCGACGCGCACGGGCTGAAAGGTGCCGTATCCGACGTGAAGGGTCACGGCCACGTGCTCGATGCCGCGCCTCTCCAGGGCATTGAAGACGGCATCGGTGAAGTGGAGGCCGGCCGTCGGCGCGGCGATGGCCCCCTCCGCGCGGGCGTACACCGTCTGGTAGCGCTCGCGATCGGTCGATGTGTCCTCGCGCTTCACGTACGGCGGCAGCGGCATGTGACCCACCGCGTGAATCGCATCCCACACAGGGAGGCCCTCTGCCGCACGCAGCCGGACCAGGCGGCGGCCGTGAAAGTGCCGGCTGAGCACCTCGGCTTCGAGCGTGTGCCCGTCGCGCTCGAACACCATCCGCGACCCGGACTTCAGGCGCTGCCCGGGATGGACGAGCGCCACCCAGGTGTCGGGCTCGTCGCCACGCTTCACCAGGAAGCACTCCGCGGCGCCACCGCCCGGCAGCCGCCGGCCGATCAGGCGCGCCGGAAACACGCGCGTGTCGTTCACGACCAGCAGGTCGCCCGGGGCCAGCAGGTCGGGAAGCTCCGAGAACTGGTGATGAGTGACGACGCCGTCGTGCCGTCCCAGCCTGAGCAGCCGCGACGCCCCCCGCTCGTTCGGCGGACTCTGGGCAATCAGCTCGGGAGGCAACTCGAAATCGAACTCGGACACCAGCACGGGATCAGAGTGTACCCGCGAGTCTTCCTCCGTGCCCTACGTGGCCGGTCGTCGTGCTTTCCGGGGCGAGCAAAACCAACAAAAAAAGGCCCGGACATCCCTGGAATGCCCGGGCCAACCCGTGTGAACCTGGACGACTGATTTAATGGACGCGGCCGCGTCGCGCGCTTCGCTGCAGGCGCCAGTCCTCCGCCAGCACCGACCAGAGCACCTGATCGAAGAACTGGCCGTGACGCTTGAACGAGCGGCGCAACACCCCTTCCTGGACCGCGCCGATCTTCCTGAGGGCGCCGTTGCCGCGCCCGTTCATCACCGCGGCCCGCGCTTCGAGCCGCTGCACGCCGACCGTGTCGAAGGCGAACTCGAGCACCTGCTTCGCGCATTGAATGAAGAGGCCCGCTCCCCAGAACGCCGATCCCATCGCAAAGCCCCACTCGGCGGTGGCGAAGCCGGCCTCGAGCTGGCGGAGCTGGAACACTCCTACGGCGGAGTCCACGCCGTCCGGCACCACCGCGAAGCAGGCGTATTGCCCCACTTCCCTGTCACGATGTGCCTTCGCGATGTAGCCTTCGAAGCCTTCAACCGAGTGCGGCGGCGGCAGGATGAATCGCGAGACATCCTCGGTGCTGAGATGGGCCATCAGCGACGCAGCATCCTCCCGGTGCACCTCGCGCAGCGTGCACGTGGCCAGCTTGAAGGCGGGCAGCCCCTTCCGCCAATCGGGTGACACATCTGCCGTGGCGACCCCGACCGTCGCCCTCGACTCGTGACGCTTCGATCCTTGCTGAAACGGCGTCTTCTCCACTAGCGGCCTCTTCGGGCTTGAACGTGACACGGTGCGCGCTTCACGGTTGCGGGCGATGACGCCGGCCCTAGTGCACGATCTCCGGGCGCCACACCGACTTCGCCTGCCGCCAGTCGGCGGCGAGGATCGACCACAGCGCCTGGTCGAGATACCGGCCATCCTTGCGGAACGCCCGGCGCAGCACTCCCTCCTGGACGGCGCCCATCTTGCGCAGCGCGCCGTTCCCGCGCCCGTTGGCCACCGCCGACCGCGCCTCGAGCCGCGTGACCCCCACCGTGTCGATGGCGAAGTCCACGATCATCCGCCCGGCATCGACGAAGTAGCCGCCGCCCCAGAACGCCGACGCGATGGCGAATCCCCACTCGGCCGTCGTGAAACCGGAGTCGATCTGGCGAAGCTGGAAGAGGCCGATCGGGTGGGTCATCCCGTGCGGCACCACCGCGAAGCACGCATAGCGTCCATGGCCGCGCTCACGCTGGGCCCACTGGATGAAGCGCTCGAAGCCCTCGACGGTGTCCGGCGGCGTCGAGATGAAGCGCGCCACCTCCTCCGCCGTCATGGTCGCCAGCAGCGCCGGCGCGTCCGACAGCTTGAGCTCGCGCAGGGTGACGCGCGTGCCCACCATCGTCGGCAGCTGCTGCCGCCAGTCCGGCGTCGCGGTCGGAAGGATTGCGGTATGCGCGTGCTCCACCGTCGCGACCGCGCGCTGAAGATTTGGTTGATATGCCATCTTGTCCATTAGCGCTGCCCCTCATTCACCCGAGTGGCCGCGCGTTCGCCCCACACGATGTTCTGACCCCAGACGATGTTGTCTTCACCCCAGACGATGTTGTCTTCGCCCCACACGATGTTGGCGGCCGCCAGGTCGCCCCACACGATGTTGAATCCCGCGAAACGCGGATCGGAGAAGTCACGCGGCTGGACGAGGTGATCACCCCAGACGATGTTGTCGCCCCACACGATGTTCTCGCCCCACACGATGTTGTCGCCCCACACGATGTTGTCGCCCCAGACGATGTTGTCGCCCCACACGATGTTGTCGCCGGCCACCGCGTCACCCCAGACGATGTTGTCGCCCCAGACGATGTTGTCGCCCCACACGATGTTGTCGCCCCACACGATGTTGAGGCCCCACACCGGCAGGTTGTAGAAGACCGAGTCGCCCCACACGATGTTGTCGCCCCACACGATGTGGCCGGCCCACGCATGTGACTGGCCGTCCAGGACCGTCTGGCACGGATTGGCCAGGCCCTCGGTGCGAAGGCTGTCGTCGCAGTGCGCCATCGAGAGCCACGACTCCTCGACGTCGGTCACGCGGCGGTTGATGTCCGAGGCCAGGCGCAGCGCGCCTTCGCCGTTGGCGCCGCCCGTGCCTTGCACCAGCACGTGATACGGGAAGCCGTTCTCGTCGGCGAGCGGCACGGCGGTGAACTGCAGCAGCGCCTTCGCGAAGTTGGGTGTCATCGCGGGCACTTCGTTCTTGAGCAGCGCCACGAGGCCGCTGGTCAAGCCCGCCGCCATGCTGGTGCCCGAGAGCTGCAGGAATGCCTTGCCGGACGGGCCAGGCACGACCAGGGCCGGATGCGAGAGCTCGAGCGCACTGCCCGGGGCAAGCTCCGAAGGCAGCATGTGACCGGGCGCGACGACGTCGGGCTTGGCCAGACCGTCGTACCACGTGGGACCGCGCGAGCTGTAGGGCGAGACCTGATCGTCCCCGCGGCCCGCCGTGCCATTGTGGTTGAACGCGCCTACCGTGATGGCCGACGGCGCGTTGCCCGGCGACGTGATGCCCGCATAACCGACCTGCCCGTTCGCGCCCACGCCGTAGTTGCCCGCCGAGGCCACGACGATGATGCCCGCCTGCACCGCGCTCTCCACCGCCTGCACCAGCGGGTCGGTGGCGGCCGCCTCGAAGATCGGATGACCCAGCGACAGGTTGATGATGTCGATCCCGAGACGGCGGCGGTTGGCCACCGCGAACTCGAGCGCGCGGATCACGTCGCTGGTGCGGCCGCGGCCCGACGCGTCGAGCACCTTCATCCCGACGAACTGGACCCCGGGGGCCACGCCCTGCATCGCCCGGTCATCGGACCGCTGCCGGCCGCCGATGAGGCCCGCGATGTGGGTTCCGTGACCGTAGTCGTCGTAAGGCAGCGACCGCGTGACGCCCGCCGCCTGGGTGAAGTCGAAGAAGGCGGCAATGCGGCCAGCAAACGCGGCCGAGGGGTGAATGCCCGAGTCGATGAGTGCCACCGTGACACCGGCCCCGGCGCGGCGCCCGGTGGACAGCCCCATGGCCGCGAGGGCCGGGTTGCTGGCGATCGGGTCGGCCGTGCCGTGCCGGGCGAACGACGCGCTGGGGGAGACCACCGCATCGACGGAGCACCCGTCCGCCGCGGGACCGCCGCACACGGCGTCGAGCTCGGCCGCCGAGAGCTCCACCGACAACGCATCGATGGACTCGTGCTCGGCTCCGACCTCTTTCCCTTGTGCGGCGAGCTGTTGCTTCAGCCAGGCGCGATATCCCGCCTTGGCCTTCACAATCACCCGCGACGAACGACCTTCCCGCCGCGCTTCGGTCAGGGACTGGTCGAGGCGGGCGGCGGATTGAGCAAACGCCAGGGTCGGCACCAACGCCAACCCGGCCAACAACGTAATCGTGGAGGAGGGACGACTGAACATATTTGTTACCGGCTTGACATTGAGCAAGGCGCTGGCCAAGCCCGCCGGAGGCTCCAAGCAGGCGCGAATCTGTGTAGATCTGCGAGATTATGCGATCACCAGCACCCACGACGGGCGTGCCCAAAATTGGCAGGCCTGACCTTATCTGGCACACGGCGTGTCAATCCGTGGACGAGACTCGCCTGTAAAATGTTGATTACAATAGATTTGTGACCTCATCGCCATTTCGAGTCGCGCAGGGGGGCGTGCTCCGAATTGGAACAGTGACTTAAGCGCTTGCGTGTCAGATGTTTAGAGGAACAAATTCGTGGCTGCACGCCCTTGCATGACCTGAAGTGGTACAGCCGAGGGTGGCCGTGCCTTTCAAGATCGTCAGCGTGCAGCCGGCGACGAGCAGGTCGAGAGCAGGTTCAGGACGATCAGTAGGCCCAGCGAACCAGGACGGACCCGACGGTGAAGCCCGCGCCCACCGAGGTGAGCAGGATGAGGTCACCCCGCTTGAGCCGGCCGGCATTCACCGCGTCGTTCAACGCCAGCGGAATGGTGGCCGCGGTGGTATTGCCGAAGCGGTCGATGTTGATGATCACCTTCGCTTCGGGCATCCCGATGCGCTCGGCCGCCGACATGATGATGCGGCGGTTCGCCTGGTGCGAGACGAACAGGTCCAGGTCGTTGGCGTTCACCTGGTTGCGCTGCAGCAGCCGCTCGCAAATCTCCCCGGTGTTGCGCACGGCGAACTTGAACACCGCCTGCCCTTCCTGCTTGACGTAGTGCAGGCGCTCGTCGACCGTCTCGCGCGTGGCGGGGCGCTTGCTGCCGCCCGCCGGCATGCACAGGGCCGGGCCGCCACTGCCGTCCACCTTGTGCTCGAAGTCCAGGATGCCGATCGATGGGTCATCCGATACGCCCAGGACCACCGCGCCCGCACCATCGCCGAACAGCACGCAGGTCGCGCGGTCGGTGTAGTCGATGATGCTCGACATCACGTCGGCCCCGATCACCAGCACGTGTTCCGCCGCGCCCGCCGCCACCATCTGGCTGCCCACCGTCAGCGCGTACGTAAACGCCGAGCACGCGGCAGAAAGGTCGAAGCCCCACGCCCGCGTGGCGCCGATCTTGTCCTGCACCAGACACGCCGTGCTGGGAAACAGCATGTCTGGCGTCACCGTCCCGACGATGATGAGGTCGATGTCGGCCGGAGTGAGGCCCGCGCGCCGGATGGCCTCGAGCGCCGCCTCCTTCGCCAGGTCGCTCGTCGCCACGCCCGGGTCCACGATATGCCGCTCGCGGATGCCGGTCCGCTGCATGATCCATTCATCCGACGTCTCGACCATCTTCTCGAGATCGGCGTTGGTCAGCACGCGCGGCGGCACGTAGGTGGCCAGGCTCTTGATGGCGGCCCGCCGGATCGGCGCGGCTCCCGCCAGTTTCGCTCGCAGCATCTCGGTCAAAACAGTCCCCTTCCGGGCAGGGTGCGCCCAAAGTACTCGTAGGCCCGCGCCGTGGCCACGCGGCCGCGCGGGGTGCGTTCGATGAATCCCAGCTGGATGAGAAACGGCTCGTGCATGTCTTCGATGGCGTCCGGCTCTTCGCTGGTCGCCGCCGCCAGCGTGCCTAGCCCGACGGGCCCGCCGCCGAACTTGTCGATGATCGTCAGCATCAGCCGGCGATCCACTTCGTCCAGCCCGTGGGCGTCCACCTCGAGCAGCTTGAGAGCCGCCCGCGCCACTTCCACGGTGATGTGCCCATCGGCCCGTACCTGCGCGAAGTCGCGGACGCGGCGCAGCAGCCGGTTCGCCACGCGCGGCGTGCCGCGCGACCGCCCCGCCACCTCCCGGGCCGCCTCGTCGTCCATCGGCACGCCGAGAATGCGCGCCGACCGGCGGACGATCTCCTCGATGTCGGAGGCCGTGTAGAAATCGAGGCGGTGGACAATGCCGAACCGCGCGCGGAGCGGCGAGGTGAGGAGCCCGGCCCGCGTCGTGGCGCCCACGAGCGTGAACTGCTCCACCGGCACCTTCACCGACCGCGCGCCGGGCCCCTGGCCGATGACGATGTCGAGCTCGAAGTCCTCCATCGCCGGATACAGGATCTCCTCGATGGCTGGGGCCATGCGGTGGATCTCGTCGATGAAGAGCACTTCGCGTGGCTGCAGGTTCGACAGGATGCCGGCCAGATCGCCCGGCTTCTCGATGACGGGACCGGCCGTGGTGCGGATGGGCGCGCCCAGTTCGTTGGCAATCACGTAGGCCAGCGTGGTCTTGCCCAGCCCTGGCGGGCCGTACAGCAGCACGTGATCCAGGGCTTCGCCCCGCTGGGACGCCGCGGCAATCGACACGTGGAGGTTCTCGCGGACCCGGTCCTGCCCGATGTAGTCGTCGAGCCGGCGAGGCCGGAGCCCGGCCTCGTACTGCGCGTCGTCGTCCACGCGCGCCGCCGAGACGAGTCGGGGGTCAGTCATCTGAAAGAAACCACGAAGGCACGAAGGCACACGAAGGGCACGACGAACCGATCTCAAAGACTTTTCGTGTTCTTCGTGCGTCCTCGTGCCTTCGTGGTTTCACTTGAAGATCCTCAGGCTCGGGACAACGTCTTCAGGGCGGCTCGCAGGTGCTGCTCGAACGAGGCGTCGGCGTGGTCTTTCAGCACTGCGTCGAGCGCCTTGTCCACGGCACGACGATCGTAGCCGAGATTGGCCAGCGCGGAGGCCAGATCGTCGCGTCGAGCGTCCCCCGCGGACGGCGGCGCGGCCTCGCCCCCGACTCCCTGGATCTCCCTGGGAAGTCGGTCGCGCAGTTCTACGGATATCCGCTCGGCGGTCTTCTTCCCCACCCCTGGAATGCGAGTCAGGCGCACGACGTCGCCCCGCTCGATGGCGCCCACCAGCTCGCGCGGTTCGATGCCCGAGAGCACCGCGAGCGCCAGCTTCGGGCCGATGCCGCTGACCCCGATGAGGCGCTCGAACACGACGAGCTCCAGCGCCGTGGCGAAGCCGTAGAGCGCCAGCTGATCCTCCCGCACGTGCGTGTGCACGCGAAGCGCGATCTCGGCACCAGGCTCGCCCGCGGTGTAGTAGGTGGAGAGCGGCACCGCCAGGTCATAGCCCACGCCGCCCACATCGACGACGAGTCGGTTCGGCTGCTTCTCCAGGACGCGCCCGCGCAGGTGGGCAATCATCGCGTCGGCGGCCGGTACTGGCGCCAGCTCTTAGGCTGCGACACCCGGGCACGCGTGCCGGCGCGGCGCTCCTGCTCGTCCGCCATCGCCGCCAGGCCCGACTGGTGCAGGTGACAGATGGCCACGGCCAGCGCGTCGGCCGCGTCGTGCGGGCTCGGGACGGCATCGAGCCGTAGCAACAGCTTCACCATCTGTTGCACCTGTGATTTCTCGGCTCGGCCATAGCCGACCACGGCACGCTTGATCTCGGCCGGCGTGTACTCGAGGACCGGCACCCCGTGCTCCACGGCGGCCAGCATGGCCACGCCACGCGCGTGGCCCAGCTTCAGGGCGCTGCGAACGTTGGTGGAGTAGAAGAGGTTCTCGATGGCCACGCAGTCGGGCCGGCACCGCTCCAGCTCGGTGACCAGGGCGCGGTAGATGGCACCCAGCCGGTCGGGAAAGGGAGCACCAGCCTCGACCCGGATGGCCCCGCACCGCACCAGGCAGTGCCGGCGGCCATCGCTGTCCACGCACCCGAACCCGGTGCGCTCGGAGCCGGGGTCGATGCCGAAGACCTTCACGCGAGCGAGGCCTCGATCTCCTTTTCCTCGATGTCGAAGTTGGACCACACGTGCTTGACGTCGTCGTGATCGTCGAGCACCTCCATCAGCTTCACCATCTGCGAGGCTTCCTTGCCCTGCAGCTTGACGTAGTTCTGTGGAAGCATCGCCACTTCGGCGCTGGCGGGCTCGACGCCCAGGCCCTTCACCGCGTCGCGCACGGCCTCGAAGGCCGAGGGTGCGGTGAGCACTTCCCAGTTGTCGCCGTCGTCGCGCATGTCGTCCGCCCCGGCCTCGAGCGCGGTGTTCAGTAGGGTCTCCTCGCCGGCCGCGGCCTTCTCGACAACGATGTAGCCCTTCTTCTCGAACATCCAGGCGACCGAGTTGCTCGAGCCAAGGTTGCCGTTGTGCTTCTCGAGCAGGTGGCGCAACTCCCCGACCGTGCGGTTCTTGTTGTCGGTCAGCGTCTCGATGATGAGCGCCGCCCCGCCCGGCCCGTAACCCTCGTAGGTGATTTCCTCGTAGGTGACGCCTGGAAGCTCGCCCGTGCCACGCTGGATCGCCTTCTTGATGTTGTCGGCGGGCATGTTCACCGACTTCGCCTCGGCGATGATGGTGCGCAGGCGCGGGTTGGTGCCGGGATCGCCGCCGCCATTCCTGGCGGCCACGGTCAGTTCCTTGATGATGCGCGTGAACACCTTGCCGCGCTTGGCGTCGGCGGCGCCCTTCTTGTGCTTAATCGTGTGCCATTTGGAATGGCCGGACATGGCAATGCTCCAGGGTCTAAAGGGAAAGGACTCCGTAGTTTATCAGGACTTTCGCGCCAGCAATATCCAGACCTCGGCGCGGGGGTCCCAGGGGCCACCCTGGTAGTCGCCCAGCAGGGCGGTCACCTCGAAGCCGGCGGCCTCGAGCCGACGGGCCATCTTGGGCACCGCGATGGTGCGGAAGGTCAGCGTGAACTGCTGCCGGGTCGCCGTCCGCCCTCGGCCCTCCACGAACTCCTGGTCGAAGAACGTGAGCCCCCGGCGGGCGTCCTGGCGCACCGACTCCAGCAGCGTGATGGGCCGGCCGGATCGGCCCCGCCGGCCCATCAGGCTCACCCGCTTCTGGTATTCCCGCCAATCCGGAAGGTCGGCCACGAGCTCGAGCCCGAACACCCCGCCGCTCGGCAGCACGCCGGCCACGGCCGACAGGGTCTCGACCAGGTCGCGCTCGCGCAGCAGCGACTGGAGGATGCCGTAGGGCGCAATCACCGTGTCGAAGGCGTTCTGCGCGAAGGGAAGGTGGCGGATGTCGCCGCGGACGAGCGACACATTGCGGAGCCGCGCGCGGCGCAGGCGAGTGCGGCCCCGCGCCAGCATGGCCGCGGATCGGTCGATGCCAACCACGCGCGTGTCAACGGCCTTCGCGAGAGGCACGGTCACGCGGCCAGTGCCCGAGCCCAGCTCGAGCACCCGCCCGCCTCGGGCCGCCACGAGCCGCTGCCAGAACGGCACGTCGCGCCTCCCGAAGGTGCGCGCGTTCTCCCAGTCGTAGAAGGGCGCGTACTCGTCCCAGCCGTGATGGCCTTCTTCTTTGGCCGGCCGTTTCGGGACCCTGGCAGTCCGTGCCTTCACCATCGACGCCTGGCTCCCGGCGCTGTTCCTCTCCCGTCGCACTTCCTTCCCGCGGCGGGGGCATGCCCCGTCCGACTCCCGACTCCCCACCTGTCCCGAGCGCCGTCGAGGGACTCCCGACTCCCGGCCGCTTCGGCTACGTCCACGGCAACTCCACCTCGCCACGCGCCTGCCGCTCGGCGAGGTCGGGAAGGCCCGACAGGATCTGGATGACGTCGTGCGGCAGATCCCGCGGCGTGAACGTGTCCATCGACACCGAGCCCACGCGCACGTAGCCCTCGGCCAGGAGCTGGTCCGAGTTGTCGTCGCGGATCTCGAACTGGTGGCGCAGGCGCCGCGGGTTCTCGACCGTGGTCTCGATGCCGATGCGGACCAGCTGCCCGGCACGGGCCGGGGCGCGGAACTTCGCGTTCACCTCCACGCGCGGCATGCCGAACCGATGACGATCGAGCAACGCCTGGCGTGGTTGCCCGAGCGAGGCGAACAGCTCCTCCTCCGCGTCCTCGAACCAGCCGAGGAAGTTCGGAAACCATGCCACGCCCGCGGCATCCGTGTCCGACCAGTGCACCTTCTTCCGAATCTGAAAATGAGCCATGCCTGCCTCGCCGCTCCTTCCGCGTCGGGCTATATTCTCCCGCATGTCGCTCCCGCGTGTTGCATGGCGTGTCACCGTGCTGGTCGGAACCCTTGCCATCCACGCGTGCGCCGCGCCATCCTCACCCGAGCGTGCACCGGACGCGCCGCCGGCATCGGTGGACGAGTTCCGCGCGGCTGCCGAGAGGATCCTGCAAGAGACCGGCATTCCGGGCGCGGGCCTCGCGCTCGTGCGCGCGGGCGGCGTGGAATGGGCGGGCGGTGTGGGCATGGCCGACCGCGACAGGCGGACGCCCGTCACCGCCGACACCCATTTCCGCGTCGGCTCCGTCAGCAAGACGTTCGTCGCCATGGCGCTCGTGCAGCAGTACGAAGACGGCGCCATGGACATCGAAGCGCCGGTGTCGGAGCTGGCGCCGCAGGTGGCCATCGACAACCCATGGAACGCGTCCAGCCCGGTCACCGTGCTGCAACTGCTGCAGCACACGGCCGGGTTCGACGACATGCACTTCACCGAAACCTACAACCTGCACGACCCGCCGGACATGCCCCTGCAAGACGTCCTCGGCAAGAACCCGGCTTCGCGACGCGTGCGCTGGCGCCCCGGCACGCGCATGTCCTACTCGAATCCCGGGTACGCCGTGGCGGCGTACGTGCTCGAGCAGGTCACAGGGCGCGCATACGAGGAGATCATCAGCGAGCGCATCTTCAAACCGCTCGGCATGCACACCAGCAGCTTCGTGCTGCGCGACGCAGACCTGTCATTGATGGCCAACGGCTATGACGCGCCCACCGGTCCGCCAGTGCCCTACTCGCAGATCTATCTGCGCCCGGCCGGTAACCTCCACACCTCGCCCGCCGAGCTCGCCACCTTCGTGCAGATGCTGCTCAACTGGGGTGAGACCACCGAGACGCTCGTCATCGATCCCGAGTACCTGAGCAACATGGAACGCCCGCGGACGTCGCTCTCGGCGAAGGCCGGGCTCATCTACGGATATGGCACGGGCATCTCGTCGCGATCGCTCGACGGGTTTCCGGTGCTCGGGCACGGCGGCGGCATCGACGGCTTCTCGTCCGTCTATGGCTATTCCGCGGCGCGCGACGTGGGCTGGGTGGTGCTGCTCAACGGGACCTACGCGCCACAGGCGGTCGACCGCCTGTCGTCGCTCGCGATTGACTACCTGAAACGCGACGTGGAACCGCCCGCGAAGCCCGAGCTGCAGGTCGCCCCGGAGGTCCTGGCTGCACACGAGGGGTATTACCACCCGCAGGGAGCGCGAAACGAGATCTTCGCCGCCGTCGAATGGCTCAGCGGCGGCACGACGCTGCGCGCCGAGGGCAACCGGCTCATCGGACGCGGCGCGCTCGGCGGCCGTCAGGTGTTCGTGCCCGTGTCCGACACGCTGTTCCGCCGCGAGGCCGACGTCACGCCCAGCCGCGTCTGCACAACGGACGATGACGGCCGAGCGCTCTTGCTCGGGGACGGCTACTACGGCGTGCGCACGCCGCGCTGGCGCGTGGAGGCGGTGCGCCTGCCCGTGGCGGCCTCGCTGGCCCTCGCGGCCACCGTGCCCCTGGCCATGGCGCTCTGGCTGGTGCGCGTCCGCCGGGCCAGGCCCGCAGGCTTCTGGCTGCTCAAGCTCTCGCTGGCGTGCATCCCCGCGGCGGTGGTGGCACTCGTCAGCATGGTGCTGTGGGCACCCGGGCGGGAATGGGGCGAGATGACCTTGTGGACCCGGCTCACCTATCTCGGGTCCTGGGCGCTGCCCCTGGCCTCCCTCGTCGCGCTTGTCCTGCTCGTTGACGCCTGGCGGCGCGATGCGGGCCGGTGGCTGCGGGTCTACGCCCTTCTGGTCACAGTCGCCGGCCTCACCCTCTCGGGCTTCATCGCGGCGTGGGGACTCGTCGGCCTGCGCCCCTGGGCCTACTGACCGCAGGGCTCACGTTCGAGCGGCGGGTGCCTTGGCCCCCTGGTACTTCATGGTGGCAAATCCCACGATCAGGCCGACAACGGAACCGGGCAACACGATTTCCCAGAGATACGGTCCGCCAATGGTCACCAGCCAGGCCAGCACGGCCCCCACCACGACACCGACGCCCACGCCAATCGCCAGCGACTGCGTGCGCTGGGCCACCAGACCGATGATGAGGCCGGCGATGACGCCTTTGAACGTCGAGCCGATGACGATGCCGACGATGTTGGGGGCTTCCTGCGGCGCGGAAATGAGCGCCGTCAATCCATCGAACACGCCGAGCACGCCGCCGAGCAGCATCGCGAACACAGGCTTCTTCATCGGGTCACTCCTCACCTTCGATCTTCAACGTCTTTCACCGTTTGTGTACGGTCACCGGCCGGTCCAGAGCAGCAAACCCGCCCGCATCAGGACGTAGGCCAGCACCAGCAGCACCGGCAGTTCGTATCGGCGGTAGAGCCGCAGCAGGCGCTCGGCTGCCGATTCGCGGTAGGCCGATGGGGCCAGGCCGTCACGAAACCGATTGAGGTCGTCCGCCAGCTCCGCCACCTGCTGATAACGGGCCGAGGGTTCGGCCGCACGCGCCGTGTCGGCAATCGCGCGCACTGCGCGTGGGGCGTCGTCTCCGAGAAGCCCGGTGAGGACGGTGCCCAGGGCGAAGATGTCGGCGCGCCGATCCACGACTGCGGAGCGCTCCTGCTCCGGGGCCATGAAGCCGGGCGTACCGGCCACGACCAGCTCGTGCTCCGGCACCGCGTCGGCCTGCGCCGCGCCCCAGTCCATCACGTAGACCTCGCCGAAGCCGCCGACGAGGATGTTCGCCGGTTTGAGATCGCGGTGGACGACACCGTGCGCGTGCGCGAAGGCCACCGTGTCGAGGATGCGGGCAAAGAGGGCGAGCCGATCGGGCAGGGCCGCGTGCGCGCTGGCGGCGACATCGAGTGGGCGCCCGCGCACCAGTTTCATCACGTAGAACGCCCGTCCGTCTGGCAGCTCTCCCCGCCCGTGCACCGGGACGATGCCGGGGTGATCCAGCCGCGCCAGGATCAAGGCCTCGCGCGCGAGCCGCGCCGCGGCGCGACCGGCCGGATCCGGAACGTCGAGGACCTTGATTGCCACGTCGCGGTCGAGCGCCTCGTCCCTGGCCACATAGACGGTCGCCGACCCGCCACGGCCCGCCACACCGGTAATGGTCAGCCCGTCATCGAACACCGGCCACGCCGCCGCCTCGCACAGGCGCGCGATCGCCGCGTCGGTCAGGAAGCTCACCAGCCACCTCCGAGCAGCCGGCGCGCCTCGGCCTCCCATTCCTCGTCGCTCCCAGTCACCTCGCGGAGCCGGTCGAGCACCAGCGCGCGGAACTCGCGGCGCATGGCGGCCAGGTGGTTGGTCACCGTCGGCGGCGTCAGGCCGAGGCTGGCGGCGATCTCGGCATAGCTCGGGCGCTCGGCACCCGGGTCCGCCAGGTCGTAGCGCGCGAACACCTCGAACATCACCTCCCGTCCGCGAGCCTCGGCGCGCTCCCGCAGCTCGCTCACCGCCCGATCGAAGAGCGCCCGCACCCATTCGCGATAGAACAGCTCGTCCACGTCGGCCGGAATGGCCGGCTCGTGCTGCCGCAGCTCACCTTCCGCGGTCGTGAAATCGAGCGACACCAGCGGCGCGCCGCCGCCGCGCTTCAGCCGTCGGCCGGCCTTCACCTGGTTGGACTGGAAGCCGTCCACGCACAGCCGCAGGTAGGTCCGGAATCGCGCCCGAGACGAGTCGTAGCGCGCCACAAGGTCTTTCTCGATGGCCGACACGAAGAAGTCCTGCGTGGCGTCGGCCGCCTGGTCCGGATCGAGGCGCCACTGCAGGCGCAGGTACTTGTAGACCGGCTTCCAATACGCTTCGACCAGCGCGGCAAAGGCCACCCGCCGCGTCTCTTCGTCGTCGCTGCGCGTGCGCGCGACCACCGACAGTCGGGTAGGCGGGAAGGACACTGAGTACACTATTCCCGTGAACCGGGAATGGAATGCCACTTCCTACCACAAAGTCTCCGGCCCGCAAACGAGCTGGGGACAGCGGGTGCTGGCGCGGCTCGACCTGCGTGGCGACGAGCGGGCCATCGACGCGGGTTGTGGATCAGGTCGCCTGACGGGCGAATTGCTGGCGCGCCTGCCCGCAGGACGGCTGGTGGCGATCGACCGCTCGTGGAACATGTTGCAGACGGCTCGCGCGAACCTGCGCCCGGCGTTCGGGGCACGCGTCACGTTCGTGCAGGTGGCGCTGCCCGCGCTGCCGTTCCACGAATGGGCCGATCTCGTGTTCAGCACGGCCACCTTCCACTGGGTGAGCGACCACCCCGCGCTCTTCACCAGCATCTTCGCCGCGCTCCGCCCGGGCGGGCGCCTGCACGCGCAGTGCGGCGGCGGCCCCAATCTCGCCGAGGCGCACGCGCTGGCCGAAGCGGTGATGCACGAGCCTCCCTTCCGTGAGCACTTCGAGGGCTGGCCAGGCGCCTGGCAGTTCGCCACGGCCGAGGCCACGCGCGACCGGCTCGCGGCGGCGGGCTTCGTGGACGTCGTCACCGGCCTGGAGGCCGCGCCGACGACCCTGGCGAGCGAGGGCGACTACCGCGAGTTCGTCACCACGGTGATCTATCACCCGCACCTGTCGAGGCTGCCCGAGGCTCTGCGTCCGCGGTTCATCGACGAGGTCGCCGAGCGGGCGGCGGTCCAGGATCCCCCGTTCACGTTGGACTACTGGCGCTTGAACATGCAGGCCACCCGCCCGCTGGCGTAGGTGCCGAGGACGCCACCCATGAAGCATCCCACCGTCATCCGCCCTGCCGACCACGCCGTCTACGCGCCCACGAAGATGGGGAAGAGCACCCTCTTCGCGTCGCCCCGGCTGCTGGCGGGCCTCAACGCCTTCGAGGCCGGCCAGGAGCACGCGCTGCACGCGCACCCAGGACAGGACAAGGTCTATCTCGTGGCCGAGGGCTCGGGGGTGTTCCTGCTGGACGACCGCGAGCTGCCGATGACGGCCGGCGACCTGTTGATCGCCCCTGAGGGCGTGCCTCACGGTGTCCGGAACCCTGGCCCGGGCCGTCTCCTGCTGGTCGCCGTCCTGGCGCCAGCCCCAGCGAAGGGGTAGGTGCCGTCGCTTGCGCACTTTGCACACCTACTTGGCACACGTACTTTGCACACGTACTTTGCACCCGGCACTCAGCACGCGCACTCTGCACGCAGCAGCGTGCACGCCGCACCCGTAAGTGGTTTACTATCTGTGCCGCGATGGCGAAGCCTCCCCAAGCTGCGGCCATGCCCGACGAGGATTACGAGGTCGAGCATGTGTTCAACGGAGTGTTCGGTTTGGCCCAGTCCCCCACACCCGACGGTCACGAGATGCGGCACCACGGTAGCGGCCTGGTGACGGGGCCGGATGGCCGCACGCGATGCTGGTGGCCCGGCGCCGATCCGCTCTACGTCCGCTACCACGACGAGGAGTGGGGCCGGCCGGTCCGGAACGACCATCGGCTCTTCGAGAAGATCTGCCTCGAGGGGTTTCAGTCAGGCCTCAGTTGGTTGACCATCCTCCGCAAACGCGAGCAGTTCCGCGAGGCGTTCGACGGCTTCGATCCCGAGCGCGTGGCCCGCTTCACGGCGCGAGACGTCAGTCGCCTGCTGAAGAACACGGGCATCGTGCGGCACCGCGGGAAGATCGAGTCCACGATCAACAACGCGAAGCGCGCGCTCGATCTCATCGAGGAACGCGGCTCACTCGCGAAGTACTTCTGGGGATGGGAGCCGCCGCCCAAGGAGCGCCCGGCGGTCTGCTCGTACGAGGCCATCCGCGCCACCAGCAGCACACCGGCGTCCACCCGGCTGTCCAAGGATCTCAAGGCGCGGGGGTGGACGTTCGTCGGGCCCACCACCGTCTATGCCTTCATGCAGGCGATGGGCCTCGTCAACGATCACCTCGAGGGCTGCGACGCCCGCGCCGAGGTGGCGAAGGTCCGCCGCCGCTGATCGTCGCCCGGGTCGACGCTACTCCTCCCTCAGCGCCATCGTGGGATCGATGCGAGACGCCCTCCGTGCAGGCCACCAGGTGGCCGCCACCATGGCCACGGCGAGGGGGATGGCCATCCCCGCATAGGTCATGACGCTCTCGTTCACACCGTAGAACGAGCGGCTGAGGGCCCGCGCGACGACGACGCTCAGCACCAGCCCGGCCCCTGCGCCGACGATGGCGACCTGTCCGCTCTCCTTCGCCAGCATGCGCACGACGTCCAGGGGCGTCGCGCCAAGCGCGAGGCGCACTCCGATCTCCTTCGACCGCCGCCCCACGGTGTACGACATCAGCGCAGACACGCCCAGGCACGCCAGCAGCAGCGCCGCCACGGCCAGCGCCGTCATCAACTGCCCCATGAAGGCCTGCTCCCACGTCGTGAACCGGCGCAGGTCGCGCATCGGCATCACCCGGTAGACGGGGAAACCCGCGTTGAGCGCCACGAGTGCGGAGCGGGCGGCCTCGGCCAGGGTGTCGGGGGCCACGCTGGTGCGCACGATCAGCGACATGGAGCGTGATGCGTCGGCCGCGTACGGACGGTAGATGTTCAGCCGCGATGCCTCGGTGCTCTCACCCACCTCTTCGTAGTGGACGTCCGGCACGACGCCCACGATGCGGAACCAGCGGTCGCCCCGGCTGACACGCAGCGCGATCCGGCGATTCACCGCGGGCTCATTGGCCCAGAGGCGACGGGCCAGCGATTGGTTCACGAGGACGACATCCGACGCCGGATCAGCGGTCTCGGGATCCGTGAACACACGACCCTCGATCGGCGAAAGGCCAAGCGTCTCGAAGAATGCGCTGGTGATGCCGATCGCCTGCACCGCCACCTCGTCCTCCAGCGCCATGCGGCCGTCCACCACGGCCATCGCCAACGACCCGCCGTCGTCACCGGGCACGCTGGTGGTGGCGGCAGCGGCCGTGGCGCCGGGGAGCGCGGCCAGCGTGGCCGTGGCGCGCAGGAAGAATGCGGCGCGCGCGGCCGGGTCGTCATAGGCGTCGCCGGCGAGGTAGGAACGCGCGGTCAGCAGCGGACCGTCGTCGAAGCCGAGGTCGGCGGTCCGCTGCTCGAGGAAGGCACGCACCATGAGGTTGGCGCCCACCAGGAGCGCGAAGCACAGCGCCACCTGCGCCACCGCCAGCGCCGATTGCAGCCGCTGTCCACCGCGCCCGAGAGAGGTGGACCGCCCACCGTCCCTCAGGTCGACGGCCAGCCGCGGTCGCGCGGCACGCAGGGCGGGGATGAGGCCGACGGCAATGGCCGTGAAGACGCTGACGCTTGCGGCGAAGAGCGCGACACGAGCGTCCATCTCGAGCACCAGCCAGTACGGCAGCTCTTCCGGAATCGCGGCGCGGATCCAGTCGAGCGCCCACTGCGCGGCCAGCAGCCCGAACGTCGCGCCCGGCAGCGCCAGCAGCACGCTCTCGGCAAGCGTGGACCACATCAGGCGCGCGCGTCCCGCGCCCATCGCGGCGCGCACGGCGACGTCGCGCTGCCGCTCGGCGCCTCGCACCAGCATCAGGTTCGCCAGATTCGCGCAGACGATCAGCAGGACGAAGCCCACCGCGCCCATCATCAGCGCGGCGCCCGACCGCTCCTCGGCGCCGACATAGGTGGCGCGGATGGGCACCACGCGGACGCCGACATCGCGGTTCGTATCGGCGTGCTCCGCCGCGAGGCGTGCCGCAATCGCGCTGAGCTCGGCCTGCGCCTGCAGGACGGCCACGCCGGGCGCCAGCCTGGCCACCGCGTTGACGACGCGTGACGAGCGCGCCGCCTCGTCCAACCGGAGCGGCAGGTACAGTTCGTCCCGTTCCGGGAACTTCACTCCCGGCGGCAGCACGCCCACAACCGTGCGCGCGCGATCGTTCACGACAATCGTGCGCCCAACGAGGGTGGGGTCCGCGCCGTACCGGCGCTGCCACAAGCCGTGCGTGAGAATGACGGCATCCTCGAGGCCGGGGGCGGTGGCCTCCTCATCGAGGAACTGGCGGCCCAGCATCGGCTGGATGCCGAGCAGCGGAAACAGTCCCGGCGTGACCGACCCGCCCAGCACGCGCTCGGCGCTCGCCTGGTCGCCCGAGAGTACGAGGTTCCGTGCGAGGTGGGCCCCCACCTGGTCGAGCGCCCTGGCCTCGCGGAAGTCGAGCAGGTCCCGATACGAGATCTCCGAGTCACCCCATCCGGGCTCCTCGGATACCAGGCGATGGGTCGCGTGCAGGGTGATCAGCCGGTCGCCCGTCTCTCCGAAGGGCAGCGGTCGAAGCACCATCGCGTTCACGATGCTGAAGATGGTGACGTTGGCGCCGATGCCGAGCGTGAGCGTGGCGATCGCGCCCACGGCGAAGACGGGCTTGCGGCCGAGGGCCCTCCACGCGTGCCGGAGATCGAGCCAGAAGGCGTCGAGCATGGCGAGGGACGGCATCAATCTACGTGCCAGTCACGGGCGTCGGTTCTGGCGCAAACGCGCAGATCGGCACGGAAGTTCGCCGGGGGCGCGTTCGACAACGGACCCGGGTGTCCGTATCCGGTCAACCGGCGGCGGGCCGTCTTACTGCTGCTGGACGGTGTGCTTCCGTGCCCTCAAGAGCTGCACGAGGCTGTCGGGGCCGACCAGGTGTGCGGCGCCCACCACCACGAAACAGCGAGACTGCTCGGCCAGGCACTTCTCCACCGGCGCCACCCAGTTCCGGTTCCGCTCGAGCAGCAGGCGCTCGGTGATCTCGGGCGAGTCCTTGAAGCCTTCGAAGAGCAGGCGTTCGAGCGTGGCCGTGTCGCCTCCGCGCCAGGCCTCTGCCAGCGTCTCGATATTCGTCGCCTGCGCGTCGATGTCGGCCAGCAGCGCCTTCAGCGAGGCTTCCTGCAGGGTGCCCGTCAGACCGTCCATGCGGTCGAACTGGTAGGCCACGGTCTCGAGCGCGCGCCGCGGCATGCCCGAGGCCTTCGCCCGATCGTAGAAATGTCGGTCGATGCCGAGCGCGCCGTCGAAGCCGGCCCTGGTCAGTTCCGAGGAGATGAGCGCAACGGCGGCCATCCACGGCTTCATGCGCTGCAGCAGCAGCATCGGCACGCCGTTGTGTTCGGCACGCGTGCGAATCGCGGCGAAGGTCTCCTTCGAGACGACCTGGTCCAGCGTCTGGCCGTCTGGCAGCATGGCCTTCCCCATGAGCCCCATCATCGTCGCGGGGTCATTCATCTCGTCGAGATCCACCTCTTCGACGAGCACCTTCGACTGGGCGAAGGCCTGCTCGATGACGGGACTGAGCGGATAATAGCTCTTCGTGAGGACGTGCACCGATCCCAGCAGGTAGGCTTCCCCGCCCGTGGGTGATGTCACCTTCCAGAGGAAGTGACGCGGGGCGCCCTGGGCGGCGATGGCCGCGCTGCCTCCTGCAATCAGCAGCGCACAGACCCACCCGCGAAACGCCGTCGCCACCCGTGTCACCCGCGAATCCTCAGCACGCCGCACGACCGCACGCTCCTTCGCATTCACACTCGGCATAGGCACTCGATATACGCACTCGGCATACGCACTCTGCACGCAACACTCGGCACCCGGCACTCGCACCCAGCACTCCGCTCCCCGCACCCTGCAGTGACAGTATCATCCTCTTCATCCATGTCCCTCCGCGACACCCTCTCTGGCGCCCTGGTCATGGGCCCGATGACGAAAGGCTCGAACCTCCCCTACCGGCGCCTGTGCGTCGAGCTGGGTGCGCGCGTGACGATGAGCGAAATGGCCGTCGCGCGCCGGTTGAAGCAGAAACGGAAGAGCGAGTTCGCGCTCATCCGCCGCTTCGAGGGCGAGCCATTCTTCGGCGTGCAGTTGGCGAGCACCAGCCCCGAGGAACTGGCATGGGCGGCTGCGCTGGTCGAGTCGCGCGGCGCCGACCTCGTGGATCTCAACTGTGGCTGTCCCATCGACCACTTCACGCACAAGGGGCTCGGCGCTTCGCTCGGCCGGCAGCCCAGTCGGCAGCGGCGGCTCGTTGAGGCGATGAAGAAGGCGGTGAGGGCGATTCCGGTGACGGCGAAGATTCGCCTCGGCTGGAACGACGAGTCGCGTAACTACCTCGAACAGGCCCGTGCCATCGTCGAGGGCGGCGCCGATGCGCTCACCGTTCATGGGCGCACCCGCAACGCGCGCTACCGGACCCAGGCCGATTGGGATGCGATCGGGGAGATTGCGGCCAGCGTATCCATCCCCGTCATCGGGAATGGCGATGTCCTGTTCGGCCACCGGGCCGAGGCGCTCCGCGCCAGATCCGGGTGTGCGGCAGTGATGACCGCTCGCGCGGCCCTCATTCGGCCGTGGATCTTCCGGGAGCACTCGAGCGGGTATAGCGACCTGACCGCAGGGGAAAGAATCGCGATCTATCGACGATACGTGATGCTCGCGAAGGCGCACTGGGGCGAGGACGATTACGGCCTGGCCCGGGTGAGGATGTTCACACGCTGGCACCTCGACTTCTGGTGCCGCGAGGTTCCCCAACGTCCGGACGGGACGTTCCCGGCAATGCAAATCCGTGAACCCGAGTTCCAGCCTCGCACGCCGACGGAGAGGGTGCTGGCCAGAACCGACGCGGCCGCCCTGGATTATCTGGCCGACTGCCTGGTTCGCGGGATGGAGGTGGATGAGCGCGCATTCCCGCCCCCAGGGACCGCGCACGCCGACGAGCTCATCGAGACTGAAGGATAGGTTCCGGCGAGGATCGTTTCGAGTACATTAGAGTCCTAACATGGCGCACCAACATCCGCTCAGCCGCGTCCTCACGGCGGTCCTGTTGTCGGCATTCTCGCTGGCCGCGCTCCTGGCACCCGACCTTCACGCCGGGTCTGTCGACGCCGCTGAGCCGCGCGCCACCCCCTTGGCGCAGCGCCCCGCCGGCGCCGCGGCAGCGCAGCGGACCACCGCAGACATCATGGCGGCCGCGGCTGCCGACGCGGTGCCCAGCGTCCCCAGGGCGCGAACCGGTGCGGTGAAGGCGCCGCCGAACCGCCGTCTTCTGTCCTCGAACCCGAGCAGGCCGGCCGTCCCAGCCTTGCACGCCGTGCCCAAGATGGCGATGGCGGACGTGCCGTCGCTGGCACAAACCATCGCCACGCCCAACACCGACGTCGTGACGCTGGCCGACACCTCTGTGGTGCCGCCAGACACGATGGGCGACGTCGGCCCCACGCAGTACCTGGTCGGCGTCAACGGCCGCATCCGCACCATTGGCAAAGCCACCGGCACCGCGGACGGCGTGCTGGACGCGAACATCGACACGTTCTTCGACTCGGTGCGAAACGCGCAGATCACCACCGATCCCCGCGTCCGGTACGACCGCCGGGTGGGCCGCTGGTACGTGCTCATCATCAACCTTGCGTTGCCCAACCGGTTCCTGCTTGCGGTCAGCGACACGGCCGTCATCTCCGGAAGCACGGTCTGGACGTTCCACTTCTGGGCGAACGACCGCCTGGGCGAAGGGACCAGCGACGCCTGCGTGTCGGACTATCCATCCCTGGGCGTGGACGAGGACGCGTTGTACGTGGGCGCCAACCAGTACTGCGGCCCCAACCTGGGCGCGGTCTCCTACGATTCCAGCTCGGGGTATGTCATTCCGAAGGCCCAGTTGCTGGCGCCGACGCCACCCCCCACGCTCTCGCTCGCGACCTTTCACGGCCTCGCCCAGGGAGCGTCGCCCGGACTCTACAGCCCGCAGGGTGTGGACAACTTCGACGACAACACCAGCGTCGGCTACTTCATCGGCGTCGACAATGTGTTGCTCAGCCGCCTGCAGGTCCGTCGTGTCCTGGACCCCGGCGGCACACCAACCCTCGAGGCCGGGCTGCTGACGCTCGACGTGGACACGACCGAGCCCCCCAGTCCGGTGCCCCACCCCGGTGGGCTTGCCAGCCTCGACGCGCTGGACGATCGCCTGCAGCAGGCCGTCATTCGCAACGGGCGGCTCTGGACGAACCATCAGATCCAGGTGGATGACACCGGTGCCGGCAGCCCCACAGGCGACCGAAATGGCATCCGCTGGTATGAAATCGAGAACCTCGCCTCCGCGCCCGCCGTGCGCCAGTCGGGCACGGTGTTCGACCCGGCTGGCACGACGCCCGCGTCCTACTTCATGGGCTCGATGATGGTCAGCGGCCAGGGTCATGTCGCGCTCGGCTCCACCGTGGCGGGGGCCGCAACGTTCGTGAACGCTGCCGTCACCGGGCGGCTGGCCGGCGACCCGCCGGGCACGATGAACGGCGCCCCCACGCAGTACACGAGCAACACGTCCTTCATCTACAACGTCGAGGCGCCGCCGGAACCGCAGCGCTGGGGGGAGAACTCGTACACGAGCCTCGACCCGACCGACGACATGACGATGTGGACCCTGCAACAGTACGTGCAGGCCGACAATTCGTACGCGCTCCGCCTCGTGCGCCTGCTGGCGCCGCCGCCGGCGCAAGTCGTATCGCTCTCGCCGAATGTCATCACGAACGGCCGCACGAGCCTGGTCATCACCGTCACCGGAACGTCATCGGCAGGGTCGGGCTTTTTCGACCCGGGTGCCGCGTTCCCCAACCGCCTCGTCGCCGCCTTCAGCGGCAGTGGCGTCACGGTCACCGGGTTCACCGTTGCGTCACCCACCGCGGCGATCCTGACCGTGGACACGACGGGCGCCCCCGTCGGCGCGCGGGACATCACGATCACGAACCCCGACGGCCAGTCGTCCGTGCTCGCAGGCGCGCTGACCGTAGAGGAGAATCAGGCGCCGGTCGCCGCCGCAGACGCGTACGGCACCAGCTTCAACACACCGCTCACCATTGCGGCCCCTGGCGTGCTGGCCAACGACTCCGACCCGAACAACGATCCGCTGGCGGCGACCCTCGTCGTCGGCCCCTCCAACGGCACCCTCACGTTCAACGCGGACGGCTCGTTCACCTATACGCCTGCTGCTGGTTACAGCGGCCTGGACTCGTTCACTTATCAGGCGTCCGATGGCCTGCTCACGAGCAGCGTCGCTACTGTCGGCATCACCGTATCGGCCAACAGCCCGCCCGTCGCCACACCCGACACGTACGCAACGGCGTTCGGCACCCCGTTGTCCGTTCCGGCGCCCGGTGTCCTGGGCAACGACACGGATGCGAATGGCGACGCGCTGACCGCGGTCCTCGTGGGCGGCGCCGCTCACGGGGTGCTCACGCTGAACGCGAACGGGTCGTTCACCTACGCGCCCAATGCCGGCTACGCCGGCCCGGACTCGTTCACGTACCAGGCGTCGGACGGCCTGACGACGAGCGCGATCGCGACGGTCGCGCTCACGGTGAACCAGCCGTCCAATGTGCAGGCACCCACGGGCCTGTTCGCCTATTCGGTGGCCGGTAACGTCGTCACGCTGCGGTGGACGCCGCCGGCCGTGGGCCCGGCAGCCACGAACTACGTGCTGGAGGGCGGCATCAATCCGGCCGAGGTGCTCGCGAGCATCCCGACGAACAGCGCATATCCTATCTACACGTTCGTCGCGCCGACGGGATCGTTCCACGTGCGCATGCACGCCATCGCCGGCAGCGATCGGAGTGCGGCATCCAACGAAATCCGGCTCCACGTCAACGTGCCCGTGGCCCCGTCGGCGCCCGCGAGCCTGGTTGGGCTGGTGAACGGATCCACCGTCAGCCTGGCGTGGCGCAACACGTTCGAGGGCGGGACGCCGAGCTCTTTACTGCTCGACGTCACGGGGGCGGCCGTCACCACCATTCCACTCGGCGCGACCGACCACTTCAGCTTCGCCGGCGTGCCGGCCGGCAGCTACACCCTGCGCCTGCGCGCGGCCAATGCGGCGGGCTCCAGCAGCCAATCGAGTGCCCTGACGCTTGCCTTCCCGGGGCCCTGCACGGGAGCCCCCGAACCGCCGATCGGCTTTCTGGCTTATAAAGTCGGCAACACCATCTTCGTGGTCTGGGATCCGGCACCGAGCGGGGCCGCGCCCACTGGCTACGCGGTGAACGTCTCGGGCGCGTTCGTCGGCAGCTTCCCCACTGCTGGCCATGCCCTGAGCAGTGCCGCCGCTCCCGGCGCCTACCACGTGTCGGTGGTGGCCACCAACGCGTGCGGATCGAGTGCGGCCACGGCGGTGCAAACGGTCAACATTCCCTGAGGTGGAGGAGAAGAGAGCAACTGCTCTTCACTTGTCACCTCTCACTCGTGCGTCCGTCTCCGGCCGTGTCGGCTTCCGTCGCGCCATCTCTTCCAACGTGCGCGGCCAGTCGTCACGGAGCAGGCGCGATAGCCCACGGTCGGCCAGCAGCCGCCCACCGGTCTGGCACGTCGGGCAGTAGTTGGCCTCGTTGGTCGCGTACCTGATCCGCTGGATCGTGGTGCCGCACACCGGGCACGGCTGGCCATATCGCCCGTGCGCGGCCATTCCCTCGCGAAACGCGGTCACCTTCTCGGGGAAGCCGTCGCCTGCCTCACGAATCAGGCGCGCCCTCCACGTTGAGAGCACCGCGCGCACAACCTCCAGGAGACGGGCCACGTCCGAGTCGCTGAGTCGACCGGTGAGCTGGAGCGGCGACAGTCGTGCCGCCAGCAGAATCTCGTCCGAGTACGCGTTGCCGATGCCCGAAAACAGCCGCGGATCGGTGAGCGCGCGCTTGAGGGTGTGACTCTCGCTCCGCAGGCGTGCGGCGAAGCCTGGAAGGTCGATCGCGAACACGTCGAGGCCGCCGGGATCATGCGCGGCCAGGGCGGCCCTCCCGCGTGCGACGTAGAGGGAGGCCTGCCGCTGTGACCCCGCCTCCGTCACAATCAGGGTGCCGGCGGGAAAATCGAAGGCCGCCAATCCTACCTTGCCGGGGAGCTTCGCGCCGGGCTCCTTCCAGCGGAATCGCCCGGCGATCATCAGGTGGAAGACCAGGAACAGCTCGTCCTCCGCCTCCCACACCACGCGCTTGCCCAGCCGATGCAGCGCCATCACCCGCCGTCCCACGACCGCGTCGATCGGCGGGTCCACGGATCGCACCAGGAACGGGCTGCCCACGCGCACGCGATCGATCCGCTGCCCGGCGATGCGGGGTCGAAGCGCGTGCAGGTAGAGCTCGATGTCCGGGTACTCCGGCACGATCCCTCCGGCCGCCGGTCAGCGCGCCTCGGCCGCGCGCGCGACGAAGATGTCCCGGGCCTCCTTGAACTGACCCAGCACGTGGGCTTTCTCCTTCTCGCTGCGCCAGCCCGGATGCGGTGTGGCCATCTCGGTAAGAGTGTCGATCCACTTCACGAAGTACTCCGCCGACGCCCTGTCGCGGATGGGCTGCCCGCCGACCATGACGTAGATCGGATTGGTCACCGCGAGCGGGCGGGAGTTCTCCACCGGGAAGGTCTGCTCGGCCCCCACCGCTCGCAGCGAATACCATCCCGACCTGGCCGCCTGGATGGTGTGAGCGAAGTTCACGGTCTGCGCGCCCTCTGCCACCTCTAACCCGTGCACGACGACGCCGTTCGAAACGAGCTCGACGCGCTGGATCGGCGCCGCAGTGGACACGGTGGCCTGGAACGATACCGATCCCCCGCCTGCCGGCAGCGCGATCTCCTCGCCGGGCATCACGCCCTTGTTGGCCGTGAACTCGATGAGCGGGCCGTTGGTGACGAAGCCACGACCCGCCAGCAGCGCCTTCATCCAGTTGGCCCACGTCAGTGGAGCCGAGCCCAGGTTGAAGTAGCCGCGCGTCGCGCCGACCAGCTCCACGCGGTGCAGGCTGGAGATGGAGTCCTCGCCGCCGGTCACGGGCACGCGGAATCCGGCGTTGAGCAGCTTGTACCACACCATCAGCGGCGCATCGCCCGCGCTCTGCGACCACAGCTCGTGATAGCTCACCGCGCCAAGAGCCACGTCCACGGGGAACGTCTTCGCGGTGCCGAGACCGGTCTCGAGCGGGTCGCGGTCGCCGTTGTACGGGTGCACGTATCCGCCGATGCCGCCCTGCTGCTTCGCGTACCGGAAGATGTCGGTGTTCGAGGGATACAGGCTCTCGACGGCCGTGCCCTCGTACCCGGTCACGAACGGCGAGATCAGGTGGTCCTTCAGGTTGAACAGCGAGATGTGGCCGTAGAACGGCGGCCGATACTCCTGGCCGACGTGCATCACGCGGTCGGCCGTCGACAGTGGATGGTGTTCGCGCCCCGGCACGTAGTGCTGGTAGTCGAGGATGCGGTTGTCCTTGTTCGCGATCTGCAGGCTCACCATGTCGGCGTCTTCCGCCGCGTTCATCAGCATCACGTTCTCGGGCGTGTTGTGCAGGTTGCCCGCATAGTTCATGTGCACGTGATTGCTGCCAGAGCGCCAGCCCCTTGCCTTCAGGTTGACGATGCGCTTCAGGGCGACCGTCACGGTGGTGGTCTGGCCCGCCTTCACGTCCACGTCCTGCCGGCTGACGGCGTACTCGAAGCCCTTCATGGCGTCGATGCGGAAGGCCCCCGGGGGGGCCTCAATCGTGTACCGGCCGCGGGTGTGAAAGAGATGGCGATTCAGCGTGGATAGGCGCTCATAGGTATCGGACGGCGTGTAGGGCTTGCCGTCCGAGGCGGTGTGATACACGCGCGCCGGCGTCTCTCGGCCGCGCTCGTCCACGATGCGAACGTCGAGGCGGCCCATCGGGGTCTTCCACTGCTTGCGGGTGACCAGGGCCAGTCGTGACTCGCCGCCCCATGACTTGAGCAGCTTCAACTGCGGCAGGCCCTGCTCGTTCGAGACATACGCAATCCACTCGCCGTCCGGCGACCAGCGCGGCAGGAACGCATCGTGCTCGCCAAAGGTCATCTTGTACGGCTCGCCCCCGGTCGTCGGCAGCACGAACAGGTTCGTGAACTGGCCCCCGAGGTGCGAGGCATACACGAATCGCTTGCCGTCCGGCGACCACTGCGGACGAGTCCTGTAGAGTGTCTCTTCCTTGTGAATCACCCTGGCCCTGCCGCTGTTCATCACGTCGGCTTCGACCGGCGCACGCCACACGCCACCCGAACCCAGTGGAATGCCGCGGTTCGAGATGAACAACAGCTCCTTGCCATCGGGCGACCAGGCGGGAGACAGGTGCACGTCCTCGTCGCTGAAGTAGAGGCGCGGTCCCCCGAACTTGTGGTCCGTGGTCACCTGCATCGTCTCCCCGGGCCGGCCATCCACGATGTCGGTGACGACGATGTTGTAGAAGCCGTTCGGCGCGGTCGTCACGTAGGCCAGCCGGCGGCCGTCTGGCGACCACGCCGGCTCGATGTTGACGAACGCTCCTGTGCTCACGGCCGTCACCACCCCGGTGGCCAGGTTCACGATCCGCACGTTGATGCTCTTGCCGTCATCGTCGGCGGTGTACGCCAGGTAGCGCCCGTCGGGGGACCACTCGGGCGACGAGAGGTACTCCCGCTCGCGTAGCAGTTCCTCGGCAACACCATCGGCGCGGCCGGCCGTCACCCGCATGCGCCACAGCGCCCCGTCCATCGCGAAGGCCAGCCACTGGCCGTCGGGCGACCAGGACGGCCACCAGGGCGTGCTGCTCGCGGCGGGCGGCAGCAGGTAGTTGTGCATGTAGTTGCCGCCCGTCTTGGCATTCGGGTAGTTCTGGGCGTCGGCCGCGGCGGCGGCGAGCATCACGGACAGGACTACGCCACAGGCGGCGCGCAGGGTGAACGGAAAGGCCATCGGGGGCTACCTCCGCGCGGCCTCGGCCGCGAAGAACTCACGCTTCAGCTTGAGGAGAACAGGTATCGATGCCAGGACGGAGACCAGGTTGGGCAGCGCCATCAAGCCATTCAGCGTGTCGGCGATGTCCCAGATCAGGTGCAGCGAGCCGATCGCGCCCAGGTAGATGAACACGAGCCAGAGCATCCGGTATGGCGTGGCTGCCCTGGCGCCGAACAGATAGACGATGCCGGTCTCCCCGTAGTAGCTCCAGCCGATGAGGGTGGAGAACGCAAACAGCAGCAGGCTGGTGGTCACCACGATGTTGCCCCACGTCCCCGGCAGGCCCACCGAGAACGCGTGGCCGGCCAGGGCCGCGCCCGTCGCGCCATCGGCCCACGCGCCGGTCGACAGGATGACCAGGCCCGTGACCGTGCACACGAGGATCGTGTCCACGAACACCTCGAAGATGCCGTAGAGGCCCTGCCGCACGGGATGATCCGTGCGCGCCGCCGCGTGCACCATCGGCGCGCTGCCCAGCCCCGCCTCGTTCGAGAACAACCCGCGGGCCACGCCGTAGCGAAGCGCCATCATCACCGTGGCACCCGCAAATCCGCCCGTGGCCGCCGCTCCGGAGAACGCACTGTCGAAGACCAGCGCGATGGCGCCCGGTACCTCGCCCGCGAAGCGTAACAGGATGATGATCCCGCCGCCGAGGTAGAACAGCGCCATGAAGGGCACCAGGATCTCCGTCACCTCGCCGATGCGGCGAATGCCGCCGAGTATGACGGCTGCCGCAAGCACGGCCAGCACGACACCCGTCACCGAGGGAGAAACCCCGAAAGTGGCCCGCAGGCTGTCGGCCACCGAATTGGCCTGCACCATGTTGCCAATACCGAACGCGGCCAGCGAGACCAGGCCCGCGAAAATGGCGCCCAGCCAGGGCAGACCCAGCCCATTCTTCAGCGTGTACATCGCCCCGCCGCGCATATTGCCCTTCTCGTCCTGCTCGCGGTAGTCCATCGCGATGACGATCTCGGCGAACTTCGTGCACATGCCGAGCAGTCCCGAAACCCAGAGCCAGAACAGCGAACCGGGCCCGCCAATCGAGATGGCGGTGGCGACACCCGCGATGTTCCCGACCCCAACGGTCGAGGCCAGCGCGGTGGCCACCGCCTGGAAGGGCGAGACGGTGCCGGGCTCGGTGCTCTTCTGCGTGATCTTCCCGAGCACTTCGCGCAGCGCGAACCCGAGGTAACGGAACTGGACCGCCCCGGTCAGGATCGTGAGCAGGATGCCCGTCCCCAATAGGAGCACGATCATCGGCCAGCCCCACACGTAACCGTTCAGCCAGCTGTTCGCCGCAGCAATCTGGTCCACCATCGTGTCGACGCCCTCCCAAGGCGTATCTGAAGCGGTGTCAGCTTACGTCGGTAGCAAGCGATTGGCGAAGCACTACCTGCAGCCGGGTGGCTCCAGTCCCCGAGGCGCGGCACGGCCCGGCCAGCGGCCTGCTCGTCCACGCGGCCGTGGAAGGCTTGCAGGCTCAGTGGGCGTTGACGAGCGCCTGCCAACCGACGGCGCGCTGGTCGGGGCCAACGGGGCGCGCCCGCGCGGCGCGGGCGGCCTCGGGCAGCGTGCTGCAGGAGTCGTGTCGAATGTAGTGAAGGGCTTCTGCCAGCGAGGCCTCGGCGCTGTCGCCAAGTTCCCTGTCGATACCATCGGCCGCCGCGCACGTCGCAGGCAGCCCGCCGAAGTACTCGCCTTCATCGTTGGCGTTTCGAAGCGAGAAGGAAACCGGCGCGAGGACCTTGTCGCAAAATGACACCAAGTACTGGCCGACGGGCTTGCCGTAGGTGGCATCCCCGATGGTCACGACCGGCATGAACGGGGTGAGCGCGTTGATCACCAGCTCGCTGGCCGACGCCGACGACCGCGACGTGATGGCAATCAGTCGCGACAGCGCGGGTACGGGCTGCTCGACCGTCTCGAATCGAAGCGTTTCGTTCCGAAACGCATTCTGATCGTTGTGCGCATAGGTGGCAAAGGGCTGGCCGGCCGTGACCGCGCCGCCGATGAGGCTGCCCAGGTGAACGGCAACGTCCACCAGCCCTCCGCCGTTGTAGCGGAGATCCAGCACCAGCTCGGAGACTCCGGTCTCAGCCAGTGCGGCAAAGGCCTCGTCCAGGGCCGCAAACGAAGGGCGCACGAAGTTGCGGAAGAAGAGGTACCCGACCTTCCGGCCGTCCACGTCGAATACCCGGGTGACCGACACCGTCGGAATGGTCACCAGCCGTTTGGTCATGCGCTTGCGGCGCTCGTCTCCAGCTCGCGACCTGAAGAGGAGCTCGGACGAGGCCCCCACCTCGCTCGGACCGAAGGCTGCGCCGATGTCACCGGATGCCACCAGCGCCTCGACCGCGCGACCGTCAATCTCGAGGATCTGGTCGCCACGTGCCAGGCCCGCTTCCGACGCCGGGCTGTCGGCAAACACCTGCAACACGCGCAACTCGGTCCCGGACAGCAGAGTCGAGAAGCCGAAGCCGATGAACTGGCTGTCACTGTAGAAGGCGTCCGAGGATGCGGCGGAAGTGATGTAGCTGAAGCTGTTGTCGAGGGGGCGATAGCGCACCGCTTCCAGGTAGGCCTCGGGCGACGGGAAGCTCGCCGCATTCACGTTGGGGATGGAGGCGTACCAGAGATAAAGGTCCTGCATCACGTCGCGCACGTACAGGTTCTGCGACGTCACGCTGCAGTTGCGGGGGCCGCTCTGGGCCCCCGCCGGCCCAACCCCCACCCCGACCAGCAGCGCCAGGGCCCACGTTGTCCGCCACCGCATAGGCCCCGATTGTGCCTCGGAGCCCGGTCATGAGGGAAGGGGCTGTCGGGCGGGTCCTGCAGGGACGAGTGGCAGGCTGACGACGAAGTCGCTGCCGTTCACGCCCCACCGAGCCGGCGTGCCCGAGAGCAGCCGGAACCGGCGCGCCAGGTTCTCGAGGCCCACTCCCGTCGACGGTACCGCGAGCGCCCTCGGCCGCCGCTCGTTCGACACCAGCAGGCGGTCGCCTTCCAGCCGAATCGTCACCGGCAGGGGCCTGGCGCTCGACAGCTGGTTGTGCTTCGCCGCGTTCTGGAGCAGCTCGGGGAGCGTCACCGGGGGAATCAGCCAGCGCATCGCCGCCGCGGGATCCGCGTGCAGGTCCACCCGAAGCCCCTCAGCATAACGGATAGCGATCAGCGTAACGAACTGGTCCAGCAGCGACAGCTCTTCCGCAACCGTGACCAGGCGGCGCCCCCGCACCTCCAGCAGGTAGCGATGGCTGCGGGCCAGCGCCTCGATGAAAGCGGTCGTGCGCGGGCTCCCCTGCTCGACGAGATGGCTGAGGGCGTTGAGGTTGTTGAAGAGCGTGTGTGGATCGACCTCGCTCCGCAGCGCGTCCAGCTCGGCCTCGAGCTTCTCGCGCTGCAGGCGCTCGCTGCGGATGCGGTCGGTTTCCCAGTCGCGGACGAGAAACACCGTCTCGTACACATGGGTGATGAAGATGACCGCCGAGACCACCAGCAGCACCGCCATCGCCAGCCGGCGCCAGGTGGCCGCGGGGTCGCCCGTCGCCAGCGCCCACCCCCCGAGTGCCAGCGTCGTGAAGGGGATGGTGAATAGACAGATGAGCCCGACGAGGAGCCGCACGCGGTGCCACGGCGTGGTGAGCCACGCGGTGCGATCCTGGAAGCGCAGGTAGAGCCCGAGGTTGCCCTGCCACGTGACGAACGCCACCATGATGAACCACGCGTAGCTGGCGATCAGGGCGCCGGGGGTGTGGTGGCCGTGGTCGATCATCCCGGCCAGGTTTGGGACGAGCACCCCGAGGGCCGGGGTGAGCAGCATCCGCGCCGCCCAATCGTCGACGCCCGTCCGGCCGGCGCCCGGGTTCATCCCGACAGGATAACGGGGCAGGTTCCGGCGTGCGGCGCCTGCCCCGATTCCGCTGGGACGAACGCCGTCACACGCTCAGCGCCTGCTGTTGCGCCCGCTTCGCCAGGACCTCGGTGAGCGGCAGGAACTTCAGCGTCGAGCGATCGAGCAGGCGGAACTCGCCCTTCGGGATGTCGAAGACCATGCCGTGCACGAACAGGTTGCCGCTCCGCAGCTTCGCGGCCACGCAGGGATAGGTGATCAGGTGATCGAGCTGCGCGATGACGTTCTCCTCGATGAGCTGGTTCAGGAACCGGCGATCGTCCAGGTTGCCGTGGAGCTCGTTGGCCACTGCGGAGACGCGGTCGGCATGGCGGATCCACGCCGAAACCGCCCTCAAGCCCTTCACCTTCTCGGGCGTCATCAGCGCCTTCATGGCTCCGCAGTCCGAGTGTCCGCAGAGCACGATGTGGCGCACCTTCAGGATCTCCACGGCAAACTCCACCGTCGCCCCGACGCCCCCGACGGCCTCCCCGTACGGGGGCACCAGGTTGCCGGCGGTGCGGCAGATGAACAGCTCACCCGGCAGCGCCTGCATCAGCTCGTTCGGGATGACGCGTGAATCCGAGCAGCCGATGTACAGCGTCTCGGGCTGCTGCCCCTCGGCAAGCTGCTCGTACAAATGGCGGCTCCGTGGGAAGACCTCGTTCTGAAAGCGCGTGATGCCAGCGATGAACTTTTCCATGATGAACCTCTTTCGACTCACACGAGACCACTTGGCGGCCGGCACAGCCTCACCGTGCCGCGCGGGCCGGCGCGTGGGTTGGATGAAGCACGAGCAACCGTGCACGGAGAACTGCCGTCGTTCTTGGGGTCAGGCCCGCGGCGGAGCGCGGCCGGTCGGCGCAAGCTCCGCGCTTCTGGGCAGGCGCCCCTCTCCCGGGGGCATCGCGATGGCGGCAGGTGAGACCGGCGGTTCGACTCGCAACGCCGCCACCACGCCGGGAGTCTGCGCCGACGGCCGATCCGGGCCAGCAAGGCATGTCCCCTGGGTCGATGCCACGGCCGGCGGTTCCGCATGATCGTCGCCGTGCGTGGGTTGCGTGCCCCAGGAGCCGGACCGCTGGGCGGAGCACCGCGTCGTCCGAACCACGCGGTCGAACTCCCGGGGCCCGGTGACCGGGAGCGCCGTGGCGATTCCAATCGCCAACGCGATGAACGCCGACACGTTGAACGACGAGAGGCGCACAGTCATTGCGGCGCGCTCAGAAAGGCGTCGGCGGGCCCGAGCAACACGCCGGGCGCGAAGCCGAGGACCAGGAGCAGCGACACGAGCGCGACCGCCACGACACGCTCGCGCGGGTACAGATCGGGCGCCAGGGACGGCGACGTCCGTCCCAGGAACACGCTGGAGAAGGCCATGAGCGTGGCCACCGCCAGGAACGCGCTGGAGAGGATCATCACGACCGTGCTGGCCGGGCTTTCCATCCAGAGCGCGTGCAGGAGAAGGTCGTCCGCGACGAACCCGGCGGTGCCCGGCAGGCCCACGCCCGCGCCACCGAACAACGCGAAGGATGCCGCCAGGCGTGGAAATGGGCCGCCACGGCCGCCGGGCCCCCCGAAGGCCGCAGGCCCGGTCCGCTCCTCCAGCGACGTGATCATGATGCCAAGGCCACCGAGCGCCAGGCCCATGGCCACGGCGACGAGCAGCGCCGCCGCGAAGTTACCGATGCTGGCGGCCCCGACCGCCGCGAACAGCATGCCTCCGTGCATGGCGGTGGTGCCCCGGTAGAACCCTCGCAGGTCCTTCTGCACGAGCGTGATGAGGGCCGCGGCCAGCGCCGCGAACGCCCCGTATCGCACGAGCACGGGGGCCCACTCGATCGCCACGACATGGTGATCAACGTGGCGCAGATGAACGAAGACCAGCGCGATCGTCGACGACAACTGCTGCGTCTGCACCAGCGGCATCCGTTCGCAGAGGCTGGCCACGCCCGCGTGGAACGGCAGGACGCCGGCTCTCAGCGCGAGGGCCAGGCACGACAGCCCGAACGCCATTGGCATCTGGCCAAGGTGGATGGCCCCCGCAGTCGCGAGAGCGATTGCCGTGGCCGAGGCCAGCATGGCCGCACCGGTCCGGCTCCAGGGCCGCGCCGCCAGAGCGTGAAGCACGGCGCCGGCGGAAATGCCCACGTACGCCACGGTCCCGCTCGAGGCGAACAACGCGACGACCACCGAAACAATGAGGCCTGCCAGCAGCCACGGCGGGGACCGCCGCTGCGAGGCGACCGCAGGGGCCACCAGCAGGAGGAGGCAGACCACCAGCGCCTCCCACGGCGCCGATAGCATGGGCGCCATCGGCGTCACGAGGACGCTCCGTCCAGTGACAGCGTCCGTCGCAGCCATCGGTCGCCGCGTTCCAGCGTGCGCGCGACGGCCAATACCGGCGAGAAGGCCACGTCGATGCGATCGTCCAGGCGAAGGCGATGCAGCGACGCCGCGTACACCCGGTCCGCCAGCTTCGGCGACCACCGCTCGAGACGACTGGGCCCGTGCGGCCCGTGGCCAAGGCGGTGTGTGTCGTGAATCATGTTCGGGGCCTTCAGGTACTGGCCGAGCCTGAGCAGCGCGTGGCAGACCAGGTGCGTCAAGGCCAGCGTGGTCCAGCCCATACAGATCTCCGCCAGGATCAGGCCCACCTGCGCGAGCGTCGCGTGGGCCAGCGCTCCCTTCGCATCGGTGTGCACGCGGACCACGAGGGCCGCGTAGACGGCGGTCGACAGTCCCACCACCACCCCGATGGCGCGGGCAGCGGGCGACACTTCGAGCACGGGCCAGACCCGAAGCAGCAGGAACAGGCCGGCGTGGATCGACACCGCGCCGTAGAACAGGGCACTCGACGGCGTCGGCCCTTCCATGGCTCTGGGCAGCCATCCGGAAAAGGGGAGCTGCGCCGACTTGCCCATCGCCGACACCAGGAACAGCAGCGCCAGCACCGTCGCCTGGAACGGCTCGAGCGCGCCCGCCCTCTCGAAGGTCGAGAAGCGCGCGGAGCCCAGGAACTCGAGCGTGGCCACCGTCGCGATCAGCAGCCCGGCATCCGAGAACCGGTACGTGGCGAACGCGCGGATCGACGAGCGCACCGGCTCGGCTCGCTCGTGGAAGAAGCCGATGAAGAAGGCCGACGAGATGCCGATGATCTCCCAGCCGGCGAAGAACAGCTCCAGCGCGCCCGCGAGGGCCACGAGTTGCGTGCCGGTGGCGAACAGGCCGAGCAGCACGAAGAAGCGGACGAACCCGGGTTCCTTGTGCAGGTAGGTGCGGGAGAAGCGGGCAATCAGCGCGGTCAGAACCGAGGCGAACAACGAGATGGTGACCGAGATGCCGTCCACGCGCAGCACCGCCGGAATCACGAAGTCACCGATGCGCAGCCAGTCCCCGAACTCGATGTCGCCTTCGACGGCGGCGCCCGCGACACCCCAGTAGGCCCCGAGCACCGCCACTCCGGCCAGCACCGAGACGAGGAGCCCCGCGGTCACCAGGCGCACGGCCGTCTCTTCGCTCGGACGACGATTTCCGATCAGCATGAGCAACCCGACGACGGCGACGCTGGCGAACGGCGCGAGGATGTCCAGCGCCAGCGCGACGTGAACCGGGTCGCTCATCTGAGCGCAACTCCCGCCTCGACCACCTCGAGGTGCTGCCGTTGGCCGACCGCCGACGCCGGCAGGGCGCGTCGGACGAGCGCCGGTGTCACGTGCTCGCGCGTGCGCATGTGCCACTCCGGCGACCGATCCACTACGGGCAGCAGCGTCGGGTTGGGTTCGTAGGGCACGAACGCGCCCCGCTCGAAGACGGCCATGGCCCCCGTCGTGGGGTGCACGGACACCAGCTGTACCCACGCATTGACCACCAGCTCGGCCACCTCGGCCTGGCGGCCGGCCACGGCCAGCAACGCGTCCGGCGTGGCGTCCACGATCAACAGCAGCCGCATGGGCTCGTGCAACTCCACCATCTGCAGCGGCAGCCCGGTGCGCAGATCGCTCTGGTGGCCGTTCATCACCCCGATCAGCCCGGTCACGTTGTGCGGCAGCTTCGTACCGCAGCCGAAGGTCTCGTTGTCGACCGCCGAGAAGTAGTACTCGAGGCTGATGCCGGCACCCACCGGGCCGACCGCGGCCAGGATGCGCTCGAGCACGCTGTGGTTCGTGTCCACCGCGGGGTCATAGCTCACCAGGAAGGCACGACGGTCGAGGTGCAGCCCTCGCGTCAGCTCTCGCCGACCGACGATGCAGATGGAGTTCGTGCAGTGGCCGTACTCGGGCCGCGGCTGTGCGAGGTGCGACGAACGGGCCTCGACGTGCCTGAGCGCCTGTTCTGCGCTGAAGTCGAGGGGCGCATCCTCGAAGCGCCGGCTCCGCTCGAGGGCATTCTCGGCGCGGGCCCGTTCGAGGGCCTGGTGGGCCTCGTCGAACGAAGCCGCGCGCGACGCCGGCAAGGCCTCGAGGTCGTAGTACAGCACCGCGTCGTTGGCCGTGTCGTGAAGCGCGCCGATGAACCAGGTGTCTGCGGGGATGTCGATACCGCGGCGCCGCACCCCGTCCCGCACGTCCGGCCGATTGGCCATGTCGGCGAAGAGTCGCGCGTTGGCGCCGCCACGACGCCCGCCGCACGCGCCGCAGTCATGGGCCGACTCGTGTGGGTTGTTCAGGCTCGTGGATCCGTGTCCGAGCACCACCACCACGGGCGCGAAATCGCGCACGAGCCCCAGGTTCGTGAGCAGGGAAGTCACGCGATCAACCGACTCGTCCAGCGAGAAGCCCACGGGCTTTCGCCCCTCCGCCGGCTTGGCGCTCATCTCCGAGCGCAGCGTCGAGAGGCGCGTATTGGGCAGCGGTGCGAGCCTCGAGAGCACGCGGTCTCCCAACCGCACCGACGACCGTGGCGCCACCACTCGCGCAAGCGTCTTGACGGCCGACAGCGGGCCAAGCAGGAAGGACAGGCCCGCCCCGCCGCTCAGGGTCCGGGACGAACTGGCCGCGCGCCGTTCCCACGTGTGCCACCCGTCACGAAGCCTCTGGCGCAGCGCGTGCCAGCCGAGATCGGTGTAGATCGGCTGCTCGTGCACCTCGTGCCCGGGCGTCACGACCACGGGACAGTGCGCGGCTGGCTCCCGGTCGTACAATCCCTGGTAATCGATCGCCACGCCGAAGAAACCAGCGGCGCCGTACGTGATGTACCCGGGGTGCTGCTCCTCGAGCGCCCGGCGGATTGATTCCTCGCGCTCGTCGATGCAGAACACGAACTGGGCGCGCGGCCGCTCGGTGGCCCGATCCGAGGGCAGCGCGCGGCGCGCCGCCAGCGCGTCGAGAATCCATCCGCGGTACGTGCGCTCGTAGGCCTCCTGGAACAGCTGGCGGCGATGGACCTCGTCGAACGAGCGGCATTCGTGCCACAGGGCCTCCAGCGAGCGATCGTCCAGACCGCCTATCGCGTGGGCGTCGAGGCCAGCCGCGCGGGCCATACCCCAAAGGACCGAGGCATCCAGCACACGGGAACGCGGGGATGGCGGCGGGGCCAGCGCGCGCAGCGCCGACCACGACACAGCCACTCCCAACTCCCGGCAGGCGCGTGCAACCGCAGGCCGCTCGAGGAGCAAGCGGACCGCGACGAAGTCGGCGAGCGTCACGGGAGAGCCGTCGTGATGCTCCTCGGGGTGACGTTCCAGCCGGGCGAACATGCCCGTGAATCCCGGCAGCGCGAGCGCGGTGGCGAACAGGAACGAGTCGACGTCGTCGCCTCGCACGCCCAGATCCTCGAGGACCGCCCCGATCACCTCGGCTGCGGGCACCCGCTTCTCGAAGACCTTCCGCATGTCTTCTTCCGCGCCACGGCAGTCGTGCGGCGCCGAGGCGCCGTTTGAGTAGAACTCGGTCACGGCCCAGAGGAAGCCCTGGTGGCGGCCTGGCAGTGGCGCGTGCGCCTGTCCCTGATCGAGGAAACCCGAGCCCAGTCGGATCAGCTCTCCGTGCACCGCCACGTCCGTGTCCGAGGATCCCAGCGCGACCAGCACGTCTCGATGGCGCCGGAACTGCCGGCGGTCCACGGGCACCAGTCCGGGACCGCGCCGCGCGCGGGCGAGGCAGGCCTCCCACAAGGGCTGGTGGCTGCACTCAGGTGCGATTCCGGCCCTGATGGTGAACTCCAGGCCCGCGGCATCGTCGGTATCGGCGTCCGTGACCATCAACTGGTGCCACAGTTCGGCCCGGGTCAGACCCGACAGCACCGGCTCGCTGGCCCTCGGCCCGAGCGCGATGTCGATCTCGCGTCGGACGTCCGCGTCGTCGATGCGACCTGCCGTCAGCGCGTCGCGGAACTCGCGAAGGCTGAGGTACGGGCGAGCCGACAACGCGTCGGCCCCGGCCTGCACGCCCTCGTGAAAGGGCAGGTGCTGGAATGCGTGCAGCGTGTTGTGGTGGATGAAGACGCCGATCGGCCCCTGGTCGGGCAGCACCCCACGGGCGCGCTCCAGCGTGCGCGCGATGGGGTCTGCCGACACGACGTGGGGGGCGGCGAGCGACACCCTAGTGGCCTCCACCCGGCTGGGCCTGCGTCAGGTCGATGCCGACCACCGTGACGTTGATGTTCCGGTGCTTCGCGTCGGCCATGAACGTCGCGAGCACTTCCTTGACGTCGTGGTCGATGTACTCGCCCGAGCCGTCGATGATGACGCGTTCCCCATCATCCACCTCGTCGAGCGTGGACACGATGCCGGGCTTGGAGACGAACGTGCCGTCACGCCGGAAGCGCATCCGCCAGGTGCCGGCGTCGTCACGGACCGCAACGACGGCGCGCTTCGAATTCTCGTAGAGCACGAACATGATCCCGACGAAGATGCCCACGATGACGCCCTTCAACAGATCGAGCGCGAGGACCGCGCCGATCGTGATGGCGAAGGGCGCCAGCTGCGTGGCGCCCAGCTTCACCTGCGTGGCAAAGAGCGCCGGCTTGCACAGGTTGAGGCCCACCTGGATGAGGACGGCGGCGAGACTGGCCAGGGGAATCGTGTTCAGCAGGGTCCCGGCGAACAGCACGGCAACCAGGAGGAGGACGCCGTGGGTCAGCGCCGAGAGCCGCTCACGGCCTCCTGCGGCCACGTTGGCGCCGCTCCGGACGATCACCGCCGTCACCGGCAGGCCTCCGAGGATGCCGGACACGGCGTTCGCTGTTCCCTGAGCCAGCAGCTCCCGATCCGGGGGGCTGTGCCGCTTCAGCGGGTCGAGCCGGTCCACCGCCTGGAGCGAAAGCAGCGTCTCGATGCTGGCGACGATGGCGATGGTCGCGCCGGCCATCCACGTGGCGGGGTTGGCCAGGGCACCGAAGTCGGGGCGTGGCAGGGCTGCGTAAAGGGCGCCGATACCGCCCAGCGGCACGTCGACGTAGTGGATGGTGTCAAGGGCCAGGGTGGAGGAGCCGCGCATGAGCTCGGCCATGACGCTCGCGACGACCACCACGATCAGGGCCGGTGAGAGCATCGGGTACTTCCCGAGTGGCGTCTGCCTCCACCCATAGAGAATCACCAGCGACACCGCTGCGATGAGCACGGCGCCGCTGTGCATCTGCGAGGGAATGTCACCCAGGCCACCCGACGCGCCGAAGGCCACGGGCAGTTGCTTCCAGACGATGGTGATGCCGATGGCGGCGAGCATGCCTTTGATGACCGCCGATGGCACGAGCGCCGAGAAGCGGCCGGAGCGGAGCACGCCCAGCAGGAACTGCAGCAGGCCGGCGACCATGACCGCCGTCAGGAACGGGGCGATTCCTCCGAGGCTCTGCACTTCCACCAGCACGATCGAAGTGAGCCCGGCGGCTGGCCCGGTCACCGACAGCGGGGACCGGCTGATGAACGGGACGACGATCCCGCCGACGACGCCGGCAATGAGCCCCGAGACCGGAGGCACGCCGCACGCGATGGCGATGCCGAGGCAGAGAGGCAACGCAACGAGGAAGACCACCACACCGGCAACGGTGTCCTCCTTGACGTGACCGAACATGGACGGGTAGTGATGCATGGGCGTTTTCAGAACTGCGAATACCCACAGGTCCCGCGAACCCGCCCCAGGGGCCGGTCCACGAGCAAACACACTGGCGCTGTGCTACGAAAACGAGGTCGGCTTGCGGCCGGTCAGAATGTGGAAGGAGGTGCGCGGCCTGGGTGTGGGTGTGGCCGCTGGACGAAGGCGAGCGAGGGGCGGAGGTGGTGCGGGAGCAGGGCGAAGTCGCCGGGGGGGCCGACGACCGGCCCCGCGGTGAGCATGGCGGCGCCACCGGGTGGTGCGTGATCGCTCAGCTGGCCGGCAGAGGCGCTCGGGCCATCCGCCGCCACGGCGGTCATCGGTTCAGGGTTCTCGTAGTCGTGGCTGATGGCGTCGGCCGCATCGAATCGCTGGAATCCCCCGCGGGTCATCCGGACGACGCGGTCTCGTTCGCGGCCGCCGGACCCGATGCGCGGGACCGAGAGTACGACCACCGTCGACAGGGCCGCGCAAAGCGCGACGACGGCGGTGATGCGAGACAGGGGCAGACGCATTCGGTGCAACTTTGGACGCAACCCGGGTCGGGTTGGTCTCAGGACTGCCAAGAATACGATAGAAGGCGCCAGCGGTCAAAGACCTGTTGGTCATGGGCTCGATGCAGGGAAGGCATGGACCCAGGTGCCCGTACAACACAAAAGGCCCAAGGGGTGTCCCCTCGAGCCCTTCAGTGTGATGAATCCCCGGCAGCGACCTACTCTCCCACGCACCTACGCACGCAGTACCATCGGCGGTAGCAGGCTTAACTTCCGTGTTCGGAATGGGAACGGGTGTGACCCTGCTCCTATGACCACCGGGAAACTTGGTGTCTGGGGTCCCACCTTTGGCCTGCGTTGGAGCGCAGGTTCCGGCGAGGGAGCCAGATATCGGCCCGTCTCGCCGTCGCGCCGCAGGCCCGTCGGTGGATCGTCCCAGAGCATCTTGATGTCAAAGAGCGCTCTCTGGCGACTGAATACTCTGCAATGCGCGATAGTTGTCTGACCACACACCCGCAGAACGGGAAAGGAAATGGTCAAGCCTCACGACTGATTAGTATCGGTTAGCTGAACGTGTTGCCACGCTTGCACATCCGACCTATCGACCAAGTGGTCTACTTGGAGTCTTCAGGGATTATTCATCCAGGGAGATCTCATCTCGAGGTGGGTTTCACGCTTAGATGCATTCAGCGTTTCTCCCTTCCGGACTTAGCTACTCAGCGCTGCCACTGGCGTGACAACTGATACACTAGCGGTCCGTCCAACCCGGTCCTCTCGTACTAAGGTCAGATCCTCTCAAATCTCCTGCGCCCACCATAGATAGAGACCGAACTGTCTCGCGACGTTCTAAACCCAGCTCACGTACCGCTTTAACCGGCGAACAGCCGGACCCTTGGAACCTGCTACAGCTCCAGGATGCGATGAGCCGACATCGAGGTGCCAA
>Ga0209705_10000097_pt1 | contig 44156 bp, 35 predicted proteins | sample PPLLaktember2015_5_FD_187262 | JGI IMG/M metagenome (GOLD analysis project Ga0209705, IMG submission 187262) | Freshwater sediment microbial communities from Prairie Pothole Lake near Jamestown, North Dakota, USA - PPLs Lake P8 Core (1) Depth... | ecosystem: Environmental > Aquatic > Freshwater... | reverse complement strand
AACCGCCGGTCGGCCTCGCACCCGCAATCGGCCCAACCCGACTCTGCGTTTCAATCCGCTGTTGGTCCCTTCGATGCCGCCGCGAATTTTATAACGTTCATTATACATAGCCATATCCGCATGTCAACCTTAAAATTGCTGTAAATACCTGAATTTATCATAATTTATGAAGATTTTTTCCAGACAAACACTTTTGACGCAGGCATCATAATTACTCTATTCATAGTTCTCATGCCTGCTATCTAAGTCGTATTTGATTTGTTTTTAGTCACGAGCGTGAAGGCCTGTTCGAGCGTAAAATTGCCTTCGTAGAGTGCCCGGCCGATAATTATCCCCTCAATGGGTAATTTCGCTAATTGCTTGATGTGGTCCAGTTTGCCTACTCCGCCGGAAGCGATAATTGGTATGCGGCAGTTTAGTGCGAGCAGCCGCGTCGCTTCGATATTGGGGCCGGTAAGCATTCCATCGCAGGCGATGTCGGTATAAACGATAGCGGCCAGCGGCCAATGGTTTACGATTTGGGCCATTTCGGCAACTGTCGTTTTGCTGGTTTGGGTCCAGCCGCGGGTGGACAGGCGAGAGTCGCGGGCGTCGAGCCCCAAGACGATTTTCTGCGGATAATCTTTTACGAGTTTCTCAAACCAATCCATATCTTCCAGTGCCCTGGTTCCGATGATGATACGTGTCAGGCCAATTTCCAGCAGTTTTTTTACCACGATTTCATCGCGGATACCTCCGCCGAGTTCGACCTTCAGGTTGGTGGCGGATACGATTTTTTCGACAACACGGCTGTTGTGTATCCGTCCGTGCAGTGCTCCGTCGAGGTCAACGACGTGTAGCCATTTGGCGCCCTGCTGCTGGAAGATATGTGCCTGAGCTATGGGGTCGTCGTGATAATCAATCTGTCGCGCATAATCTCCCTGCAAAAGCCGTACGCATTTGCCATCCCTCAGATCTATAGCCGGCAGTAATTCCATAATAGGGACCTATCCGCTTATTTGTTTGCCCGCGGAATTTAACCCTTACTTAATTTTATCGTTTTTAAAGGTGACGACGCCGTCGGGTTCAAGCCATTTTTTGCCTTCTGATTTTTCGATGATGTCAACCACCTCGTCCGGGTCGTCGGTGACAGAGAAAAGGTTCAGGTCTTTCGGGGATATATTGCCTGCTTTCAGCATGATGTTTTCGAACCAGTGGATCAGATCTGTCCAGAACCCGCTTCCCATCAGGATGACGGGGAAGCGGGTGCTCTTGTGCGTCTGGATGAGCGTGAGCGATTCAAGGAACTCGTCCATGGTTCCGAACCCTCCCGGCAGGATTACAAAGGCCTGTGCGTACTTATTGAACATCATTTTGCGTGCAAAGAAATAACGGAAACTGAGTGACAAGTTCTGGTATTTGTTTGGTTTTTGTTCTTCTGGAAGGTCGATATTAAGGCCGACGCTCTTTCCGCCGGCTTCCATAGCGCCTTTGTTGGCAGCCTCCATTATTCCGCCTCCGCCGCCGGTGATAACGGCAAAACCGGCCTTGGCCAATGCCGTCGCGGTATGCTGGGCCAATAGGTAATAAGGGTTATCCGGTTTGGAGCGTGCGGATCCAAAGATCGAGACGGCAGGGCCTAACTTGCTCAACTCGCCGAATCCCTCGACGAATTCGGCCATGATCCGAAATATCCGCCAGGTTTCTCGGCTAAAATCGTTATTTGGCATAACATGTTCTCCAAAGTGTCCTATAGGCAGGGCCCGGTATTACTGCGAATACATTGTTGTTTTCTATTCCTTTGAGAGGTGATTACGGCAGAGGATTTTCGAGATAAAACCAATTTATATGGCAGGCTCTTCCAGGAATTTTTCACTTCTATTTTATTTATTTTTCTTTGGTTGTCTATGTAAGTTTTTCCCCGGTGGTTAAGGTGTTTACTCGACTTAGCTTTATTCCTTTTAAGCTGGTTATCTTGTCGGATATTTGCTCGATGTCTTTGACCCTTCCTTTTAGAATGATTATCTCGAGGCAGTTTTCGTGGTCGAGATGTACATGGATGGATGAGACGACCTGTAGTAGATGATTGTGCTGTAGATCGGTTAGTTTTTGCGATAGCCTGGTCGAATGATGGTTGTAAACGAGGAATAGTCCCGCTACGGCTTTGGCATCCGGTTTTGTCAGTTCCTGTTCGGCCAGTCGGCGTCGGATTAGATCTCGGATCGCTTCCGATCGGTTCTGGTATCCCTGTTGAGCGATGAGTCCGTCGAACATTGAAAGGAGTTTTCGGTCGAGTGATATTCCAATTCTTTCGGTTTTAGCCATGCTATTTTATTTAAGTCTTTTACTTCAGCAGTTCGTATTTACTTTGCGAGTTAAACTGGGTGAACATAAATCCTGCGCTGCCTGGTTCTATTTTTTTGCCCGGCTGCTCTCCAAATCCGATTTTGGCGCCATCCAGGACGAGCGTGCATTCGGTTTCACTGGAATCCTCTATCACCTGCCTCGTGGTCAAATCGAAGTCGCCCCGTCCGGCAATTTTGAAGCCCTGCATGTCGCTTTTTTCTTTTGTTACAATCAGGAAGAACGAGCCTGACAGTTGAGGTTCAGTTATTCCCTCCGGCAGCAGATGCAGCGGTTCGCCCTGACAGGTTATCGTAACTGTCTGAGAGTTGTTTTTTTTCTGCGGTTCCTGGGCGCTATATATTTTCTTGATGGCTTTTGCCTTGATTATGGCGTTGGAGACGGGCAAGTTTTTTTCGTAGTTTTTCGGCAGTGGATGGTCGTAGCCTTGTTGTGGGGTAAACCGGTCCGGGCTGTAGCGGACAAATTCACGTTCGTGATAACTTTTGATGCTTTCTTCGCTTATCAGGGAAACGGCTTTGCCGGTGTCATCCTCGCCGATTTCGAGTTTTTGGCGTAATTCGTCGAGGCCCATTATTTCTTTGACAGTCGTATCGGGTGCTATTTCGATCTTATAGCTGGCCCCGGCCAGTTTTGGCTGGTTCCGCCATGTGGATTTGGTTCCTTCGGCGTCACTGGAATAGGTGTTAGTTCTCTTTGTATCCTTTAGCGTTTTCTCTGCATCCTTTGCAGTTTGCTTTGTCTCCTTTGTAATTACGGTTTCGCTTACCTTTGCCTGCTCGATGGTCACTTTAATTATGGCTGAGCCGTCCTCTTGCACTTTTTCAACTTCGCTGCGCAAAACAATTTCTCTTTGCGTTTCGTTCGACTGAGGTTCGCTTGGTTCTTTGTCCGGCATTTCCACCCAGACCTTATTTTGGCTGGAGTTGGCGAAACGGGCCCTTTCCACACTGCCGACTGTATATCGGCATCGCAGTGCTGATTCTTTTTGTGTCACGGCCGGTTTGGCGACTTGTTCTTGGGCGGCCGGTTTGGCGACCTGTTCTTGGGCGGCCGGTTGTACTGTCTTTTTGTCTTTTGTTTTTGCCGAAGGGGCTGTATCGCATCCGTACGAGATAATCATAGCCCCTGTCACAGTAAGCACCATTAGTTTTAACCAGGTTTTCATTGTGTAAAATCTCCAAAAAAAAGTACCATTAATCATGCATGTATTCGATAGTTTTATTTACGTTATAACACATTGTGACTTTTTTGCGGGCTTTGGCTTTGGAGCCAGCCTGTTGTCTGCTGGTAATGGATACATCCATTCGCTCTGCCAGTTTCAGCAAATGTTTTTTGTCCAGTGAGAAGATCAATTTGCCTTGCCCCTCGACGTCGGTTACCAGATATTTTGTTTTCCCTTTCGATTTTTCCGTAGCGGTTTGCTCCTGGTCGATTTTTGTTATCTGATAAGATACCACCGCATTGCGGCCCTGGGGTATTTCTGGTATAAGCTCCGGTGTTTCTTTTTCTTTTGGGGTTTCTTGCGGGCTCAGGGTTTCTCCTGCACTTTCGATGGTATAGTTTTTTCGAATGCTTGTTCTGGCCTCGGGCACGGCGGTTATTGTGCAGGTTGACCAACTTTCCATGTGTTCGATTTTGACGGCTGTGTCGCCGCCGATCAATCCGCCGGTGACGTATTCCATCAGATGGTTTTCAGTGAGCAACATGTGAGCTTGTTCGTTTGATCTAAGAATATCCATTTGGATGTTTTCATCGGTCATGATTTTCCTGATGGGGTCATCTACATCGAGCAGTTTGGCCGGTTGTGTTTCGTCGCCCATCAGGACGTTATATTTCTTGCCTTTCAGGTCGATGAAGGCGTCGATATATTCTTGTGTGCGCTGTTTGTTTTTATCGTCTTTGGACGGCTGGTAAGTTGTTTTGTCTTCACTGTCAAAAGAAGCACTTACGCCAAGGCTTTGCATCGATGCCTTTAGAGACGTAATTGTCGCTTCCACTATGGGGTGTTTTTTCTGATCGAGCGCTTTTACCCGGCAGGTGAGTTGCATTTCGTTTTTTCTATTGTCCACGTTGGGAAACATCATGCTCAGGTTACTGTTCAAATTCACCTTAACTGAATAAGTGTCGCCGGGTTTGAGTTGCCAGAGCAGCCGACCCGGCCGAGCGCATCCTGCCAGTCCTGTCCACAGTAGAATTGCCAAAACACAATATATCAGCCGAGGTTTTCTCAATCGGTTATCTCCTTAACAACCAGCAAACTCCCCGCTAATTAGCACTTGTTGCGGACAACAGTTTTTTTGAAAAATGTGTTTTTACGCTCACTTGAAAGTATGCTTTTACGCAAAAATACTGGATTTCCGCTTTCGCGGGAATGACAGATTTTTGTTTGTACAATAATTATCGGATATTTCGGGTGTTTACGCAACAGATTTTTTGTTTTATGGCCAATCGTTATAAGCATATTTGGCACAAAAAAGGTGGGTTATTGGACCTGAGAAGAGATATGTTTGCCGTCCAAACGGGTTTTTCCATGCTATTTTTCGTGTGTGTCGCTGTATTCATATTTCCGACGGCGTTGGTTTTTTGTTTATTTTGGGCGTTTCGCTAAGGTTCGATACGGCAGAATCCATTGATGATGCCTCCGGAGTTTACCTCCAGGCTGCGGGCGGTGATATCGCCGGAAATGCTGGCGCCGGAAGCGAGCGAGACCTTGTCGTCGGCGGTGACATTTCCGCGAAGTTGTCCTTCGACCTGGAGGTTTCGGCTTCGCACCCGTCCTTGCAGTATGCCGGTGGGTGCTACCCGAATTGAGCCACAGGTTTCGAGACAAGCTCTGATATGACATGAAGAAACGGTAAGGTCCTCGACGCTGATACGCTGGTTACAGTGCGGACAGCCGATGCTAATGGCCTTGGCACTGACAAGCAATTCCTTACCACAATGATGACAATAGACTTTTTTCTGTTGCATGCAAATACGTCGCCAGGGTCAAAATAATTGTGAAAAGTCGATTCCAACACTAAAAGGCGTTTTTACGCGTGAATATCGGCTTTTGACGCCAATTTCAGATGTAGAGTGGCCGATGGCCGAGTGTATTACTTTTCTGTCAGTTTGACGTCTATATTCTTGTTGGCAGTAGTATGCCTGGTCGGCTCAATGCCCTCAGGTACGGCCATCTGACGAGGCGCAGGGGCGGCCAGTTGTGCCGATTTTTTTGTGGGTTCGGTCTTGCCAACGGTTCCGTTACCAACGTTACAATGTCCCACGAAACGTGCGCCGTCAACAACGACCAAGCGTTCACAGCGAAGGTCACCCTGCAATCGAGCGGTATTTTTCAGTTCGATGATATCCTTGGCCGACACATTACCGCTGATTTCACCTTCTACGGTAATGGTACCGGCCTCGATATCGGCCTGGATAACGCCTTCCGGGGCGATGACCAGATTGCCGCCGGTGGCTATGCGTCCCTCGAAACCACCCAGGATTTTGACGCTTTTTTCAAAACTGAGTTCACCTTTGAACTTGGCGTCGGGTCCGATGACTGTAGGAAAATCAGATTCGTCCATTTTTTTCTCCCGAAATACAGATACTAATGTTTGTACGTTTATCAACTATCAACGGGAGCCCTCCTTGGCCTGACAGGTATTTAAGTCGGTAATCGGTTTTGTAGCAGGAACTTACGGTTTTTTGAACCTTTCCAAAACACTAAAGACCGAACCGATCCGCGGTCTTTAAAGACTAGGATATACGATTTGCCCTGGTATGTCAAGCATTAATCTTGGTATATTCAAAGGACTTACAAACTCAAACTTGCTACCGGTTATTTGCGGAGTACCAAGGTTATAGGGGGATTATTCCGAGTAGTTGTGAGTTGCGGCCGGTGAGGAGTGCGTCAATTTGCCTGGAATTGCGTTCGCTGCGCAGGCAAGCGAAAATGCCATCGGCCATATCCAGCAGTTGGTCTGCGGCAATTTGCTCGGGAGTTTCGGGTTTGGATACCAAAGCGGTTCGATTATACAGTAAAATCACATTGTAATTTCTGCGAAGATTTGCCCAGCGGTGCCGTTCTTTAGTCAAGTCGATTTTGGTGTCTAACTGTTCGGCGGAAGGAAGTCCGGCCGGCATAAAACTCAAACCAGGCAGAGATGTTTCGGTGATTATTTTTGAGGACCATATTTCTCCGCGGCGCCACTCGAAGAAACCTGGGCCGCGGGGCAGTTCGAATACGTCGGCCAGTTCACCGCTGCTGTGATCGGCTTCGACCAGCAGTACTTTTGATAACGATGAGCGAGTCAGTGCGATGGCCAGGTTGACAGCGGTACGTGTGTAACCGTCGTTGTGGTCAAAGGCGCCAAGAAGAATGACTGGTGAGTCGATCTGACGGTGGAGCTGCTCGGCGTCTTCGGCGAGCTGGTCGTACTGTTTAGTCCATCGGATTTGCTGATTGCTCTCGTCGGGGGATTCGTTGTCCGGTTCTGGAGCGGTGGTGTCCGGCAGGCCGATGGGTGTTTCGTCACGTACGGGTCGATCATCGTCAGGTGTTGCCTGCTCGGTGTCGAGTTGTATCTGCGGTTTTTTTGTGGTTTTTCGTGCTGTGCGGTTAGTTGTGCCAATGCTCAGCCCCAAGCCGCCACCTAGCAGAACCGCGATCGCCATTATTGTGTATTGGGGCAGACTATGACTGGAGCGGAGCGTATAAGTGTCAAGCGGGTGGCGCAATATCGGGCAAAAAACCACTTGCTGACGCATCTGTTGGCCGATGTTTATATCTGTACCAAATGCGGATTCTTGCGGCAGAAATGAGCGAATCAAATCGATGCAATCCTTCATGCGTTCGAGTTGATCTTTCATGGCCAGTTCTTTGTCGGAATTGGCATCCAGTTTTTTGAGGATATCTGTCCGGCGTTTATTGTAATATTTCGGCCAAGCTTCGTTTTTGATTTTTTCGTTCAGCAGATGAAGTCGCTGGTTGAATTTTTGCTGCTGCTCGTCCTGTTGCCAAGTGAGCTGTTGTCGCTGCTGTTTCAGTTGTTGCAGTTGATCGTCTGAGTCGGATCGACCGGCTTTGATATCCAGTTGTGCGATTTTTTTTTGCAGTTCGCCAAGCCGGGGACGTAATTGCTTAAGTTCGGCATCTTCGGTCAGAACCTTAGCGATGCTGGGCTTTACAAAATCATCAAATTCCCTCAGGTCAACCGACGGTCTGTTTTGACCTTCCAGATTTTCCAATGCGATATTGGTGGCGCTCATACATACATTTTCGCTTTGGAGCAGAACCAGGTTCTGTAATTGCTTATCGTATTGTTCGTTTTTTTCTTTCAACTGTTTCCGCAACGCCGCCTCAATAGCGGCTTGGCCGGTCGTTTCGCCCGTCTTTTGCTGTTTGGCATAGTCCGAGATGAGTTTGGGGAAACTGTCGATCAGGTTCCTGCTGGTCTGTGGGCAGCGTAAGAATAAAGTGATTTGTTGGGATTGTCTGTCCGTCGTTATGGTGAGGTGATCGCTTAATAACGGTTCTATTTCATGGGCCAGTTTCAGGATGTCCAGTTTCTGCCGGCCGGCAAACCAGTCCCACTGCCAACCGTTTTCGATCGATTTGCTGTCAAGTTCGAAATAGAATTTCTGGCAGAGGATATTGTCTGGCGGTATCCGTGGCACAATCGTCAAACGAGCCGCCATCCCAAGAACAACCGCCCCTAACAAAACCAAGATTGAACAAGTCAACCATTTATATTGCTGAATCTGCATTGCACTTTTCATCCTACCTTTTACCAGAAACCTGGAGAACCTCATTATACAACTTTTTGTGCTTATAATGAAGTGTTTATTTTTGCAGGATATTACAATTGAAGGTCTTACCAAAGCGGGACAAAATGATTACTAATGTGGATTTTCGTAAGTGCATACAAAATAAGGAGTTGCCTTTTGGTAAAATGATAAGAAAGGACAAGTCGGTCAGTTTGAATTTTGATTGAGGAAACGTGGTTGATATGCCCAGTTGGTGTTGTTGTACCTGGTATTTTCATTGGTTCCTCATAAGATCTGTACAGAACACGAGGCTAAGAACTGCTGTATCCTATTGACCTGCAAGGAGATACGTCATTTGTCGCGACATTCGGAAGCAACCCTTGGATTTATCGCATTGGTGTCAATCCCGGAGTATACATGCCGGTGGCTCTTGAGATTGTACTAACAGTCAAACTAAAAACTCCGGGATTGACATTAAAGCGCAAAATCCTGGGAGTTTGGGCGCAAAGCCCCCATGAAGAAACCATTCATTTTTTGGCATATCCATGTACAGATTCTTATGAGGAGCCTTTTCATTTAGTATGGGTATAATGGCTCTGCCGGTGGTTTATGATTGCGGGCGATGTCTTCGGTTACAATCCCGTTCAATATCTCCTCGATCAGCTTGTTGTCTTTTATATTTTGCGATTTGTTCCGATAAGTTGGCTGGTCGGCAGGGATAGCATAGGTGGGGGGGTGATTGGGCGGCGGCATCTGGTTTGTAAGGTCCGCAAGGCCGTTGGCAGCGGGCTGACTGGTTTGTTCGGTCAGATTGATTTGTTCAGTTGTTTTGATATCTTCTGTTAGATCGGGAGGGTTTTGTTCGGGTTCTGGTTCGACACTTGCGTCATTGTCCCGTGGTTCGGTTGGCCGGGATTGGGTTTCCCGCGGTTCAATTTGTTGTGGTTCGGTTTTCTGCGGTTGAGTCTGTTCCGGCGGTGGCTGGTCCGTGGCGTGTGGAAATTCTTCAGGCTGATCGACTTGCTCGCGCCTGGCGGCTTCCAGGCAGGCCAGCATTATGTCCCGTCTGGCCTTTTCGATCTCGTTCAGCGGTTCGAGTGTGTCCTGCATGTCGCCAGGCAGTTCCATTTTGTCAGCCGAGAATTGCTGGGAATTTGTTTTTTTTCTGCGGAAAAACATGCGCTTAGTTTAATGTCGTGATCTGGAAATTGAAAGCAAAAAATTCCTGGCAGGTCCGGCCAAGTCGCATTTTTTATTCTACCGTTACGCTTTTGGCCAGGTTGCGTGGTTTATCGACGTCGTGACCGCGGATTACCGCTGCATGATATGCCAACAGTTGCAGCGGAATGACCGTCAGCATCGGCTGCAGTTCATCGAGGGTGTCTGGTACGGTGAATACGTGATCGGCGTAATTGTTGATCTGGTCGTCGCCCTCGGTGGCTACGGCGATAATTTTTCCACCGCGAGCCTTGACCTCCTCCATGTTACCAACGATTTTTTCGTATTGGCCGCAGTGTGGGGCGATAAAGACTACCGGCATTTCCGGCGTAATCAGTGCGATAGGGCCGTGTTTCATTTCCGCTGCTGGTAGTCCTTCAGCGTGGATGTATGAAATTTCTTTTAGTTTGAGTGCTCCTTCCAAAGCGATGGGGAACTGATATCCCCGTCCCAGGAAAAGCCAATTTTCCCGCTGCGAATACTGTCGGGCTATCTGGTTGATATAGTCACTTTGTCCGAGTATGGTTCGAATCTGGTCCGGTATTTTGCTCAGGGCCTGGATGTATTGGCTGAGCCGATGTTGGGACATGTGTCGCCGCCGGGCTACGTACAGGGCCGTCATGGTCAGAACCGCTAACTGCCCGGTAAACGCCTTGGTGGAGGCTACGCCTATTTCGGGTCCTACGTGCAGATAGATTCCACCGTCGGTCTGGCGTGCGATGGTACTGCCCACAGAATTGACTATGCCTAGAGTTGTCGCGCCGCGATCTTTTGCTTCCCGCAGTGCCGCTAAGGTGTCTATCGTTTCGCCCGACTGACTGATAACGATCTGGATGGTGCCGTCCTGGATGATGGGGTTGCGATATCGGAACTCCGAAGCGTAATCCACCTCCGTAGGGATTCCCGCCAGCTCTTCAAAGATGTATTCTCCGACCAGCGCGGCGTGCCATGCGGTTCCGCATCCGACAATGTTGATGCGGCTTGCTCGGACCAGTTCCCGGCTGAGATTGCCAATCCCGCCCAGATTGATCTGGTCTTCACTGGTATCGAGCCGGCCGCTGAGGCAGGCTTCGATGGTGGCGGGCTGTTCGAAGATTTCCTTGGCCATGTAATGCTCAAAACCTGCCAACTCGATCTCGTCGAGCGAATACTCAATTTGTTCGATCCTGGCGGCTACGGGCACATTGTCGATGGTCGAGGTACGATAACCGTCCCGGCTAATGACCGCCATTTCGCTATCACCGAGGTAAATCGCCTGTGTGGTGTGTTTGACAATAGCAGCTACGTCCGAGGCGACTACGAACTCTCCGTCACCGATACCCAAAACAATGGGACTGCCGCGTCGGGCCGCGATCAAGAGATCCGGTACGTCCCGGCAAATAACAGCTATTCCATACGTTCCGGCCAACTCCCTCAGGGTCAGACGTACGGCTGTTTCCAATCGGTCGGCAAGGTTGGTTTCGCTGCCGCTGCAATGGGTTTCATCGTGATAAAAGACGCTGATCATGTTGGCAATGACTTCGGAATCGGTTTCGCTGGCGAAAGTGCATCCCTTGTTAATGAGCCATTTCTTGAGCGTGGCAAAGTTTTCGACTATTCCGTTATGGACGATGGCGATCTTGCCGGTGTGGTCCAGGTGAGGATGGGCGTTTTTGGTGGAGGGTTTGCCGTGGGTGGCCCATCTGGTGTGGGCTATTCCTATAGTGCCATCTATTTTTTTGTCGGCCAAGATGGCTTCCAGTCCGGAAATCCGTCCTGCTGAACGGACTATCTGCAGATCGGACCCGTCGAGAACGGCAATGCCGGCTGAGTCGTAACCTCTGTATTCCAAACGCTTTAGGCCTTCTATCAGGATCGGTTCGGCTCGTTTGTCGCCCAGATACGCAACTATTCCACACATAAGTATTGCTCCAGCAAGGGGTTACAAAAGATCGCATTTTTACAAGCAACTAACTGCTCTATTGGTTTATCGACCACACTGCCGGCTATATTCACTCTTGGGATGAGAAAATGGGGAAACCAAATCGTTATGAGTTACTAATTGTATTATGGCCTTAAAAATGGTTACAATGCGGCCTATGGACTTATTTGCCGAGATGGAAGAGAAGAACCTTGCCGTGGCGGCTCCGCTGGCGCTGCGGATGCGGCCGCGGTCACTGGATGAGTTTGTCGGACAGGAGAAGTTTATCGCGTCCGGTAAGCTGCTCTGGCGGATGCTCAAGGCTGATCGGCTCAGCAGTTTGATATTTTATGGTCCGCCGGGCACCGGTAAGACGACGCTGGCTTATGTTATCGCCCAGCAGACGTCGGCGGAATTTGTTCCAACCAACGCCTCGTCGATCGGTGTCAAGGAAATCCGCCAAATTATCAAGGGGGCTGCGGACCGTCTGGCCGGGGAGGCGGGCAGGACGGTGTTGTTTCTCGATGAGATCCACCGTTTCAGCAGGAGTCAGCAGGATGTTTTGCTGGACGATGTGGAAAACGGTACGGTTATTCTGATCGGCGCTACAACGGAAAACCCTTATTTCACGGTTAATTCGGCACTGGTTTCGCGCAGCACCATTTTTGAGTTTGAGCCGCTGAGCAAAACCGATATCATAAAAATAATTCGAATGGCCCTTGCCGATAGCGAACGTGGGCTGGGTCGATATGATGTTAGAGTTACTGACGAGGCGCTGGAGTATTTGGCGGTTATGAGCGATGGCGATGCCCGCCGTGCACTGACGGCCCTGGAAATTGGTGTGCTGTCCCAGTTGTACCAGCAAAAAGAAAAGGCCGGTAAGGAGTCCGAATCGGAATCGAGCGGTAAATCTTCTGCCGGGCCAGGATTGGTTTTTGACAAAGCCCTGGCGGTCGAATCGATCCAGCAAAAGGCCCTGGTCGCCGACGCGGCGGGCGATAACCATTATGATCTGGCCAGCGCTCTGCAAAAGAGTATGCGAGGCAGTGATCCGGATGCGACGGTGTATTGGCTGGCCCGGTTGATCGTTGGGGGTGAAGACCCGCGTTTTATCGCCCGCAGGATTGCTGTTTGTGCTGCCGAGGATGTGGGTAACGCTGACCCGATGGCTACGGTGTTGGCTGGGGCCGCGGTGGGGATCAGCGAGTTTGTAGGCCTGCCCGAGGCGCAATTGCCTTTGGCCCAGGCGGCTATTTATATTGCCTGCGCCCCTAAAAGCAACCGCAGCGCCGAGGCGATCTGGAAGGCTGCCGAGGATGTGCGTCAGGGCCGAACCGCCCCGGTGCCCGATCATCTTCGGGATGCCCATTATCGCAGCGCCAAGAAACTCGGCCACGGCGTAGGTTATCAGTATCCGCATAATTTCCCGGAAGGCTACGCCCCGCAGGAATATATGCCTGCGAGCTTCGCCAAGCAGTATTATCAACCTACCAGCCGGGGAATGGAAGAAAGGATTGGACAATACCTGGCCAAATTTAGACAATACTGTCGCGTTGACAGCGAGTCAGAGCAAAAAGACAGTACCAGTAAAGCACCGCCATCAAGGAAGTAAGACGGTAGCCATGGGCAAAAAAGACATTCGCAAACAACTACTTGGGCGTTTGAAGGACCTGCCCAAAGAGCAACTTCAGCAGAAAAGCCGCTGGGCCTGTGAAAAGTTGTGCGCTACCGTGGAGTTCGGACGTGCCTCGGCAGTGATGATGTTTTTGTCACTGCCGAGCGGTGAGGTAGATACCACGTGTGCAGTTTTGACGGCGTTTGAGCGGAACAAAACTGTGCTGGTTCCACAGGTCGATTGGGACACTCGTGAGATGATAGCGGTTTGTTTGGGGAGTTTGACGTGTGAGATGGTCTCTGACCGTTATGGTCTGCGTTATCCCGCAATGGGCAAAGCGATGCCGATAGGTGATATCGATTTGGTTGTGGTTCCGGGGGTGGGTTTCGATTCTCAGGGCAATCGTCTTGGCCGTGGAGGTGGATTTTATGATCGTTTTCTGGGTTGTAATGATTTTCGGGGGTTAAGTTGCGGTCTGGCGGTCGAACAGCAGGTTATCGAGGCGGTGCCGGTAACCGAACATGACGTTACTCTAAATATGCTTGTCACCGACCGTTGCGTCAGGCGTTTTGAAAAATAATCTGGAAAACCGCGAAACAATGCGTAGAATGGCAGGAGTTTGCCGGAGCCTAATGAGGTTCTGTCTTACCGTTATAACTGATTAATTTACTTTGGATTTTTTGTTTTTAACAGAGCAATGAAAGGGTGATTATGGTTGAAAAGATAATTATTATGGGGGCCGCGGGGCGTGACTTTCACAACTTCAATGTCTGCTTCAGAGACAATCCGCGTTATCGGGTTGTGGCCTTTACGGCTGCGCAGATTCCTGATATTGACGGGCGCCGCTATCCGCGCGAACTGGCCGGCAGGCTCTATCCCGATGGCATTGGGATTTATGCGGAAGACGAGTTGATTGAGCTTATTCGGGAACATCAGGTTGATCGGGTGGTTTTTTGTTACAGCGACGTTCCTTACAGCGAGATCATGCACAAGGCGTCGATGGTAATGGCCAATGGCGCCGATTTCATATTGCTTGGTGCGACCCGTACGATGCTGCGGTCTTCAAAGCCGCTCGTGGCGGTTTGCGCCTCGCGGACCGGCTGCGGCAAGTCGCAGACTACGCGTTACGTGTGCAAAATTTTGGCTGACAGGGGCCAAAAAGCCGTTGTGGTTCGTCATCCTATGCCTTACGGCGATTTGAAACAGCAGGCGGTACAGCGTTTCAGTTGTTACGAAGATTTCGAGAAACACAAATGTACTATCGAGGAAAGAGAAGAATACGAGCCGCTGGTGGATGATGATATTGTGGTTTATGCCGGAGTCGATTATGGTCGGATCATCAACCAGGCCCAACAGGAAGCCGACGTTGTTGTCTGGGACGGAGGAAACAATGACACACCGTTTTATTATCCCGATGTGCATATTGTAGTTTTCGACCCGCACCGGGCCGGGCATGAGAAACGGTATTACCCAGGCGAGATTAACATGATGATGGCCGACATCGCGGTCATCAACAAGGTGGACAGTGCTACTGACGAACAAGTGCGGCAAGTCAGAGACAATATAGAGGCATACGTGTCTCAGTCCGAGATCGTTCTGGCAGAATCAGCGATAATTGTTGATGATCCGGAACAAATTCGCGGCAAACGTGTTTTGGTGGTTGAAGACGGTCCGACGCTCACTCATGGAGAAATGGATTTTGGCGCCGGGGTCATTGCTGCCGAGCGATACGGAGCGGCCGAGATCGTTGACCCGAAACCCTATGCCTGCGGAAGTATTAAAGAGACATATAATCGTTATCGGCATATCGGATCGGTGTTGCCGGCTATGGGATACAGTGACAAGCAGATTCGCGAACTGGAACTTACCATCAATAGTACCAAGTGCGACCTGGTTCTTTTTGGCACACCGATTAATCTGCCCAGAATAGTCACCATTGACAAGCCAACGCTTCGTGTGCGTTATGAATACCGGGATTGTGGCCGGCCACGCCTAGAGGATGTTCTCACAAACCGCCTGCAGGAAGTGACTTCCCGGGAAATTCCCGTTTGAAACAGTGCGAATTCGCACTTTTTCTTGTGTGTTCCTTATACGCAAAGCCAGAGCAGGGCCTTTGGGGGGCCAAGACCGACAATTTTATACGTTAGCGGAGCATTTATCAAAAATATATAAAAATCCATTTTCGCGTAACAGGCCCTGTTGGATGGAATTTGGGTAAAAAACTGCGAAAGTCAACAAAAAGATTATGAAAGATATAACCGAAAAATCGACCAGACCGACCCTGCTGGTGGCCTTGGGCGGCAATGCCCTTGTCCGTAAGGGGCAGGCCGGTGATATTAATCAGCAGTTTGAAAATTTGAAGGTGCCGATTCGTCAGATTGCCGGGCTTTGCCGCGAGTATAAGATTATTATCACGCACGGCAATGGCCCTCAGGTGGGCAATCTATTACTGCAGCAGGAATGCTGTAGGGAGGTTCCGAGATTACCCCTGGAGATTTTAGTGGCCCAGACGCAGGGGCAGATCGGTTACATGATCGAATCGACTCTGGACAGCGAACTGATGGATTTGGGTATTCATACTCAGCGGCTGGTGAGCCTTATCAGTTATGTGGTGGTTGATGAAAAAGACCCAGCCTTTCTCAGCCCTTCCAAACCTATCGGACCGGTTTACGCGCAACAACACGGAGATTATCCGATGTGCAAGACGGACAAAGGGTACAGACGGGTGGTGGTTTCACCGGAACCGGTGACCATTGTGGAAAAACGCGAGATCAAGAAACTCATCGAGATGGACTTTATCGTTATCTGCTGCGGTGGGGGCGGCATACCCGTAATCCGGGAAGGGCGTGCTTTTTCCGGTGTGAATGCGGTTATCGATAAGGATTTGGCCAGCGCTAAGCTGGCCCAGGAGGTGGGCGTGGATGTTTTTGTTATGGCAACCGATGTCCCCGGCGCGATGCTGAACTACGGTCAGCCCGATCAGCGACTACTGCGTTCGCTGAGGCTCGAAGAAGCCGGGCGTTATATGGAGGAGGGCCAATTTTCTGCCGGCAGCATGGCCCCCAAGATAAAGGCAGCTATGCGATTTCTGCAAAACGGCGGTGAACGTGCCGTGATTACCTCTGTGGAGGCGATCGACAAGGCTGTGGCAGGACAGGCAGGTACCGAACTGTTTCGAGACGAAAACGACTGATGGCGTTATTGATTTGTCGGAAAGGATTAGTGATGCGAACCCAGGATTATATAGCCCTGGAAGAAGAGTATGGGGCGAAAAACTACAAACCGCTGGATGTTGTCTTAACCCGCGGTCAGGGTATTTGGGTCTGGGACGTGGAGGAAAACAAGTATCTTGATTTTCTTTCGTCTTACTCGGCGATTAACCAGGGACATTGTCATCCTAAAATCGTGGCCACTATGATCGAGCAGGCAAAACGGCTTACTCTTGTTTCGCGTGCCTTCCGGCACGATCAACTGGGCTTGTTCTATAAGGAAATCTGCCAGTTGACGGATTCTCATAAGGTGCTTCCCATGAACAGCGGCGCCGAGGCGGTGGAATCATGCATCAAGGCGGTGCGCAAATGGGGCTACAAGACCAAAGGAATTGCCGAAGGTAAAGCGGAAATTATCGTTTGTGAAAATAACTTTCACGGCCGAACTATTACCCTCGTCGGGTTCAGTACCGAACAACAGTATCGGGACGGATATTCACCCTTTACGCCCGGTTTCAAGATTATTCCATTCGGTGACGCCGATGCCCTGGAAAAGGCCGTTACGCCCAATACGGTAGCCTTCCTGGTGGAGCCGATCCAGGGGGAAGCTGGTATCATCGTGCCGCCCGATGGATATCTGCGCCAGGTGCGTCAGATTTGCGATGAGAAAGGTATCGTACTGATTACCGATGAGATTCAAACCGGACTGGGCCGGACCGGTAAATTGCTGGCCGAGGAACACGAAGGCGTGGTAGCAGACCTGACACTGGTGGGTAAGGCATTGTCAGGCGGGCTTTATCCGGTCTCCGCGGTTCTTTCCAATAAAGAGGTGCTCGGCGTTTTTCAGCCTGGCGATCACGGCAGTACCTTTGGCGGCAATCCGTTGGCTTGTGCCGTGGCCCGCACAGCGGTCAAGGTGCTGGTGGAAGAAAAAATGGTGGAGAACTCAGCCAAGATGGGAGCTTACTTTATGGAGCAACTGGCGAGCATCGATAGTCCTTATGTCAAAGAGGTTCGCGGTAAAGGTCTGATGATCGGAGTGGAATTGCATAAGAATGCCGGTGGCGCCAGACGGTTTTGTGAAAAGCTCAAACACAAGGGACTGCTCTGCAAAGAAACACACGAAAACGTAATCAGATTTGCCCCACCGCTGATTATTACCAAAGAAGATATCGACTGGGCCCTGGAGCGGATCGGGGATGTTCTGAGGGAATCTTAGATTCTCCCGAAACCATCCAGAATGTCGCCCCGAACAAAAAAGCCTGTTTATAAACGCAACTTTATATTTCGAGAGGATTTGTACATGGCAAAGCGAAACTACTCTGATAACGGTAACAATAAGTATCAGGGAAGACGAATATTCTTGGGAATTGCCTTTGTGGTGGTGATGGGCCTGGCGATATGGCGCCTTGGCTTTTGTAGGGCTGTTCCGGGTATAGCCGAAGACGTTGACATTTTGCTGACTGATGAGACTGAACCGCTTTACAAGCCGCCTGTTGCCGCTGATGTCCCGCCTGATAATGATTTGGCTCAACCGGACATCTCTGAGGCGACATCCGAATCGGCAGACAATCCCACAGTGGAAACGATTCCCGCAGAACCTGCGAATCAGACGCCCACTCAGGCGGAGATACTCCTGCAGAAAGGCATGTCGGCATTGACGGCTGGGGATTACATCACCGCCCGTGCCAGTCTCAGCCAGGCGGTAAAGCTGCAACTGCCGCCTTTGCAGGAAGACGAGGCCCGTAAATTGCTCAATCAGGCCGCCGATGTCTGGTTGTTTTCCAATAACGTTTTTCCTGGTGACAAGTTCTGCCAACGCTACAAGATCGACGATAATTTAGCGAAGATCGGACCGAAATTTGACATACCATATCCGTTGATCGGTCGAATGAACAACATACCGGATCTCAACAAAGTGGCCTTCGGAAAAACCATCAAAATAGTTCAGGGACCGTTTCATGTCGTTGTTGATCGCAAACGGTTTTTGATGTCGGTGTATCTGGGTGATGTGCTGGTGCGGACGTATCGGGTTGGCCTGGGCAATGCGGATCGCCAGACGCCAACCGGTCTGTGGCTGGTAAAACTCAAACAGGTCAATCCCGAATGGACCGATCCGGAAACCAACAAGAAATACCTGCCTAACGATCCGGAAAACCCGCTCGGTGAGCGATGGATCGCAATGGAAGGTCTGGAGGGCCTGGCCAAGGAGCAGACGGGCTTTGGCATCCACGGTACGATCGAGCCGGACAAGATCGGCCAGGCCGCCAGTCGCGGCTGTATCCGTCTGCATAATAAAGATGTCGAAGAACTCTACGATATGCTCATCGAAAACAAAAGCACAATCCGCGTGATAAACTAATGGGAGCCTCTAAAGATTGCTTTTGTCGCGAGAACGAGCGAAATTTTCGTCAATGAGGCAGGGGGCAAAAATCGCCGCGGGCATAGTTGAACTATGTTGAGTATGATTTTGGGACGGACAAAGATTTAATGCCGCCTGACAGCTCGTTGAATCTCCACTGGAGGTGTAAGTATTTGCTTGTTTTCAGGAAGAGTATGGATCTTTCGTACAACGTCCATACCTTTGACAACATGGCCAAAAGCGGCAAATCCTTGCCTGTCGGAATTACGTTTTCCGCCAAAATCCAGCGACGGCTGGTCACCAACACAAATGAAAAAGTGGTGTGTAGCGGTATTCGGCCCAGTTCGTGCCATAGATATTGTGCCATCCAAATGTCGTAATCCCGTGTCGCGCGTCCGTTCCAGTTGAATTGGGGCAAATGTTTTATCTTCCCACTTGGGATTCGCTTGCGCCTGAATCACATCTATCTTGACCAGATCGTCCGGCTGATTATCCTCTCGCACCGTACGGAAAAACACCCCATCGCTATAAAAACCTTCATGCACATACCGAATGAAATTTTTCGTCGTCTGGGGCGCCTTTAACGCATCCAGTTCCACTTCGATATCACCGATCGCGGTTTGAATCAGCACACGTGGCTTATCCGTCAACTCTTCCTTACGCCATTGAAATGTCGGTGCAATACTGAAATCATATCCGGCAAGATGTGATCGTCCGTCTGCTGATCGCAGCATCGGCTTTTTATATCGCCATGGGCCATCGCCCAGATACGTCTTGCACAACTGTGCCAAATCCGGATCATATTGCTTGAGTTCCTTTCGAGTATTTACGTGGCAGTGCATTGAATCGTTTTCTCGATTATCGTCATACCAGCTTTGCACCGCCTCGGCCCAGTATTCAGCCCGATCCGTAATGGCGTATGTATTAGGCCATAGATTTTTCTTTTTGGCGTTTTCATAAAGCGATTTGAGTTTCTCATCAAACTTAGTATCAATCCCGGGTATGCCATGACTGTGCATACAGTGAGAAAATTCGTGAATCAAAAGATTCTCTTTTTCATACGGATCATTCGGAAAGCACAGCAGATTTTCCTCTCCGCAAGTGACCGGAACCCCCCCCAATCCTCGCGCACGCCGATCCCAGAACACTCGCGGTTCGAGATGCTTATGCTCTGGAATATCGGTCGTATATTCATTGTAAGCCATAATTGCCACAAAAGCCCGCTTGGTAACCATTATCTTAATGATCTGGGGCTTATCCGAAAGCATATTTCGCAATATCCAGGCCGCTTCACGTAAGGCATAATCGGACACTTTCCCGGAAGCAACTATAGGCAATCCTTCGACGGCAACATATTTCTGGTAAAAAGATGACAGTTTGAATGTATCTCTCCATTCGTCGGTTAGAGCTTTAACGTCATAAGTATGATCTGAATGTGAATCAATCTCTTTTTTGTCAACTCCAAAGGCACAAACAGAATGAATCACAGAGATCATAAAATATGAAACAATAAGTAACCATCTATTCTCATTATTAGTTTTTGGGGGGATAGATACCATCCTGATACTCCAAAATATAGTTAAAAATTACGATTCAGTTACCTTCTACCATAGCCCACCCAAAAAGGCAACCATAGAAAATGTTAACTTTCGCAGTATTTTTTACGCAATTTGAATGACGCGTTGCTGCTTTGAGTTTACTTGTTGCGAATAACCAGTATCTTCATAGGCCGAACTTCTTCAGTAAACGTTATGCCGAACTCTTCCTCAAACCATTTACGAGCTAACTCAAAACCCTCGTCGCCAGGCCAGTACGCCGTCTCCATACTGATAGGCTGCATAATGCCAGTTTCATCGATAAATATCTTTTTAGCGTTCTTGTCTTCGATATCTTTATTCTGGTGAAATGCCAAGTGTGTCAAGTGCGCATTAAAGCACATTCCATGTGAGCTGATCGAGCCGGCTGTACCGGGCTTATCTCCTATGACAGTTCCTCTCAGATTTGGAAGTGGGACATGTACATTCTTGTAATTCCTTAAAACCTTGCCATTGTATCGGGCAACCCATACTTTGCGAGATTCACCGTCTTCTACTACAACTTTCAGACCATAATGATTAAGGACAAACTCAAATGCTTCTTTTAGACTGACATCACTCCTGCGAACCACATCAGCGCGAATTTCTTTGTTCAGCAGTTCTTCGCTTACTTCTTCACTGATTCGATAGCTAACCTTGTCTATTGGGTAAATCCCCTGGATACCAGGAAGACTCAAAACCACATCCTTTAATCGATAGTTAATTGGCAGAAGGACATATCCTTGATGTCCAGGCAATCTATTCTTATTTGTGTTGACATGTTGTACACCTTGATCGGTCTCCCGCTCAAGCAGCTCCATCTTTTCAGAAAGCGGATACTTATTATAATACTCGGATAGCTTAGCCAGATATTTGTCTCTTTTCGCCTGTTCCGCGCAAGCTTTTAATTCAGCATTGTCCCGGACGTCCATTCCGATAACTCTGCTGATATCTTCAAGACTGTTTCCATTTTGAGCCATATCAATAGATATCCCTCTTTGCGCCTGTGGGATAGACTTTTTTAGTTCTTCTGCTACATACTTCTTCCAACTCTTGTTTCCTTTTAGATTGTGCTCGGTTTCTTTAACCTGCTTCCATAGCTGGGCGGCTTTGTCTATTTCTCCGCCGTATGCCACTGCGACGATAAACTCAACAAGATCGTAAGGCGTTGGTGACGTACGGTCCGGATTTTTGTATTTATCATAAACCCCAGGCCAAAGCTCTAATGCAAGCTTGGCAGCTTGGGCCCCCTTCTCCTGAGCTATAAACATTTTTATTCTTAATTTATCAATTTCACCCTGCAAACGTTGCCCATCATCACTTTCGAGCGCCATTCCGACAATACGCTCACACATATCAATACGGTACTCCTGGCAATACCATCTGGCAGCGTCCAGCAACACATTACATTCAGTAAAAGGTCCGCGAGTTGCATTCCTTGGCCAAGCGATATTCTGCATATCTGTCAATTCAACACTGCCGATAAGCTCCGGTTTCAGATGCGGGTAATGAAATTCCACTCTGCATGTAAGCGTTAATTTCGAAGGTGTTGTTTTGCCAAACGGATAATCTTCCGGCACAAATACTTCCAGACAGTTATCTCCCGAATACTTGATTCTTCTGTATTCTGTCCCAAGCTCATCGGCAAGCTCGCCAAAACCATCAAATAAATAGTCATCCGGAGTTTTATTCCGCGAATTTGACGACATCACCCACACCGCTCCGTACTCAGTAACACCAACCTGCTCCACTTTTGGCAGATGATAGCCTGATTTCTTAAAGAGGTCTTGCGGCACATAATCCCTGCCACCGGGGTCTTTCAGAAATGCGTATGCGCTGTTCGCATTGTTTTGGTTGAATCGGTTAACGACAGCCTCCTCATACGCTTTTGCATCGAAAAATTTATCCGGCTGCTCTTTTGAATAAGTTATAAAAATATCTACCGCAGACCCATCCCGCGGATCCCATACTCGTATCCGAACCGGCAGTTGACTCTGTCTTAATGCCCATATCCTCATCCACTGTGGATGTTGATCTGTCGTAACATCAAAAACGACCATATCCTCAGATATTCCAGCAGATAAATTTATTAACGGTGTAACCTCCTGAAGCTTTCCTTTGAACATTGTTTTCACGATTATATCCAGCGAAAAGTTTCTTGATTGGCCAAGCATCCTTAAGATAACTTCCGCTTGGTCATCAACCTGCTCACTATCTATTCTCGCCGAATTCACAAAATTAAAAGCATCTGTCACCTGTCCATCCTGTGTAAAAAGAACCTGGTCTCTAACTCGCATTCTTGCCCTGCCTTCTTCGCCCATCCACAATTCAAACTGCTTAGGCTCAGCAGAGGGCTTGTCTTTCATATATATCGCCGCACTGAAAAAATTCACTGACTCAAAGCTTTTCACAACGTCTGCCCAGGCTACACTTGCAAAACTAACCGACCCGCCATATTGATTTATGCCAATAAGCACTGCGATAATTATCACCGCCGCGGCGGCAAGTTTTGTTATTCTTGTTTTCATAACCATTCTCCAAATATTCGGCCCAGTTCCAGCCGATTGTGTTGTTTTTGATTTTTCCAGTGTTTCCTGCGCGCTGCTGAGGACTCTCTGGTCCAGTTTGGCGCTGGTGGCAGCCGGTAGATTATGGGCGTAGGTGTTTTTGATGAACTTTTCTATGTTTTCTGTGGGTTTCATCTGGTCACCTCACTGTTTAGTAATGCACGCAGTTTGTCCAGGCCATAACGGTAACGGCTTTTGGCGGTATTGACCGAGATATTCTGCGATTCGGCAATTTGCCTGAATCGCATACCACCGTGCAGGTGCAGGATCACGATTTCACGCTGTTCGTAGGGAAGCTGGGCCATGGCGCCGGTCAGCCGCTGATAATCTTCGCTACGAATGGCCGCCTCGTCCGGTGCGTTTGTATTCGATTCAACCTGGTGGGCTTGATCGATATCCACTGTTTTTTGCCGCTGCCTGGCTCGGTACATATTGCGAGCATGGTTGGCAATGCAGGTTGTCAGATATCTCTTGAGACTTCCACGCAGGCGAAATTCACCTGTGGTTTGGGCGAACCGAACAAATGTGTCGTTGACGGCGTCTTCGGCGGCGGCGGTGTCGTTCAAAAGCGCGATCGCCAGCCTCAACAAGTCATCCTTGTATTTTTCATAGACGCGGCGCAGGGCGTCCGGGTCGCCACGATTGAAATTTCGTATAAGCGTTTTGTCTTCAAGCATTTATGAGCCGCTACAAGTATTACGAAAAACGATTAATCGCCACATATATAACAAATGAACTGCCCATTTGGGTCTGAACAAAATCAGATTTTTCAGATGTGACGCCAGCGTCAAAAGGATTGTGAATCATTGATTTTGGCGCCCCAACGACGTTTTTAGGCGTGAATATCGACTTTTGACGCCAACATAAGATGTAAGGAAAAATTCACTTGAAAAAACTCCAATAAAGCTGATATTAGTCATAAGTTCTGCATTGTAGTCTCTAATATGATATTCGACAATCCAGGAGGCTGGATCGCCATGATTCGCCTAATTGAAGATCACCGTGAAACCATTGGACGTATCTGTGCCCAGTACCGTGTACAGCGTCTTGAATTGTTCGGCTCTGGGGTCTCTCAGGACAACTTTGACGAGAATAGTGATCTTGACTTTCTGGTCGAATTCAAGCCTCTGGTCCGTGGTGAACATGCCGATACTTATTTTGGGTTACTGGAGGCGCTAGAGGATCTGTTGGGGCGAAATATCGATCTTGTCATGCTTTCCGCCATCAAAAACCGGTATTTTCTCGAATCTATTGACCGGAATCGAAAGGTGGTCTATGCAGCTTGAATCCAAGAAACTCCTGGAAGATGTCCTGCAAGCAGCCGGGCGAATTCTCGAATTCACCACTGATAATACCGACGAATCATTTCCTTCCGCAACATCCTGATTCACGGCTATGATCTCGTGGACGATGAGGTTGTTTGGGACGTGGCGGAAAAGAACCTGCCTACGCTTTACAATGAGGTTCAGTATCTTCTCCGATAAATGCTTGTTATAGGCTGACTTACTGTTTGCCACCGGTTTGCCGCAAACACGACCAAAAAGCCAAAGGAGGGACTTGAACCCTCAACCCCGGCTTTACGAAAGCCGTGCTCTACCATTGAGCTACTTTGGCAAAGACGGCGCCTATGTCAGTTCATCGTTGGCGGCCTTTCCATACAGTATTACCGATTTTGTCCTCTATGTCAATCCCTGTCTTTTGTTTCCGTTGACAAAATTATTTGCCATACGCCGTTACGGTTCGTCGCGGCCTGTACCGGTCCATAAACGATTATTTCCCGCAGGATCGTCAGCTATGATGATACCGTCCGAGTCGAGAATATATCCCATTTCTTCCAGCGTGAGGTGTTCGGCGTGACAATCTATAAATGAGACGTTCACATGTCCGCTATGGCGGGCCTCGGCGGGCGTGTGTTGTTGCTGAAGAGTGGGTTTTTGCCAATCACCAAAATATATGGCGCCGGTGCTGCGGGCTAATTTGGGCGGGTCCAGCTTGTAGGAGTGTTCGCCGTGCGGAGCGGCGTTGCCGCGGCCGTCGGCGATAATGATTGTACTGGACGGTTTTCTGATTTTAGATCCTCTGACCGGGTAATTCTGGTGCTTCTCCTCGGCGGTCAACCGTGGACTGCCGAGATACTGGTAGTTGTATCCGTACGAACCGTTGCGAATATCGTGCACATCAAAATTACTGTGGCTAAATGAAGGACATATAAAATAATCATTGGTCATCAGCAGGGTCTGGCTGTCTCCAAAAACATCGCCCGGATTTTTGATATAAGGCGCCGGGTCAATGACCGGCCCTACTCCCTGATCGAAAAACCACTGCCATCTAGGCATTTCCCGGCCGTATTTATTGACGTAATTGTGGGAGTCTGTGGGTTTTGCTTTCTTCAGGCGATGAGGCGGGAATTCGCCGTTTTTCGAAACATACATCTGACCGGCTATCGCCAACCTTCGCACGTTGGTCAGACACACTACCGAACGCGCCGCTTCACGCGCCCTACCCAATGCCGGCATAAGCATAGACAGCAACAACGCTATGATTGAAATTACCACAAGTAGTTCAATCAAAGTAAAACCGCTTTTCTTTATCTTATTGCACATACTTTTGGTTATTTTACCATCTTCCAGACAGAAATGCTACTGTTTTTCAGTTGCCTTAAATTAAAAGGGCATTGCCGTTTCCGGCAATGCCCTGATTGTTTCCTGGAGCGGTTCCAGTGAACCGTCATAATTACTTTCTACCGGGAGCCTTCTGTTAAAGGAGGCTATCGGATGCAAAACAACATTTGCTGATTTAGAACTGGAACTGTAGTTGGGTCCTAATCATAAACAGAGCGTTGTTCTGGACTCCATCGTAGTTGGAACTACTGCTGACAATCGGTAGATCATCGATGTAGGTAAGGTCCATGCTGAGCTTGAGATCCTGACCGTACAGGTAGTAGTTCCAGCCGCCAGCGTATTCGTAACAGTTATTGGCGCCGTCAATACAAATACCACCAACACGGCTGACCAACTCAAACTTCTCGGGAATAACGAAGATACCGCTCTGTAGATTCCAGCCTAAGTTGTTCATTTGCAGCTCATCAATACCGGTACGCACAGGACCGAATTGCCCGGCAGCAGTAGCAGGACTATCCAAATTCGCTCGCTGATAGTAACCATCTAAGATGACCGACAGCCCATTGCTCTTGACGGCAATATCGGCTCCAACCATCGAGACTTCACCGTCAGCGATAAAACCGTTACTGAGACCGTTGTCGCCTCTGGCCAGTACCATAAAGTTGTCGTCCGTTCCGTCCGGGAAATTGTTCTCTGACCCGGCGTTGGCATAGGCGAAACTCACACCCGCCTGCGCTACCGGATTCGCGTGGCCTTGCAGGTCCGACTCGTCGTCGAAATCCTTGGGTGTTGCTCCCATCAGCGGCACCACAAACCGTGCCGCTGCCGCCGGGTTGTTGTCATTGTCGGCAAAAGGCCTACTGCCGGCATCTCTTAACCCATTGTAAGCACCCAAACGGTAGTGCATCTGAGTGTCGCCAAGTGGGCAGGCGCCAAACAACTCTACTCCGGTACTACGACCGATATTGAACACGGCATCGGCCAGCGAACGATCTACCATCATCAGCTTTCCAGGATCGACGTTGAACTGTCTGCCAAATGCGCCTTTGTATTGGCCGAACTTGACGCCAAACTCGGGCATAACACTATATGCAACCATATAATCGAGTACATTTACGGAGTTTTCGTTGTCGTCGTCCATTTCCAACTGGATCTTGTATTTAACATCTTTCATCACGTGGCCCGAAAAAATCAATCGTGCCCGTTCCAGTTCGGCGGCGCTGGCACTGGGATCGACGCCGTCACCGCCCGCGGCAGGCTGCCCTTCACGAGTAAGAACCCTCTCTCCATCGTCACTTTGGCTGTAGGTATGGCGAAACTGCAACAGCCCGTCAATACCCAGATAGAATTGATCGTCGGTGGTCTTGATGAAAAACTGATTGTCATAACCGGCCGTCAAACTCGTATCAAGCGACTGACGGGACTGTGCAGAGATCGCCTGCAATTCCAGTTCCGCTACGCGTTCCTGCAGCTTCTGCAACTGCGATTGCGTGTCGCTGCTGTCGGCGGCCAACACGGCCGAACAACTCCACAACATCAGCCCTACTGTCATTAATGTCATCCCTTGTCTCATTTTGTACTTCCTTTCACTAAAAAATTCGCACCTGTTAAAATATACCCGCAAGATCGGGTCCACAAAACCGCCTTCGACGGCCGCTGCTCCTCCACAGAACAGACTACACAATATACCGTTTATCATAAAAGCCTTGATGAGTCCGTCTTGTTAACTGCAAGGCAACTGATGCTTGAATTTGTGTTTACAAAACTCACCTCTCAATACTAACAACAGGTTATCGGTCACAAAAGATTCCGAGCTTGAAAAATCACGGAGTTCACCTGCCAGTACTGATAACGCCTCTGGAAAACAGACACATCCAGGCTAAAAGTTATAAAAGCGTAATTAAACGAACTCTTTTCTCCTTGTTGTCATCGAATAGTTGATTTCTCAATCGGATAATGGTAAGCTTTTGTCAGTCCGCTATTGGACAAATCCTCCTGAATTTGTCAAATGTCGCATAAAAATAATGACGAATTTAGGCTATTTCGCGATTCCCGGACAAGGCTAATATTAATTAAGCGTTTGTAAACAAAAGAGTAATGGGCTATGTTCTGGCCAAACCGCATTGCAAGCAACAACTATAACTATTGTCCTTGATCGCCAAGCAACGACTAATATATCTTGCCAAACCGTTTGGCAAGTAAAAAATTGACTTTTTTGGATATTTCCGCAATTGGTAGGGTTGGAATCCGATCCGCTGAGCGTTCAAGAACGTGATTGGGCAGCCCATTGGCCGGTGATATCAGTGGAAAAATGGCTAAGTACGGAGGAATCTATGCTACGGATGGTAGTTTTTGATTTTGATGGTGTGATCGCTGACTGCGAAAATGCTCATTTTAGAGCGTTTCGCAAAGTGTTTCTCGATCAGGGGATTGAGCTGACGTGGGAGCAGTATTGCGTAAGATACCTTGGTTTAACAGATTATGAATGTATTGCTCAGATTCTGGCCGACAATGGTCGGCCCATTTATGGTAAAAAAAAGCAGATAAAAGAGTTATTTTTGCGAAAAAAGGCCGAATTTGCCCACTATTTGAACAAGAAAGACCTTATTATGCCCGGAGTTGAGCAGCTTTTGGAGGGTCTTTGCGCTAATAATATTATATGTTCGATATGCTCAGGCGCCCTGCGATGTGAGATCGATGTCATACTCCAGCAGGGGCGGTTACAGGATTTTTTTGAGGTTATCATATCGGCCGACGATGTTTCCCGTGGCAAGCCCGACCCCGAAGGCTATCGACTGAGCATTGCCCGGATTAATGAAAATGCAATTATCCAGCCGAGGATTCAGCCGAGTGAATGTGTGGTCATCGAAGACAGTATATGGGGCATTCGCGCCGGCCAGGCCGCCGGGATGCGATGCGTGGCTGTGACCACCACCTATCAGGCAGAACAGCTTGCCGGGGCGGAGATGATCGTCAAAGACCTTACCTGCCTCGATAGCGACCGCTTGCGGGAAGTTCTCAAATAACAATCATATTGCGACTATATGAGATGATTCCAGCCGTTGCCAGTTTATGGGGTGGAATATCAATGGTTGCATTTTGGTCATGGTGGGCGTAAAATTTCCGGATGCTCGCAAAAAACGCAGAAAAAGACGGTTTTCCCAGGCAAAACCTATTTAGGCGGCGTGGTTCGTCGAGATCGGCAACGGTGGTATTAGCCGTTGCCCTGGTGGCGGCGTTGCTGTGTGCGCAAATTTTGGTGGTGGCGCGGTCCGGCCAACTCCGCGGTCGTGAAAACGCGGCAGAGTTGATTAAACAAGTCGCTGATAAAGGTCTGGAAACATGGCTCACCAATCCGATGGAACTCTATTATCTGATGGAATCGGAGGGCAAACCGATCGGATATAGGGCCGTTTCCGTCGAGCCGGTTGCGGGGGAAGATCATTCAATTGTTATTCAATGGAAAGGGAAAGAAGTATATTATCGGACGGATGAAAATATGCGAATCGAAACCTTGTTTTCAGTACAGAATGATCTGAGCAGCTACAGCTACCAGGAAAAGATACGGAACCTGAGTGGAGGTTTGTTCGAGGTTGTTCGGCAGACATTTGCGAACGGTCTTTTGGACATCTCCTATCGGAGAAACTTTCGTGAGGTTGCCCTGCCGACGTTACCGATAAGCGAGGCCAATTTCATTCCTTTGGTTTTGCTGGACCTGTTTTCGAGTTTGGGTGCGGCCAGAAAGGATTTCAAGGACGGGATGGTATTTGCCATGATGGGCACCAGCGTAATTCACGGTCGCAGTGAGAAGCTCCTGGTGGAATGCTGGGTCAAGCCCGGCGGCGAAGTACCCAAAGAGATCAGGTCACGAATACCCGGCGGCCACAGTGTGGAAGTAGAGTGGCTGGGAGTCGGACATACTCAATCAATATACTACGATCAGAATAATCAGCTTGTCTGGCAGAAAGACGAATTTGATTTGGCGGAGCTTTTTCACAAGGCGGTAAGCCGTTCGGAACTGGTGAGCGTATTTCCGCAGGCCCAGCAGGATATAGACGACTGGTCCGGAATGGACAGCAGTGACAATAACAAGCAGGCGATCTAGTGCGATTCCGCACTTTTTATTGTGTCAGAGATTGCAGGTACAAATTGTTTTGGAGAAAAACCTTCAGACCGAACGTTTTGATAACCGGTTTACCGCTGTGGACAACTCTCAAAAAGGTTACCACGAACAAGCGGAACGAAAAACAAACATTCTCACGATAAAAAGATTCGATCCGGTCTCGGTCAGACGGATAAGTTTACGACGGAAAAACTCGAAATCAACAGCGATATATATCTGCCTTGGGCTTTGGATCATTTTCTGGGCCGATTACTGGAGAAAAAGATTGGCGGTGAATATGTTTTTATGGTTTATAATAACCGTAGTCTGTGTTATCATTGCCTGCGAGTGGTAGAGCGGGCAGTGCCTACTGCCGAAGACAGCCAGGCAAATGCGATATACCTGATCGGCCAGAGGGGTGCTCAGGGACCAGTCGTCGAAACCTGACTGGACGAGAACGGCCGAATGCTCAAACGCCGGAGCGGCGATATGTTGGTAGAACGCAGCAGCGAAGAAAAAATCAAACAACTATGGCCGGAAGAGTTTAAGATATTCTAACAAGAAAGCCAAAGGAACACGCTCATGGATAATCAAACGCCTGATATTATCAACGAATACGGGAATATCTTAAAAACCAAGATGGGAGATCATCTTAAAAAAGCTATTCTCTTTGGTTCTCAGGCTCGCGGCGACGCAGATGAAAGCTCGGATTATGATATTCTTGTAATAGTGGATCAACGCACCAAACAAATTCGTGAGATGGCTTTAGATGCCGGCGTTGAAATAATGAACCGTTATGAAAAGTTGTTTGCAACTGTTATATATGATGAAAAGGAATGGGAAAAAGCGCAATTATTTCCTTTTGCCTGGAATGTCAAGCGTGAGGGCGTTCCGTTATGAAAAAGAACCAATCAAACATAGAAACATCAACTAATATTGAGGTGTTATTATGGCGGGAATCGTAGCGGACGTGGTAATTGTTGGAGCGGGCCCGGCGGGTTTGGCGGCGGGGTTGTACACCGCCCGGGATCGCTACGAGACCATCATCCTGGACAAGTTTGTGCCTGGCGGACAGATTAACCTGACGGATCGAATCGAAAATTATCCCGGTATCAGGAAAATCAGCGGCGGTGATATGGCCGAGGCGCTTGTGGATCAGGCAGTTTCGTTTGGAGCGAAAATAGAAAACAACAGTGAAGTCGTCGGACTTGCACGGCGTGATGACCGGACTATCGAGGTGCGCACCGATGAAAATACTTATCTGGCCAAGGTTGTCATCCTGGCCCCAGGCAGCGACTATCGCAGGCTCGGCGTGGACGGTGAAGAAAGATTCCGCCAGGCTGGCGCCGGGGTCAGCTATTGCGGCACGTGCGATGCGCCGTTTTTCAAAGACAAGCATGTGATCGCTGTCGGCGGCGGGAACGTAGCGGTGGAAGATACTATTCATCTGGCTAAATTTTGCAGAAAAGTAACGATGGTGCATCGGCGGCAGGAATTTCGGGCTACCAAAGTCCTGGTGGAAGAACTGCTGGAAGAAACGAAGAAAGGTGTTATAGAGATTCGCTATGACAGTATTGTCACCGCTATCAACGGTGGCGGCAAAGTTGAATCGGCTACGTTAAAAAATGTCAAAACCGGACAGACCGAAGAACTCCCGTGCGATGGAGTGTTTATTTTTGTCGGTATGATACCCAATACCAGTTTCCTCAAAGGCGTGGTCGAACTGGACAAAAATGGGTTTATCAAGTGTGATCCTGAATTTCTGCGAACCAAGATGCCGGGCGTTTTTGTGGCGGGCGATTGCCGGGTCTCGGCGGCGATGCAACTAGCGACTGCCATCGGTGATGGCGTGACTACGGCTATGTTCATGAAAGAATATCTTCGCGATCCCGATTGGTGGAACAAGGGTACGTATCCGGAATTTATGGGATGGTAAACAATGAAAGTTGGTTATTTTGACTGTTTTTCCGGTGTGGCCGGGGATATGATCGTCGGGGCGTGCCTGGATGCCGGGGCATCGGAGGAGTTTCTGCGCGGGCAGTTGGCCAGGCTCGGACTGGATGAAGTGGAACTGCAAATCAAAAAAGTCAACAAAAATGGAATTGCCGCTACCGCGTTTTTGCCGATTGTCAAAGACCATCATCACCAATGCGACCACGGCCACCATCGCAATCTTTCTGCCATTGTCGAGATAATTGACAACGCCGCCCTTAGCGATAAAGTCAAACAGCAGTCGATAGATGTTTTCAGGCGGCTGGCACGGGCGGAGGCCAAGGTGCATGGTACCGTCGAGGAGAAAATACATTTCCACGAGATCGGAGCGGCCGACGCGATCATAGACATTGTCGGCGCATGCACGGCACTGGAATCGCTGGGCGTTGAGAAGGTTTACTGTTCGCCGCTGACGGTTGGCGGCGGCACGGTCAAATGCGAGCATGGGATTCTACCGGTTCCCGCTCCCGCCACAGCGGAGTTGATAAAAGGAATTGAAACAGTCCCTGCCCCTGCCAACGCTCAGGTCGAATTGCTTACCCCAACCGGCGCGGCGATATTGACTACGCTGGCTGAAGGGTTCGGCTCAATGCCTGCCATGCGGATCAGCGAAATCGGCTATGGCGCCGGTCAGCGTGATATTGCCGGTATGCCTAACGTTTTGCGCCTGATGGTCGGACAGACCGGCGACAGCGATATGTATGGACAGTCCGACGAAGTTTGCGTTTTGGAAGCTAATATCGATGATGCTACCGCGGAGCTGATCGGACACGTCAGCGAAAAACTACTTGCCCAGGGCGCCCTTGATGTGTACTGCACCGCCGTTACCATGAAAAAAAATCGGCTCGGTACGAAGATCACTGTGCTGTGCCCACCAACCGAAACAGCAAAGATGGAACAGATCATGTTCCGGGAAAGCACTACTTTTGGTATTCGCCGAGGCATTTGCCAACGCACTATTCTGCCCCGCAAACACCAGACCGTCGAAACACCTTACGGTAAAATAAGGATGAAAGTCGGCTATTTTGATGGCCAAGTGACGACCTGCTCGGTAGAATTCAGTGATTGTCAGCGGGCTGCTGAGGAATACCAGGTGCCGGTTAAAAAAGTAGTTTCAGCCGCCTTGGCAGCGTATAAAAATGAATGAGTGGATGGGTAGATGATTAATCTCTTGGCGCAAATAGCACAAACCATCGAATCGTCGGAAAAACCTCCGACTGACCGATTTGAATTTGACCCCACCAGTGTTTTGTGGATAGTGGGCATAGTGCTGCTGTCATTTTTTATGGTACGCGCCGCTATGCGCCGCGTAGCCCGCAGTCGGCAAAGATCGCAACTACCATTACAGGAACGGCTCGCCGAGAGCAGACAAAAAGTTCATGCCAGTTACGATCAAATGAACGAGTTGATGGCGGCACTGGCGGATCTTTCCCGTCAGATAAACGGTCAGATCGATACGAGGCTGGCCAAACTGGAGACTCTTCTGCATCAGGCCGACCAGACCATAAAACAGTTGGGAGAGTTGGTCGGCGGTGAAGATAACACCGGGCGGGATTCACAAATATCTTCTGTTGACGCCATCGGGGATACTATCCAAGATATATCTGGGGAGTTTCATTCGGCCAATGCGGATTCCCAGCCACAGGCCAACGAAGCTGGGCCGCAAGAATCGCCTCGCGGCGCTGCCCAGCTTACCGCGAAAGAAAAACAAGTGTTGGAAATGGTTAAAAAGGGACTGAACACAATCGCGATCGCCCGGAAACTGAATCAGCCCGTTGGCGAAATAGAATTAATCTTGTCACTGGCGGCAAAAAAAGAAAAACCAAACTGACAAATGGTGCGATTTCGCACTTTTTCTTGTGTGTTGCTTATACGCAAAGCTAGAACAGGGCCTTTTAGGACCAAGGCCGATGATTTTATACGTTAGCGGAACATTTATCGAGGTTATGTAAAAATCCATTTTTGCGTAACAGGCCCTGTTGGATGGAAATTGGGCTAAAAAAACTGCGAAAGTTAACAAATGCGAAAGGAGCACTATTATGAAACATTCGATAACATGCAAACTGATCTTGACCGGCTGGCTGATCCTGATCTTGTCCGCACCGATGCTCTTTGCCGACGAAGGTTCGCTTAACCCACAAACCATCGAGCGGATTCGGTCTTCCTTCCAGATGGACCTTCACACCAGGGCCATGTACAACGCCCTTACAAATACCGACATCAAAGAATTGGCTCTCAATCGTGATATTCTTTGGCGTCACGACGAGACCTTCAGCCATAAGATCAAAACCAAAGGTGTCACCAATCAGAAGTCAAGCGGACGTTGCTGGCTTTTTGCCGGGCTGAATGTCTTGCGCTACGAAGTCATCCAAAAATACGACCTTGACGAATTCGAGTTTTCACAAAACTACCTGGCCTTCTGGGACAAGATGGAAAAGGCCAACCGCTTCCTTGAGTATATCATCGAATTTGCTGACCGAGACCCGCTCGATCGCGAACTGGAAACCATTCTTAAGATGCCATTCGATGACGGCGGATATTGGCCAAACGTTGTCAACCTTATCGAAAAGTACGGAGCTGTCCCCACAAAAATCATGCCCGAAACCAACAGCTCCGACAAAACAAACGACATGAACGGACTGATAGCACTCAAACTAAGAGCCGACGCCGCCAAACTCCGTGAAATACACCAGACCGGCAAATCCGTTGAACAGATGCGCCTCGCCAAGGAAGAAATGCTCACCGACGTTTATAGAATGCTCGTAATGAACTGCGGCGAGCCACCCACCGAATTCCAGTGGCAATACAAACCAAAGGACGACGAGAAAGATGATGACGCGGACGATGATGATGATAACGATGTGGACAATGCGGACGACGATGACAAAAACGGTAACGATGCGGATGATGACGCAGACGACGATGACGACGATGACGAAAACGGTAACGACGATGACGAAAACGGTAACGATGATGACGAAAATGCCTGGCTGTACGAAAAACGCACCTACACCCCCAAAAGCTTTTACCAGCAGGTTGTAGCTGTCGATCTGAGTGAGTATGTAAACCTTTTCAACGACACCACTCACGACTATGGCCGCCATTATCGCATTAAGCTCTCGCGCAATCTCTACGATGGCGACGACATAACTTACGCCAATGTCGATATCGAATCCATAAAAAAGATTGCCATGGACTCAATTCTTGACGACCAGCCCGTTTGGTTCGGCGCCGACGTCGGCAAAGATCAAAGCTCTAAACACGGTATCATGGCTATGGAGATGTTCGATTACGCCTCGATTTACAATGTCGATATGTCCATGACCAAGGCCCAGCGAGCACTGTATCGTGAGAGCATCCGCAGCCACGCCATGGTCTTTGAGGGTGTGGACGTCAAGGACGACAAACCTATAAAATGGTGGGTCGAAAACAGTTGGGGCAAAGATAAAGGCTCCAACGGCTACTGGACCCTCTACGACAGTTGGTTTGACACTCACGTATATAACATCGTCGTAAAGAAAGAATATGTTCCGGAAAATATTTTGAAGATATTCGACCAGGAGCACATAATCCTGCCCGCCTGGGATCCAATGCTTTCGGTCCTGCGCTAACGAACGCGAATTCATTAAAATAATTATTAGCGTAAATTCGCGTGTATTCGCGGTTGCGTATATGAATGACACTTTTTGTTAAAAAGAGGTTTAGATGAAAGTGGCCAGGAGTTTCATATCGGAAGATTTTTTATTGCAGACTGCCACGGCGCGTACGCTCTATCACGAATACGCAAAAAAAAAGCCTATATACGATTATCATTGTCATCTGCCGCCAGCCCAGATCGCCCAGGACACACAGTTTGACAATCTGACCCAGATTTGGCTCTATGGCGATCATTACAAATGGCGGGCCATGCGTACCAATGGAATAGCCGAACGTTTTTGCACCGGCGATGCGACTGACTACGAAAAGTTCCAAAAATGGGCCCAGACTGTTCCTTACGCCCTGCGTAATCCTATTTATCATTGGACTCATCTCGAGCTAAAACGATATTTCGATATAGACCAGCTTCTCGAACCCGCCTCCGCCGAACAAATTTACGAAACCGCCGGCCAAATGTTAAGAACACCCGAATTCAGTGCGCGTAATCTTATGCGTAAGATGAACGTCAAGGTCTGCTGCACGACCGACGACCCGCTGGACAGCCTGGAACACCATCAAAAAATCAAAGACGACGGCTTTGAAATCGTCGTCCGCCCCGCCTGGCGCCCGGACAAGGCCATCGCTGTAGAAAACCTCGACAATCTGAACGACTGGATCGACAGGTTAGCCCAGCTTGTCGATATCGAAATAAAGGATTATGCTTCTTTTTTGGAGGCGATCAAAAACCGTCACGATTTTTTTCACGCCATGGGCTGCCGATTAAGCGACCATGGCCTGGAAACCGCCTGTGCCGAAGACTATACCCAAAGTGAAATCGCATCCATCTTCCGGAAAATACGATTACACCAACAGTTGAATCTCGCCGAACAGCTCAAGTTCAAATCGGCCGTGTTGGTGGACTTGGCTCTGATGGACAATGAAAAGGGATGGGTCCAGCAGTTTCACCTTGGCGCTCTGCGAAGCAACAATACCAGGCTTTTCAATACAATTGGCCCTGACACCGGTTTTGATTCTATCGGTGATTTTGAAATCGCCCGTCCACTTGCCAGGTTCCTCGACCGCCTGGATGTGCGGCGGTCTCTGCCAAAAACCATTTTATATAATATCAATCCGCGTGACAACGAGTTGATCGCCTCGATGATCGGCAACTTCCAGGATGGGTCCGTGCCGGGCAAAATGCAGTATGGCTCAGCCTGGTGGTTTCTCGATCAGAAAAACGGCATGGAGAAACAGATCGACACTCTTTCAAACATGGGTCTGCTCTGGCGTTTTGTTGGAATGCTTACCGATTCCAGAAGCTTCATGTCTTATCCCCGCCACGAATATTTCCGTAGAATCTTGTGTAACATTTTAGGTAACGAACTCGAAGACGGCCAACTGCCCAATGACATACCTTTACTGGGCAGGATGGTCGAAGACATCTGTTTCAATAACGCCAAAAATTATTTCCCCATAGACTCCGCTTAACCAGCGAATCGGTTCGCGGCCTGAGCTTAAAAACAACTTGACAGACGCACGAAAACAGGTATAATGATCGAAAATTGGCGTTTTACGGATGGTCACACTGCCCAGCCGAACTGAAAAATCAGGCCCCGGGAGCCTGAACGCTTACAAAAATCGTATATACACTAAGGGAGCAAATAAAAATGATGACAAGCCAACATACAATGAGAAATCTCCAATCGGCCATAAATCAATCACGCGGCATCATATCAGTTATGTGCCTGATTCTGACAATCTCGCTTTGCGGTTGCGCAACCTGGCAGGGCGACTCAGGCGACGACGGCTGGATAAGCCTGTTTAACGGCAAGAACCTCGATGGATGGACGCCAAAGATAGCGGGCTATGAACTCGGTGACAATTTTGCCGACACTTTCCGAGTCGAAGATGGTGTTATGAAGGTGTCCTACGATCAGTACGACAAGTTCGATGGGAAATTCGGACACATCTTCTACAAGAACAAGTTCTCGCACTATCGCCTTCGCGTTGAATATCGTTTCCTGGGAGACCAAGCGCCCGGAGGTCCGGGATGGGCCTTTAGAAACAGTGGAATCATGTTTCACTGCCAGTCGCCCGAAAGCATGGCTAGGGACCAGAGCTTTCCCGTTTCAATCGAGGTTCAGATGCTCGGCGGTGACGGTACGAATAAGCGTTCGACCGGCAATCTGTGTACTCCAGGCACGAATGTAGTGATGGAAGACAAACTCATCACCCAACACTGTATTGACTCTACCTCTGAAACGTATCACGGTGACCAATGGGTGAGACTGGAAGTCGAGGTCCACGGCAACGATCTCATCAAACATATCGTCAACGGACAGGTCGTGCTGGAATACGAAAAGCCTCAGCTTGACGAAAACGACGCAAACGCGAAAAAACTGATAGCCGCAGGCGCCGACAAAATGCTCACCGAAGGATACATATCTCTACAGTCAGAGAGCCACCCAGTCGAATTCCGATCGGTAGAGATACTTTTACTGGATGAATAATCTCCATCTGTATTGCTTCAGTCGGAATAGGACATTTCCTGAATTTTGGTCGCATGTTATTAAAGCAAAGATATGCTACAGAAATTGATTGAAAAAAGTTTTTTATTTTACAGGAAATAAATATGAGGTTGTGTAGAGATTCTGTCCTTGTGGTTATTGCCGTTGTTTTGTTGTTTTGCATTTCGGTTACGGCGCAGGATGTCGCCGTAAACGGAACTGAGGTATCCGCTGCAGAACCTACGACGAAATCGGATTACGGTTTGCCATGGGGGCTGGAGAAGCTCCCGGATGTTCGCAAACAGGTATCCGATATGGAGATTGCGGACAAGGAAGCCAAAGCAAAGCTGTTGGATATTTATGACAAGGCGATCGGCCAGTGGAAACAGTTGCAAGTAACAACGGAAGAGACATCTGCTTTTATAAGCAGGCTGAGGAATATTCCCTCCGATCTTAGCAGTATAAAAGAGCAGTCGGCAAAAACTGTCAATGAAGTTTTTCCTGATAATACCGCGAATCTGTCGCTAGCCGATGTGCAGAAGGAGGTGGCGGGCGTCCAGGCTTCATACGAAGAGGCAAAAAAGAATGCTACCATCCTTGAAAACGAGCCTAAACGTCGGGCTGAAAGACGTGTTAATATTCCGGTTGAGTTGGCTGCTGTCCGCGAGCAGTTGACTCAGATGAGGGAAAAACTACCTGCGGTTTCTACAGAGGTTAATGTTGCGGATACGATTTTTGCCGGCAGGATTTTGCAGATCACACAGGTTATGGCAATGGAGGCCAAGGTTGAAAACCTGGCTGAGGAATTGAAATTTTATGACGCAGCGGGAGATATACTTACAGCAAAGCGGGAGCTTGCTTCTCGAATTGTTCTTCAGGCTGAGAAGCGTCAAAAGTATTGGCAAGAGCAGCTTTTAGCTGCTCAAAGACGGGAAACGGAAAAGCTTAAAGAAAAGGCCACGGAAACGGTCCAGCAGACCAAGTATGCTCATCCTATGGTCCAGAAACTTGCTCAGGAGAACGCCGAACTTGCACACATTCAGGCCGAGCTGATCAGGCAGATGGAGCAGGCCAACCAGTATTCCAAAAACATCGGAGATAAGCTTGCCAGATTGAATGCCAAATTTAGCGATTTGAAAAAAGAGATCGAAACGGCAGGTGAAATTACCAGTGTAATGGGTGTTTTGCTTCTTTCCGAGCGTGATGACCTGCAGGATACAGGAGAGAATCGAGCGCAAATCAAGGCTCGCCTTGCAAAGATATCTTCAGCGAAGTTGAACTGGAGCAAATACGACAAGCAGTGGTCTGACATGGTGGACATAGAAGCTGTGGCGAAGATAAGGCTCCAGGAAGAGCAACTTACAGAGCGAGATGCCGGGTTCGACGAGATTTTTAAAGAGGCAGTTACACTGCTGGAGGACCGTCGTAAGGATATCAAGAAGATATCGGATTATTACGAAGATTTATCAACGGTTCTGGCCAAGCTGGATGTTCAAGAGCGAAAACTTGTTTCTACGGTGTCGGAATATAAAGCATTTATCGATGAAAATATATTATGGACTCGAAGCAGTGCTTCAATTCGTCCGGCTGATGTTAGTTCGGTAGGTTCTGCAATAGGCTGGTTTGTCAATCCAAAGCAATGGATAGAAGTGTGGCGTTATCTGTGGAGTGACTTTCGGAATAATATTTCGATATATGTTCTTGCAGGTATTTTCGTAGTTCTGTTGTGGCTGTATCGTTTGGGCATGACAAATCGCCTCGACGACATTGCGAAACATTTGGGTCATACATACTCTGACAAATACATGTACACTTTAAAGGCTTTGGTCTTTTCGATAATAATTATTGTTCCATTGCCGCTGTTTACAGGCTTTGTTTCATGGCGGCTTCTTCAGGCGCCGCCGACTTTGACTCATGTACAGATTATCGGCCGGGCGTTGAAAAACGTGACGGTTATGGCTCTAATGTTTATGGCATTCATACGATTTTGTCGGAAGAACGGCTTATCAGATCACTTTTATTTGCGACGAGAGAGTATGGATGTTCTTGCGCGTTACCTTCGGTTGACCTTTTTGATTCTTATTCCTGTTATATTTTTACGGAGTGTCTTTTGTGATTCGGTTGTTGAGGATGTTTACAGAATTTCTCTTGGCAGGTTCGGTTTTGTCGTGGAGATGATTGTCGTTTTGCTTTTCTTTCTGATATCTTTTCGTCCTTCCGGCGCCGTAGTAGGTCATCTTCTGGCTGAAAGAAAAGACAGTTGGCTAAGCAGGATGCGTCACATCTGGTATGGGGCATTAGTCGCTTTGCCTTTTGTTTTTGCAGTGCTCCACCTTTCAGGTTATGACTATGCGGCAGGAGAGTTGTATTATAAGTTTGTGGCCACAATCCTGTTGTGTTTTGCGATAATGTTTTGTAAAGGCATGCTGACGCGGTGGCTGACCTTGGTGCAGGCGCGATTGGTATTGAGGCAAAAAGAGGATAAAAAGAGCGAAGAAGCCGCCCGCGTCAATGTCGATTCAAAGAATGATAACCAGGAAAGCTTACAGATTCAGGCCGAGTTGGAGGAGGACAGTGAGCAACTGGTAGTCGATATTTCACAGCAGACTCTAAGCCTGATCAGATGGTTTTCAATACTGGCGGTTTTTCTGGGTATCTGGCTGATCTGGAAAAATGTACTACCGGCTCTCAGTGGTCTGGAGAATATCAAGGTGTGGGATACTATTGATGCACAGGGAGCGACTGTTATCATAAGTCTGGGCAATATTATAAAGGCGTTGCTGATATTTGTTATGATGGTTGTGGCGGCGCGTAATGCTCCGGGGCTTATGGAAATCCTGATACTGCAGCGACTTCCGCTCAATCAGGGTGCACGTTTTGCGGTTACATCTCTTTTGAGATATATACTTGTTATCGTTGGGGTTGTGATGACTTTAGGACAGATAGGGATCGGATGGACTAAAGTGCAGTGGCTTGTCGCGGCGATGACAGTGGGTCTGGGCTTTGGTTTACAGGAGATTTTCGCCAACTTCGTATCGGGTTTGATCATCCTGTTCGAACAGCCGATTCGGATCGGGGACGCCGTGACAGTGGGAGATGTTGACGGAGTAGTGACAAAGATAAAGATGCGGGCTACGACAATACGGAAATGGGACCAGAAGGAATTGGTCGTACCCAACAAGGAGTTCATTACCGGAAAGCTGCTTAACTGGTCACTTTCGGACAAAACCCTGCGGATGGAATTTCCAGTGGGGGTTGCATACGGCTCGGATATAAAGAAAACCGAAAAAACGTTGTATCGAATCGCCCATAATCAAAAAGGAGTAATTAATGATGATCCGGCTCCCGTGGTGCTTTTCAAGTCGTTCGGTGAGAGCAGCCTTGAGTTTGAGCTTCGTATTTATGTTCCCAGTATGGATAACTATCTGAAAATCTGGCATGAAATCAACTGCAACATCGACAGTGAATTTCGCAAGGAGGGCATCGAAATCGCATTTCCACAGAGGGATATTCATATACGTTCGGTGAAAGTGCCTTTTTCTGTTCAGATGGATTCGAGACGGGATTCAACGGAAGAATCTAAAGATTGAGATTTAAGTCGATTAGTCCATTTATCCTGTGCTTTCCCAGTGTTTCAATAACTTCTGTAATGGATTGCTCAATTTTCGAATTGTCGGCGTGAATTACTTCTTGTAAAGGATGCAGGCAGACTTGAAGGGCGGAGTCGTTATCGAAAATTCCGGGGTCCATCTTACCGTCGAGAGATTGTGCTCGGTCTGGCCGGGGCTGGTTTTTGTCCAGTCTGACCCTATTGGGCCGAGCCTATTTATCTTCGATGACCGCCTTTTTTCTTTCGCTGTCGATGAAATTGTCGATCGCCTTTTGCTCAAGCTCCTGTCTCAGCTCGCGGACTATTATTTCCTTAACATCGGCAAGCTCGCACGCGATAGACGATTTTTTGTCTGTAACTTTTGCAATATGGAACCCGAACTGGGTAGTGAAGACATCGCTGCTCTGGCCAGGCTCAAGGTTAAAAACCACATCTTCGAATTCCTGCACCATTGTCCCGCGGGCAAACGAACCCAAGCTTCCGCTGTTCTCCGGGCAATCGGAGTTTTCGCCGGCTGACTCTTCAAAGCTTTTGCCTGCCTTTATTCTCTCAAGTATGTCCTCCATCTCTACTCGCATCGCATCGAAATAGCTGTCGCCCTTTGGGTGTTTAACGATATTGCGGAGCAAGGCTTTGGGCTTGGGCCTTGATTGCCTGATCGTCGATCTTTTCATTGTTAACGTATAATGCCATTAGATCCTTTGTTACCAGCTTCCGCTGGACCACCTTGTGTTAAGCCGACGATATTATGCTAACTTATTGAGAAAGCGTAAGTCAAATACAAATTCCTATATGCTTAAATTCTGTGATTTTCCATATAACATAGTGCTTATTCAAGTTTTTGTCGATCGTCGAGTAGTCTTTTTTTTAGTTTGGGGTAACTGATATTTTGGACATTAACATCTTCGTCAATAGCTAAACATGCAGCAGTTGCGGATGACTGGCCTAAGACCATAAAAACCGGCTCCATACGAATGGAACCATAGGCAATGTGGGATGCCGACAGGCACACCGGCACCAGAAGGTTAGTGCATTCATGTTGTTTAGGTACGATAGCGCGATAATCAATAGGATAAGGCGGGAAACCTCCCACCTCAACATCGCCTTCATTGCGGACGTGGCCATTAGCATCGACATATCGCTGGACATGATGGGAATCCATCGTATAAGCTGCCAGGGCTACAGGCTTTTGGGCCTGGATTCGTCCCTGACAATTATGCTGGGTCATGACATAATCACTGACCATGCGTCGTGCTTCGCGTATATATAGCTGATGTGGCCAATTGTCATTGTCAGTAAATTCGTCTTTAGCCAAACCCCAGGTTTGAAAATACCGGCGGACTTCGTCAGGCACTCGTGAATGGTTGGCTAAGGTCCACATCAGGCCCTTTTGGTAATTTTCATGTTCAGTTTCGATGCGCTTGCGTGTCTGGTAATCGCCATCAGGGTAGTCGTAGTTCATGCCGATATTGTCGGTGGAGATGGCGAACTTGTTGTTGGAGTCGGTCTTGCGGTTTGGCATGTGCGATAGTAACCAGGGAATGCGATGGTCGCCTGCCTCGAAGTTACGCAGCAGCAACTCGTATCGTAGAGGATTATAATTTTCCGGTTTAGGCCACGGCCGTCGGTTAGCAGGAACATCGGTGGCACATAGGCGAAAGCAGTAAGCCTGAATACGATGGTCACCCTGGCCGTCGCTGCCGGGAGGATCGCCACTGATACCTGGCAGCAGCCCACTTGAAGGATCGCCTGGTGTCAAATAAGGGTCAACCGGCTTGATAAACTGATGGTATCGTGCGTTTTTGGTTTGCACACCGTTTAGGGTTTCATCGTATTTTGAGTTTGACTCACGGCCGATGGTATAAGAAACACCTGCAATGGCAAGCAGGTCGCCCTCGTAAGTGGCATCAATAAACATTTTGGCACGAAAGATCGAACCCGACTCCATAACAAGAGCGATTATACGTGAGTCTTTTTTTTGGACGCCTTTATTGAGATCGATGCGCTGGTGGTAAACAACAGGTATGTCCTCATCAGTGATAAATTTGTCGAACAGCTTCCGGGCAACATGGGGTTCAAACATCCAAAAGGTTTTATCTTTATTCCAATCGCGGTCAGAAGAGTACTGATCGCGGCTTTGCCATGTCCATGAACTGTCGGCTGAGTAGTACAGGTAAAGTCGATGATAAAATTCATGTGCGAGTCCGCCAATAGCATTTTTATTACCAATATCGGTAGCGCCAAGACCACCGGAAGAAAGTCCACCCAGATGATTTCCCGGTTCAATGAGAACGACGGATTTACCCATGCGCGAGGCCTGGACAGCGGCGATAACGCCCGCCGAAGTACCACCATATACCACCACGTCATAGGAATTGTGCGGCCGAGCCTGATTCATAGAGCAGCCGCTTACTATAACCAGAGTAATAGTGAGCAGCAAACTAATCAGGCGTCTGACAAACATACAATCCACCCCACAGGTCAACATTTGTTGACAATTAGTGCGTTTTATAAGTATCTCCACCTGAGACTTCTCATAAGACATTGGATATCTTTGCTCAGCTACGCCGCTGTGCTTCTTTTCTAATAGAATATCAAATCTGTCTCGAAAATCAACCTCTTTTTGTTGACTCTGTATGATGCCTTTGCAACTGTAAAAAGTGATAGGATGCCCCGTACAACTGGACTACAACTAAAACGTTCAATGTCGCATAAAATCGCAAAAATCACAAACCCAATAAGGTTTGTAATATCACAGACTTGGGAGTGGCGTGAACTTGGAGGGAGGGCAAGCTGGGGTGGAGGTCGGTTGGTCGTGGGCGAGCGAGTGGGGCGGGAAGGGCACAAGAGGGCGGGGGCAGATGAGTAGAAAAGAAGCGGGGCGGCCGATGTGGTCGCCCCGCTTGGTTTGGGAACATCTCTAATCAGGTCAATGGTCGCCTGATATTTTTAAACAACTCACCTTATTCAACGGTAATAATAAGGACACCGTCGATCCACAGGTTTTCGAAAGGACGGCTGGCCTTTTACAGCCAGCCGTCCGCAATATCAACACTTAATGTTTACGGCTTAATCGCAATACTGATCATGCCTTTAACCGCTGAAGTGGCATGGGTCGCAGCCGTGTTACCATAAGCCCCGGCAGTCGC